>ERZ1034865.327-NODE-327-length-31931-cov-14.004141_pt1 | contig 31931 bp, 38 predicted proteins | sample MGYA00520632_ERZ1034865 | MGnify/ENA primary metagenome ERZ1034865 (study PRJEB33766, sample SAMN09781738) | gut metagenome | biome: gut microbiome | host: Homo sapiens | place: Madagascar | study: EMG produced TPA metagenomics assembly of the PRJNA485056 data...
AAAAGCTCCATAACTTCTTAGCAGGATTTTACCCACTACAGAAATTATAGAGCCTTCAAAATCAGCATAATTCAGATTATGTTGGTTGTAGTGCCAAAGGGCACGTTAGCCATGTATTATCTTCAAGATTAAGTTCTAGACCTTTAGGTTGGAGTAAAACCGGCACAAATAATATTGCCAGAATGCGTGTATTTTTAAGAAATAAAGGAAACCTGTTGGTTCACTTAGAATTAAAAAATAAAAAAGTTAAGAAAAAATCAAGGATAAAAAAATTAGATAAACGAGTAAATAACCCAAAACACCAGATAAATCAGGCTTTTTTAGCAAAATTACCAATATTGGAAAATGGCCAATTATCTGGAACAAAATATCGATCGTGAATAATTTTTATATTTTACTTTTTAGTCTAATGTGCTATAATAAGTGTGACATTGTAGCATTCTCCACTTTATAGAGCAAGTTCTCAGCGTTTTACAAAGACCTTTTGGGATTGTCGACATATATTTTCATTTTATTAAAAAGTATTGGAGGAATTTTTGTGTTAAACTTATATAGCCATTATTGGAAAAATACTTTTAACTATAAGGATAGATCTAATTTTAAAGAATTGATATGCGCTGTCCTATTCAATTCTTTAATGCTTATAAGTATCTATTTTATTGGTTTGTTTGCTCCCCCTTCATTAGAAAATACTATTGTTAACTTATTTTACCTGATTCGTATAGTTATGATTTTTCCAACAATATCACTTTTATTTAGATTAATTAAAAACTACGTTTAAAGTAGGAACTTTAACTAAGTGGTGAGTAACTCACAGAATAATAATATAAAAATAACAAGTTGCTTCAATGGTTGCTAATTGAAAAAAGGAGAGTTTTTTTATTTATGGTAAACTAATCAAAAAGAAGAGAAAGTTATTGAAAAAAAGAATGTTGTTATGTGGGAAGTATTCAGTTAATTGAGCTTTCTATCAAATGATGTTGATAAAGAAAAGAGAAATCTTTAGACAGGAGAAAATTATGAAGAAAAAAATTGTATTACTATCTGCAGGATTATTGTCAATGAGTTTGCTTCTTACGGGGTGTTTTCAAAAAACAAACACGTCAAGTAACACTGATACAACTAGTTCATCAGTGGCAGAGAAAAATAAGGTTTATCTATCATCGAAAATTAAATCTACAAATCCTAAAAATTTGTCTACTTATAGTGTAAAAGATTTAGTTCAGTATTTTTATAATATGGGATCTCGTGAAATTGGGAATAAAAGTAATGCGGTAGCTGGAACAGTTATTGCAGATTATTGGAAAGAAAGTAATATAGATCCCTATGATGGAAAAACATATTATTATAAGTTTACTCCTAAAGTAAAAATGAGATATGATTTACCAGGAGGGAGAAAATTTACTTTTTCTGGAGAAGCTGAAAATATTGTAGGAAAGATTAAGGGAAAAGATTCTACTAAGGCAGTTGTATTATCCGCTCACTTTGATACTTGGCCAGGCGTGAAAGGTGTGTTAGATAATACTTCAGGAACAGCGGGAATGATGTATTTAGCAAACCGATTGAAAGAGTTTTATGGCTCTGAACAGCCACCTATTGATATAGTTTTTGCAGCGTTTAACGGAGAAGAATATATGTTGGCAGGAAGTTCCGCTTTTTATGAAACTTTAAACAAAGATTATCCAAATTTCTATAATGTTAATTTGGACTGTATTGGTAAAAAAGGGAAAGCATTAGCATACAACTCTGATAATAAATTGTCTCAATCACTCCTAGAAACGGTAAAAACATATTTAGAAGCACAAAAAGTAAAATTATCAGATTTAAACTATGATGATCAAGGAACTAGTGATCATGCTTCATTTTTAGAAAATGGAAAAGCAGCAATAGTAATAGGAAATGATCTAGGCTCTAAATATGTTCATACAGAAAAAGATAACGAACTAAATTTAGATTATGATGAAATACAGAAGATTATAACTGGATTACAAAACTTTATTGTAGAAAGTAATGGTAAAATGTATTAAAGTTAAGAAGGGGATGGGGATTGTCAAGTAAAGTGTGTAAGTAGGAAATAAATTTTTCCCTATTTACAAATAAACACTGGCTCTTTGTCAACTGTAGTGGGTGGTAAAGTTAAGCTCTAGCGAGAACAGGCTCTTTGTCAACTGTAGTGGGTTGATGTCAGCTAACATCTGGAGAGGACCGAATTGGTTCTCTCCTTTTTGATATTCAAAGCGATGAGAATTCTAGTTCTAAAGTTGTCAAAGTTCCGAAAGCCAAAAGCGTTGCGCTTGATAACCTTGATGAGGTTGTTTGTAGCCTCTGGCTTTGCATTTGAGTAAGGGAGTTCAAGAGCGTTGATAATTTTATCTTTGTCCTTGAGAAAGGTTTTAAAAACAGTCTGAAAGAAAGGATTTATACAAGCAATCCTTTCTTCAATGAGTCCAAAGAAATGCTCCGCTTGTTTCTCTTGAAAATGAAAAAGCAAGAGTTGGTAAAGCTCATAGTGTTCTCTGAGTTCTTGAGAGTAAGAGAGTAGTTTTTCAAGAATCTCTTGATTTGTCAAGTGCATACGAAAAGTCGGACGATAAAAGCGTTTATGACTTAGTTTTCGACTGTCTTGTTGAATGAGTTTCCAGTAACGTTTCAGTGCCTTATATTCGTGCGATTTTCGATCCAATTGATTCATGATTTGAACACGAACACGACTCATAGCCCGGCTGAGATGTTGCACAATGTGAAAGCGATCGAGGACGATTTTAGCGCATGGAAAAAGTTTTCTAGCTAAGTCATAGTAGGGACTAAACATGTCCATGGTAATGACTCTAACGCCGTTTCGGACCTGTCTGGAATAGCGCAGAAAGTGATTGCGAATCGTTGCTTGGGTCCGTCCATCTAAGATAGCTACGATTTTTCTGGAATCAAAATCCTGTGCAATGAAGCTCATCTTGCCTTTCTTGAAGCTGTATTCATCCCAAGACATGTGAGTTGGAAGATAAGATAAATTTGTCTTGAATTTAAACTCTTTCAGTTTACGAATGACGGTTGACGTGGAAACTGCTAAGCTTTCAGCGATGGCCGTCATAGAGACTTTCTCAATCAATTTTTGAGCGATTTTCTGATTGACGATGGTTGCAATTTGGTGATTCTTCTTGACTAAGGACGTTTCTGCGACAGCTACTTTCCCGCAATCTTGACAGCGGAAACGTCGTTTCCTTAGACGAATCAATGTCTTGTATCCCGCGCACTCTAGGTAAGGAATTTTCGATTCTTTCTGGAAGTCATATTTAGCCATTTTTCCTTGGCAGTGAGGGCATTTAGGTGCGGGATAATCTAGCTTAGCGAGGATTTCTTTATGAGTCCCCGAGTCCTTGTAATCTAGAATGATGATATTTTTATCTTTAATTTCGAGTAAGTTTGTGATAAAATTTAACTGTTCCATAAGATTCTTTCTATTTATGGTTTCGTCGCTTTTCATTATAGGTCTTATGGGACCTTTTTTCTACAACAAAAGAGGCTCCATAATTCCTGCGGTGGATTTACCCACTACAGAAATTATAGAGCCCGAGAACAAATGATGTTCTCGCTTTTTTGCTGTTCAAAGCGATGTAAAAAGGAATCTTAGAAGGCTTTTGAAAGTCGTATTTGATTTGTTTTTCTTGACAATGGCAACACTTAGGAGGAGTGTAATCAAGCGTAGCTTGCACCTCAATATGTGTCTCGTGTTGAAAAACTTTAGTTAAAGTGATATTTTTGTCTTTAATTCCGATTAATTCTGTAGTATGATAGAGTTGTCTCATATGATTCTTTCTATTTATGGTTTCGTCGCTTTAAATTTTAAGTCATATGGGACTTTTTGTATACTCAAAAGCTCCATAACTTCTTAGCAGGATTTTACTCACTACAGAAATTATAGAGCTTGGATTATCCAGTTCCTTTTGGTTTGTTTAATGCAACAATTCGTGATAAATAGCTGCTTCGTCATCTTGGTCAACATTGAAAATGATTTTTTTGACATACTGACTTTGATCTAGAAATGCTTTAACAGTGTTTACAGCGATTCTAGCAGCATCTTCGTTGATAAAGTGTTTGTCGTGATTAGTTGCTAGGGATGATAGGGCAACAGATTCCAGTTTATTTTTTTCTGCTAGGGTTAAGCAAGAAAGGTAGCTTTGGGCAAGTAAATCAGCGTCAGACTCTGTTAAGTGCTCATTGATAGCAGGGCCAACAGTGTGAAGAATAAATTTGGCTGGAAGGTTGTAACCAGGAGTGATTTTTGCACTACCTTCTGGTTCATCGTGCCCTTGGTCTTTCATAAGATTATAGCATTCCAGACGTAGTTGAACACCGGCATAAGTATGAATGGTATTGTCAGTGCATTCGTGAAGCGGTTGGAAGCAACCTAGCATTTGGCGATTAGCCGTATTGACGATAGCATCGACTTGAAGTCGTGAAATATCACCCTTCCAGACATACAAGCGGTCGTCAGTCGCAAGTGGTTGTAAGTGATTTAAAAAAACGACCACCCGTTCAGCTTTTTTTAATTGAAGGTAATCATTTTGCATGATTAAAAAACGCGTTGAGACAGCCATTGGCGGTCTGACATTAAGAAGAGCACGCAAGAGAGTTTCTTGTCCAGGTGAGTCATCTGGAACATTGATGGCTTTAAATTGCGGATTCTCCATAATAAGGTAATCTAATAGGAAGTTTACCATTTCTTTCTTAGTCATATGGACTCCTTACTAATTTTAAAATCGCTTTCTCAAATGTTAGTATATCACCTTTTTAAGGAATTCGCATCAAGAAAAAGAAGTTTGAAAGTTAAAATTAAAAAAGTAGAGATTGCTTTTTCGGTCAATCTCTACTTTTTAATAATCAAATCAATAGCTTTAGCAAGTTTCTCTTCTTGCTGTTTAGGGTCAGCTACTGGTTCTTCGATGACTTGATTGATTTTATTGCCGATGACAATACCAATAGTACGATTAATACTTGACCTTGGCGGATCTCCCAGAATTGGAATTTACTTATGCGCCATCATTTGGAGCAGCAAAAGACCCAGTTGATATAGCAGGATATGCTGCGCTTAATATCATTGAAGGCGTTAGTGAATCTATTCAGTGGTATGAATTGGCTGACGAATTAGCCAAAGGTATGGTCTTTCTTGATGTCCGTATTAAAGCAGAAGTTGCTAGAGGTTATATTGCAAATGGTATTAACATACCACTAGATAGTTTGCGTGACCATTTGTCTGAGTTAGACCCTAACAAGAAATACATTATCAGCTGTCACAGCAGTCTTCGTTCTTATATTGGCAAACATATCTTGAAACAAAACGGCTTTAAAGTGAAGAATCTTGATGGGGCTTACCACCTTTATAGTACTGTAAAACCAGAGGAGATTAAACGTGATTAAATACATTTTAGCTAGTCAACTACAAGAGGCTTTAAAGGAACAGCCATTAAACATTATCGATGTTAGTGAGAGAATGGAGTTTGCCCTGGGACATGTTCCAACAGTGGTTAACCCTCCCTTTAAGTGAATTTGGATCAGGCTACCAAGCACTTGATAAAGATAAAACATATCATATCATTTGCCAAAGTGGTGCCCGTTCAGAACAAGCCTGCTTTTTTCTAGATGACCAAGGCTATAAAGTGGTAAATGTTGATGGTGGCACATCAGCGTGGCCAGGAGTATTAGAATACTAATTTAAACATCTTTCTATTTTTTAGCAGGGCAAATTTGTCCTGCTTTTATGATATAATCATCTTATGATTGATAAAAATGATATTTTACAAAAGGCTGAAAAGCTTGTTTATGATAAATTACACGCAGAAGCTAGTGGCCATGACTGGTGGCATGCGGTTCGTGTGAGAAATACTGCGCGTGAATTGGCTGAAAAAGAAGGAGCAGATAGTTTTATCTGCCAGTTGACAGCTTTGGTGCATGACATGGCTGATGAGAAGTTAAATGATGATCCTAAGCAAGCTCTAGCTGATTTAAAGGCTTGGCTTATCGATCAACAACTCTCTCAAACAGACGTTGACCATATCATTCAAATCATCAATACCATGTCTTTTAAGGGAGATGGTAGCAGTGTTCCAGTAACTTTAGAAGGAAAAATTGTGCAAGATGCTGACCGTTTGGATGCTGTTGGTGCAATTGGTATTGCCAGATGCATGGCTTATTCAGGTAGCAAGGGGCGTCCGATTCATGACCCCAACATGACTGCCCGTGAACATTTGACTGCTGAGGAGTATCGTAATGGTAAGGACACCGCAATCCTGCATTTTTACGAGAAACTGCTTAAACTCAAAGATTTGATGAACACAAGCCACGCTAGAAAAATGGCAGAGCACCGCCACGCGGTTTTGGAAGAATTTCTAAAAGAATTCTACGCAGAATGGGATGGCAAGTTGTAAGAAGGAGAGACTGATATGACGATTAGACGAGCAAAAGAAAGTGATATATCAAAACTGATTGATTTACTAGAGCAAGTTCTTTTGGTTCATCACAAGGTTAGACCTGATTTGTTCCAAGAAAAAGGCGTTAAATACACGGAAGCCCAATTAGCTGAGCTGATTGCTGATGATAATCGTCCGATTTTTGTCTATGAAGACGAAGAGGGAGAAGTTCTTGGACATATGTTTACCATTATCGAGCATTCGTCAGCGCCAAAAGTACCGCAAAAGACACTTTTTATTGATGACTTGTGTGTGGATGAAGCTGCGCGTGGGCAAAAAATCGGTGAGCAGTTATATCAGTTTGCTTTGCAGTATGCCAAAGAGATTGGTTGTTACAACTTAACGTTGAATGTCTGGAGTGCTAATAAATCTGCTGTGCGCTTCTATGAACGCCAAGGCATGACACCACAAGAAACACGCATGGAACAGATGATTGATTAAAAAATAGAAGTCACGAGCAATCGTGGCTTTTTAGTAACTAAATTTCCCAAAATCAAACGTAGAAAACGTTTTAGTTAATTATATAATTATGGGAATAGTTGTTAAATTTCTAATTTTAATAAGATACCTAAAATCTACTGCCAAATGTATAAATTTATGCTACAATTAAAGTGAATACTGTTAGCCAAAGGGCTGACGTTAATAGAAAGGGTAATAATGACTGACAAATCTACTTTGAACGATGTTCAAAAAATCATTGTTCTTGACTATGGTAGCCAGTACAACCAATTGATTGCTCGTCGTATCCGTGAATTTGGTGTCTTCTCTGAACTACGAAGCCACAAAATCACAGCTGATGAAGTTCGCGCAATTAACCCAATTGGTATCGTACTTTCAGGTGGTCCAAATTCAGTTTATGCTGACAATGCCTTTGGTATTGATGAAGAAATTTTTGAATTGGGTATTCCAATTCTTGGTATCTGCTATGGTATGCAATTGTTGACTGATAAACTTGGTGGTAAAGTTGTTCCAGCCGGACAAACTGGTCACAGCGAATACGGTCAATCAACACTTCATCTAAAAGCTAAATCAGAACTTTTTGCTGACACACCAGATGAACAAACCGTTTTAATGAGCCACGGTGATGCAGTTACCGAAATTCCAGCAGGTTTCCACCTTGTTGGCGATTCTGCTGATTGCCCTTACGCAGCCATTGAAAATACTGAGAAAAACATTTATGGTATTCAATTCCACCCAGAAGTTCGTCACTCAGTATATGGTAATGATATTTTACGTAACTTTGCTTTCGGAATCTGTGGTGCTAAAGGCGATTGGTCAATGGATAACTTCATTGACTTGCAAATCAATGAAATCCGTCAAAAAGTTGGTGACCGTAAAGTTCTTTTGGGACTTTCAGGTGGTGTTGACTCATCAGTAGTAGGTGTCCTTCTTCAACGTGCTATCGGTGACCAATTGACATGTATCTTCGTTGATCACGGTCTTCTTCGTAAAGGAGAAGGTGACCAAGTTATGAACATGCTTGGTGGTAAATTCGGATTGAACATCATTCGTGTTGATGCTTCAAAACGTTTCTTAGACCTTCTTGCTGGCGTTGATGACCCAGAGAAAAAACGTAAAATCATCGGTAATGAATTTGTCAGTGTATTTGACGACGAAGCAAGTAAACTTAAAGGTGTTGACTTCTTAGCACAAGGTACTCTTTACACAGACGTTATCGAATCTGGTACAGATACAGCTCAAACAATCAAATCACACCACAACGTTGGTGGTCTTCCAGAAGACATGCAATTTGAATTGATTGAACCACTTAACACACTTTTCAAAGACGAAGTTCGTGCGCTTGGTACAGCTCTTGATATGCCTGACGAAATCGTTTGGCGTCAACCATTCCCAGGACCAGGACTTGCTATCCGTGTGATGGGGGAAATCACAGCAGAACGTCTTGAAACAGTTCGAGAATCTGATGCTATCCTTCGTGAAGAAATTGCTAAAGCTGGTCTTGATCGTGATATCTGGCAATACTTCACAGTTAACACAGGTGTGCGCTCAGTTGGTGTTATGGGTGACGGACGTACTTATGATTACACAATCGCAATCCGTGCAATCACATCAATCGACGGTATGACAGCAGACTTTGCACGTATCCCATGGGATGTTCTTCAAAAAATCTCTGTTCGTATCGTAAATGAAGTTGATCACGTTAACCGCATCGTCTACGATATTACAAGTAAACCACCTGCAACAGTTGAGTGGGAATAAAAAATTAGCCAAATGGCTAATTTTTTTATGTTTGACACAACGATTGATAAGCGAAGCGTCATCAGAGTTGATGTCAACCCCTCTGCATGTGAAAGTTAACCTTGCGATTGAAGTGAGTCAAGGTTAACATGAATCGCTGAGTGGGAGTAGTACTAGATTTTTAGCGACGAAGTCGCAATAAAAATCTTTAGTAATTAACCCTGCGATGGCTGTCTCAGAGCAAGGAGTGAAAGCCACGATATGATTAGTTAGCCACGAACTGCTGGGAGTTTAAACGATATCACCACTTAGAGGAAAATCTTCTAGGTGGTTTTTTGTTGAATTTATCAAATCAAGTGGTATAATATCAAAGCTTATTAACGGTATTTGTTTGGAATAAAGGAGGTTTGAAATGGAACTTTGGGATGCTTAAGATGCGCATTTGAATGTTATTGCTGGTCGAGTTTTGGTTTGTGGGGAAAAGATTCCAAAGGGTGTTTATCATTTGGTGAGTGAAGTTATCGTGAGGCATCAAGACGGGACTTATTTGTTGACACAAAGAAATTCAAAAAATCTTGGTGGGATGTAGGAAGCGACTGCTGGTGGTTCAGCTTTGCAAGGCGAAAATCCCTTAGAGTGTGCCAAACGCGAATTGCGTGAAGAGACGGGAATTTTGATAGATGATTTTATCGAAGTGGGGCGCGTGTTGCATCAGAAACATCAGACCTATTATGTCAATTATCTCTGTCACACAGATGTCGATAAGGATAGTATCGTTTGGTATTACTTTGACGAAAATGGTCGAGTCGTAACTGGTGACCAAGAAATCAACGTTCAAGAATTGCATTTTGATGAAAATGGTGTTCAAACTAAAGGCGGATTTGCTACAGACGCTGAAGGTCACAAACACTCTTACGATGCAAAAACTGGTGACTTGGAAGATGAAGATGGCGCTCCTGTAGAAGCTTAATCAGTCATCAAAAAGTATGTTAGTATTTCAATACTAAACGAATTTAAACAAGCAATAACTCCATAATAAAAAGCTATCAAATCTAGTGATGTGCGTGCTAGTATTCGGTAGCTTTTTTAAGTTTAAAACTTTAAGCTTAGCTAGTATTGGTGTACAATTTGGGTGAAGAAAGATGTTTTAGTATTTTAATACTAAATTAAATTCACATCTAAAAAGGAGGTTTCAGGATATGATGAGCGAACAGAAAAAGGCTAGTTTTAGAGATTATATTGCTTCAAATGCTATTCCTATTATGGTTGAAGCGGTCTTTGCCTTGTCATGTTTAATTGTCCCATCAAGCTATCTTATCTACACCAATGCTTTATTTTACTTTTTGCTCTTGGTTTATTTTCTCATCTCCAAAGACCTTAACTTAAAAGAATGGTTTAGGAGTTTTAAAAGTGGAAGAAAGTAATGGATTCAGGTTTTACTGACGCTGTTAGGATTCATGCTTACCTTTTCTTTAACCATATTGTTAGAAGGATTTTTCCCAATTTTGATACTGGGAGTATCGGACTTAGAAGAGATAGCTGGCTGACTTTAACCGTATTTGCTATTTCGACTATTCTTTTGCCAGCTGTAACAAAAGAGACGTTTTACCGCAAGAACATGATTCTGTTTGATAGCAAGAAGGCAATTATCCTCACGACCTTTTTTAGTATGCTACTCTATGCTTTGGAGCATTCGCTTTCCTTTTGGGTAATTTTCTTGACCATGATTTGGGTGCTGCCGTTGAGCTTATCTTATATCAGAACTAGAAATATTTACGTTGTCATGACGGCGCATTTTATTGGCAATCTTATCGGCAATGGAAGCGATGTGATAGCTACCTTGATTCATTGGTTATCTTAACTGAAACCTTACAATAGGCATCCTTAGCTGAATTTGGCTGGGGTGCTTTTTTTAGGTTTAAATGACCAAAAAAATTGTGCAGATAGACCACTAGTGATATGCAAACGTTTGCGATATAATGCACTTAGTAATAATGATGGAGAAAAATTATGGCAAAAAGAGAACATTTTTTGAGAGAAGCAATGACAATTGCAATCCCTGTAGCTTTGCAAGCCATGCTACAGTCATCTTTTTCAATGATAGACCAATTAATGGTTGGGCAGCTTGGAAAGACTGCCATTGCAGCGGTGGAAGTTGGCGGAAAGCCACAATTTGTCTTTGCCTTTGTTAGCGGAGCAATTGCGACAGTAACAGGTATCATGGTTTCTCAGTATATGGGAAAAAATGATCAGAAAAAGATTAATACCAGCATGTCAGTCAATCTCTTAGTTATGCTGTGCTTGGCTCTATTTACCATGGGCTTGTGTTTAATCTTGCCTGATGTGCTGGCAGGAATCTTCACTAAGGATACCGAAGTTGTGGGGACGGCTAAGCCCTATATTGAGCTCTTAGCTTGGGTCTATCCTTTATCTGGGGTCGCAACGCTTTTAGCGGTTCAACTGCGTTGTCGAAATTACGCTAAGTATCCGCTCTACATCAGTGCAGTCGCTGCGGTGGTCAATACCTGCTTAAACTATCTCTTGATTTTTGGGCATTTTGGCTTTCCTGCCATGGGAATCAAGGGGGCTGCACTAGCTAGTTTAATGTCTCAAGTAGTGAATCTGGCTTTGATGGTTTATTTTTACCATAGAACTTGTCAATTTAGCTTTGATTTGCGGATGAAGGCTTCAGAGATTAGTCAGTACCTCATCATGCTAACACCTATTGTGGTTAATGAGCTGCTTTGGACTTTGGGGCAAAATGTCAATACCTACATTTATGGGCACATGGGAACGAGTGAGCTTGCGGGGATGTCTCTAACTGGTCCTATTCAAGGGCTCTTTATTGGGGCTTTGTTTGGGTTGTCACAAGCTGCGGGGATTTTAATTGGACGTAGGCTCGGTGAGCGTGATTACGAGCGAGCTTATCAGGATTCGAAACGTTTGTGCTTTTATGGTTTTGTAGGGTCACTCATCTTATCAATCTTCTTGGTTCTGGGTGAAAATCTCTACATTGACCTATATAATGTTGGTGCTGATGTTAGACAAGTCGGGTCACAACTCTTGTTGATTTTTGCGATTTTAGCACCGGTTAAAGTTCAAAATATGATTTTGGGTGGTGGTGTTATTCGAAGTGGTGGGAGAACCAAGTACATCATGATTATCGATATTTTAGGAACGTGGTGCATCGGAGTACCTTTGGGGCTATTTACAGGATTGGTTCTTAAACTTCCGATTGTCTGGGTTTACTTCATTTTGTCACAAGAAGAACTCTTTAGATTGATCGTTTCGGTTTTTATGTTCCGTAGCAGAAAATGGATGAACACTATTAAATAAGCTTATTTTTGCTTTAATTGACAACTTGTCAAAAAAATGGTTATTTTACAACTTTAACTGAGAACTTTTGTTCAAAAAGGCTTCTCTGATACCGCTTTCTTTTAGCAGTGTTTAGGATGATAAAAGGAGTATTTGTATGAAGTTAGAAACTGCAAGTAGATAATTTCATGCATTATAGAGATGATTTAAAACGTGAGGAAAATCATCTTGAAACGAAAATTGAAGCTATTCGAGTTCAGAAACATCAGGAAAAGTAAAGGGTATAAGGAGACTGCGAAAATGGGACTTAATATGACTTTGGAGCAAGCACAAGCCCAGTCTGCAAGCATTAGTAGCGTTTGTCAAGCTCAAGTTCAGGGATATCAAGCTTTGCAACGAGCTATCCAAACCTTTGCAGAAGATACTGAAAATTTGCAAGGAGAAGCTTATGATTCTGCCAGAAATTATTATCAGCTAGTTTTGTTGCCACTGGCTCAAGGTGGACAACTGTACGCGGAAACTTTAAAAAAAGCTAGTGCCGATTTTCCAACTAGCTATGAAGAAAAAGTAGATACGAAGAGTTGGAGCGAGGAACAGCTTCAAGAGTATATTCGCAAAGAAGAAGAGATGATTGCCAAGTTTAATGATTATGCAAAATCACTGGCACGTTCTAGCATGCCTTCAGAGCTTAAGTATCAACTTGAAATCAATAACACAGAATTACTGCGTGGGTACCATATGACAAAACATGTTTATGAGACAATTTTGGCTCGTTTACGGGCTTATAGTACGGATCCTATCCACTTATTTGATGAACTCAATGATATTGATGCCCAGTTAACGATAGGTATCTCACAGACAAAAACATGTTGGGATGCTTCATCAGGTGCTTTTACTATTCCAAGGGATTTAGGTTGGGCGAATTATTTGTCAGCTTACTCAGCAACAAAAGATTTAAATTTTAGTCAATCTGACTGCACTTTTGTTAATACCATGATGGCTGAATACGGCTTTGATGTAACAACAGCCAAGCAATTATTGATTATTAAGAAAGGAATTGACAAGAAATTTTCCATCTTTCCTCAAAATACGAGGGACTATATCTTTTTAAGGGTAGTCGGCACAGCTAATTATGATGGTTTTCAGTGGGATGAAACATCTGGTTATTTCACCGTACTTCTACATCGAAATTCCCAGTAGCCCCATCACAGATAAAAAAGCTAGAGTTGTTCAACCATTGCTTAGCATTTATCAAGATTTAGGACTTAGCGACCAAGAAGCTAAACAATTAAATTATAACCTTAGATTGCAGCATGCTCTGGCAAATGGCGGTAAAACTATAAAAGAAATGTATAATGAGGATTCTGTTAAAGGAACTAGTTCTTGTAATAATGCAAAAGAAAATTATAAAAAACTTATGGAACAGTGACCAGTGCTTCTTATTATCGTGATGTTAACAAAGACAGCACTACTCGTGAAAAAGAATTCGTCAAAAATAAGGATTGGGATGAAGTGAAAAAAACAATTTATGACAGTTTAGTTCCAAAGGAAGCACAAAAGGCGTTTGGTGAAGACGGTACAAGAAAATATATTTCTGAAAGTTATAAAGACGTTTCAATTTTTTTGAATCGCATAGAGTCCGCGACAGGCAAATAAAGAAGAATTTATGATTAAAAAACTAATCGGTATTCGGGTATTGCTAGTTGCAGCACTAGCATTTGGCTTCATCATTTTAGTCAACCCAAAAATATTTTGATGGAATGTATTTAGAAATGAAAAAAACTATTTAGGGAGAATAATTTCTATAAAATAAAGGATATTGATATTAAAAACTATAAAATCTTTGACAAAGACATGAATGAAACTAATAAGTTTGAGCCGATTATTAGTTATCCAAATTATTATCTTAATGATTATAATTCAAATTTACATCTGTCTTTTGATTTGTATCAAAAGAATAAAGGAATTCGTATGACTTTTGAAAAGCGCATCAATTCAAAGGTAACCGTTGTCTTTAATGTTTATTATTCAAAAAGAGAGAAAATATTAGATAAAACGCTTCGGCTTAATCTAGCTAACGCAGATAAATACATTGAAGGCCAATCTAAAGTCAAAACTTATCTCACAAAATATGGCATAACGGCATCTGATTTAGCTAAACATTACAATGAAATCGTAAACCAGAAAGTGTTAAAAGATTGGTGTTCTATCTATGATAGTAAGTTTTCAACTAAAGATTATGGTGATGTGACTGTTAAGACTGAGTGGGAGAATTGGTAATTTTTGAGTGGACACTTGTCCACTTTTTTAATATAATAAAGTCAGTTATATAACTGACTAAAAATCTGTGAGAGTTTAGAGATAAAAGAGGTAAGTGTAATGTATTATCCTGAAAAGTTAAAAAATCGTCGTTTGGAGCTTGGTTTGAAGCAGACCGAGTTGGCAAAGGAGCTTGGCATTTCTAAGCAGTCTTATTTCACATGGGAGAAGGGAACAACTCAGCCCACGAAGGCGAATTTAGCTAAGTTAGAAGAACTTTTGCAGGTGCCACATGGTTATTTTAGTGAGCTTGAAATTGCCACTTTGTACAAGCAATTAACTGACCAGAATCAAGAAAAAGCTTTGACTTATGTTCAAGATTTACTTGAGCAGCAAAGCAAAGTCGTCTCAATCGTTCAAGAGCCGCGCTTTGCTTATAAGGTTTACGAGCGTTTGTCAGCTGGTGTCGGAGCTAATATCTCTGACGACATGGATTACGACACGGTTTATTTTGATAAAGACTTGGCGCATGATTTTGCGTCGTGGATTGATGGGGATTCTATGGAGCCTACTTATCACAATGGCTCTGTGGCTCTCATTTGTGAGACTGGGTTTGACTACGATGGTGCGGTTTATGCAGTCGTTTGGAACTCACAGACTTACATCAAAAAGGTCTATCGTGAGGAAAATGGGCTGCGCTTAGTGTCAATCAATAAAGATTACGATGATAAGTTTGCGCCATATAATGAAAATCCACGTATTGTTGGAAAAATTGTCGGCAACTTCATGCCAATCATAGGAGGATAAGATGCATTTAAAAGATATTTTAGATTTGGATTCATATGATTTAGCACCAGATAGCAAGGTCGAAATTTTTGATATGGATGATTTTGCAGATTCTGTCATGCATCAGCGCTTTTCGAAGGTTTATTTACCAGAGGATAAAGAGAGCGAACTCTCACCTTATGCTTTCTTGGTTAATGATTCGATTTTAATCACCATGGAGATTTAGATGGGCTATTTTGATTATTCACGAGAGCCGCGTTCTGATATCGCCTTTGTGGATATGAAGTCCTTTTATGCTAGTGTGGAGTGCGTGGACCGTGGCTTGCATCCTTTGAAAACTTCGCTTTGCGTTATGAGCCGAGCTGAAAATGCCAGTGGCTTGATTTTAGCGTCTTCACCGACATTTAAGAAAGTTTTTGGAACGTCAAATGTCAGCCGAGCTTATGATTTGCCGTTTGATGTTCACACGCACAAGTTTTCTTATTACAATGCCAAACGTCAAGGTTTGCCTACAACGCCTGAATATGTCGCTTACATCGAAAATTGGGCAAAGGCGACTTGGATTGTGCCACCGCGAATGGACCGCTACATTGAGAAAAATCTAGAGATTCAGCATATCTTTCAAAACTATGGCAGCATCGAAGACATCCTGCCTTACTCGATTGACGAAGGTTTTATTGATTTGACCTCATCGCTGAACTATTTTATCCCAGATAAGACCCTAGGTAAGAAAGAAAAGCTGGATAAGGTTTCTGCTATGATTCAGCGAGAAATTTGGCAAAAGACAGGCATCTACTCAACGGTTGGCATGTCAAATGCTAATCCATTGCTTGCAAAGCTTGCTCTTGATAACGAAGCCAAGCACAATCAGAACATGCGTGCCAATTGGTCTTACGAGGATGTTGAGACCAAGGTTTGGGCGATTCCTAAGATGACTGACTTCTGGGGGATTGGCAGCCGTATGGAAAAACGTCTTAATAAGCTTGGCATTTTTACCATCAAAGAACTCGCTAATTTCAATCCTGATATTCTCAAGAAAGAGCTTGGTATCGTGGGGGTTGACCTCTTCTTTCATGCTAACGGAATTGATGAAAGCAACGTTCACCAGCCCTACAAACCTAAGTCTAAGAGCATTGGCAATTCTCAGGTTTTGCCACGTGATTATCGTAAGAAGGCCGATATCGAGTTAGTTTTTAGGGAAATGGCAGAGCAGGTTGCCATTCGCCTGAGAAGAGCTCACAAGAAGGCGACAAATGTGTCGATTTATGTCGGTTTTTCAAAGCAAGAGAAAAAGCGCCGTATTCAGGCGCAAATGAAAATCGAGCCTAGCAATAACACCAAGCAGCTGACTGAGCACGTTTTAACTCTGCTGCGCAAAAAATATGATTCGGGTGCAGTTAGACATATCGCGGTATCTTATTCAGGCTTAGTCGATGAATCGTACAGTACGTTTTCTTTATTTGATGACATTGAAAAAATAGAAAAAGAAGAAAGGCTCCAATCAGCTATTGATGCTATTCGTGATCAGTTCGGCTTTACGACTATTCAAAAGGCTAATGCTCTGCAGGAAGCCTCACGCAGTTTAGAGCGCAGCAAATTGGTCGGAGGGCATTCAGCAGGAGGATTGGATGGATTAAGTTAAGATGATTGACCGCAGTTATTTACCATTTCAAGCGGCGCGTGAGCACTACGACAGAGGCATGGAAAAATGGATGGGCTTTTTCTTATCAGAACACACCAGCTCACTAAAAGCTGACAAAACCAAAGAACTCCTACACACCAACCTTACTAAAGAACAAAAAGCTCTTCTCCTAAGCCAACTCTACATCAGCCACCTCACTGGTGTTTTTACAACCGCAAAAGACAAAGACCACAGCCAACAACTCAGAGGCAAAATCACCGAAATCACCCCACAAGAAATCACCATCAAAACAAAGTCCCACTACCACCTCATCAAAACCAAGGACATCCTAGCAATCGGCGTGGAAGTTGAGGGAGTGTGAGGAGAGATAAGGAGACTACAATGACCACAAAGGAAGAAGTAAAAAGAATAATTGATAAATATAACGAAAGCTTTTCAGAGTTATCTAACAACGGCACTGCAAAAGAATTTAAAACCGTTATGAAATATATCGCAGACCAAGCCAACAAACGCCAACGACAGTTAGTGGGGTGGAAGATGAAGAAGATTAAAAAATCACCTTACCTAGTTCTATATAGAAACTGGATAAGGTATTTTTGTTTGAAGACTTAGAGATAACATGGTTCCGCACGTGCTGGAACCATGTTATAATAGACTTGATATTTTAAAAATATATTAGAAGGAAATTTTTATGGCTGAGAGTAAAGACTTATTACAGGTACTATGGAGTGGGGCAGATGTTCTTCGTGGGAAAATGGATGCGAATGAATACAAAACTTACTTATTAGGCCTTATTTTTTATAAATATTTATCAGATTCTTATCTTGTGAGTGCTTATGACCTTTTGACTGATGAAATGCCAGAAACATTAGAAGAAGCACAAGCAGCGTATGAGGAAGAAATGCAAGAAGATGATGCAGAGGAGTTTCTTAAAGAATTGAAAGATTCTCTTCACTATACACTTGAACCACAAATGACTTATACAAGCATGTTAAAAGATGTGAAGCTTAATGCTTTTAATCGTGAAAAATTACAAGCAGCATTCAATCGTATTCATGAATCAGACGAACTTTTCAACGGTTTGTTTGCAGATGTTGATTTGTATTCAAATCGTCTTGGTACTGGAGACCAAAAACAAAGTGCAACAGTTGCTGAAGTCCTTCGAGTTTTAGAAGATGCTGACCTTATCCATGCCGAAGGTGATGTCCTTGGAAATGCTTATGAGTATTTGATTGGTCAATTTGCTTCTGAAACTGGTAAAAAAGCTGGAGAATTCTATACACCACATGGCCCAGCTCAACTTTTGACACGTATTGCCATTATGGGGCAAGAAGATAAAAAAGGTTTGCAAGTTTATGATCCATGTATGGGTTCGGGGTCTTTGCTTTTGAGCTGTAAGAATTATTCTAGTGAGCCAGGTTATATTAAGTATTATGGTCAAGAACTAATGCCATCAACTTACAATCTTGCTCGTATGAATATGTTCTTACATAAAGTTCACCCTGATAATCAAGTATTGCGCAATGCAGATACACTTGATGCCGACTGGCCAACAGATGTTGAAACAGGTTTTGATATGGTTACTATGAACCCTCCATATTCAGCAAAATGGTCTGCAGCAAAAGGTTTCTTACAAGATGAACGTTTCATGGATTATGGTGGAAAATTAGCTCCAAAATCAAAAGCTGACTACGCTTTCTTACTTCATGGTTTTTATCATTTGAAACAAACAGGAACAATGGCAATCGTACTTCCTCACGGTGTTTTATTCCGTGGAGCTGCTGAAAAGACTATTCGTGAAACACTTCTTAAAAATGGTTCTATTTATGCTGTTATTGGTCTACCAGCAAACATGTTCTATAATACGTCAATTCCAACATGTATCATTGTTTTGAAAAAACACCGCGAAGGTCGTGATGTTCTCTTTATCGATGCCTCAAAACAATTTGAAAAAGAGAAAAAACAAAATGTCATGAAAGAAGAGCATATCGAGCATGTGCTTGAGCTTTATAAAAATCGTGAAAATGTCGAAAAAGAAGCTTATCTAGCTTCATTTGAAGATATTGAAGAAAATGACTTTAACCTTAATATCCCACGTTATGTTGATACTAGCGAAGAAGAAATTCCAGTAGATTTGAAAACATTGACAAAAGAAATCGAGGAAACAAACAAAGCTATTAACGAAGCAAACGCTAATTTCCTTGACATGCTTGGTGACTTGACTTTTGCGGATAATGAGACTAAAGACTCAGTTGAAGCCTTTCTAAAGGTATTTAAGGAGATGTAATATGACTAATAAAGTACCTAATATAAGATTTAAAGGTTTTACTGATGATTGGGAACAGCGTAAGTTGTTAAATGTAACCGAAAGTATTAAGAATGGATATACATATAAAGCTGATGGAAACCGAGAACATAAATATAAAGTTACAAGGATTGAGAGTATATCATCAGGAATAATAAATGTAGAAAAATTAGGTTCTTCTGATAATATAAACAAAGATTATAAACTTATAGATGGTGATATATTATTTAGCCATATAAATAGTTTATCTCATATAGGCAATACGGCTATGTATACCGCTGATTTGGGAGAGATTTATCATGGAATGAACTTAATAAATATCAGAGCAAAACAAAATATTGTGAATTCCCGCTTTTTACTTTACTTGTTAAAAAAAGAATCCAGCAGAAATTGGTTTAGAATAATTGCAAAACCTGCTGTAAATCAAGCAAGTATATCTGTAGCTGATGTTGGTTCATTTGACTTTTTAATGCCAAATATTGCTGAGCAAGAAAAAATCGGTGAATACTTTTCGAATTTAGATCACCTCATCACCCTTCATCAGCGTAAGTGTGAACAGACAAAAGAGCTTAAAAAATTCATGCTTCAAAAAATGTTTCCGAAAAAAGGTGAAAAAAATCCAGAAATTCGTTTCCCAGGATTTACTGACGATTGGGAACAGCGTAAGTTGTTAAATGTAACCGAAAGTATTAAGAATGGATATACATATAAAGCTGATGGAAACCGAGAACATAAATATAAAGTTACAAGGATTGAGAGTATATCATCAGGAATAATAAATGTAGAAAAATTAGGTTCTTCTGATAATATAAACAAAGATTATAAACTTATAGATGGTGATATATTATTTAGCCATATAAATAGTTTATCTCATATAGGCAATACGGCTATGTATACCGCTGATTTGGGAGAGATTTATCATGGAATGAACTTAATAAATATCAGAGCAAAACAAAATATTGTGAATTCCCGCTTTTTACTTTACTTGTTAAAAAAAGAATCCAGCAGAAATTGGTTTAGAATAATTGCAAAACCTGCTGTAAATCAAGCAAGTATATCTGTAGCTGATGTTGGTTCATTTGACTTTTTAATGCCAAATATTGCTGAGCAAGAAAAAATCGGTGAATACTTTTCGAATTTAGATCACCTCATCACCCTTCATCAACGTAAGTGTGAACAGTTAAAAGAATTGAAAAAATTCATGTTACAAAACATGTTTCCAAAGAAAGGATAAGAGATTATGGCAGAATTAGAATCAATTTTAGAACAAAAACTGATTGATCAATTGTGTCAAGGCGAGTCTCAATGGACTTATCGCCCTGATATTAGAACAGAAGAGGAGCTTTGGGATAATTTCAGATATATTCTTGAACAAAACAACAAAGCTAAATTAAATGATGGTCGTCTAACTGATAGTGAGTTTGCTAAAATTAAAAATGATTTATCACACGCTTCTTTTTATGATGCAGGAAAATGGCTGGTTGGTGAAAATGGTCAAGTATATGTGCATGTTCAACGTGGTAATGAAACGCTCCACTTATTGGTTTTAAATAATGAGCATGTTGCAGGTGGGACAAGCGTCTATGAAGTTATTAATCAATATCAAGCTTTTGGCGACGAAGATGATGCGCGTGATCGTCGTTTTGACGTGACTTTACTCATCAACGGAATTCCGATGATTCATATTGAATTAAAAAACAAAGATCATTCTTATATGGACGGATTCCATCAAATCAAGAAATACATTGCTGAAGGCAAGTTCCGTGGGCTCTTCTCAAATGTCCAAATGTTTGTTGTCAGTAATGGTGTTGATACTAAGTACTTCTCAGTTGCCAGAGACAACGAGTTAAACAAAAAATTCTTAACAGGTTGGATTGATAGCAAAAATCAACCAGTCCCTGACTTTCTCGACTTTGCAAAAGCAGTTTTAAGAATTCCAGAAGCACATGAAATGGTAACGAAGTATATCGTACTTGATAATGATAAGAAAAAACTTTTGGTTTTACGTCCATATCAAATTCACGCTATTGAAGCTATGCGTGATGCTTCAAAAAATGGTAAATCTGGATTTATTTGGCATACGACAGGTTCTGGTAAGACAATGACGTCTTACAAAGCGACTCGTAATCTTTTGATGGATATCCCGTCAATTGAAAAGACAATTTTCTTAATTGACCGAAAAGACCTTGATTTGCAAACAAAATTAGCTTTTCAGTCGTACGCTGATAATGATACGATTGACGTTGATGATACCGAAAATGTTAATTCATTAATTAAAAAGATGACTGATGGTAAACGTCAAATGATTGTAACCACACGTCAAAAAATGCAAACGATGGTCAATAAGCGTTTGACAGAGGGGACGCCAGAGTATAATAAGATTCGTGCTTTGAAAGTCGCTTTTGTTGTTGATGAATGTCACAGGGCAGTAACCCCACAGACTAAACGAGATATTGAAGCTTTCTTTGCTAACTCATTATGGTTTGGATTTACAGGTACACCAATCTTTGAAGCCAATAAATACGAGCAAAAAGGTGATTTAGCACAAACGACACAACAACTATACGGTAATTGCTTGCACAGCTATACTATCAAAGAAGCAATCCATGATGGGGCTGTACTTGGTTTTATGGTTGAAACACTTGGTAAAAACGGGCTTACTCCAGAAGAAGAGGAGCGTACCTATGGAAAAGAAACTCATATGCGTCAAGTTTTAGATGTTATTTTGAACAAATCTTTTGCCAAATTTGGTATGGAAAAAGGCAGAGGTGAGACCTATGAAGCTATGTTTACTGTAAGTTCGATTGAACAAGCTCAGAAATACTATGAATTGTTAAAATCAATTAAAGCTGGTAAGGATGAGCTAAAAATAAGTGATGACATTCGTCGTGCTTTACCTGATTTCCCAAAATTTGCGATTACTTATTCAGTTACTGAAAACGATGAAGCTTCTAAACTTAATCAAGATAAGATGAAAGAAGCTTTGGACGATTATAATGATATGTTTGGTACAAATTATAATCTGGCAGGTATCAATGCTTACAATGCTAATTTGAACGATCGCTTAGCACGTAAAGAGAAAAAATACTTAAATCGTAGTCAGCAACTTGATATCGTTATTGTTGTCGATAGACTTTTGACGGGATTTGATGCTCCTTGTTTGTCAACACTTTTCATTGATCGTCAACCAATGTCTCCTCAAAACTTAATTCAAGCTTTTTCACGTACTAATCGTCTTTTTGATACTAAAAAGCAATATGGCCAAATTGTAACTTTCCAATCTCCGCAAGCTTTCAAGGAAGCTATTGATTCAGCGCTAGCATTATATTCACGTGGTGGAGAAGGAAAACCATTAGCAGAAGACTACGAGGCTGTTAAGGAAGAATTCGTTACTTCGTTAAAATCTGTCCGTAATCTAGCAGATACTCCTCAAGATGTTATCGGATTATCTGAAAAACAAAAGAAACAATTTATCTTTGTCTTTAGAGATCTGGACCGCTCATTTAATCATCTAAAAGCATTTTCAACTTATGATCCACAAATTTTGAAAGATAATCATTTTTCACAAGAAGAATATGAAGATTATGCAGCAGTTTATAAAAATGTTTTGGCAGAACTAAAAGAAGATAAACCGGAAGACAAAGGAGACGATGAGCCTATCATAGATGATTATGAATTAGTCGCTTTTGATAAGATAAAAGTTGATTATGACTATATCATTGATTTGATTAGCGGTTTTGTTGATTCTCTTGGTGAGGTTGAGAGTGAAGCAGAATATAATAAAAAACTTAATGAAATCAAAGAAATTATAGTGGCATATTCTGAAGATAATTCAAAACTTGGTTCACTACTCGAAAGCATTCTTGAAGATATTGTAAACAATAGTGAAAAATATGAAAATCAAGATGTATCAGTTATCATTAATCAAATGCGACAATCAGCAATTGACAAAGAAATTAGATTGTTCTCTGAAAAGTGGTTTGTAGATTTTGAAGATGTTAAGTATGAAGCCTATCATTTCAAAGATGGTAAATTAGCAAATGAAAGTAAATTAAAGGAAAAAGCTGATTATGCAGCATACAAAGAAGCAACAGACGAGCCAGTCAAAAAATTTAAATTCTTTAGTGCGATGATTAAAGACTTTAAAGAAGACTTAATGCCTGAAATTGCACCTTTATTTAATTAAGATAATAAGCCCTGAAGTAGTATATACTTCAAGGCTTATTTTTTACGAATTTAAACTTGATAATGACCGCATGATAATATCGATATCTTTGCTTTCTAGTTCGTTAATGATGTGAAGATATGTTTTTTGTGTTGTTGTCATGTTAGAGTGCCCTAATCGTCTAGCAACGCTTGCTATAGAAACGCCAGCAAAGAGTAGTAGTGATGCGTGGGTATGACGTAAACCATGGATAGAAATAATTGGAACACCAGCGTTTTTACAATGGCGTGCTAGGCGGTCATTGACAGTAGAATTGTACACTTTTCCTTTTACAAAAATAGGCTTGTCTTCAGGTAAGCTTTTTAAAAGCTCAGCAAATTGAATAACAGTTTGCCAATCAATAGGGATTTTACGAACAGAAGATTCGTTTTTTGTAGGGAGAAAGCCGCCATTTTCTTTATAGTTCCATGTTTTTGAGACAGAAAGTGTTTGTCGTGTTAAATCAAAATCTTTTGGAGTTAGAGCTAATGCTTCAGAAAAGCGCAGTCCTGTTTTAGCAATAAGAAGAATGAGCCAATCCATATTAATCTCACCTTTTAAATCTAAGTCATCAAGAAGTTTATGGAGTTCATACTGATTGAGAAATTTAGGTTTCTTTTCACGTGGCTGTTTTCCTTTTATGATAGCTTTTCGAGTTGGATCTCGTGGAATAAGTCCCTCGTCTACCGCATCAAGAATCGCACATTTTAAATGATGATGAAAATCCATAGTTGTTTGTCTTTCGTGAACACTAGCGTACTGATTCAAAATTTTTTGATAAGAGATGCGATCCAAATGTTGTATCTGCAGTTTTGGAACAAGTTTTTCCAGCCAACGGTAAGCCATATAATATTTTTGCATAGTGATTGGTCGAATCGCCCCCTCTTTGTAAACCATAATCCATTGTTTGTAGTAGTCACAGAATAACATTTTTTCAGAATTGATTATCATTTCATCCATTTTTATAAGCCTCCTGACAATAATGTATCACAACACCTATAAAATATGTGTTTTAAGGTATAAAATACCTCACGCTGATGAAGAGTGATGAGGTTATCTAAGTTAGAAAAATATTCACCGATTTTTTGTTGTTCCTCAAAATCTTTTGGTAAAGTAATGACTGTCTCAAAAAAGTCTGATGGAGTGATATTAAGCAGCCCATGATTTCTAGCCCCTTCTGCAGCAATAGCCTTTACTTCTTTGTGCCATATATTAGTATCGTAATATGTGACAATATAATCTGAGTTAGTTTTTATTGAATCACGAATCCTGAATACAATATATAAAGTTGATAAGACACCCATTTCATAGCGATCAAGTCGTTTAATGGCACCCCATGGAGCATCTACAGAAGTACTTTTATTATAAGCAAATTCTCCATTTTTAATGAGATAATATCCGCTGACATCTTTACTTGCAATTCGTTTATCAAAGAATTCATTTTGGTCTATCAATCCGAATTGCGCTGATATTGTAAGGGGAAGTTGAGATTGGAGACTTTGATTTTTTCGAGTCACCCGTTCCACGATTTCTCCCAACTTACGCTGTTCCCAATCGGATACTTTTTGTGTTTCCTCTCTTTACAGCCTCGCCATTTTCCAAAAGAAATCATACCGTGACTAAAAACTTCCTTGATTTTATGCTAAAATAGAGCTAAGTTATTTAGAACAGAACGGGAGTAGAGGTTATGATTCCAGCGTATATTAGAATTCATGATGTGTTAAAGAAAAAGATTGACGATGGTTTTTGGGAGATTGGTCAGCGTTTGCCGAGTGAGCGTGATTTGGCAGATGACTACGAGGTGAGTCGTATGACACTTCGTCAGGCGATTACGCTTTTGGTGGAAGAAGGGATTCTTGAGCGCCGTGTGGGTAGCGGGACTTATGTGGCGAGTCATCGTGTGCAAGAGAAGATGCGCGGGACAACGAGTTTCACAGAGATTGTGCGTTCGCAAGGCAAGACCCCGTCATCTCAGGTGGTTTCTTATCAGCGTAAGCCTGCCAATGAGACTGAGATTCAGCAGTTGCAACTGAAACCTAGTGATTATGTGGTTCGTATGGAGCGCGTGCGTTATGCGGATAATATGCCGCTTGTTTTTGAGGTGGCATCAATACCAGAGAAGTTGATTCGTGAGTTTAAGCGTGAGGATATCGCGGAGCATTTCTTCCAGACTTTGACGGATAATGGTTATGAGATTGGTAAGAGTCAGCAAACCATTTATGCCAAAAATGCGAGTGAGCGCGTGGCTAACTACCTTAAGGTTCCGAAAAATCATGCCGTGCTGGCTTTGACACAGGTCTCATATTTCACAGACGGCCGACCATTTGAGTACGTACACAGTCAGTATGTCGGCGACCGCTTCGAATTTTATTTGGAGAATAATTAAAATAAGAGAGCAAGTTTTCTTGCTCTCTTTTGTCATCAAATATAAAAAGGTTGAGAACCCTCGGGGATTTTCCTTGAAAAAATCGAGGCGGCAGCACCTCTACCTAGTGCAAATGCACTCTTTGGATAAATCGTCACCGATTTAAACTCAGTCTCAACCTTGCTTTATTGTATCATTTTAAAGAAAGTTACACTAATTTTTGCTTCTAAACTGATATCACTTACGACTTTTATGACTTATTGGATGTGATTAACCAATTCTGACTATTAAAATTAGGCAAAATATGGTAAAATAAAGGCTATGGAAATTGAAAAAACCAATCGTATGAATGCTCTTTTTGAGTTTTATGCTGCGCTTTTGACAGATAAGCAGATGAATTATATCGAACTGTATTATGCGGATGACTATAGCTTGGCTGAGATTGCTGAGGAATTCGGTGTTAGCCGTCAGGCAGTTTATGATAATATCAAACGTACTGAAAAGATTTTAGAAGCTTATGAGATGAAGCTGCACATGTATTCGGATTATATTGTTCGCAGTCAGATTTTTGATGAGATTTTGGATAAATACCCATCAGATGATTTCTTGAAAGAAAAGATTGCCATTTTGAGCAGTATTGATAACCGAGATTAATTTACAGATAATTGATAATTTATAGATTTAGGTAGGAGAATTTATTATGGCTTTTGAAAGTTTGACAGAACGCCTGCAAGGGGTTTTTAAAAATATTCGCGGAAAGAAAAAGCTATCTGAAAAAGATGTTCAAGAAGTAACCAAGGAGATTCGCTTAGCTTTGCTTGAAGCTGACGTTGCTCTTCCGGTCGTTAAGACATTTATCAAACGTGTTCGTGAACGTGCTGTTGGTCATGAAATCATTGATACGCTCGACCCAACACAACAAATCGTTAAAATCGTTAACGAAGAATTAACAGAAATCCTTGGTTCTGAAACAGCTGAGCTTGAAAAATCACCTAAAATTCCTACAATCATTATGATGGTCGGTCTTCAAGGTGCTGGTAAAACGACATTTGCTGGTAAATTGGCTAACAAGCTGATTAAAGAAGAAAATGCACGTCCAATGATGATTGCGGCTGATATCTATCGTCCAGCAGCCATCGACCAATTGAAGACTCTTGGTAGCCAAATTAATGTTCCAGTCTTTGATATGGGAACTGACCACTCAGCCGTTGAAATCGTAACAAACGGTCTTGCACAAGCCAAAGAAAACCACAACGACTACGTTATCATCGATACAGCTGGTCGTCTGCAAATCGATGAAGCTTTGATGCAAGAACTTCGTGATGTTAAAGCTCTTGCTAAACCAAATGAAATTCTTTTGGTTGTTGATAGCATGATTGGTCAAGAAGCTGCTAATGTCGCTGACGAATTCAACAAACAATTGGATATCACTGGGGTTGTCTTGACTAAGATTGATGGTGATACACGTGGTGGTGCGGCACTTTCTATCCGCGAAATCACTGGTAAACCAATCAAATTCACTGGTACTGGTGAAAAAATCACTGATATCGAAACCTTCCACCCAGACCGTATGTCAAGCCGTATCCTTGGCATGGGTGATTTGCTCACATTGATCGAAAAAGCAAGTCAAGAATACGATGAAAAACGTTCAATGGAACTCGCTGAAAAAATGCGTGAAAACACCTTTGACTTTAACGATTTCATCGAACAACTTGACCAAGTGCAAAATATGGGACCAATGGAAGATCTTCTTAAGATGGTTCCTGGTATGGCTAATAACCCTGCACTTAAAAACTTTAAAGTCGATGAAAAAGCTGTCGCTCGTAAACGTGCTATCGTGTCATCAATGACACCTGAAGAACGTGAAAATCCTGATTTGCTAACACCTAGCCGTCGTCGTCGTATTGCAGCTGGTTCAGGTAACAGCTTTGTTGATGTCAACAAATTCATCAAAGATTTCAACCAAGCAAAACAAATGATGCAAGGTGTTATGTCTGGTGACATGGAAAAAATGATGAAAAAAATGGGAATCAATCCAAATAACCTTCCTAAAAACATGCCAAATGGTATGGATATGTCATCGCTTGAAGGCATGATGGGTGGAAATGGTATGCCAGACCTATCAGCGCTTGGTGGAGACATGGATCTTAGCCAAATGATGGGTGGCGGATTCAAAGGTAAAATTGGTGAATTTGCTATGAAACAATCAATGAAACGCATGGCAAACAAAATGAAAAAAGCTAAGAAAAAACGCGGGAAGAAGTAAGAACTTCATATGCTAATCGACTATGCTAAATTTTTCTTAGCCCCCAAATTTACAAACGGTAGGTGGCCAGCTTACCTCTTTACGGTCGATCAATTCTGTCATTACCTAGCCATTATCGGAATCTTTCTCATTCTCGGGCAGTATGCGGCTATAGCTCTCGTTTTTACCGCAAAATCCATTGACCGTTACGATATGATTTCCAAAAATCAAGGCTTTGCAGAATATTACCTCATCGGATCCTTATTTAGCATGATCAGTGTCTTGGTAACCTACGCTTTATTAATCTTTTAATATTCAAAATGAGGTCGGTCTTTAAAGGTATTCCAACCTCGTTTTTCATATTTATACAAGCTCCCAATAATAGTGGCTATTCTTTCTGAATCGGTTTATCTAAAAATCGAGAAAACGGAATCCTAAGCATAACAAATGGATGGTAAACATCCTTTTCTTTACTTTAAACGGCATCTAAATAATATAGACAATTCTAATATTATCTGATAGACTATTAGAGTAATATTCCTATTTAGAAAGAATTTATCCAAATGCTGAAAGCATTATTTCCTTACAATTATGTTGAAGATGTCTTTGTGATCGATTATCAGAAATTATACGATAAAGGCTTTAGGGCAATCATCTTCGATATTGATCAAACACTCGTTCAACATGGTGAAGAAGCAACACCAGAGGTAGAAGACCTATTCAAAACACTCCAGACTATTGGCTTTAAGACCTTCATCTTATCAAATAATAGTCCAGAGCGGATTGAAGCATTTTTGACCAATATCAATGATACTGGATTTATCGGACTGGCAGACAAGCCCAGACCTGACCAGTACCTAAGCGCTATTAAACAACTTAGCTTGCCTAAGGAATGCATTATCTTTATCGGTGATCAAATTTTTACAGATGTCTTAGGAGCTAATCGTGTTGGTATAGCAAGTATCCTAGTGAAATTTTTGCGACACCCTCATGAAATCAATATCGGAAAAAAGCGCAAGCTAGAATCGCTTTTTCTTAAAGTATATGTTAAGAGCAAGCGTTACTATAATCGCTTAGGCACTATCACCAAGGTAAGGGAGCATTAAAAATATGGTATTTTGGAATAAAGATTTATTGTTTAGTGAAATAAGCCCAACGACGTATAAAATTTCGGTATATAAGGAAATCTTAAAACGCCACCTCAAGAATGCTAGGGAAAAGAAAGTTTTTGCCACAACAAAATCTGATCAATTACTCCCCAATGTTGTCTCAGTTCACCATTCCAACCTTATCAAAAAAGGACCTGGTATTGACCCAGAACTACAATATAATAAAGCCCATAATATCGATATTGCTTCACGGACCATGGATAAAATTATTATGGAACCTGGAGAGGAGTTCTCTTTTTGGCATCTTGTCGGCAAGATCAATGAGAAAAAAGGCTATATGGATGGTCGTGTCATCATTGGCGATAGTGTAGAAGCTGAAACAGGTGGGGGACTTTGTAACTTAGCAAATACGCTCAATTTACTGATTTTACATAGCCCTCTTGAAATTACAGAACTAAATACACACTCAGATGCCTTAGCTGCAGACTTTGATCATCGTGTCCCATTTGCTAATGGGACATCAGTTGCTTATAATTATGTTGATTACCGATTCAAAAACTCAACTGACCAAACAATTCAGATCTGTATGTCTGTCCAAGGTGAGACACTAGAAGCAGAATTACGTAGCGAGAAACCGTTTGATAACCGTTACGAACTGTTAGAAGAAGATCATCATGTTATTCGCAAAAACGATAAATATTATCGTCGCTCACAAATTTATCGTCAAACTATCGATAAAAAATCTGAAGAAGTAACTGCTAAAGAATTAATTTGGGATAATAAATCACAAATTATGTTTGATCCAAAACTTATCCCTGCAGAAATGATTCGATCATAATTCAAAAGAAGACCTAATACCTAGAATCCAAGGTATTAGGTCTTCTTTTTGTCTTTTAAAACTTGGGGAACTCAAGGCATTTTACGGCAGTAACAAAACATAATCAGTTGGCCATATAGTCACAGACGATATCAATTTGCTCAGCAAAATCATCGCCAAATTTCTTCTCAAAGAAGGCACTCCCGATTGTAAAAGCCCAGGGTTTAATCTCTTTGATATGGTCCAATTTTTCAAAACTATCGACGCTACCAGCCAAACAAACTGGTGCATCAACTGATTCTACAACAGTCTTGTTTAGCAATTCTGCATCACCAGTATAGCGATAACCCAATAAATCAAATCCAAATACACCCTTAGCCAAATACTGATTTGCTTCATCAATGAAACTATCGATTGAACCTTCCAAAACAGATGGACGTCCTGTAATATTACCTAAAAATGGCATATACTTCATCTTATTTTCCTGGCAAAATTTGTTTATTTTGTCGCTGAAAATAGTACCCATCAAAATATCACAGCAACATTCATGCGCTAATTTTGCACCCTCTAAGCCTTCCTCCTCACTGTAGGCGACAACCTCTAAAAACGTAGTTTTACCACAAGCTTTCATGTAGCTAAATAGCTTTTTCATTTCCTCTAAGGGAAGTGACTCCTCTTTAAACCCCCAATATTGAGCTTTTGAGTTTTTACATTGATCAAAAATCTCTGCAGCATTTAAGACCGTTAGGTCGTTATGTGTCAGCATAACAATTAATTCAGAATGTTCCACAATAAATACATACCCTTTCAAAATAAATCATAATCAATTATAATACTATGTAATATTTCTATCAATATAACTCTTGGAAATTTCCTGACAATTTTCAAATTAAAATAATGGGTAGAATTTATTTACAATCAGGAAAAACTTGGGTTAAGGATTAATAAATTTTCTACTAATCTCCAAAGTGGAATTACCCACTACAGAAATTATAGAGCCATTTTCGGTGGCTTTCTTTACGTCACAGAGTTTATTGAGGCAGTTGTGACATGGGCCTTTTTCTTTATTTTTAGGTTGTTTTTTAATATCGTGTGGGTAAACGCCAACATACTTTTAAAATAAGCTTGAAAATCGGCTATGTGAAGTGTAGCCAACGGCGATAGCCACCTCTTTGATTTCAAGTTGAGTTGTCATTAAGAGCTGCTCTGCTAGTGCCATACGACGTTGTTGGATATATTCGGTTATTGTCATATGGTATTTGGTTTTAAAGGCAGTTTTGAGCTATGAGTGATTTAGTGGCATCTTTAAAGAAAATGAAATTTCTTGATAGTTTAATCATACCTTTGTCAGTCATGTTTCGATTTTTTTATACGCTAAAAGAAGATTATCAGCAGATCAAAGAAGCTATGTATTTACAAGGTTTAGTGACCAATCATTTTTTCATCATCCTTTACGTATGATAGAATACCGGTTTGTTCCGCTCTTGATGTGTTTGTCCCGAACAGCAGATGACATGTCTATTTCAGCGATGACCAGAGGAATAGCTGTTGGTCAAGTAAGGTCTAGTATTTCAAGACCTCGTTTGAGTTTACTTGACTATTTTTGGATGCTGTTTATGTTGGTTATCCTAGTTTTGATGATTTGGAGTTAAATGATGCTAAAATTCAAACTTTTTCACTTACTTATGATAATTCCATTTTAGAAGATATCAATCTCAGTTTTAAACCAGGAGAAATTTCTGTTTTAACAGGGCAGTTCAGGTTGCGGGAAAAGTAGTCTTTTAAAGGTTATTAATGGAGTGATTCTTTATTTTCAAACAGCTAAGTTATCTGGTGATATGACTTATGATGGAAAAAGTTTGCTTGACCGTGATATTTTTACTTTATCAGGTGGTGAAAAAAAGCGTTTGCTTTTGTCCATGGCTAAAGTATCTGATAAACCAATCATTATCTTAGATGAACCTAAAAGTGGCTTGTGTCGAGGACAAATGATTAACATGATTGATATTTTACAGCAAATGGTACCAAACGAAAAAATAATAATTATAGTTACTCATGATTACGAGTTAATCAAGAATTGTAAAGGCAAAATCATCGAATTTGTCTAATAAAAAAGAACTCCGCATTTGAAAATATGGAGTTTGTATATTTGTATCCGTTTATAATGTCTAAAAAACAGAAAAGGGATAAAAATAGAAGATGTTTTAGACAGTAATATGAC
>ERZ1034865.328-NODE-328-length-31867-cov-18.209984_pt1 | contig 31867 bp, 28 predicted proteins | sample MGYA00520632_ERZ1034865 | MGnify/ENA primary metagenome ERZ1034865 (study PRJEB33766, sample SAMN09781738) | gut metagenome | biome: gut microbiome | host: Homo sapiens | place: Madagascar | study: EMG produced TPA metagenomics assembly of the PRJNA485056 data...
TAGCTCAGTCGGTAGAGCAGGGGATTGAAAATCCCCGTGTCCTTGGTTCGATTCCGAGTCCGGGCACCACTTTCACTTCCTGATTCATCTCCCGAACTCCACGAAACTCAAGTATAATCACATCGTTACAAGCAATCTGAACATTCTGAACTCCACCGAACTCTACTGAATTCTCTCTCAATCAAGCGTTCATTGGGGGCACCGGTGGGGGCTCATTGTGTTCAGTCAGTTTCAGGAGCCCCCATATGGCACTTACAGCCAGACAGGTCGAAACAGCCAGACCTAAAGAAAAAGACTATAAACTCTCTGACGAACGTGGTTTATATCTGCTGGTAAAAACCACGGGTGCCCGCTACTGGCGGCTTAAATACCGGATAGCAGGAAAAGAGAAAAAACTGGCCCTCGGCGTCTATCCCGACGTCTCCCTTGCTGAAGCCAGAATCAAACGCGACGATGCCCGGAAAATTATCTCCGAAGGTGGTGACCCGGGCGAAAAGAAGCGAAAGGAAAAACTCACTCAGAAAATCTCTGCCACCAATACGTTCCATGCCCTTGCTACGGAATGGCACCAGCATAAATCTTTGTCATGGTCTGAAAGTTACGCCAGAAGCGTACTGGAGGCTCTGGATAAAGATATTTTCCCGTATCTGGGCAAACGAAGCGTTACTGATATCCTCCCGCTGGAAATGCTGGAAATTCTGCGCCGCATAGAAAAACGTGGCTCGCTGGAGAAACTTCGTAAGGTACGCCAATACTGTAATCAGATTTTTCGTTATGCCATTGCCACAGGACGAGCCACTGTCAATCCGGCATCTGAACTGACCAGTACGCTGGCGGCGCCAAAAACAGAGCATTTCCCTCACCTGAGAGCAGATGAGCTCCCTGTTTTTCTCCGGAGGCTCGCTGAATATCATGGCAGTCCTGTTACCCGCATGGCGACAAATCTGCTGCTTCTGACAGGCCTCAGAACGATTGAACTACGGTCCGCAGAATGGTCAGAAATTGATTTTGATAATGCCCTGTGGACAATCCCTGAAAGCCGCATGAAAATGCGACGTAAACATGCCGTACCACTGTCACGACAGGCCACTGACATTCTGCTGCAGCTCAAAACTTTCTCCGGACAATACCGGCTGGTTTTCCCGGGACGTTGTGATATCAACAAGCCAATGAGCGAAGCCAGCATCAATATGGTGCTCAAACGTATCGGTTACGATGGCAGGGCAACCGGCCATGGTTTTCGTCACACCATGAGTACCATTCTGCACGAACAGGGCTTTAATTCTGCCTGGATTGAAATGCAGTTAGCTCATGTGGATAAAAACGCCATCAGGGGTACCTATAATCATGCCCGGTATCTCGATGGTCGCCGTGAAATGATGCAATGGTACGCCGACTACATTGATTCACTTATGATGAAAAACCCGCAAACGAGATAAGTCATAATCCCCACCAACCGCTGTGGTTGGTGGGAGCTTAACTGTTATTTTTTATTTCTGACCTCAGACGCACATTCCGTATCATCTGATTTATCCAATCTGATGAACGAAAACAACCCGCTGTGAACATGATGGCTTGCATCATCATTTTCACAGGGAAACACACACTGGTTCCAGTCTGGCTGCTACATTAGTTTACTGCATCATTAACAGACAAACTGCCCCCACGATTGATAGAATTCATGCATAACACCAAAATGTCTCTGACCTGCTGTTGAAAATAACACTTTCCAGATCCCCCCTGATATAAAAACAGCAACAGTAATGCTGGCGAGACCTGGAGGATATCTGGCAAGAAAAAATGATTCACCGCCCAGTCCCAAAACACCATACGGTCAGGATTAACACGATTAATGTTATCAATTAATGCCATCGAAATAGTCCCAAAAACTTATGGGTAAGGGTATGTTGGCATTCGAATCAATCATGATTTGGAATACGCACTAACGACTACTTTATTCCATAGTTCTTCACATTATAGTGTTGATGGTTGCTATTTCTTTCTTGCTCACGTGGAGAGCACAGGTTATTATCCATTGCTCTTATTACGTGTCGACCGTTGGATTAATGATCATTATCCCGACAGGCAGCATATCTGTACCAGTAAAAATCAATACAGATGTTCCTTTGAATCAGAAGTGAAATCTCAGGCAGTCAGGAACTATATACACAACAGTTCAGAACCAGAATCTGCCAGAAGTTACTCCTCCATTCAGTATTTCAGCACCTGTATCCGGTGGTTGTCAGATGGTACTCAAAAGAACGAACATATGCTACTTACGCTATCAATAGTCAGTAAAGAATATGGTTAAATATCGGAACGTTGCAGGTGTTATTATCAGTATATGCCTGATCAGCACGCATGGATGGGTGGCTTTTTATATTGTGAGCTGGGCCCAACAAAATGTTGATAACCGGATAATGCTGTTCATGGTAGTCTTACTGGGAATGGTAACAATAAGCATCGCTCTTGCTCTGGTGATTGCAGTCATGCAATCTGTCTGGCGTGTGATTATCCGTATACTATATAAAGCATTAGCTGAAAGTATTCAACGGAAAAAACGACCATAAAAAAGTAAAGCGGTTATTGAATTACAATAACCGCGTCACATATCCATTCTGCCATACTGGCGAGTTTTTGTACGCATCATCAGTGGTGTATATGGATGATCGCTGTCTGACAATGACCGATTTATATTCTTGTGCCAGTACAATTGGTACTGCCTCAGATTTTGTCCTATTGTACGAATAGTCAACGGCAGATGTGCTCATTCACCGAAGGTAAGTCCCTTAAAAAGCAACCGTTTTCCGGCCATCTGTCACACCCCCGACCATTCAGACAGACGCATCAGGATATCCATCAGTCAGACGCGTAACTTCAAACTATTACATCTTACCGTTTCCTGAAAGTTCATTATCCGCGTCGTGTGCTATTAGTTCATCGCTTTGTGTACATATGGTAAATGAACCATGAAACATTCTTTTCCTTTATAATATATGACATATAATATATGTACTAAAAGATTTCACCCTCGATAAATGATAGCTTCATTCAGATGTAATATTACCTGGTCAATGTAGTTTTTATCTGTGCTGGATAATGCCTGAGACTCACCTGACGAACTATTTAAAAATACCAGATATTCTGTCTTAATTGATCGGAACCATGCAATTCCGGCTAAGATTATAAAGATACCAATACCTTTATGTGTCCATTCTGTTCCTGAAAACAGAACAATCAATCCAACCAGAGTAAAAATAACAGGCGCTATTCTGGATGGTTTTCTTTCGCCTCGTTTTACAGAAGTCACGCCACTCATCGCATAAGTTGTAGTTCCGACAATAAAACGGGAATCACTAATAATTACATTACCATTCCGATAAAACTCTTTTTCTGCCATTCTGAATCCTGAAAAACTGGAGTGTTGAACAAAAAATTGTCTTATTTCTTCAGATGTTCCCCATATGCTATTTCCCCATTTACTTTGTATGAGATTGCCCAACGTTTTTAACGTGAACACCTGTTATGGAACAAAGAATATTATCCGCGAATCATTTTCAAATGAGTCTAAATTTCAGAGAATTAAACCAGCTTTACAACCAAACGGCCCCAGTATAACCTGGTAATCGTGTACACACAACTGCGAACCATGACGGAAATGGTGTATTATTCCGGCAGGTCGCGCTGGTGTGACGAAATAAAACAACTCTCCCTTGCTGAATACACATGAATTCTCCTGTGCATACGCGTTTACTGGCTCATGTGATTCGCTTTGTCGCCTGCTGTTGTAATGCAACGAAACGTGTAAATAATGACTGTTTGAACGTGACTTTATCCGCGTCATAAAACAGTGGTTCGTCAATGAAGATGTCGATAAAAAACGGAACAGGGATTTTTTGCCCTTTGCCCATCGAACGATCCAGACCGTGCAGATAGACGGGGATGACAGGCACCTCCTGGCACTGCTGACTTAAATGCCAGATGCCGGATTTAATCCCGGAAAATTTCCCCGGCTCACCTCGTGTCCCCTCCGGAAAAATAATCACAATTTTCTTTGCTGCCAGCGCATCAACGCAGGCCTGCAGCGGATTAGCTTGCTGGGAGCCACGATAAACGGGAATAATGCCAATGACCTTCAGTGCAAACCAGCCAATCACTTTGTTTCGTAAGAAATAGTCTGCTGCCGCCACAGGCTGCACATTCACCAGTGTTGAAAGTGGAAACAGCGTGAACAGCGTCAGCACATCCAGATGGCTGTTGTGGTTTGCCACGATAATAGCCGGGCCTTCCACAGGAAGCTTTTTGCGCCCCGACACACGAACACCCAGCCAAATCCAGATCACGGGATATGCGATACACAGCGTAAAGATCCAGCGCAAAAAGCGATTCATCTGCGCCTCTTATACGTAGAAGTAGTAATAGAAGTGGAAGAACAACGGAGCGGTATAAATCAGCGAATCGAGACGATCAAGGATGCCACCATGCCCTGGCAGCAATTTCCCGGAATCTTTCACGCCCAAATCACGCTTAACAGCCGACATCACCACATCGCCACAGAACCCGCTCAGGCCGATAATCACTCCGGCCCCCAGCGCGTGGAGCCAGTTCATGGGTGTCAGCAGCGGACCAAAAATGGTCGCCAGCAGCGTGGTGCTCAACATGCCACCCAGCAATCCGGCCAGCGTTTTATTCGGACTGACCTTTGGCATAACCTTGATTTTACCCAGTGTTTTCCCCCACAGATATTGTGCAATATCGTTAAGTCCGGTGGTCGCCACCAGAAATATCACCAGCAGTGCCCCCACACTGGCATCCTCGCCTGGCAACATCATCAGGAACGCAACATGACTTAAAGCAAAGACCGTTGTCATCATCCCCCACTGCAGAATGGATGCCGAGTGTAAAAAACTACGGGTATCCCCCACCAGAACCATACGGACAGGCAGAAATAAAAAGACATAAACAGGAATAAAAATAATAAACATGCCGTACCACGACATCCCCACCCAGATGTATTGTAATGGGATGGCAACATACATCCACAGCAAGGGTATACTGTCTGAACGGCGAGTCGGCGTCAGTGTCAGATATTCCTTCAGTGACAGAAAACTGAGAAAGCCCCAAAAAGCAAGCGCCACTTCTTTTGGTGAAAGCATCGCCAGTGAAAATAAACCAACAATAATCCACCAACTGTTAATACGCTGTTGAAGCTCAAACCAGTCATACTGTGGACGGAATTTTCTTAAGATGAAAAGAATAATGGTCGCCAGCACCAGCAGAGTGAATATTCCGACAAGACAATAATGCATTGTGCGCAGAGAATCAGACATTTTTGACCTCCTTCACACTGCAGCAACGGTTAATGCATGTCCATATCATCAACATACAGGATATCCCGAACACGATATTGGCAATACTGATATACTGCGGCCAGAATGCAATAAATCCTCCCAGGGCTCCCATCACCAGGGCTCTGTCACTTTTTCCCATCGGTCCACAATAATTCCGGATACCAGTCAGAGTCTGAACGACCACACCGCAGAATTCCGTCAACCAGGAAAGTAAAACAACCAGAACAACCAGCCAGGGACTGATTCCGTTCAAAAATGCAAAAGGGAGGTAAAGCACAGCATCTGCAATAATGTCTCCGGTTTCATTAAGCACAGCCCCTGCCTGACTTTTCTGGCTGAATTCCCGGGCCAGCATGCCATCAATCGCATTCAGTGCCATACGAATAAACAAAAATACCGGCATCAGAATAAATAAGTACGACACGGGGAACAGCATCAAAACCACGCCCAGAATAACAGATGCAACCACAGCAAAGATTGTTACCTGATTAGCCGTAATACCCCGTAAATACATAAACCGGGTTAACGGACGTAAAAGATTCTGAAATACAGGTTTGATATCATAAAGCGTCATTTACGCTCCTTAAAAAATATACTCACAAAATCTGTCATGGTAAGCAACTTATCTGAACCGTATTGATATTTACTGAGAGGTCAGATCACCTTTCCAGGGTAACAGATCGCGTACCCGGTTTGCCGGCCAGTCCTGGATATGTTCAATGACGTAACGCAGTCATTTTTCTGGCTCCACATTGTTCAGACAGCACGTGCCGATCAGCAAAGTATCGCGGTTACTCGCCGTTCTTCTTCGCGGTAATATGCCCCAGTAACGACTCATCAGTTCAGCCAAAGCATCTTCCACCTGTTTTTGTTGTTACCGTTTAATGGCTCACTGTATTAATTCTTAAACGTGAATTTCATCTAAATTTGCAAAAGCAGCTGATATCGTAATTAATGACATAATTAGCGTAATGAAAGACAAAATATTCACTTTTTTCATATATAACTCTCTTGAAATTCTGCCGCGAAACAGAACAGACTGAATTTTAACTATTTCAATACGAGAGGATTACTATCTGATGCGGCTTCTCGTCTCTTCAGGGAAAGCCAGCATGTCGGCGTCGGTTTTTTTGGGTATTACCGTGCAACCATCGACGCTCTGCTATACCTGAGATTGCTAAAAAAGCGCTGCATTTCCGGGAGAAACATGGTATCAAAGCAGCGGCAGGAACGTTTGATGTATCCACACGAACGCTGTACAGGTAGCATCACTTACTTAATACCGGGGGGACCGGAAGCTCTGATACATCACGACATCCTGAACTTACTGTTTTCTCTGCTTTTTGCCAACATTAACCCCAAATAAAAAAATCCATTTATCACGGCCCCCTCTTCAACACCTGCTAATGTAATAAGAAAGGAAACCGTGCCCGGAATTAATAACACCCATCCACTCAGACCAATATCATGCAATCACCTCACTGAGAAGGCCAGATCAGCTAACCAGGCACAACCCACCATTACAAGAATCGCCAGAAATCCAAACTCAGTCAGAATAACGCCTGATTCACTCTGATTCAGACTTTGCTCCTTCATAATGGCCCATAACCTGAATGAGATTAATGCAAGCACGCTATAAATAATTAACTGAAAGAGAAAAAACAGGAAATACTCCTTTCGCCCAGCAACACCTTTATAAGAAAAGATCTTTCTGTACCCTGCAATACCATTCCTAATAAAAAACACTTTATCTCCTGTTATTATCAAATAGTTTCATTGTCTTATTTGTTTCGCCAGATAATTATGCAATGATAGACAGGCAAAAAATATGACTATTGTTCATTCCGGTTGCACTATGGAAGGAGCGCCAGAATCAAACCAGAAAATGTACTCTCATCAAAACCCTGCCCGGAGAGGGATAAAGCACCAGGCGGAGTAAAGGTTCAGTGCTTCATCGTGCCTGACCGCATAAATAATCGCCCCAGAGGTGTCACGAATCCTCTATTATGGAAGGTCGCCTCCACGCACCCGGTTACACCCTGGCCATAAAAAATGCCGGCACAAATTTTACAGACCGGTCGTTGATACGAAGAACGGGGGTGGCAATATCAAATACTCTCCCCTCAACCAGCAGGTCCGTAACGAATGTACTGACCGTCTCCACATTCAGTCCGGTACCCTCCAGCCACGCGTCCATCTGCTCCTGAAGTTGTGTCATTCGCAGGCGAAACTCTGCAATATCAGTCTGACTCTTACTGACAGATGAAGCCAGAGCAGACTGTCGGGTCTGCAATTTTTCGAGAAACCGTGATTTTACAGACATGATGCTCTCTGACCTTACAGACGGGTTGCAGTATTGAGATACTGCTGTTGCTTCAGATGCCTCAGCATCACTCGTCCCTCGGGCATAAACTCAGTGCCATAGCGCACCAGACCAATGCCCTTCAGCTCAGCATCAATGGCGTAACACAATTCGCCGGGGATTTCCTCGTCGAGCAGAATGACATTGATACTTTTCAGGCGCGGTTCGTATTTGAGCAGAACAGCCGACAGGGTACCCATCAGCTCATGGGCGGTACCCGGCATGCCCTGGAGAATTCTGGTCATATCCGGCAGACCATAGTCCGGCAGATGCGCCAGCGTGCCGGCACGACAGTTGAGGATACGCTGCATATTGTCGAGTACGGACAAAATGACCTGGTTTTGTTCACTAACCTGATGGAGATCGAGACCGCCGGCGAAGTTGCCGGTCAACATTTCGTACAGTGAAGGTGTGTTGTGTCCCCGGGGCATCATTCGTCCTTGAGAGGTTGCAGCGTCAGATAGTTGCTACCCGCTTCCAGAATGCGCGGCTTATCCGGGTCAAGGTCTTCGCGCCCTATCACCAGCTTCCAGGTGTTGTTGACCATATCCGGGTGGCGGAACAGCCCCACCACTGCCACAAACTGTGCATCGGCTTCCATCGGCATATTCAGGTTCGCATCACCACCCGGCTTCACCACCACATCACGACTCGCCAGCAGGTCAGCTTTGAGAATAGTCTCCCCGTCTTTCAGCAACTGCTGGTAGACCGTTTTGTCGAAGATTTTGCGGTCTTTCAACTGGTAGATACGGATCACCACCGGCTCCGACAGCGAGTTACTCTCGCGGGAATCGGTATTCAGCGCCTCGCGCGCGGTGAAATCCAGGTGCAGCATCTTAATCTTTTTGTAGAACACGGCGTTAAAGGCCGATTTGGTGCCATCGGTGATGCCCTGCGTCACTCCGCAGCCCGTCAGGCTGAACGCCAGCAGTACAGGTAGCCAGTACGCGGGTTTAATCAAACTTGTACGTAACACGTCGGTTTCCTTGTTGTGGAGTTGCGGGCTCCAGCCCGGTGTAATAGCCCACTACCGTCGTAAAGGTCTGCGGGATATCGTCCGAAAGGGATTCGTCTTCCGCGCCCAGCACGCCATTCGTCCCAAGCCAGAACGGGCCTTCGCCGAGCGGAGGCGCGGCCAGCAACCGGGTGGGGGTAGTCAGGGTGATTTTTGCCCTGAAGCGCCAGCCAAGATAGACACGCAGCATCACCAGAAAGTCCTGATACAGCAGACCGTCCGGTTTCCAGCCCTGCGACTCCTGTTCGTTAACGGTGGACAGGGCGATCAGCAACTGGCTGCTGGCATCCATCGCTTCATCGCCAAGTGGCGTGTTGCCATCAAGCAGAAAATCGTCATCACCGTAAAAACCCAGTGGCTGACTGACCTCCACCGGACGCAGGCAGTACGGGCTGACCTTAACGGTGGTACCCGGTGCCAGCAGGCTCACCAGAGCCTGCATCCCCTCCTGGGTTTTGCCCGGTAGCTGCAGCACGCCCAGCAGCGCCAGAAAACGGGACACCGGTGTGGCAATGTGGTTCGCGGTACCGGGAATACCCAGCCCCACCAGACCCAGCAACGACTGCGAAATGCTGTCGGTGCCGCCGGGCTCAAAGGTGGCCGGATAAGAGTACTTACGCCAGATGCGATAAAACTGCGTCAGGATGCGGTGACTGAAGATATCCAGAAAGCCCTGAAGCGCTTCATGCCCTTCACGACGCTGGGTGATGTCGTCGAGACAGGCGGTTGGCAGCGGCGAATCCACGCCGTACATCCCCATAAACGTGGCGCGGATTAGCGGTGGTTTACTGTTATCCTCTTCGTCATACTCCACGGCTTTGAGTTCGCTCGCCGGAAAGCCCATTCCGGGATGCGGTGCAAATCGCACCGGGTCATCTGCGGGATGACTGGTTGAGCCCATCAGCGGTCGATCCGGATTCAGTTTCTCCAGCAACTGACAGAAACGGTAAAAGTTAATGCGGTTAAGGTCAGCCTCCAGCCTCGGGGTCAGCCGGGAATACGGCGGTTGTGCTTCTCTTCCCATTCCAGGCGCTCTCCGGTTGGTTGCAGGATGATAATCAGGCGGTTAAACAGATAAATGTCGGTATACAGCGCGAAGAAACGGCTCAGCATCTCGCCAAACAGGCAGATGTCGCCGCGCCCGGCAAAGCCGTGGCTGTCCAGAGTCACCTCAATCTGCACGCCACGGACCAGATAGCCCTGCTCAAAGCGTTCGGTTTCACTGTGCTTCACGTCAATGATGGCTTCCAGACGACGGCGGTTCATCTCGCTGTCAGTCCATTCGTACAGCGCCAGGGTCCCGCGCAGCACATCGGCGTTGTCCATCATCGACAGGAAGCCGCTGCCAAGATGACTCAGCACACGCCAGTGAAAACGATCCTGCGCCGGGGGATAACAGGGTAACGTCGGCGCACACAGGTTACGGACGGCAATACTGGTCGAGGTGGTTTTCATTACTGTATCAAGCACGGTGCTCTGCAGCGCACGACGAGGTAGCTGCCCGTTGGTGCCTGTGAGCGTCAGCGACAGACTTTCATCCTCCGGCACCGTGTGGCTATCAAACGCTTCGCCGCCGAGGATAAGCCAGGTGTTATGCAACCCGGACGGACCGCGGCGCACGCGGGTGTGGTAGTAATATTCCGGTGCCTCATGGCGCATCATCCCCCCCTTGTGGCGGAAGCTCGAAAAAGGCACGTAGGTATGATGGTTCGATGACATCACCGAATCCACGGCGTAAATCTCGGTATGACCGTCCTGCACACGCATCGGACGCAGCATATATTCGGTCTGCAATGAATTGAGCGTCAGTGGATCAGATTCCAGCGGGAACAGGTTAATCACCGGCACACAGTTCAGACGCAGATGCTTTTCGGTAAAGCTGAAATCATGCTTCCAGCGTTCCGCCAGTACCACGTCGATTTCAAACCACGGGAGCTCAGCCGGAAAGGGCACGGTCTCCAGCCCACGCAGGCCCGTGAACATGAATTTCTCTCGAAAGGTGAAATACTCCAGCAGCAACTGGTAACCGCTGAAACTGCTGTCCCCCTTCGGCCAGAGCCTGTCATCATCACCAAACCCCAGTGCGGTGAAATACCCGTCCAGCGGTCTTCTGTCCGTATCACCCGGCATCCGCAGCCACAGGCGCGCCGTGTTCATGGTAAAGGCTTCATGCATGGCGCAGGCCAGCGGTGTATCAGCGTTGAAATAGAACGGGACCTGACTGAGATCGACACGGCTCCAGTCAGCCAGATGGCTGCAATTAAAGCGCAGCGTGATGACCGAGCGACCATCCGGATCGGTTACCAGACGCGCACTTTCAAGTGACAGCGGCTGAAGGGTGATTTCTTTGGTAGTCGTATACCGACAGCGGGTGCCCTTCTCTCCGATCGGTCGCGAGTTTACTTCGAAACCTTTGTCAATACGCATCGGTTCTTTCAACTCACGCCAGTCGGGGGTGAACTCTACCACCGACATCGAGGGAATGGTGCGCAGGTAATGCGGCCACAGCAGGCTGACCAGCCCTTCGGTCAGTTCAGGCAGGTCGTCATCAAGCTTCTCGCGAAGACGCCCCATGAGGAAGGCGAAGCCTTCAAACAGACGCTCCACGTACGGGTCGCGCGCCCCCGCTTTATCGAGATTGAGCATTGCTGCCTGCTCGGGGTGAGCACGGGCAAATTCTTCGCCCGCTTCCAGCAGGTAGCGCATTTCGGCGTCGTAATAACGCAGGGTTAAATCGTCCATAAAAACCTGAATATGTGTGTTTTAAAGGTATGCCCGGTGTTGTTACCCACAAAGTACCGCACTGCCTGCCGGGTCAAGTGCAATCAGACCGGCCAGAAGCTGCTCCATCTCCGGCTGAAGCCGTGATTTATCGGCTTCACTGCGGGCGGCTTTCATGCGCAGCAGTCTGAGGCGGCGCGATTTCACTTCAAACAACAGCACCGGCGTCCACTGCGTGAGGGTGATGGACTGTGCGGCATTGTCGAGCTCACCCAGCAGATGCAGGGCCAGTTCATTCTTACCTTTCTGCTCGGCCACGCGGGCCATCAGCAGGCGCAGCAGCCATCTGTCTTTTGTGGTGTCGGTGCCCGGGCGTGTCTGCAGCCAGTGGAGTGCGGCATCCAGACCTTCGCTGTCTGCTTTCTCCAGCGCTTCAGGTTCAAGCGCCAGAATATCGTTGTCACCCGTGCTGATAGCGCTGACAGGTTCATCCTGCCAGCCGGACATATCGCCCAGTACACTCTGGTTTATCCAGTTCAGCGTGACCTCATCGGCAAACGGTGTCCCGTCGTTAAAAGCCAGGGTTTCAAGCCCGGTGAGGCGGCGCAGCAGCCCTTTCAGGTCGGCTGTGATGATGTCGGCCAGTACATCCTGCCCCGACTTCATCAGGGCCTGATGGGTATACCACTGCAGATCCAGCCAGAGATGATTGGCACCGCGCGAGAAGGTACTGTCTGCCTGCTCCAGTATCTCCAGCCAGCTCTGTTGCAGGTACAGGCGTTTGAGCATCGCCCTCTGGTCAGCCCGCGGCGGTTCGATGCGCGTTTTCCCTTCAGCATCCGATGCCGGAACAGCGCTCAGCGTGTCATGACGCAGGCTTTTCATCAGCCGGTGCGCCGCAAGCCAGCCACCGGGTTGCTCACGCAGGTACCCCGTAAGGGTGCGAGCCTGAGCCAGTAAGTCCTGACCCGAGGTGATGCGACTCAGCACTGGCGCATCCTGTTCTGTCGTGTGAGATAGCTGCTGACTACGTGCCTGATTGCTGGCGTTCTGCGGTACCACGGCATCCACGCCGCCGCCTTTCATCAGGCGGGATTCAAGAGCGCTGTACAGGGCATTCAGCTCCGCCCGTGACGCTTCAGGCTCTGTATCCAGGCTGTCAGCAATAAGTATCAGCGCCCCGGCGGTACGCTGTGCATCCTCGCGTACGACCTCCGGGTACAGTGACAAATTGTCCAGGACACGGGTACCGCCGAGCCATTCCAGCGCGACTTTGCGGCTGCGGTCCCGCCGGGGGTGAAGCTGCATGCCGTAGCGCTGCAGTAATCCCGCCAGCAGTTCAAGCCCTTCGGCGAAGCCGGCTTCGCCATCCTGGTGCAGGCGCGCCCAGCAGTAATAAGTCGCAACCCGGATATCTTTTGCCGTGGTGGTCATCAGTTTTTCGGCAAGCGTGCATATCAACCCGGTATCAATGCCGGAGAGCTTATTGACCTCTTCGCGGATACGCTGAAAATCATCGTCATATCCCGGGTCTTCCCCTGTCGGACTGGTCACGCTGACCGGAGCAAGCCAGCGCTGCCAGCGTTCCGTACGAGTCTGTGCCTGCTGTCGCAACAGGGTTTCATCCGCCTGACAGGCGGCAACCAGATTATGCAGAGTGCTCATTATTCGCCCCCCTCCATGTCATTGTTCCCCGTATTAGCCATCAGCGCCTGCGCGGTGGCCGCGCTGTCGACGCTGAATATCTGGTCCGGCAGTGTGAAACCACGCAGATCCAGCAGCGCAAGTGGGCCTTTTCCGAGTTGTGAGCGCAGTACCCACTGCAGGGTGCGACCGTCCGGGGCAGTAAAGCTCATCATCCACTGACTGCGGTCAAGCTGTACATGCTTGCTCTGGTCCAGCCAGCGAATAAAGCCCCAGGTCCCACTATAATCCCCGAACAGACGCGCACCAGCGTTGACGGTGGTCCAGGTCAGCATCGTCCCCGGCTTGTAGGTATCTCCCGGCCAGCGGAAGCTTTGCCAGTCAGCCATCTGGTTGAAGTAGTGCAGCTTTTGTCCATCAATGGTCAACTGGGTTTCCACCACCTGCGGCACAGGACGGGCCTGCAGCTCAAAGCTGATGCCCTGGCTGCCATCGGTGAACAGAATGTCTGACAGTTGGCTCAGCTGATTAATAGCCCGCAGGAAGGTCGGGTTAAAGCTCAGCCCCTGGCTGTTGACCTTATCCGGTACCCACTGGCTGCCCTCTTTGTGCAACACGCCGTTGAGCTCTGTCGTCAGGAAGCGCTCTATACGTCCGCTGTCCTTACGCACAAATTCAGCCAGCATCGGTAATGAGGCATCACTTTTGCTGGCGGCAAACGGGAAACGCCCGTCAAAGGCAGTTTGCCAGTTCGCGACAATCGAGCGGCTCCATTTATCATTCAGGCTGGCTGCCGACGGCTGAAGCACGGTCTCCCATGCCTGGGTCAGAGGCTGCACAAACATCGTGCTGCCAAAACCACTCCACTCTTCGCCAAGACTTGCCGAAATCAGGCTGCCGTATTGCCGGGTGTCGGTCAGGTCCACGCTTTTACCCTGGAACACGGTCTGCGCCAGGGTCTGCATCATTTCCTGCGGGTCAGTGGCGCTGGCCACCTGCTGCAGGCGTAAGCGCACGCGGGTGATACGGGTCAGGTACGTTTGCAGGCTCAGGGAGTTGTCAGCCGACATCACGTTGCTGCCCTTGTTTTTGCCCAGAAGCTGAAGCAACGGACCAAAGGTGTCATCCAGCGGCCCCTGCGGGCCTGACGCTGACTGGTTAATCACCGGTTTGTCCTGCCCGCCCACCAGGTCTTTAGCCGATTTGATGATGGAGTCCGAAAGGGTTTCATTCTTCTGGCCGGTCTGCCCCTGCCAGGCGATGGTGTTCATCAGGGCAATCAGCGGGGACTGGCGTACATCACTCATCAGCGTCAGCTGGTCGGTGACGTCTGCAATATTGTTTGCCGGATTAAGTTGCAGGCTGTTGAGGAAGCTCAGCCAGCTACCGGCAAAGTCAGTGAAGTAGCGCTGTGTCAGACGTGCTTTCAGTGCTTCCGGCGACAGGTCTGAGGAGACGGCTTTTCGACTGTCGCTCAGCACCCAGTCGATTTCATCGCGACGGGAATTTGCGGCCTTTTCGATAGCCTGCTGAATCTCCCCCTCCCAGGCCTGACGGGTGAACATTCCCGGTACCACCTCATCGGTAGTAAACAGGCGACGGGCATCGGTACCACCAGTCATGTCCTCCAGGGACACATCGGCAAAGTTACGGCGCACGGATTTGAGCATGTTTTCATACAGCGAACTTTCCGCATTGCGTCGTCCTATCTGCTGCAACAACACCTGGCGGCTCTGGCTGACCAGCTGCGCATCCGGCGTGATTTTCCACTGTGGCTGCGCTGGCAGTTCGGATATATAGAAAGCCCACAAATCCGGTGACAGGCTCTGCCACAGACCGGCCGAGATGCCCATACGCGTCGGCTGCACGGTTTTCATGGTCCGTGCGTAGAATGCGCCGTCGGCTTTATCCGGACGGGCCATCATCAGCCAGGCTTTCAGCTGGTCATAACCCGGTTTCGCCAGCTGTGTCCGCTGGTCACTGTTGGGGGCAGAGTTTGCCAGCGCGCTGAGCTTTTGCTTAAGCGCCTCATTTGCCGGGTCGCGTATCAGGCGGTTGTTTGCCACGCCGTACCAGGGCAGCATCGCGTCAAGCAGTTGCTGATTATGGTCCAGACCAAAGCGCTGATACCAGGGCGTGCCCTCCTGAATATTGTGCAACATGCGGCCTGCGTTATTTCGCAGGTCATGAAGAGCCGTCAGCTGATAGTCGGATACGGAAGGATGTTCAACCAGATTGCGGGCTTTTCCCGCTACAGAGGTAATTTGTCCATAGTTCAGCATAAACGAGACCAACAACCCCGCCCCCCAGACACCGATAATGACCATCAGCGTCCAGGCGAGCGTCTGCTCCCACGCCATACCGACACGGCGACCACGCACACGGGTGCAGCCGTCAACGATACCCTGCCAGGTTGCCGGCAGGGTCAGCGCATGACGTTGTGTCCCCGGGATATACTGTTCAGTGTCGGCTGTGCTCACTGGCGTACCGGCAGTATCCTTCTCCGGCAGACTGAACATCAGCCCCCGCAGCGGAACGCGTTGCTGAGAGTCGAAGAGCCATGGCACCAGTTGCTGAGTCCAGCGGACGATACCGCCGTCCTGGAGATGCTGGCCCAGGCGCAGCAGGAAGTCGTGGCTGTTGTTCTCAATGACCTGACTCACCCCCTGCGTCCGCAGGGCCGGCAGCATCAGTTCAAGCTGACGGGTAATATCGTCAGCTTTGGCACGCAGCGGGAAGCTTGCCCCTACCGCCTGCTCCGTGCGTTTTGCCTGCGACCACTTGCTGTCGCACAACTGCCACAGCCAGACCGGAGCGGAATAGCGCAGCAGTTCACTGATTTTTTCCAGTCCACGAAGGTCATTGTCACTGATTTGTGGGGCCAGATTAAGCGACTCTGGCAGTACCCGGACAATCCCGTCCAGCGGACGCCCGCGGCGCAGTTTACGCAGCGCAATGTATTTTTCGCGGTCAGGCTCCGATGCCAGGCTGCCGCTGTAAATCAGCACGGTGCGGTTGCCTTCAAGCCAGTGCTGCTGTTGCAGGCCGGGTACCAGTTGTTCAATCGCAGCGTCGTCACCGGTAATCAACAACAGACGGACCTTGTAGCGCCAGAAGAGGCTATAGCGCGATCGGAGGTGTGTCCTCAGCAGTCGGTAAGCCGCTTCATGCCCCGTAACCTTTGCAGATCTATGCTTGCGGGATGACGACGGGCTAACCTTATCCTTAATCAATAACCGGAAGGTCATAAACCCCAGTACCAGCATGCTGAGCGCAATTCCCCAGACGATAAAGCCAGAGACAATAAGCGGACGCAATGTTTCCCATTCCGTTGACCGTTCGGTCGTCCACAGCCACCATGCCACTCCGCCCAGTAGTACCAGTAAAGTGGTCACAGCAATACAGACAGTTACCGTGGCTGCCACAGAAATGGCAGCAGGCTTATTGACGTTGTCCATCAGGTTTTACTATTCCAGTTGCGAGGGTGTTCATCGGGTCGCGTGCAATCCAGCCGCACGGTTGTTGGTGGTGCGCGGCATAAATTGCCGCCAGGGATAAAACGATCAGAGTTTCCATATCGCCAATTTCCCCCCAGTTGGCGTCCTGCAGATGCTGGCTGACATCCCATCCATTATTCGCCAGCGCCTCGAGGCCAGGGCGGGAAAACAGCGTACAGGCCTCCGGTGGTTCATCCAGCTCGCTCTGTTCCAGCGCTCGGGCGAACACGGTGAGCAATATGTCGCCTTGCTCTGGTGAAAACGTTTCACCACGCGTCAGTTGTACCGGACCATTAAGTCCGGCCAGCCACAGTGCCGCAGATTCTCCGGCGGGACGTTCTGTTCCTGACTGCGGCGCGATGACCTGACACCCGGCAATCAGTATCGTGTCATCAGGTTTGGCTCCGGCAAGCTCGCCCGCTATTTCAGCCAGGCTGGTTTCCCCTTGCCAGGGCTCAGGCCGGGCTGGCAGTGCAATGTCCGGGAAAGCGAGCGCCATCTGTGCGCGAAATGCCTGCCAGGTGATGTCGGCCCCCAGCCAGTAGCAACGCAGCGGTGAAGTGAGTTTGTTTTCACTACGCTGCTTTTGCCACTCAATTACCAGCAGTTCCGCCAGCCGCTTTTCACGAGCAGTGGGGGCCATAACCGAAATTTGCGGCAGTCTCAGTGCAGTGCCGCCGCCCTCTTTTTTTTCCTCCGGCGGACGTTGTTCACGGTTAAGCACACGCAGCCAGTCAACTGAACGCGTACCTGCTGGTCCCAGCAACAAGCCTTCTTTTAACCAGAACGGCTGCCGGTGTGCCGCCCACCACCGTTTCTGTTCATATGCCACCAGCTGATAGTAGAAAGCGGCGTTATGCACGCTGACGCGGTAGTACAGAAGCCGCACAAGCCAGCCAGTGCCCGACAGCAGCAGTGTCAGCAGGATAATGGCGGCCACCAGAGAGCTGTTACCCTCGGCAGAGGGCAACAGACCGCCAGCACCGCCGCCGATCAACACCAGCAGAGCCGTGGCCGACAGCCACCTTGCGGTACCAGGTGGACGTGCCGTTTTGTACGCCGGATAATCAGGAACGGATCTCACTGGTCAATACCGCAGTCAGGAAACGAACTGACCAGCGTACAGCCGCAGACACAGTGGTGACCATGCAGCGCAACGGGCTGTCCATCAACCGTGGTCAATGTGCTACCTTCCGCGATGGTCGTCATACCGTGTTTGTTACAACGAACTGGATCTCCCTTACAGGCAAATCCCTGACCAAAACACTGGTAGTGCCCTCCTAATACCTTGCCACCATATTCCCGCAGACTATCTCCTTTGCGGATGACTTTACTCATCGATTCTCCTTACTCAGTTTTATCCGGTCACCGTCAGGACATCCTCAAGCCAGCTGGCCGGGATCGCAGCCTGCGCCCGTGCCAGCTGTTGTTCAGCCACAAGCGCTTTTCGCTGTGCAACCACCACCCCCGGCTCCCGGGTAAATGCCCGTTGCTGTTCCCCACCCGGCAGTTCCGCCACGGGTTCACGGGTGATCCTGTCCAGCACCTCAACCTGCAGCGATCGTACAGCGCCTGTCGCGGCCAGCCCCGCCAGCTTTCCGGTCAGGGTCTTTTGTTTGAAGCTCAGCACAACACCCGTGGTCAGGGTGACAAACCCGATAAGGTCCCCGGCGATCACCAGCGGTGACAGGGACTTATTACATTTGTCGCTGAAATAAATCATCCGGTAGCGAAAGTAGCCGCCCCACATTTCGCGCGTACCCAGCGCCGCGTGCATAAACCAGGCTCGCGAGTCGTGCACCTGGTCGTCGAATAACGCCCTTACCAGCCCGGCAGGCTGTTCGGCATTACTGGCCTCACCGACTGCCGGGAACAGGACGGCAACCCGGGCGTCTCCGTCAGCCTTCATTCGCCGGTATTCCTGAGGTTCATCATCGGTATTAAGAACGAAGATCATCGGCTGCAGCACGGTATCCAGCACCACCTGCGCCAGGTTCTCCGGGATACGGTAGCCGTCGTGGTAATCCTTACCGAACTCCTTCGCCGCTTCAAACAACTGGGTCTGCGCCATATCCGGGTCAAAATCCTTGACGCCCGGCCAGAGCACAAGCTCATCCATCTTGTCGGCGGGCTGATTTGCTATCTGCTCCTGACGCTTTTTAAGCACCTTTCTCTGCTTCTCATCCCGTGCATCTTCTGCCGCCTTGCGCGCGGCGGGCAGCGCTTCAGTATTCGTGGCGCGCTGGTAGAATGGCGTTTTCAGCATCGAACCTCTGGCATAACGTTCGATACGCCAGGCGGTGATCCACGCAATCTGGTTTTCAACGACGGTTTCCAGACTGCCACTGGCACGCGGTGGTTCGTATTGGGAAGCCTCTTCAGGGGTGATTTTTTTTGGGGTGGTCAGATTCAGGGTGAGTTCGCGCCAGGCGTTGAAGCGATTGACTAATGGTGCATCTATCACAAACTGTTCGCCCAAATCAAAGGGCATCCCCCTCCATTGATCCTGAGACAATTCTTTAGGTAAGACTGATTTTGGTACTTTAAGTGGTGCGCCGGCGGAAAATGCTGAAGCATACATATCATGCAAAGCAATTTGTGACAGCAGTAAAGCATCATCCTCACCATTCGCCTTCCCCTGATCCCCTGGCGGATACCCCCCACCAATATCCGAGTGCATCCCCGGGTAAACCACCTCAGTGGCATAGGGCGGATATTTGCCGTCACTCCGGCGCACCGAGTCCAGCGGAAAGCAAAGGCGCTGCTCATGCCCGGACACCAGATGTACGCATTTTTTTATCAGCCCACCATAGGTTTTATCGTCCGGCAGCTCCATCGTGCCGTCAGCCCAGGACATATGCCCCTCAGCAATCGGCACCACGTGCGCCACCCCGACGGAAGCCACGGTATCCAGCAGCCCGAGAAACTCCACGCTGACGGGCAACTGCATCTCGCCAATCTGCAGGCACTGCGGAGGTTTTTCGCCTTCCGTCTTTGGTGGGGGAAGCAGCTCGCTCAGCCAGCGAACAAACGTACGCGCAGCGGCAGCACCGCGGGAAAACCCATAAACGTACAGTTTGATGCCTAACACCTTAGGCTTACCCGGTTCCGGCTGCGTGAGTAGTGGTTTCAGTTGCGGGGCTAACTCATTCAGTAAACGACTGAACTCTTCGTAACGGTTGTGGCTGCCGCCAAACCACAGCCGGTTCCAGCTGGTACCCATTTTCCCTATGGATTTACGGCTGGCCCCCTCAGACAGTTTTATGCTGTTATTTTCCGGGTCCTTACTTATTCGCATCAGCACATCAATAATACGCAGCAAGGCCCAGTTAATACGCTCTTCCCCCTTAGTTGCGCCCACCAGCCCCATGGTAGAATAGTCTGGGTCGTTCACTTCCGGGAACGGGGTGCCCACGCCGGGAATATAAAATTTGAAGTACTTTCCGCCGCTGTCACGTGCCGCATCCAGTGGTACCTTGCTCGCATCCGACACGCCTCCTGCAGTGCCATCTCCGATGGTGGCACGAAACAACCGCGCGATATTGGTCGGATGCTTCGGGTCAGACAGCAGCAGGTCATTGTTCAGGTTATTCCCTGTACCGTCGAAAAACAGACTGATATGTAGCGTCTTGCAACACGGTGGCTCCACGCGTCGTCCGGCCGCCAGACACAGTTCCTGGCGGTAGAGCCGCTCGGCGCTGTTCTGCTGATGGCAGCTCTGCCCGACCTGCAGCGCCTGAGTAGGAAGACGCCCCTGGGCCGGGAACGGCGGCGGTACCCAGGCTAAATCGGTTTCCTTCATTTCGGACATACTTTGGGCTCCTTCATCCTGATGGGCTCTTTTATCGGATAGGACGGACTGCCGTAGGTGTAGCAACTGGTCGTGACCTTCACGTCATCACAGGGCAAAAAGTGCACGGTGATACCGCAGACATCCTGGCCGTTATAGTCGGGAACCGGGACGGTTTTGCTGTGCTGACGATTCTGAGCTCTCATTTTCTTAGCCCACGCTAGATATTTTGCTCGGTCCTGATAACCGGGAAATCCATCCATATCCCCCACCCCGGTTTCCCAGTCAATACGCACCGTCATACCCGGCGTCCAGCGGGCGGGCACGCTGTAGCAGCAGCCACCACCTCCGCCCTGGAACGGACCAATAATGTCGATGCCCGACTGGTTATCCACGCTGAAGTGGTTAATCGCCCATTTGGTGTGGTTGATGGCTTTAATGGTTCCGCCACCACCGCCCCCGGCCTGAGCAGCAGGCTGCGAGCAACTGGTTAACAGCAGCAGGCCCGCCAGCAGCGGGCTTAACAGTGAATGTTTCATCTGACTTTCCTTACAGAGGCGGGACTAAAGGGGAAACGGCGGTACCCAGGCTAAATCGGTTTCCGCTATTTCGGACATACTTTTGGCTCCTTCATCCTGATGGGCTCTTTTATCGGATAGTTGGCATTTCTCGGTGACCAGCAACTGGTCGTGACCTTCACGTCATCGCAGGGCAAAAAGTGCACGGTGATACCGCAGACATCCTGGCCGTTATAGTCGGGAACCGGGACGGTTTTGCTGTGCTGACGATTCTGAGCTCTCATTTTCTTAGCCCACGCTAGATATTTTGCTCGGTCCTGATAACCGGGAAATCCATCCATATCCCCCACCCCGGTTTCCCAGTCAATACGCACCGTCATACCCGGCGTCCAGCGGGCGGGCACGCTGTAGCAGCAGCCACCACCTCCGCCCTGGAACGGACCAATAATGTCGATGCCCGACTGGTTATCCACGCTGAAGTGGTTAATCGCCCATTTGGTGTGGTTGATGGCTTTAATGGTTCCGCCACCACCGCCCCCGGCCTGAGCAGCAGGCTGCGAGCAACTGGTTAACAGCAGCAGGCCCGCCAGCAGCGGGCTTAACAGTGAATGTTTCATCTGACTTTCCTTGTATGAAAAGAACATCTACAAAGGGAGGATGTGACGGCAGATAAAGCGATTTCTTTTGATCATCAGCTCTTACTTATGTGGGAAGCCACTTTTTCATAACCCAGGCCTCGCGTGCTTCATCCAGAATAATCCCCTGGTTGGTTGCCTCCACCATGCCCTGGTAACAATCAGAAAAAAGTGCCTGTTGTGATGCATACCTGCCCGCTGGCGGTGCATGGTGCGACAGAAGGGTCATGACATCACATACGCACATCAGATGCTCAAGCTGGCGATCGCTCAGGTCGATTTTGTCAGGTTTTTCGTCGCGGGTCTGGGGCGTACCGCTACCTTTTATACCTCTGGCATTACCATCCATATCCTGCCATGCCCAGAACAGCACAGGTCGCAATAAAGCCTTTTGCTGCTCCTCACTGAGAACATGCGTAAAAAGAACAGGGAAAATCCGCGTATCGTAAAACCGTAAAATCCCGCTCCGTCCTTCCTGCAGAACATCCATACACTGGGTGAACCAGCCAGCCAGGGCAGAAAAAGGCCAGTGTGAGCACAACAGCAGTAACGGAGCCTGAACGGCAACCTGCTGACTCATGTCCTTCAGCCACTGCAACTGCTGAAAATCATCAAGTCTAGTGCGTGCAACCAGCGGAGCATCATCGACGATAAACGCTTCCGGAAGCCCGTGATAAAGAGACTGCCACTCCACCGACAGTGCATTCAGTGCCGGAATAACGCTGAAATCCAGCCCTGCCTGATCAATGATAAGATCAAGATAATCAGTTCCGGAAGTACGGCAGGTAACAGCGACTTCTTCAATCCATTGCGCAGTCATTTATGCCTCCCTGGGTACAAAACCCTGCGCCAGTTGCTGAGCTTTTTTAAGGCACTCTTTGCATACTGATGCCGGCAGTTCTGGCAAAGGAAAATCCTCTCTGGCGGGTCCCTGCAAATCGTGCAGGCCTTTAAGACTGATTAATCCCGGCCCGTGAATATGCACCTCTCCCTGTGGCGTAAGACGAATATAAGCCCCGCCACAGCCCAGAGTAATGCCATTTTTAGCCGTTAGCTGCAGATGACCTTGTGTTGACTGAACCGTGACGTCTTTCAGTGACGTAAGGGAGAGTGTGTCTGCGTGTGATTCTACATCAAGTGGTCCTTTCGCCGAGATCAGCCGGATCCCTTCCTGTTGTGAGAGTAGCGAAATCGCTTTACTGGCGTTTACTGAGTGGCGCTGCGCGGTTGCAATATTGACCTCTCCCAGACTTTGCAGGTAGAGGCCTTTACCACTGTGCATTAGCGCAGTATCAGGAGTAACAGAAGCAATCCCTTTGGGAGCCTCCATCAATAAAGCCGCTTCTTTCAGGTTACCGGCACCGTTAACAAACTCTCTCAGTGAATCTGCGTCCGGTGAAAAATTGTGATGAATCCGGGCAATACTGCCCCATTCGGTTATCTGATTCAGCGCGCCTTTCAGCAGACTGACTGTTGGCTCCATCTCCAGCACCTGGCCCTGTGCCCCGGGCTGCCCGTCCGCGCTGATAAAAATCCCTTTCTGCGCCCGGATGGTACCCCAGCTGTCCGTTCTGAGCTCAAAGCCCTCGCCGCGCTTCTGCTTTTCGCTGTCAACCAGATGCCCGAGATTCAGCTGACTCTTGCCGCCATACTCCGTGCTGACCTTGATATGCTCTTTCCCGCGCTCGTCGTCGAGACGGATTTTATTATTCGCCGGGGTGCGCAGCACGTTACGTTTGTAGTTGCGGATGGTGACGTGGTCGCCGTGCGCCGAATCGTGCAGCACGCCGGCAATGTACGGTCTGTCCGGATTACCGTCCTCAAAGCCAATCGCCACTTCGGTGCCTGCCAGCAGCGGCAGATGCAGGCCGTAAGTGTCGCCGGCATACGGACGGGACTGGCGAACCCACAAGCTCTCAAACCCGGTCTCCCAGTTGTCCCGGTCAAACAGCATGTTGACACGGTAGCGGCCGTCTTTGTCGATATGGCCGTAGGTGTCGTTTTCGGTGGTACTGGTGACGCGGGCCGGTAACGTGCCAGCCATCACCGGACGGTCGCCGGGTTCCGGACGGAAACCAAAAGCGGTGTTATCCGGAATACCGTCAAAATCAACCCAAAAATCCTTATCACGGCGGGCATGCGTGCGCATACCCGTTATGACCACACCCTTGCTGAACACCTCATCCACTTCGTATCCGCCGGCGACTTTCAGAACCTGCCCCGGAAAGAGGGTCGGACAGCTGGTGATGGCCTGCGTTCGGGTCTGGCCATTCAGGTAGCGCTCGTGACGAATGCGGGCATAGAACGCCCCGGACTCCGGGGCCGGGTTGCGGTCATACGCACTTCCCTGCGTCAGATAATTATCGCCGTAATGATAGGCCTCACCACAGGTGGTGGCATCCCCGCCGGTCGCGTCCACTCGGGTGTTCATGTCTTCCGTCGCCTGACGGTAGTTGTAGTCGCGGGTGCTGACCTGTTTCTGCACCACGTTGTGATAACATTCCATGCGCCAGACCGAATCCACGCCTTTTGAATGCTGGCCCGACGGCGGCACCGACGGCAGGGTCAGGCCTTTCCTGTAACCCTGCTGGCTGTCGTAAAACTCAACCACGTCAATGTTCAGGCGTGTGTCAGTGGTGAAGCGGAACCAGATACCCACTTCACCCAGCAGACGGGTGATAAAGTGCAGGTCGTCCTCACCGTACTGCATCACCTGCTCACGGCGCGGGTACTCTTTTGAAAGAGAAAACAGGAAATCCTGACCGCGCATGTTGTGGCGCTCGCGCAGGATTTTTTCCACAATCTGTGGAGCGGACATGTCCTGGTAAATGGCGTTCTGGTGTGAACGGTCGAGCAGCGCCAGACGTGGCTGCAGCGTCAGTGCATAATGGGTTTCATCCTTCGAGGTACTGAGGCGCTCAAAGCCTGTAACCACACCCTGAAGGGTACGCACGGTCTGTTGTATTTTAATGCCGTAACCCTGGTCAACCGGGGCCTGTAGTGTCAGGGAGGCGGCCTTCATCAGCATCATCCCTTTTCTGATGGCATGGTCAGGGCTGGTGAATTCAATGCGGTAGCTGAACGGTTTACTTAAGGCCTCATCGCCCTCAAAGGCCAGCACATCAAGTTCCGGCACACAACCTTTCACCGCCAGCAGGTGGTGATTGTGGCTGAATCTGATCGGGGGATTACTGCTCATACGTTCTCTCCTTCAGTCCGGTTGAAATCCAGTGAGATACCTTCTTCGTCGCTCCAGCCGAGCGTCAGGGAGTGCGGCTTCTGCTTCGCGGCCATAGAGGTCAGCAGTTGCTGACTCAGCACCGGCAGAATCTGCTGATTGAGCAGGCTGTCGACGTTGCGTGCGCCGGTGTCCGGCAGCAGGCAGGCGGCGGTCAGGGCGTCATACAAGCTCTCATCAATATACGTGATCAGGCCGTAGTGGCAGTTCAGGCGACTGCTGACTTGTGAGAGTTTCATCTCAACGATGGTACGCATGGCCGCTTCAGCCAGAGGGCGGTAAATCACGGTCTGGAAGCGGGCCAGCAGTGCCGGCCGGAAGTGGTCGCGTAAAATCGGGCGCAGCAGTTCGTGCAGGTCTGCTTCGGTGGATTCTGGTTGTTCGTCCAGCAACTGCATCAGGTGGTCACTGCCGAGGTTTGAGGTCATCAGAATGACGGTGTTACGGAAGTCGATTTCCCGGCCTTCACCATCGCGCATAAAGCCGCGATCGAATACCTGGTAGAACAGGTTCATCACGTCGCGGTGCGCCTTTTCCACTTCATCGAGCAATACCACGCTGTAAGGGCGCTTGCGCACCGCTTCGGTGAGAATACCGCCCTGACCGTAACCCACATAACCCGGAGGCGAACCTTTTAACTGGGAAACTGTGTGCGGCTCCTGGTACTCGGACAGGTTGATGGTAATCAGCGATTTTTCACCACCGTACATCACATTTGCCAGTGCAAGCGCAGTTTCAGTCTTACCGACGCCACTCGGGCCAACCAGCAGGAACACGCCCTGCGGACCGTTCCCGGACGTAAGCCCGGTTTTCGCCGCACGCAGGCGTTGGGCGATGGCAGTCAGCGCCACATCCTGCCCGACCACGCGTTTGCCGATTTCATTTTCCAGGGTCAACAGTTCAGTTTGCTCGTCCTTCATCAGCGAGGAGAGTGGCACGCCTGTCCAGTCAGCAATAACGGTGGCAACGGTGCGTACGTTCACATCAACGGAGAGTAGCGGGTTGCTGTGCTGCATGCCATTAAGCTCCTGTTGCAGCGCGTGCGTCTCACTCTGGCGGGAGATATCCTGGCGACTTTTCAGCAGTTGTTCTGTCAGTTTCAACTCCTGTCCGTACCGGGTTTCCAGTTCATCGAGTTCAACAATGAGGTTGTTCTCTTCCTGCTCAATCGCGGCCAGACGCCCACCAGGAGGCTGATTACCGACGGTGATATCTTCCAGCAGCGCCTGTTTCTCCATTTTCAGCGAGGTTATCTGTGCGCGAATGCGGGTCAGCTGTTCCGGCACTGTATCGAGGCTCATCCGTACACGGGCTGCGGCGGTATCCAGCAGGTCAACGGCCTTGTCCGGCAGCTGACGGCCCGTCAGATAACGACGGGACAACGTAACGGCCGCACGCACAGCATCGTCAGTAATGTGCACGTTATGGTGTTCGGCATAGCGGGATTTGAGGCCTCTGAGCATCAGGCAGGCGGTGTCATCATCCGGCTCGTCGACCTTCACCATCTGGAAGCGGCGCTCCAGCGCGGCATCACGTTCGAAGTACTGCTTGTATTCGGACCAGGTGGTGGCGGCGATGGTGCGCAGTTCGCCGCGCGCCAGGGCGGGCTTCAGCAGGTTGGCTGCATCCGCGCCCCCTGCCTGGTTACCCGCGCCAATGATGGTGTGTGCTTCATCAATAAACAGCAAAATTGGGGTGGGCGACTGCTGTACGGCGTCGATGACGTTTTTCAGGCGCTGTTCAAATTCGCCCTTAACCCCAGCCCCCGCCTGCAGCAGGCCCAGGTCAAGGGTGTGCAAACTCACCGGCTTGAGGGATTCCGGTACGTTGCCTTCGGCGATACGCAGTGCCAGGCCTTCAACCAATGCGGTTTTCCCCACACCCGGCTCCCCCACCAGAATCGGGTTGTTCTTGCGACGGCGGGACAGGATGTCCACCATCTGGCGGATTTCGGTATCACGGCCAAATACCGGGTCGATTTTACCTTCTTTCGCTTTGGCGGTGACGTCAAGGGTGAATTTATCCAGCGCATTCTGCAGCGCCGGGGTCAGCTCACCTTCTTTCAGTTCTGCACCCACCGGACGGCCAACAAACCCGACCTCACCGCCGTGGCTCTGCGCCGGTTCCGCTTCCTGCTGCACGTCCGGGCGTTCGTCCGACTGTGCATCCAGCAGCGGGCGCAGACGTTCCAGTTGGCTCCGGGCCAGCGTCAGCAGTGGCCACAGCCCGTCACAGCGAACCAGTTTCGGTTTATCAACCAGCGCCATCAGCAGATGTACACTACGGATGTGTTCTTCATCGTTCAGGGAAGCCAGCATCCAGGCTTCCTGCATCAGTTTCTGAATATCTGCGGACAGCTGCGGGCGGCTGCGTACCGAACGCGGTTGATTATCCAGCCAGCCGAGTAAATCCTGCCAGATGACATTCATATCCCACTCGTAGCGGCGGACCAGCACCGTCAGGTCACCTTCCCCCTGTTCGAGCAGCTTCAGCAACCAGTGCTCCGGTAAAATTTCCGCATGGGTACGGGTCTGGCAGAGCGACGCCGCCCTTTCCATCGCACGGGCGCAGTAAGGGTTCAGACGTCGCAACAGGATGGCTGGATTTTCCATGAATCTCTCTCTTTGTCGGTTCCTGGACACGCTACCGCCCATCGCTGTTTCCCGTGAAGGGGACCGAAGCGCATATGGTCAGGCTGGCAGTTTGTGGTTTTCTTTGCTGAAAGCCCGTTACGTACAGGCACTCAGCAAAAAAACTGCGGACAGGACCCTGTCCGCATGCGACTTACGCGGTGGCGCGTTCGTTCCAGGAATCGGAATGAATGATGTTGCCGTCTTTGTAGGTCCAGGTGATTTTTTCGTAACGCAGTTCGATCTGCTCGAGGTGGTTGTGCTTCTCAAAAGAAGGATCCTTGATGTCGTGCATCACAGGGTTCACTTTCACCACTTTCACGTTTTCCAGTTTGGTGTTGAAGTACTCCACTTCCTGGCCCGCATCGTTGATTTTGTACCACTTGAATTCCGCAGACTTAAGGGTCTGACCGGTGGTCACAGCCTTGTACAGATACGGGCTGGACGAGTCGATTTCCTTGGTGAACAGGAACGGGGTGTGGATACGCGTACCGGTCAGCTTGCCGGTGTTGTTGTCGGTCGGGATGTACAGGTTATGCTCCTGAGCGACAACTTCGATACTGCCTTCACGATCCTGAACGTCAACAGAACCTTTAATGTCCGCGCCGCCGTCGTCTTTCAGCCACAAATAAACAGGAATTGCCATGTTAATTACTCCATTACATTTTTATTCGCACCATCATCCTGCGATGGCGCGGGGGTGTTGCCCGGCACCTGGCAGGCGTTCGCCTGCGGCACCAGACTGATTTCGACACGGCGGTTGAGCGCGCGCCCATCCGGGGTGTCATTGGTTGCGATCGGACGGCTCTCGCCATAGCCCTGCACCGCAAAACAGCTTTCCGGTACATCACCGGTATCACGCATCCAGTTGCGCACCGCTTCGGCACGCTTAAGTGAAAGCGTCTGGTTCAGTTTTGGATTGCCGGTGTTGTCGGTGTGACCTGACACCACAATCAGCCAGCCCGGCTTCGCTTTGATACCGACCAGTGAGTTGACAAGCCATTTGGTGGAACCAGCCTTCAGCACGGATTTGCCGGAATCGAACAGCGACATGCTGTCGAGGCGGACAATTTTCGGCACTGGTTTGGGTTTCGGCTGCGGTTCAGGCGGCGGAGGCGGTGGTTCATAAGAACGGATAGCATCCAGCACAGGCATTCGCAGACGCTCTCCCTGATACAGACCGAGGCCCATCCGCATCGGTACGCCATTGCGCGCCTGGTCATTCAGCTCTGCCGCATCGTCACGCAGGACGGCAACGGCGTCGGCTTTTGGGCCGAAATCATGCATCGGGATACGGTCATAGCGGGCAATATCGAAGCTCACACGCTGCAGCAACTGGTGATTGTTCCAGCCACTACTGAGCAGCGCGGCAATCACCGCCAGCGTGAAAATCCCGAGCGCACAACGGAAGGCTCGCCCACGCGGCGTCAGGCCTCGCCCTTCGGGCAGCAGCGGCAGGATAAAATCCGGGAAGGGGGAGATAACCGTACTGTCTGTTCCTGACGGCTGCCATCCCGCCACCTGCTGCATCGCAGTGTGACGGGAAAGCCATGCAGTCCAGGCCGATGTGACCAGACTTCCGGCAAGGATCGGTCCCATTCCCCACAGCACAGCAACAGGTGTAATGGCAGGAACATCGGGGTTCTCATCCATAAAGGCAGCCTGGACGTGCTGATGGAACCAGCTCATCAGGCTGTTCATAAGCACCTGTTGCTGCATCGCAGGCGCCCCACCGGTGGTAACCCATGCAGCGACTGAACCCGGCGCTGAAGACTCACGCCAGACCCTCACCCCTTCCCCCGGGATAGCCGCCTGCCAGAGCAGATCATTCGTCATCGCGCTGCCAACCTGGCCATTCAGAACCAGCGGCACGGAATGCCCGGTTTCTTTACGCAACTGGCTGATTTGCCATCGCAGGGCCAGCAGACGACTGGTAAGCCGCTCGCTGTCGGCGTGTTTCTGCGGACAGACGCTGACCATCACCGACAGCTGGCGACCCCAGTCAGGGCGCAACTCCAGTACCTGGCGGGCTACCTGCTCCAGATCCTGATGATCTTCCACGCGGATCCAGCAACCCTGTGTGACCGTAAGCACCGGTGTCTGCTGCATACATGCCAGCGGCAGATCGCCACAGACCAGCACCACGGGCTGACGGTAAGTGGCTTCAGGGAGGTTATCCAGACGCAGGGTGACGTCATGCTCCGCACAATGACTGGCAACATACCAGAACACCAGGATAAGCCCCAGCATCGCCAACAGAACAAGCACAGAAACCAGTCTGGATAGCGGCAGAAAGCCCAGGCAGACCACTGCACTCAGCAGGGCGGCCCACAGCGCAAGCCCGCGCTGCTGTGCAGGACTCATTTCACGGCTCCCGGCAGCAGAGTCAGCAATGTCTGATCCAGCCAGTGGTTCAGTCCCCACCACAGCGCGGCGACCACCACCACACTCAGGCCGATACGCACGGGCCATGACGCCAGCCAGCCGCCCATTCCTCGTCCGGTACGGCTTTCTGCCAGTACCGGGTGAGTCTGCGGATAGCTGAACGGCGTGACATGTTCACTGAGCGCGTTGACGAGTTTCTGGCGATCCGGATCGTTCAGCGAGCGGAAACTGCCGAGGAACCCCAGCATCATGACCCGCTGGAAGCAGGTCACGACAGCGTGGTCGGGCGTCGGTTCACGCAGCACATCGCGCATCCGATCGCACAGCGTATCACCAGCATCCATGGTGCCGAGGAAGTGTCCCTGCAGGGGAATGTCATACCACTGCACGCAGGCATCATCCTCCACACCGCGACCTTTGACGGCTTCATCAAGCAACGCACACTGTGCAGTGAGAATATGCTGACAGCTGGCTTCATCGAGTTCGCTCGCTTTCAGCTCACGTTGCACACGCTCCACATCAGCAATGCAGCGCTCCCACAACGTGCGCCCTTCTCCATCCTGAAACACCGGACCGTGACGCAGACTGATCACCTGCAGCCAGGTGTCCTGCAGCAGGGCATCAATATCAACGGACGCGGCCGCGCCGCATTTGCGCTCACTCATGTTCTCAGTACCGCAAAGAGTTCAAGTTCAGGCTCGCCGAGCATGCCCGGCACGTAAAACATACAGGTCCCACCCTGGAGCATTTCAGTGGCCAGAGGATGAGAGACATCAAGGCTGAAATACTGGTTTTCCAGACGCAGCGGAATGGCGGCCGGCACATGACGCAGCGGCGTCAGCGGTACACCCACCCGTGATGAATTGACGATACTCCTGACATGATCGGGACTGCCAACCTTACACTGGCGCGGGAACTGTTCCTGTAGCTGTGCCACCGGCATAGGTGAACGCACGGAGAGGTAGTAATCCACCCCTTCGCGCAGGCGTGGGTCATGCAGACGGGCCTGCCAGATACGAAGTCGTGCATCATAATCAAGTTCAAGCGATACGACCCGCGATGGCAGGCTCGCCTCCAGCAAATCCTCCAGCAAATCAAATAACGGTGGAAAAACAGCATTCAGCCGTTCATGCTGCCAGACGGGAACAGCACTCACCTGATGTTCCAGCGAAAACGTCAGCAAACTGCCAGCAAGACGGGCCAGCTCCGGGTAAAGGCGTTCCGGGGGACACTGCAGATTACGCAGGAACTGACCAAGCACAGGTTCAGCACTGTTCAGTGCATTCAGTAACCAGAACAACGACACGTCAGCCACAGCAAAATCCGCCATGCGCTCATTACTTTCACGGCGCATTTCCATCAGACGCCCCAGACGGACACGCAACCGACTCATCAGTTGCTCAAGCTGCCTGACCAGCCAGCGGCTTCCCTGAATAGTCAGAAGAGGCGGCAAAAATGTCTCATCCAGAGCCCAGTTCCCCTGGGGATCCTGCTGCAGACGCGCAACCGGACAGGTCAGGTAATCGCTGTTATCCTGATGTGTAAAACGCAAAGTCAGTTCCGGCTGCATCACTGCAATCTGACGAATATCGTCCCCGACAATGTTACGAACATCACGCCACTGCTGACGCCAGCGTACCGGGCGACCAGGCACTTCATCAGGTTTCAGGCAATTCCCGCCATTCGCCCGCAAAAGCGGCAGCGCAAGAACAACCTCCACATCATGCGATTCACTGTCAAGCAACAATGCCGGCGGCAGATTGTCTGCATTGTCTGTATCTACCAGCGTGCCATCCTGAAAACGAATATGCAGATGGCGAGCCTGCAGACGCCCCAGTTTCAGTGCCTCCGGTTCAAATGATGCAGCAATAACGCCCCAGGGACTGGAAAGCCCCAGACGGGCAATACACTCAGCAGACCATGCTGCATATGCAACCTGCTGCTGGAAGTGTTGGGGAGAGAGCATAATCCCCCGCCCCCATAACGGTTGCTCCGTTCTCATTAACCCCCCTGCTTCTGGTTATGATTTTGCCTTCGGCATCTGCGAAACCAGTGACAGGCTGACATCCATACCTTCCACC
>ERZ1034865.330-NODE-330-length-31793-cov-15.910580_pt1 | contig 31793 bp, 34 predicted proteins | sample MGYA00520632_ERZ1034865 | MGnify/ENA primary metagenome ERZ1034865 (study PRJEB33766, sample SAMN09781738) | gut metagenome | biome: gut microbiome | host: Homo sapiens | place: Madagascar | study: EMG produced TPA metagenomics assembly of the PRJNA485056 data...
AATCAAGTGTTTGAGACAAATATAAAAAATCAATATAAAGTACTTATTTCTAAAATTTCTCATTACATCTTTCCGAAAAACTGTAATTTTCTTGAAAAACAAATCTGTCTATGATAAACTACTATTATAAAGACATTTAGGGAGATTTATAGATGAAACGTGAAAAATTACTCGAAAAAATTGATGAACTTAAAACAACCATGCCTTGGTATGTCCTAGACTATTACCAATCAAAACTTTCTGTACCCTACAGTTTTACAACCTTGTACGAATACCTCAAAGAATATAGACGATTTTTCGAATGGATTCTTGAATCTGGTATTTCAAATGTCAATCAGATTGCTGACATTGATTTAAGCACTTTGGAGTATTTATCCAAAAAAGATATGGAATCCTTCGTTCTTTATCTTCGTGAACGTCCTTCGTTAAATACCTATTCAACCAATCAAGGAGTTTCACAAACCACTATCAATCGTACCTTATCAGCACTTTCGAGCTTATTTAAGTACCTGACAGAAGAGGTCGAGGATGAAAATGGTGACCCCTACTTCTATCGAAATGTCATGAAAAAGATATCAACGAAGAAAAAGAAAGAAACCCTGGCAGCTCGCGCTGAAAATATTAAAGGAAAGCTCTTCTTAGGTGATGAAACAATGGCCTTTATCGAGTATATCGATAAAGAGTACCAAAATAAGCTCTCTCACCGTGCCCTCTCCTCCTTCCAGAAGAACAAGGAGCGAGATTTGGCAATTATCGCCCTTCTTCTTGCCTCTGGTGTTCGTCTTTCTGAGGCTGTTAATCTTGATTTGAAGGATTTACATCTGAATATGATGGTTATCGAAGTCACTCGTAAGGGGGGTAAACGCGATTCTGTGAATATTGCTGCTTTTGCCAAATCTTACCTTGAGGAGTATTTAAAAATTCGAGCGCCACGCTATAAAGCAGAAAAACAAGATCAGGCTTTATTTTTAACGGAATACCGTGGTGTTCCAAATCGTATCGATGCATCAAGTATCGAAAAATTAGTAGCCAAATACTCACAGGATTTCAAAGTACGTGTAACACCCCACAAGCTCCGTCACACTCTAGCAACGCGATTGTATAGCGCTACTAAATCTCAAGTTTTGGTCAGCCACCAATTGGGACATGCTAGCACCCAGGTAACTGACTTATATACCCACATCGTTAACGATGAACAAAAGAATGCCCTTGATAAATTGTAAAAAGTAATCTGGGCTGTACTGTAATGAGTCCAGATTTTTATATATAAGCTTTAATTTCAAAGATAGTAAAATCTTTATTTTACATAAATAATATTATGTTTCTAAGATTAAACTTCTAAAGGTTTAAAGTTTCCAATGATTTTTCCAATAATATGTGGATTTTCATCGTATGGAACGAATTTATCAGCGTAATGATTATTAAGAGAAACCAAACGCAAACCCTCTTCTTCACGGTAAACTTTTTTGATATAGGTTTGCCCATCCCAATCAACCGCATAAATGGCACCATCGTAATCAAATCCTGTTTGTTTGATGAGAACGACTTCTCCATTAAGATAAGTTGGTTCCATTGAATCACCAAATACCCAAGAGGCAAAGTCATAATCTAGTTGCTCATCGTAAAAGACGGTATCATAATTGCCATCCCCAAAATAAGAATAACCAGTACCTGCAGATAATTTTTCGAAGACCTTATAGGCATAAAGTTTTGGTAAAGGTTTGATGATTTCTTGTTCTTTGAGTAGTTCTTCAGCGTAATTTTCTAGTTTAACTTGGTTGTCAGGATTAAGTTTTAAGAAGATATTAACGATATCATGTTCAGAAAGAAAATACGTTGGATCAACTTTAAAAATCTGACTTAGTTGCTTTAAATTTTTTTGGTTGGGTTTTGTTTTTCCGTTCTCCCAATTAAAATACGAAGCTCTTGATAACTGTAATAACTTCGCTAAATCAGCTTGCGAATAACCTTTTTCTTGTCATATCTTTTTTAATTTTTCTCCAGAAAACATAAGTTCCTTTCTGTTAGTTTATAAACTAACAACACTATAAAAAATAATCAGAAAAAAGCAAGACAAAATCTTCTTGCTTAACGTTTTTTCGGAGTGATTAACACGTGCGTTCCTTGATCAATTTGGCTTTGAATATTGATATCGAGACTAAGGCTATCTAGAACTTGTTTTGTCATGTAAAGTCCCAATCCTGTAGCTTTTTGGTGTTCGTGCCCGTTAAAACCAGTAAAGCCTTCTTCAAAAATCCGTGGCAAATCTTCTTCTAGTATTCCACTACCATCATCTGATATTTCAATACTAGCTTGAGAAATGCGGATGATGATTTTGCCGTTATCTTTCGAATACTTAATGGCATTATCAATTATTTGTGTCAGTGCGAAGGTCACCCATTTTTTATCAGACTTGAGTTCCCAATCACCTGTCACCTCAACAGAGAGGTGTTTTAACAAACAAGGAATACGGTATTTTTTGATAATTGAGATTGTAATCTCCTTGACGGACAGTCTTTCAAAACGAAAATCATCTTTATTTTGACTGAATTTTAAATAATTTAATAGGGTGTCTAAATAGTTTTGAAGACGATTTAGTTGTTGTTCGACTTCTTTTGATTCAAGTTGATTAGTCTGTGCCATCAATGATAAAGCTGATAGAGGAACTTTCATTTGGTGAGACCACATTTTGATGAGATTCTGAGTATCTTCCATCTGTGTCTGAATAGCTAGAACATCGCTGGCATGCGCTTCTTTTTGTTTACAAATAATAGCTTTAAAAGCTTTTTCTGATGGTAGATTGAAGTCATCTAATTCTTTTACATAAATAAATTGTTGTAAAATTATCTGTTTCTTTTTAAATTTGAAGTACTGCCAAATGCTAATGAAAATTAGTATTGTGATACTAATGCTAAAGCTTATTCTGAAGTAAGTTACGGGCAAGTGGAATAACATAAAGGTCAGTAAAAATGAAATGGTCAATATGGCATAGGTAAGGTACCAAATACCAAATTCTTTAAAAAATTGTCGTATCATTTTAGAAGATAGCCGACTCCTCTCACAGTATGAATGCGATCAAATCCTAATGGTTGTACTTTTTTGCGCAAACGAGTCATGTTGACACTTAAGGTGTTTTGGTCAATAAAACTTTCATTTTCCCACAATTTCTCTAGCAGCTCTTCCTTTGGAACCACTTGATTTTGGTGTTCAAATAAAATGCTAAGGATTTTGTTTTCAGTCGGAGAAAGATTAATTTGCTTACTCCCATTTGATAGAATTCCTTCACGGGATAACGAAAATTCATCGAGTTGATAACTGTCAGAAGTGAATTGATAAGCTCTGCGCAAAAAAGCTGATATCTTAGCATCTAAGATGGCTAATGAGAAGGGTTTAGAAATGAAATCATCTCCTCCCATATTCAATGCCATGACGGTATCCATTTCATCATCACTGGATGAAATAAATATGATTGGCAAGGTCATGGTTTTACGAATCTCAGTCGTCCAATAGAAACCATTAAAATAGGGCAAAGTGATATCCATTAGAATCAAATCCGGGGTGATTTCTTCGATTTCTTGCTTAATCGCACGAAAATTATTAACACTATAGACATCATAAACTTTGCTTAAATGCTGTTTTAATAAGGATACAATGGTATTGTCATCTTCTACGATATAAATTTTTCCTTGTTTCATAGTTTCATTTTAGCAAAAAATGGTCTTTACGACCATTTTCAGCTGAGTTTCTTATCAAAATAATTGTATGTAGTTTTGTCTTGTTAAAGAAAGTAGTTTTTTATTAACGTTCGATAATCTTGTAGTAAGTTCGACTAGTTAATTTGTAGATAAAGAAGTAAATGATAATGATACAAAATATTGTAATACCACTGATAATCAGTGTACCTGATCCTTCTACTCCAAAGAGTAAAAGCATTTGTTTTAACATAGTTAAGGCGACAATAAAGTGGACAATAGCAAAGCCGAGTGGCATAAAGAACATTAGCAATGTTTGTGAGTTAATAGCCTGTTTGACAGCTTCTTTACTCATGCCGACTTCTTGGAGAATCTTATAAGATTTTTTATCTTCAATTCCTTCGGTACGTTGCTTGTAGTAAATAATCAAGGCTGCACCAAGCAAGAAACTAAGCCCAAGCAAGAATCCAGTGAAGAGGAAACCACCTGTAACGGTATATAGGGTATCCATGTATCCTTTTCTCGTCTCAACATCTCCCTGAATAGAGTCATCTTTTGAAGCAGAATCAATTGATTTATTAATTGTTGAGACTTCGTTTGGTGAGAGGTTAACAAAGGCTGAATAAGAATGTTGAGCCATCAACTCATGTTCTTTGAAAAGATTTATAACTTCTTGCATGACTGAATCATTACTGAAGATAATAACTCCAGGATTATAACTATTTTTAATTTCAGGGAAGTTAATGTTCTTAAAGTTTTTTACGTTTTCAAATTTTCTATCAAACAAAGTCAATGTTTCAAGTTGGCTATCACCTTTTTGTTTGTAAAAGGCAACTTGATTATCTTCTAAGTCAGGCATATCATTATCAAAAGATTTGATAACATCTTGTGTTGTAAGATAGATAGAGCCAAATTTATTAATTTCTGGATGTTTGACTAAATCATCGGTCAATGTCAGTGATTTACCAGTTGGAATGGAAAACATTGATGATACAGTTTGATAAATGATGTATTCATCGTCAGGCTTGTTGAGTTTGTCTGTAACTTGCTCTTGGAATTTTTCCTTAAGCTCCCCTTCTGAGACTACTTTGGCATTTGGATCAGTATAGCCATAATCAGCAAATGTAATTTTTGTATTTTTTGGAAACATTTCATTTGCTTGTTTCTGACTACTAAAATACAAACTTGATGTTGTGGCAATGGTTACAAAAGACATTGTAGCTAGCAAAGTGATGTTAGCAAGCCCGATAGCATTTTCTTTCATTCTGAAAATCATCTGCGATGTTGTCACAAAGTGTTTTGGTTTGTAAAAATAGTTTTTATTTTTACGACGTCGTTTAAGATACCAAGTCATAAAGCTAACGTAAAAGAGGTAAGTACCAATAATTACCAAAACAACTGCGATAAAGAAACGATAGACAACAACTAGTGCAGTAACTGTTTGAGAGGAAATAGATAGATAATAACCTGAGCCAAGACTGATAAGACTTAGTAGGGCAAAAAGAATATTACCACGAGGTTCTTTTTCACCTTTCTCTTGGCGTTTAAACAAAGCAAGAGGTGATGAACGATAAATGATAACAATATTAATGACTTCTAGCAAAGCAAAGATAGCGGCGAAGGCTACTGATGCCAAAATAAATGCTAGCGGCGATAATCCAATAATGAATTTATTATAGTGCAAAAGATTCACAAAGATAAGGTAAAAAACTTGTGAAAAGACTGCGGAAAGCACACTACCAAGTAAGATAACACCTATAAAAATAATTGCTAATTCGATAGATGATACCAGACCAACTTGACTTCGGTTCATCCCAAGGATATTGTAAAGACCAAACTCTCTACTTCTTTGCTTGAGCAAGAAATTATAACTATAGATTTCCATGATGACGGTAAAAATCATCAGAACAACGATTGCAAGTCCTAAAACAGTATTACTGTACTGCATCTCCATTGATACTGGACTATAAATAAGCAATAACGTTGAACAGTCAAGGACGAAAAGTACCACACTGGCAAGTAAAAATGGTCCAAAAATATCAAGTGACTTTTTCAAATTTGACCAAGCTAATTTAGCATAGAACATCTTACTCACCTCCTAGAAGGGCTGTCATCGCAAGTGAAATGTCTTTACTGAATTCTTGATTGGTTTTATTGCCACGGTAAATTTGGTGGAAAATACGCCCATCTTTGATAAAGAGCACGCGTTTGGCATGACTTGCTGCATTTGCTGAGTGAGTTACCATAAGAAGTGTTTGACCATAGCTGTTAATGTCTTCGAAAAGATTTAAGATATCTTCAGAATTGCGATAATCTAGTGCTGCTGTTGGTTCATCAGCTAAAAGCAATTGCGGATTTGTTATCAAACTACGAGCAATCGCAACACGTTGTTTTTGACCACCAGAAAGTTCAAATGGACGTTTTTCTAGCAACTCTTCAATGTGTAATTTTGGCGCTAGCCTTGTAATACGTTTTTCCATTTCTTGATAAGGAAGGCGCCCAAGTACTAGTGGCAAGAAAATATTATCCTTGACTGATAGGGTGTCCAATAAGTTAAAATCTTGAAAGACAAAGCCGAGATTTTTCAAACGGAATTCAGCAAGTTTACTTTCTTTGATTTTAGTGATTTCTTCCCCGTTTAAAATAACTGATCCATTAGTTGGCTTTTCTAGTGTTGCTAAGATATTTAGCAAGGTTGTTTTACCTGATCCTGATTCTCCCATAATGGCGATGAACTCATTTTCATCAACCTTAAAATCAACGTCTTGCAGTGCGCGCGTCACTTCTTTTGAAAAGCGCGTGCAAAAAACTTTCTCGAGGTGATTGATTTCCAGTAACATAATTTCTCCTTTTTTTCATTATACCCTTTCAAGCTCAGAAATGCTTAGTTAATTTTTTGCTTTTGAAAACTTTTTAGCGCTTTTTTAGCGGTCTTCTACCGCTCCAGTACCAAAAAGCTAAGCTTGCTACTCCTACTATGATGATAAATAGAATGCTTATCAGACTATATAATTCAACCATTTTAAGCACCTCCTTTTACTTTGTTATACGAAAGGCATATGAGATGATATAAACAATAGATCCCAGAAATAGCAATACAATCCAAATGAAAAAATGAATCCATAGGCTAAGATAGTGTTTAATTTCTTCTTTCATATACTGCTACTCCTTTCTTATTGATATCTTTAGTTTATCGGAAATCAGCTCTTTCTTTCTTACAGTTTTGGGGATGAAACCTTACAAAAATGTAAGAAAAACACAGAAGCTACTGCTTCTGTGTTTTATATTATCTTACAAGTTTTGTGCAATCTGTTTTAGGTAAGCATGACTTTCGAGCTGTTCAACTGGATTAGTTAGGTCTTTTAAGTTAATTTCGTAGATGCTACTTGCTGTCTCATTAAAGAGTGGCAAAGCTTTCGCCCAATCAATTTTTCCGTGACCAAGTGTCAGGCTATCATGGGTTTCTCCCAGAGAATCCACTAAATGGTAATGAACGATATGATCCTTCAAAGTCTTTAGAGACTGTTGAAGGGCCTCGTTATCACCGTGAAGATAAATAAAAGCATGTGAAATATCGTAAGCTAGAGGATAACCTTTTTCAGCAAGCAAGTGATCAAAATCAGGATTTCCATATGAATAGAGTTTTGAAATACCATTTTCAAACATGATATAGTCTTTGCCAATATGACAAAAGTGATCCATGCGAGAGAAAAGATACTGACGAGCATCCTCGATTGAAGCAAAAGGTTCTAATAGTTCAGCTTCTTCTAACTCGTAAGAGCCGTGAACCAGCACTTTACAGTCGTATTTTTTTGCTAAATCAAGTAATTTTTGTGTTGAAAAATCGATAAAGTTAACCAATTCAGCATTATTTTTTGGATGAGCTACTAATTCCAAACGCTTTCCTTGGTACTTCATAGGGTGATGAAGAACAATAGTCTTTACACTACTTGATTTGACTTTTTGAATGGCTTCTTCAAGTTTTTCTAAACTATCAGCTGTATAATCAACTTCGCTTGTAAAAAATTCAAAAACATCTGGATGATATTTTAGACGACTAGCTACTTGCTCTGGAGCAGAGCTAGCTTTTAATCCTAATTGAATTGGAAACATGATGTCACCTCTTCTTTGATTAGTAGGTTTAAACGTTAAGGTATTCTTCTAAGTCTTTCAAAGCACGTTCAGCAACTTTTTCGTAACGTTCTTTTTTATCACGGATACGTGGTCCTTCGAGTTCTTTAACGATACCAAAGTTAACGTTCATTGGTTGGAAATGTTTGCTTTCAGCATGAGTGATGTAGTGTGGTAAAGCTCCAATAGCTGTTGTTTGTGGGAAGATAACAGGTTCTTCGCCTTTGAAACGACGCACAGCATTGATACCAGCTACAAGACCTGATGCAGCAGATTCAACATAACCTTCAACACCAGTCATTTGACCAGCGAAGAAAAGATTTGGATTTTGACGTGTAGCAAATGTTTCTGTCAAAAGGTTTGGTGAATCCATGTATGAGTTACGGTGCATAACGCCGTAGCGGACAAATTCAGCATTTTCGAGGCCTGGAATCATACGGAACACACGTTTTTGTTCTCCCCATTTAAGGTGTGTTTGGAAACCAACGATGTTAAATAGGCTACCAGCTGCATTATCTTGACGCAATTGAACAACGGCATAAGGTGTTTTAAATTCGCCGTCACGTGGTCCTTTGTAATCTTCTGGGTATTCTAGTCCGACAGGTTTCATAGGACCATAGAGCAATGTTTTAATGCCTCGTTTTGCCATGACTTCGATTGGCATACAACCTTCGAAGTATTTTTCTTTTTCAAATGAATTTAGTGGTGCTTCTTCAGCATTGACAAGTGCTTCATGGAAAGCCATGAATTCTTCTTTTGTCATTGGACAGTTTAGATAAGCTGCTTCCCCTTTATCGTAACGTGATTTTAGGTAGATTTTGTCCATGTCGATAGAACTTTTATCAACAATCGGTGCTGCTGCATCGTAGAAATAGAAACCGTCACCACCGTTTAATTCGTGGATTTTTGCAGCTAAAGCATCTGAAGTAAGTGGTCCACTAGCGATAACTGTAATGGCATCGTCTGGGATTTCAGTGATTTCTTCGCGAATGACTTCGATAAGTGGGTGGTTTGTGACTTCGTCAGTTACCATTTGTGAGAAACCATCGCGATCAACCGCAAGAGCGCCACCAGCAGGGACGCGCGTGCTTTCAGCGGCTTTCATGATAACAGAATCCAAACGGCGCATTTCTTCTTTCAAAAGACCAACAGCGTTTGTTAAACTGTCGCCACGAAGCGAATTTGAGCAGACAAGTTCAGCGAATTTATCTGTTTTATGCTGAGGTGTTGGTTTAACCCCACGCATTTCATAAAGTTTAACTGGAATACCGCGCTTAGCAATCTGATAAGCAGCTTCAGAGCCAGCTAAACCAGCTCCAATAACGTTAATGTGTGATGATTGAGACAATATACTAATACCTCCAAAAATGAGCTTAGAGAAGCTTAAAACTCATTTTCCAGATGTGGGAGTTTGCCCATATCTGAATCTTTCTATTTTTGATACCAGACTATCATAACATAAAATCAGTGAAATACAAATAAAATATTAAATCGATAGACATAACTAAAATTATGTAAATAATTTAACGAATTTCTTTTTTTATCGTTAGAAAAGGCAAATCCAAGCAGCTAGTAAAACACTAGATATGCTGAAAAGTGATCCAATTAAGTAGTATTCTGCAAAAGTAGGACTTTCAGATATTTTATTGTAGCGAGCAATCGATTTCGCTGTAAAGACCAGCCCGATTGAGGCAAATTGATTAAAGATGATGCAAATACTCATGATAACACGTTCTAAAAGTCCGATGGTTGCTCCTGCACCTGGAATGGTATCCAATTTTTGATTGTCTTGTGGCTGATATTTTTGAAAGAAAATCTTGAAAACAACATTTGTTGGCTTAGTGATGAGAATAAGAAATAAAATCAGATTTAAAACTTGTGCAGTTACAGCATTGACAGTCAGATAAGGACAAAAAATACTTCCTGTCAATAAAACGATAATCACTAAGTGAAGCATCTGATCTGCTAAAAATGTCCACATAGTGCTGAGATGAAGGCACTTAGCGACACTCGATTTTCCAAAATCAATGATAGCATGGCTAAGTAAGATAAGCAGACTCGTCAACCATAGACTTGGTAAAAAGCAAGTTAGTAAAATCAGAGGAAAAGCTACTCCTAGAAGATGAAGCAAAAGGTACTTTTTATCAGTATTTTTACGGTCAGCCACCTTTTGACTTTACAGTTGGAAATCAGATAAAAAATGACAGATTAACAACAAGGTCAAAACAGGATGCTGTGTCAAATATTGTGAAAGTCCAGTGATAGGCATTAAGCTAACTCCTCTCCATAGTGTTTAAGACAATTTAAAGCTGTTTTTCGTGCACGAAGATATACTTTAATATTGCTCTGCTTTTAAGACGTTTTGATAAGGCGCTGGTCGTTAATGCTAAGCGTTTAGCAAGCATTTGTTGATCGAACTGCTCATTGTAAATTCCAAGTGCTAATAACTCTTTTAAGATGATTTCTTGACTTGCTCGCCAGTCTGATTTAATAGCTTCGCTGCTTGCAATCAAGGTATTAACGAAATTGACTTGATTCTCATCATCAAAAGAAACCGCAATTTGTGTATTACCGTAGTCATTTTTTTGATGAATATAGTTAATGGCTTTTCTGGCATGCCAGTATGCTGGACCATCAGCGCCAATACTTTGTTCGGGATTAATGTCTGTTAGAATTTTTCCCATTCCAATCCCAAAACGCACCTGGTAAGGCTTCATGGCCAGATTGATACGGTCAATGATTTGAAATAAAGGAGCATCAAGACTCAGTAATCCTTGAAATTCATCTCCTAATGTAATGGATAATTTGGATGCCAAAACTGCTTGAAATTCATTGTTCAAATCAGCTAAGCAAGATTCCAGTGATTTTTGAACTTGGTAGCGATTATCGATTTTTTTGAACCAATAATGTCGCCAATTAATGCAAAAGAATTCATAGGCCACCTCTCTTATAGGTCTATTATAACAGACTTATTCAAAAAGTCTGTTATAACGGAAATTATTTAAAAAGTCTATTATAATGACAATAAAAATTGACCTAAAAAAACCTCGCAAAGAAAATTTGCAAGGTTTGAAGGATTTATTTAACTTTTGCTTCTTCGTAGTCGCATTCTTCATTGCTGCAGACGACTTGTTTACCACCGCCACGAATTTTCTTCTCAACGAGGAATTGACCACATTTTGGACAAGAACGTCCGACTGGTTTGTCCCATGAAGTGAATTCACACTCAGGATATCGGTCACAGCCATAGAAAAGACGATTACGTTTTGTCTTACGTTCAATCACTTGACCTTCGCCACAAATTGGACAAGTCACGCCAATTTCTTTTGTGATGGCTTTGGTGTTGTGACATTCTGGGAAATTACTACATGCGTAGAATTTACCATAGCGTCCTAATTTGATTACCATTGGGTGTCCACAAACGTCACAGTCAAAACCAGCAGGCTCATCTTTGATTTGAATTTTTTCAATTTCAGTTTCTGCTTTTGCTAGTTCTTTTTCAAATGGTTTGTAGAAAGCATCAATGACTTTTTGCCATTGTTCTTTTCCTTCTTCGACTTCATCAAGTTTACCTTCCATGTCAGCGGTAAATTTGACATCAACGATATCAGGGAAGAATTCAACAATCAAGTTATTGACGATTTCACCCAATTCAGTTGGTTCGAAGCGTTTTGAAACCAAGCGAACGTAGTAACGTCTTTGGATAACATCAAGTGTTGGTGCATAAGTTGATGGACGTCCAACACCGTTTTCTTCAAGCGTTTTGATTAATGTGGCTTCAGAATAACGTGCTGGTGGTTGAGTGAAGTGTTGTTCAGGGTTTGTTGAAACTTTCTTAACAACATCACCTTCAACCATGTCAGGCAACATTTTATTCTTATCAGAATCATTATAGACAGCTAAGTAACCGTCAAATTTGACTTTACTACCGTTAGCTATGAAGCGAACGCCATTTTGCTCCAAGTTAACTTTCATGGTATCAAACACCGCAGCTGTCATTTGACTTGCGACAAATCGATTCCAAATCAATGTGTAGAGTTTCAATTGGTCTTTGTCTAAGTGTTTTGCGATAGATTCTGGTGTTAGGTTAACGTTTGATGGGCGAATAGCCTCGTGGGCATCTTGAGCACCTGAAGCATTTTTCACACGGCTACCGTGTTTAGAATAATTTTCGCCGAAACGTTCTGTAATGAAACCTGCAGCATCATTTTGCGCAACAGGACTGATACGTGTAGAGTCAGTACGCATATAAGTAATCAAACCTTGAGTACCGCTCTTGCCAAGGTTAATCCCTTCGTATAACTGTTGAGCAACCATCATAGTCTTGCGTGTACGGAAGTTAATTTTGTTAGCAGCATCTTGTTGAAGAGATGATGTTGTATATGGAAGTGGTGCGTTACGACGACGCTCTTTCTTTTCAACTTTTGCTACGTTAAACTCATCACTCGTAAGTCGGGCAAGGACTGCTTGCACATCTTCGTTAGTGTTGAGTTTTAATTTTTTACCATCAATGCCATAAAAGGCTGCTTGGAATTTCTTAGTTCCTTTTTTGAAGAATCCATCAATCGTCCAGTATTCTTCAGGTTTAAAGTTTTTAATCTCATTTTCACGGTCGATAATGAGTTTCAATGCGACAGATTGAACACGACCCGCAGAAAGACCTTTTTTAACTTTTTTCCAAAGCAATGGTGAGATAGAATAACCAACAATACGGTCAAGAACTCGACGGGCTTGTTGCGCATCTACCAAATCCATGTCAATCTGACGTGGTTCAACGAAGGCATTTTTAACAGCATCTTTAGTGATTTCATTGAAAACAACACGGTTTTTATCATTTTCGTCAAGTCCCAAAATGTGTGCCAAATGCCATGAAATAGCTTCTCCCTCACGGTCCGGGTCACTTGCAAGATAAACTTTTTTAGATTTTTTAGCCTCTTTTTTCAAATCGTTAATTAGAGGACCTTTACCACGGATATTGATATACTGCGGTTTATAGTTATTTTCAAAATCAATAGACATGCTTGATTTTTTCAAATCACGGATATGACCAACCGAAGCGACAACTTTGTAGTTGCGTCCTAGATATTTTTCAATGGTTTTTGCTTTAGCTGGTGATTCCACAATAACCAAGTTTTTCTTGGCAGCTGTTTTTTTCTTTGTTGTTTTTTTACTTGTCTTTTTAACAGCTGTTTGGGCTTTTGTAGTAGTCGTTGCCATAAGCTCACTTCCTATCAGTAATAAACTTATAACATGATACCCCGCTTTTTCCAAACTGTCAATAAAAAAGTTATATTGTATGTGGTAAAATTTTTAGAATGCTCATCATCGCTTGAAAAAGGAGAACTTATAAACCGAGCTGATAAAAAAGGCTGAACATTTTCCTTGCTCAGCCTTGACAGTAATACATTTATTCTGTATTATTAACTTAAAGACTGAGTAAGAAGTTGAGGTTCTTACTCGGTAAGGCGGAAGTGTTGACGCACTGTCCGTCTTTTTTCGTTTATTTTACCACATTATAGCACGCTCACACTTACAATGCAAGTATTTTTAGCAAAAAAGTGCAGCACAAAAAGGCCCTTTTCAAGGGGATTTTTTAGAATCCTAACTAATTTCTGAGCGTCGTGAACAACCCACGTGTTTTCGCTTGTGGTAATTGCGATGGACTTTGGTCTTCCTTTAACCAGTCTGAAATAGATTGACTTTCTAAAGCCTCATATTTGGCATACTCATCTCGCCAGGAACCTAAAAAGAGGTTATACAATTCACCCTTGTCTACTAGAAGAATCATCTGTGTCATGGTCTCTGCTCCCTGCGTCGTCCAATACATCCCACGATGTTTCATTCGATACGTTATTTTACGATGCTGGGTCTCCATGACGCCAATACCAGCATGCGAAAAACCTCTTAGAGGGGCTGGCTTGGTATATTGAAAACTCTGTAACAGTTTCTTCTTAAAGGAGTGAAAGACCTCTAATTCAACTTCTGTTGCTAACAAACTTTCTGTTGTATCCAACACTAACCGTAAAGCTTGTTTATCGTGCTGATAGACAGCCTGATAAGCTTGTTCCAACAATTCTTCTGGATAAGGTTTGAAAAAGGTGTTGAGTTTCTGATTCACATGATACTCATCCCAGAAATGTTCATGTTGATTAATTTTTAAGGCTTTAGCAATTTCCTTAAAAATATAAGGCGTATAACCATGTCCGCCATCTGAATTAGTAACTAAGAGCGTCTCTTCAGTTATTTCAAAGTGGTTATAGAGGTAATCTAGAACTTGTTCACGAGTTTGACGATTGTCCAGTGAGATGAACTCTTGCTTATCTTGTAATTCAAAACGGTTACTGCCAATTTTTCGACTGCCTGTATGAACTACAAAATGTGAAAAATCAAAGTGGTTATTATTACTATCTTTTGATTTCGCTTTAATCATCACACCGTCACCTTCAATATAACATGATTGTTGCTAAATAAGCAACTTGATACATAAATTCCCAAGAGAAGCGAACATTCTTTGGAAGTCCTAACATGTCATCGACAGGTACTACCCACTCATTCCCTTTTTTCCAGCGACGACGTCTAAAGGTAAATTCTCCAAAGGTAAACGCTACTGTGCGCTCCATAGAATGGATACATTGATAGCCTCGTGCTTTCATAACTGGTATCATACTCTTATCATATTTTTGAATATACTCCTCAAAACTCTTTGCATTGTGCGTTGATAATAACTCCCTTAACTTACTTTCTTCAAAGAAAGCCACTCGTTTTACCTCCTCAGATTTATCGCAAAGATAATTGTATAGAGCAGTGGAAAAGTTCGCAACTTTTTCTTTTTTCTAGAACAAAAAAGACGATTTCACATTAGAAATCGCTTTTTGATACTATAATGCCATTCTATCCTTTATTACATCTGATTATAAGAATAATTAAATGCTTGAAGCATTTCTTTTGAGGCTTTACTGTAGGCAACAGATGATTCAAGATTTCCTTGAACGATGATTCGTTCAGTTGCCTCTTGATCTGTACAGGTAACAAGAGTTACTTGAGCTTGTCCTGGGACATCAGTGATCACATCTGAACGATCTGGGGGAACAGATTCAATTGCTGTAATCACGTAAGTATAAATAGTTGATTTATCTGTTAAATAAATTTTCATTCCCACTTTTGCATTTTCCAGAGGAGAAAACAGCATTTTAGAAGAACCAGCTAAACCAAAGACGTGATGACTCGCTAGAGCATAGTTATTGTCACCGCCCATGACTTGATTTTCTTTCATTGTTCCAGCTCCATAGGTTAATTCTGTATTTCCTAGTCCTTTAAAAATTGGTAAATTAATACCAACATCTGGCACTGCTATGCCTCCAATAACTGGTAAGTTAGTACCACTTGCCTGCGATGTTAAAACAGATTGAATAGAGACAGGTTCTACAGCTGAAAAATCATAACTCACATCGGCACTCTCATTTTTCTTGATTTCCTTTTTAGAAACCTTGCTCACTTGATAATGATTTGATTGTTGACCAATTAAAAAATTACAGATTGGTTTATTAAAAATAAGTGCTAATCCTACTAAGACCATTAATAACAACGCAACTATCCTTAATCGTTGCTTGAGTGTCTTTATCATCTCTTATCACTTCCTTGTTTCTTTGTCAATTGACGTTGTCTTATCGCTTCTTCTTCGGCCCTTTTAACAAGCCGACGACTATTATCAGAAACAATTAAGAAGATAATTCCCATAACCATCAGCCAAAAAGCAGAAGTAAACAAATCTGGAATAAATGAGAAATCACCCGAGAAGTGAACCCCAATGGCAATCAAAAGGATTGGCACAAATAATGCTGGGGCAAAATACAGGGTTAATAAAGCAATCGTAAGAAGAAAAGCCATACTTAAGCCGATTGTTTTCAAAAAAATATAAAAAGCTATCGCTGCAATGAGCCACCAGAATGTCTGGACTAGTTTTCTTACAGAAACAAGAATAACCATAGTTTTACTCCTTCATATATAGAACCAATTTATCAGTTAAATAGATACGATTTGGCTGATTATTACCAGTTTTCACTTCTTCTATCAATCCAAACTGGACTAGCTTTTTCTTTAAAGAAATAACGGTTGTCTTACTTTGGTTGAGCAGTTCACATAAATCCTCAACCTTAAAGTGAACATAGGTAATTCCGTTGTCATCATAGTCTTTTTGAATAAAGTCTAGTGGTTCCTTTAACCGATCTAACAAAAAAGAATACAATAAAATCGCTTTATAGTTCAATCCCCTAAAGTCATCATGCGCAAACAAAACTTTAGGAATATAAATTTGTTCAGAATCCGCATCCACCAACGATGGATCTAAATCAGATATTGCTGATAAATAAACCATTGTCACACCTCTTATTTTTCTTTATTTTTAAGTTTCCGTTGCATCTTCTCCCACTCTTTGATGATAAGACTTTCCAGGTAATCAGAAGCTGACTTAGCCCCATGATAAGCAACCAAGTCTTCTAACTTCTCATAACGGACGTCCTCGTGCAGTGCAAAAGGGTAACGTCCTTTTTTAGCATAACCTTTTGGTGCTGATTGAGCCCCCCTTTTGCGGGATTTAGCAACAACTCGCTCTTTTTTAGGTGCTTCCTCAAATGCATCCCTCAGCTGAGCAAAACGATTTTCAGTCATTAATGATTATCTCCTTCTAAAACATCTAAGATATGCTGATAAACATACGTGATGTTGTCATAAAAACTTTGATGTTTTTCTTGTTCTTTTGGGGTCATTTGTTGATACTGTTCAAAGACGCTTTGGTCATAAACAAGGCTCTTAGCCAATAATTCCTTGTAGAAGACTGTTCCAAGATAAGCAGGATCTTCTTCCATAACAGCTAAGAATTGTTTAGCAGTATCAGAGACATGATTGCCAAACAATTTGATGTTATTGCCAATCATGTAAGGGGTTGCTGTCGCATAGCTTTTTCGAGTAATGACATCAATAGCTTCACTTTTAATGTCATCCACAAAACGCTTCAGTTGTAACCAGGCACGATAACCATTTTTAGAAGCATCTGAAACAGCCAACACAATGTCGGATACGGCAATAAAATTCGCTGTCACTAGACTCTCATCGTTATGTGTATCAATGATAATCACATCGAATTGTTGAGCTAAGTCATCATAGTGATCAGCTAGCCACATAAAAAACTGAAGGTACTTATGATTACGACTAACTAAATCCAATTGTGCATCGTTGAGACGTTCATCACCACGAATCAAACTTAAATTCTTTTTAATGGGAACAATCTCATACTCACCTGTTGTAAAAATGTCATACATGGTTTTGGTACTCGTCACGTTAAACGCTTGAGTTAAATTACATTCAGAAGCACCATCCATAAACAGACCCGTTTACCTTTGTAAGTTGCTAACCAATCACCTTCGTTAAATGAATGTGTTGTTTTTCCGCCACCACCTTTTGGTAAATTTGTCGTTTGAATTTTCATGTCTAGACCCTTCCTTATTAGTTTACCTCATTTTTCGATAGACAACAAGTTATATAACTTGTTGCATCTTCATTATACTGAATCCTATTTTTGCTGTCAATAAAAAATACACAAATAGTTATATAACTTTTTGTGTATTTTGTTAAGTAACTACTTATCCAAAAGTAGCTCCAATATTCCCACCAATATAGGCTTCTAACTGGATTTGATTGACTATTGTATTAAAGTTTCCAATGAAGTAACAATTGTCTTCATTTTCTTTGGTCAAAACAACTAAGAATTGAAACACATCATCATTTTCAGCTTGTGTCACTTCTAGTTGATTTTCTTGATACTGATAATGATTAACCAGTAAAGCCATCGCAAAGGTTTGAACCATCGCACTACTTGTCATCATCATCTGATTATCATAAGTCCCTTCGATATTTGGTACCTGCTTAGCCTCATTAATCGCTGTAATTGCCTTTGCAAAGGCTTGGCTAACCATTGCTTTAGCAGACGCATCAGCTTCCGTATAAGGATGCTCTAATTTTAACTTAGCCGTACGGTAATTCTTTTCATCAGTGGTTTCTGAGGCAACTTCTGATGACGAAGATGGCGTTAAGCTACTCGCTGTTGAGTTATCTTGGGGAGCTTTTGAGTCTCCCGTAAAATGCTGATAAATGCCTACTCCTGAAATCAAGAGGAGTAAACTAACGACGATAATAAAGACCATATTTGATGTTTTCCTTTTCTTCATAATTCCTTCGCTTTCTCTATTTGTTTAACGTTGGTTGCTTACTGTCCGAATAAGCATAAACAAAATGATCGCTGGTTTGTGTACTTGGACTAACAATACGGAAGTTCCAAGTATTTTTCTTGCCAAAATAATCAATCCCAGAAAATGGCGTGTTTTGTTCAACAATCAAAATGGAACCATCTTGGAAGACATGACAAACAATCCCTGTATGTCCTGGTTGCGAGGTGCCACTAGAGAAAATGGCTCCCGCTTTTGGTTCGCTTTTAACACTATTGCCAAATTTTTTCGCCCAAGCACTAGCTTGATCAACACCATTTCCTTGCGTTATTCCAGATGTTCCCCAAATGAGATTGCCTAAGCTTTCCGTTAAATCCACACATTGACCTGATTGTTCCACCCAACCTGTTGACCCACCATAAGCAATCCCCAATTGAGCAGGATCAATGATATACGCTTTGAGACTTTCAGGCAATTGATCTGGCGTATAGCCCCAAGCCGTCGCATCACTAGGAACGGTTCCTGTACCATCAGCTACACTTGAAGATGATGAGTCTTCTTCACACTCGTCCTCTTCTTCAACTGAAGCAGAACTACTGCTACTAGAGCTGATATTCGCCGTATCATCACCTAAGGTATCAACAGGACTTGTGCCGTATTCCGCAATGGCTTTGTCATCAAGCCATTTATATTGTCTACCTAATGTGTTATAAAGATTAGCAAGAGTCACTTTATAGTTAGGATCGGTTGCCCAACCACCATCCGCAATGGCATTAAGGGTTGAAATCCCATCGGTATTGTTAATCGCTGCACTATAAAGTGTTTGACGGCTCATAAACTCAGCCTTACCAACAATTCCTGCATCGAAGTCTTTAAACCAGGTATAGCCTCCACCCGTATTGTCGCCAACACTAGTTCCAGAACCACTACCTGAAACACTATCAGAGCCGTAAAGGGCAATAGTCTTCGGATAAGTGTCAGTGGACGTCCACTTGACACCACCCATATTGTGCGCCTCCGCAAAGGATGGCACACTCATGGAGAAGGACGTCTCTACCATGGTTTGCGCTATGGAAGCCGAAGGTAAGAAACCACCGACACCCCAAGACTGAATATAGGCCTCTTCATGGGCTTTGACGAAACTGTCAATCGAACCGTCACCTGAAGATACTGAGGAGTCTTCCGAGCTAGTCGTCACCGTTGTGGTCGTGCTACAGTTACTATTGCGATCGCTACCAGAAACAGCCCCTAAAATACCAGCAATGGTCGTGACACCAATCAAGATAATAGTGACTAAGGCAACTAAGGGAACAATGACTTTTAGTTTGATGAGTTTCTTCATCCGTTCCCTCGCTTTCTTACCAGAGCCCTAGAATCGTTCTAAGAATAGCATAAAGGATTAAAAAGACAATAAAGCCGATTCCTATTTTCTTTAACGATTGGATAAACTCCTGGTCCCGCTTCTGTTGTGCGGCTAAACGCTTAGGATCTGATTCGCCTTCAGACGCAAAATAATCTCGTTGTTCTTTCATCCGTTCCTTACGAATAGCAACAAAGGTATCAATCGCTTGTTTACGACGGCCAATAAAGCCTCTCTTTTCATCTCTAGACATCTACTCGTTCCTTTCTGTTATTGAATCCCACCATAGCGTTCTATCTCTGGCGCTAACAATTGTTGATTGAAGACAAGGTTGCCAACACCTGCAATATTCATAAAGAGCTGACCTTTTGATAATCGTGGCAAGGTTTCTAGCTCTGATTGATTCATTGAATCTGCTAAGGCATTGGCTAAAAGTGGAATCGTTGTTTCATCTGTCTGACTAAAAACACGATACTGCATCAATCCAAAAATTCGCTGCACAGCAGTCACATAAGGATCTTTGTGATTGCCTGTTCCTGATTCAAAAAGAATTCCTCGCAAAGAGTTCACGGATAGCACCACACCTGAAAAGTTCTCTCCCATGGAATCAATCGTATCGGCTAACAATTCAACACTACTTTCATACTTGGGATTAATGAGGGTCTGTGCTTCACTAATATTGACAATATAGTGAGGCATATCCATTTCCGTTTTCGTTGGTTGAGCTTTCAAGAGTTGCTTACAACGTTTCCCATTGTTAACAATGTCGGCTGATAAGAGGGATAAGACTGAGAAAATTTGAGCGTTCAGCAGGTTGCCTTTTAAGCCTGAAAAGTCAAACGTCACCACTTGTTCAGAAGAAATATCTTGGAATTCTGTAACCCCTTCAAACATCTCGACATTCGTCGTTAGTAACTCATTAAACGTATTATAGATGCGGTTAACCGATTTCATTTCCAAGTCATCAGGATTCTTTTGTTGGTTTAATTGGCGTTTGCGATCAGCCACATAGAGGACAAAGTCCGATAGGATAGGATATTCCTCATTAACCAGGTCGGTAGCTTTTAAGCGTTCGGGATAGCTTTTAGGATTTCTCGTCCACAACCCTTCATCAATGTAAAAGTCATTTAAGAGCCCTCCAAACGTGGTTAAATCATCTCCTGTCACTTCATCGTTCAGCAATTTAAAAATACTCTTGAGCTTATCGATGTGACGGTTATAGGATTTCTTTTTATCCACTTCTTCCCCATTTTCAGTGGTTACTGTCGGAAAGACCTGGAAGATGTTAATGCGATTTTCAGCTCCTGAGAGATCTAACACCAGACCGTGTTGCGCCCTAGTTTGTTCTAAGAAAGTACCGTTAGCATCAAAGTTCCGAATAAAGTGTCCTTTTGCGTAAAGGACATCTGTGTGTTTTAACAAGAATGACCGTTGCCCCATTTTGGGATTTCCTGAGATAATCATGAAGGAACGGGTACGCCTGTCGTCGCGCTCTAAAAAATTAAAGTTAACAGCGCCTTTTGTCGGTGTCCACCCAAAATAAACACCTCGCTCATCTTCTAATTTCGTATGGTTAAAGAAATAGCCCCCTGCTAAATCATGCGCTCGAATCGTTGTTCCTTTACGATGATTCGGAAGATCAACTTGGTATTCTGCTGGAATAAAGGGACTATGGTATTCAAAATCCAATTCTCCCAAAAGAATGGTTGATTTGAAATTAGAAGTTTTGTCCTTAATATCATCCACCTTACGAAAGAGCTCCTCTTTCGTTGAAGCAGAGACATAGACCCGAACATACATACCTAGCATGGCAATATTTTTCTTACGAATATCACGGTCTAACTCTTGTAGGTCTTTAATTTCATCCAATTCTTGTTGATTGTCCGTTACCTTACTATTACCTGTGATACGAGTAGATTTTTCCTCAATGGACTCCTTAATTTCTTGTTTTAGTTCTTTATTACTCTCCCGATACCAAGCTAAAAAGGCTCGTGTTCCTGGGATGAGTAAGAGTTCTGACAACCAAAAACGGTCTAGTTCTTCTGACGGGTATTCATAAAATAACAAATCCGTATGATAACCGTCTCCACTCACCCAATAGCGGTCATGTCTGAAATTAATATTGCCCTGGGGTTGAACACGACTTAAAAAGGCTAAGTCGTATCCAGCTGCCTTTAGTTGACGTTGGCGTTTTTTGGATAAATCTGGCATAAACGCTCCCTTCTATACCTTCTCATTCATGTTATTGTACTGTTTAATGATTTGTTCTTTTTTGGCAACACTAATGTCCTGTGGAACAAAGTCATTATTCCCATAGGTTTTCGCTTTGCGAACCAACTCATCCATTTCAGATGTCGTTGGGGCAAATAGCCACAAGATAAACTCGGTGTTGTAAATTTCTTGTTGGATGCTTTCTTCTACCTGAAGGTCATTTATTAGAAGACCTTCTCGATCTACCAGTTGCTGGTAACGACGAGACGTTGGAGAAAGTTTCGCCTTTTCCTGATGCACCAGGCTCAAATGATGCCGTAACTCCGCAATCTGAGTGGTTGTATCTGTTGGTAACATCGTCACTTCGATTTGAACATTGGTATTAAAATCCGTAATCCATTTCTCAAAGTTATCTAGCGTACGTTGGATCTCGTTATAAGAGAGTGACCCAAGGTCTTTGCCAGAAATCTCCATTAACTGCAGATAGCCATAATCAACCAATTCAATATAGGCCTTGTGGTTATTAATGATTCTCTTAACATCCAACAATTCTACTGATGAATGTAAATCATAGTAATTCTGTTCTTGGTGTTTGCTTGGTTGAAACCGTCCTAAGGGGCGTTTGACACTTTCTGAAGAGCTTGTTTGTCTAATCGCCATAGCTATTTTCCTCCCCTCTGATAGTTAATACTGGTATAGCGTTTCCGACGGCGTCTGAAGAAGAGCACCATACTATGCCAATTTTTCTTTCCACCATTGGTTGGTAAGACCAGATATAAACACATGAGCGGTGTTAACACAATAAAAGCTAACATCTGTGGCCACTGACTCATCGGAAATAATCGCGTTCCAAAGGTTACAGCAGCAACCGCTGACCCACCGACAAAACTAAGATCAATGATAAATAAGCCAACAATCTTGACTCGTGCTCGAATATCACGAGGCACACCATACTTTTCTGTCATAGAATGTCTCCTTTACTAATTGATAGCTTTATCGTAAGGAATAATCAAAAATCGTGCTGTAAAGGGTAAAGTCAATTCCAAAAACCAAAAGCTGTATATAAAGACAGCTAAAAAGTTATATAATTTTTGGCACACAAAAAGAAGCCTCAGAGACGAGGCTTCATTTCAAACATGAGACTCCTTAACAAGAGTAAAGAAAGCTTCTTCAGGAATGATGGCAATCTTTTGACCATCAGCCTTCCGTGTCATAGCTGCTTCATATTTTTTAGACCGTTTATCGGGTTCAAACAAATCTAGCTGTTTATGACCAGCAATGAGAATCTCTGTCTGGGCAGAAACATAATTCTGGACGATAGCTCCTTGATTTTCTAAAAACATCACAGCCTCTTGCCTTGTCAGAGGTCTAAGGCTACCTGTAATCACTACAATCTTACCTGTTACATCAATCATAGGCATTACTCTTCGCTTTCATCAATTTCAGCACCTTTGATATGGTTTTGTTGGTTTAGCTGTTGGCTCGCTTGTTTCAATTGTTGAGCAGCTACTCCCAATTGTTGTGTTGACTGCGACAAGTGTCGTTGTCCAGAAAGAGGCGAAGAAGCTTGATGGTTTGTTGGCTTAGTCTGTGTTTTTCCACTTGAAATAGTCGGATCAGTCACACCTGTAAAAGGTTCCGAGTCAGCAGTTGCTTGATTAAGCGTTGGGTCACTCACACCACCAATTGGTCCAGCTTCACTACTACTTACATCATCATCTTGGAAAAGAGGCTCACCACCATAGTGTCCTGATGCATTTAACCCATAGTTATCGGGTGTTGGATGAAGGAGCGATTCAAAACCAAGTTGATCAGCTATCCCATCATTTTTAAGCGCATCGTAAACGGCATTATGACCTGCTTGGGCTTTACCATCTAAATGATCGGTCACGTCGCCTGCAAAATCTTTAGCTTTGCCAACGGCTTCTTTCCCCATGACATCAGCTAAGTTAACCATGTTACTCACGCCACCCTTAGCTGTATTTTTAAAACCTTGGTCTTTAATAGAGCTAACCGCTCCCTTAATACCACCGCCAGTCACCGCTAAGCTATCACCAATAAGCTTACTTCCTGTCGCAACGGCTCCTGGGACTTTGTTAGCGACATGAGCACCAACTTTACCAGCACCAATAGCTCCTGTTGCTAGAGCACCAGCACCTTGTGCAAAAGCGTTACCTGCCATCATAGCACCAATCAATTGTTGCGCCGTATCACTGTGTCCTGTTGAAACCCCAAGCCAACGTTCAACCATTGCAACTCCTTGCATCGCCGCTAAGAAAACACCGATATAAACCAGAGAAGCAGCTAAACATTGTTCCCACATGCTTAGCCCATCAAAGAAACCACCAGATAGTTTCGTCACAGCTGAAACAGATAAGGTTGGTAAGTCACGACAAATTTCTAAGGTCATTCGCATAATCACGACTTCAAAGAAGATACCAGCAATCGCACCGCCCATGGTTCGTAATAGCTCTTTATACTTCTTCGAGCTAGAAAGAGATGAGTATCCTTGAAGCGGTGAAATCATAGCTTCAATAACAATATCAAAGATAGATTTAACCAGTTTAATAGACATCGAAAGGAGCAACACGATTAAAATACCATATTGCATAAACATACCAATCCAGTTAACTTTGTAGCGGAGGTAAACAGATTCAAAAGCATTCAATCCATCAACAACTTTATGAGTTTTAATCGTTGCGACACCGTCTTGAGATGAATTAAGTTTGTGTAAAAATAAACCTTTAATACCTGGATATAAAGTTTCTAAATCGTCTAATTGTTCTTCATTTGAAGCACCAAAGTTAGCCGTAAAGTCAATCTTAGTCGCAAAATCAGCCGTATCCCGCTTATCCGCGGCGTCAGTAATGTTATTAAGGGGTGTAGAACCTTTTTTCGGTGGCTTAATATAGCCAGAATCATCTAAAGGAAACAATTCAGTTGAGAAGTCGTTATCAAGCAAAACTTTCAAATCCACCACATTATTCTTCAGTGGCTGAACTGCTAGAGAAGAATACGTGCTACTATCATCCGAAGCTGTCTGAACAGCCATGGCATCTTGAGCAACTGCCGTAGAAATATTGGTCAGTGCAAACGGTAAAACAGCGGTCACTAAGGTTACTAACAAAAAATTTGTAATAACCCCTTTGTACTTAATGGGTTTTGTGAAAACACCTGTAATAGCGGAAACCACTAAAATCAAAGTAAAGAGCGTTGTTCCTAAAATTTGAAACCAATAGAAAAATTTTCCAATCACTGTGTTCGTATCTCCAAGATAGCCAAAGAGACCGAAAAGTTTAAACACATTATTAAAGACATGTTCTAAACTAATAGTGATTTGATAGAGAGCCTTAGCAATACCACCTGGAATAGCCATCAAATACGTTAAAAATGCTGGTGTTGGTTCTAAGTAATTTCCCCAATACGCATAGAACTCTGCAAATTTAGAAGAGTCACTTACATTAATATTCCCCGTTGGCCAAGAGCCACCAGTATCAATTTCATTAACTAAATCTGAAAATGTCTGATATCTCAATAAAAACACCTGCTTTCTTTTTGTGATGTTTTTATCGTAAAGGATAATCAAAAATTGTGCTGTAAAGGGTAAAGTCAATTCCAAAATAAAAAACCTCATATCGAGGTTTAGTAAGAATTATTATTTTATGCTACTTCTCCAGAAAATTTATAATAACCATAGTCACGAGGATTTCGACGTAACTCATATATTTTTATTGACTTTCCACCATCTGTTAAAGCAACCTGATAAAAAGCAGTAGCATTATCTACGGTTGGATTTTTCACTGTTTTACTAACAGCAATAGTAAAATTGTCCGTATTCGATAACTCGCTATCAAGCTCTTTTAAAACTGATTTAAGCTCAGAAGTTTTATCCTCATCTGAAATCACACCAAAATAAATTTCGTAGTCATTACTATCTGTGATTGTATTATCTTTTTTATCAAATGTTAGTGTATCGCTACCTTCAATAAAAGGTCTCTCATAACCTCGATTTTCAGAATAGCCAGTATAGCTATCTTTTAGCTCATTTTTGATAATACTTTCTGTTGACTTCTGACCACAAGCTGCTAGTGTCATCAGTGCTAATCCTACTGTCAATACTCCTAATAATCTTTTGATTGCCATTATATTTTCTCCCATCATTTTCTGGTTCTATTATAACAAAGAACAGTGATTAAAAGCAAGTCCTTATATAACTTGTTGTGTATCTTTTTAGATAATTTTACAAAGAAACCATTCAGAACAATCAACTGAATGGTTTTTGTTTATTTAAATCACATCATCTTCAAATAAGTCAGAATAGTTATCCGAGAAGTCGTAATCCTCAACATCATTACTGTTATCCGTCACCACATCGTTAATGGCCGCTTGAATCATTTCAGCTGGAGAGTTAAAGCGTTGTTGCTGTGGTGAGGTAGTGTCGTAGCGTGTCTTGAGTTTTGGAAGTTCACCTGTATTGCTACCAACACTGCTCATTAGCTGCAGGTGCCAATCAATAATATTGTTAAAGAGTTTTTTCGCACCGACCGCAACATCTTGAAGCTCCAAGTTACGGTGGGCACTCTCAACAGGAATATCGGCTAAGGTCATCGATTGATCAAATTCTTCCTGTAAGAACATGTAGCGATAAGGGAAGCTTCTTTTCTCATGACAGAAGATCGGATCGGTCGTTATCTTCCGCCCTACATTATCTCTGCCTTTCACTCCACGTAAGATGACCGCTTCACCTTCCTGGAGTTTAGCTAATTGTGTTGGTGTTAACAAATCCTGCCTTGGATTTTCAATCGCCACGTTAGGATTCGCTTCATCCAAGATGTTGCTTGATCGACGGCGACGAGTAATCGTTCGTGACCCTAAATCCTTGCTAAAGCGACTGTTGGTTTTATCAGAAGTTGATTTGACATAAATTTTAAGCGAGCAGTTATCTTGGATGGTTGCTGCGGTGTTCTCACCATATTTATCAACCAATTGTTCCAAGTTTTGAATCCAGAGATAGTAAAGGATGTTTTGACCCAAGCCAATCGAAATCTTTGTCTCCATGTGCGGAATTGCTGGAAATAGCGATAGGTAAGCCTCTGGTGTTGCTACCTCGGGCTTTTCCCCCGCTCCACACCGTGCGTGATAGTTTCCCATCACACGGCGTTCCACCGACCAAATCTTACTTTTTAGTGCCTATATAGTCCTCGAATTGAATCATTTCAAGCTCTCTGAGTTCTCGGAGCTTATTGATTTTATCTTGCATTTCTTTGGTTGATAATAGTTCAACTTGTTTCTGATGGTTTTTATGACCATTTCGATAGGTAATTTCTGTATTTCTACAATTGTTTTACCATCTGTACCAGAAGTTTTACTCCCGTTATTCTTGCAGATATTTCGATATGCAAGTATAATGTTTTGGTCAGAGATAATCATTGGCATAAGCCTATCAAATCTCTTCCCTTTTAGGCTATCTTCATAAAGCTGATATCCTATTTCTTTAGCATCATACCTTTCTGCATTTCGTTCTGCTTTATTTACAATTCGTTTTGCCATAGTAACCAACTCCTTATCGGAGAATGATTTTTTCTTAGTCGCACCACGACAGCTATGAAAATCTCCTTTTGGTGATTACTATATAGACATGAAAGAAAATTTAGTATCGGCTTGTGGCTATCCCTCCACCGCTTATTATCACGGCTTCAACGGTACTGTGCCACTACTCTCACAACCATAAATGCACTTATTGTAGAAAAGGTTCTTTCAGCCTTTTCATTTTCGATACAACTACGGTACTTTGTCGCTGATACAGTCAGCTCCCGTATTAGTTGCTTTCCACGTTCCACATAACTTAGGATTGTTACCACTTAGGTCATTCCTTTAGCCCTGCAAGTATTATCTTCAAGACTTTTCTCAAGATACCTGTGTCCTGTAAACACAGAGGGTATTTCATACTAACAACTTTTACTTTACCCCACTTGCGTACCCACTGGTACACTGGCATTTCTACCAGCCATTCATTTAGAGCCGTACATTCGGAATTTTGTCAGACTACTTATTTGGTCATTCTAACCATATGGCAACCCCGCCCGCACTGTCACACACAACACCTACCTCTAGGTATCTTTCCTAGTATTTCTACTTTAGGGTGTGCTTCGCACGACTTCTCCGAGCTTATAACCTTAGTCGTCTGTATCCGACCAACGCTATTCGGAGTATTAGCGAATCCCCTTCAGGGCGTTACCCCATCATTTGAGATTTCAGTTATGCAGTTCTCTAAAACCACATTATTAAATTGTTTGTGACTTTAGGCTACGCTTTTGTCGGTTATTCCTACCGCTTTGGGCGTAGAACGTGTCACACTGTTCGTGAATTCGTCCAAGATATGTAAAATGCGATTGACACACTTTCGACCATTAGACAAAGCTAACTCATAATTGGCATTAAAGAGTTGGTCAAGAAACAGTGAGACGATACCATTATATTCTGTTCGATTGGGTGGGGTTACCAGGTAAATGACTTTTGGATGATCAGAATAGACTAAATGAATATCATCTTCCTGAAGCAGGCTATCCTCTGGTTGTGTCAAAATACTAACCTTGATATGGTCAAGAATAGGCTTCTTGTTATAGTCATCTAGACGGATGACCTTGCCACGTTTTTGATAGACTTTTTCAGCTGAGAATTGGTAATAATACTCTTGAATAGCACTACCATCATTATTTGGGTGATTAAAGTCAATCGTCACGATAAAGTGATCAGGAAGTTTCGGCGCAATGACATAGGTTAAGTAGCCTTCTCCATCAATCAGAGCGGTTGCTTCCTTAACATGTGTTACCGTTCGTGTCGTAGCACCCCTTGATTCGCTACTAGTAATTGTGATTTTTGCTGTTTTATGCGCAAAGTGATTAACCATATTTTGACTAGAGCTTGAGCGGAACTTCACTGATAAGCGACGAGGAAAGCCAACAGATTCCAAATCAATGGAGTTTTTTGAGGTGAGTTTGGCAATATTATCTTGTAGGAAGAGGTTAATCCCTGACATCATGCTAGAGAAGACATTCCCTTTGGTCTCTTCTGAAGCAAAGTCTGAGGAACGAAAGTTCAAATCAGCCATATCTCTAAATTTAGAAAATTGCTTTTGGTTAATCTGTCTCAGATTATCAAAATAGACGGTAATCTTTGATTTTTTCTTCACTTGTTGGTTCTTATCAGGATTTTCAACAATCTCGCCAAAATCATTGACGAAGACTTCTTCAGACCCTAAATCCGTTAGGAACTTGGCAATGTTACGAACCGTTACCGTATCCCAGGCACCATCTTCCCCATTTTTAGCTGTCTCATTAGCTCGATCAATCAATGCCATAGCAATAGCATTAAAGAGGGAGATTGATGTATCTTCCCAATATTTGGCATTACCGTTGCCCACTCCTGGTTTGGTTTTACGGTAAATGGCTTCCGCCACGGCATTAACACGAGTCTGCGTCATTTCATAATAACCTTTTTGAGCGGCAGCGATGGCAAGTGCCAAGGGGTTATAAGACATGGACCAATCCATGTTTTGGAACGATAGCACGTTCACATCATAGCCACGCTTGCGCATGGTTTTATAAGACGATTGATAGTGTTCGCCTTTAGGGTCCGCAATGATCAAAGACGGTTGAATTTCTGCTCGACTATTAATGTCAATACTTGGCATGATATGCCCCTCCCCTTTTCCTGAACGGGTCATCCCAATACCAAGCATATTAGTGGTACTATCATCGATATAATAATACCCTGAAGGGATTGATAGGTTTCCTAAAATAGTTTCTGCTGTCGTAATGTAGCGACTAATTTTCCGATTTTGCCACTGCATTTGCGTTCTTAGCGTCAAGCCTGCTAAGTTCCCTTTCGTTTCATGCAGAACTGGCACACCACCTTCGCCTGGATAGGTTTGGTTTTTGTTCGGCACCTTTTTATATTGGTGATGGATGTCTGTTTTAGTCGCAAAGCGATCATCCCCTTCTTCGTTGTTATTATAATCTCGGTACTGCTCAAAATTTATCCAAGCAGACTTCCAAGCAATCACTAAACCGATAATAAAGATAGGAATCGCTAAAATAGGGGCTATCACAAAGACTTTAGCATTGAACAAATGTTTGAATAACAAGCTATCCCAATCAAAGGTCACAACTTGGGTATCATCTCTAAGTGTGATAAGTGCCAGATAAACATAGCGAATCGCTGCTCTAAGAACAGTGACAAGGTAGTTGGTTAATAAAAAAGCAATACCACTAAAACCAAGTCCCATTACAATGAAACTACGAAAGTTCTTAAAATGAAGAATCGGCTTCATTTCTTTATCAAAGCGTTTGCGTTCTTGTTTGACAAAGGGTAAGTGATAAATCAAGCGAAATAAAATGTTCCACACAATAAGCCCTGCTGCTATTGGTAAATAGACCACAGCTCTTTTGAAGAAACGTGCTAGTGATTTTCCTTGACGACCTCCCCATTGTTTCCAATCGATCATTTGACGGTGTTGCCAGGTCTCTTTCAGTTGGTCTAACTTAACGGTTAATCGATGTTTGATCGCTTTTCGCTCTTTAAACAGTTGTTTTACCTTCGGATAGCCTTTTTTGACAAGAGGCGCAAGCACTTGAAACAACAAGTAAGCTAAGAAGCCACTCATCACAATAACATTAACAAGACTCACTTTTGCCAGCTGAAGAAGGGTGTAATAGATCACTTTTAACCACTCAAGCATAGTGATCACCTCGCAAGTCTTCTAAAACTCTTTCCACCTGTTGCCCATAAAAATGGGAAAAGAGAAAAATTTTAAATTGTACTTGTGGGGAAGCTCTTTGGTAGCGCCTTAAATAAGGAAAAAGCCACTGCTCTAGCCCTAAACGGATAATGGAATGTTGGCTATGGCAGATTTGCTTCAGGTAATTTTCAACTTGAAGTGAATCTGCCAGTAGTTCATTATAATCATTAGTTAAACTTTGTTCTGTCATAACAGCATCCTTTCATGTTTTGATATCTTTAGCGTAAAGGATAATCAAAAATTATGCTGTAAAGGGTAAAGTCAATTCACTGTATATAAAATGATATAACTTTCTGTTTAATCTAAAATATCTTAAATCTATAATTATAGGCTATTTTCTGATACAATGGTTACAAGCGGAAACACTTGAACACAAAAAAGCGACAACTAATGTTGAAATGTCCTGATCCCAAAAGTTAGACAGAAAATCTAACGAACGGAGTGTAGGTCATTCAAAATAAGTTGTTGCTTTTTACTTAGAATAAAAATACAGGTTAATTGTAAATTCTAGACTATTTATAACTAACCAATTGCAAAAACTAAGAAAATAAAATATAAAACTGGGGAGATACTGATAATAACACTTAAAAGTAAACAAACCTTTTGCCAAGTATATTGCACTTTTTGATAACAAATAACCGCAAGAATAGTGATAATAACACCTAATAATAATCCAATAATTGTTTGTAAATAGTGAATATACAGAGGAGTTAATATTAAAAAGTTAGCAATTCCTCCTAAGATGAGGATAATAATGGGTAGATACTTCTTCATATTGATATTTTTCCTATTAGCGACTATTTTCCACTAATAGAAAACTCCTTTCAATCATTAATTGTCTAGCTTTTTAAACTAAGTATGCTATGGTCATTTTCACACTAAAACAAGGGTTAAGATGTCTTATCACTAGTTTATCGTTTAATCTTAACCCTTCAAACAGTTTAATGACTTGTCCAGGTCAAATCATTAAATATCTGTAACTTTGACAAACGGACTACCTAGTCCTGCAATATCTCCATACTGTGTACTCTGTTCATTCCAAAGTGCAGAAATCGGATACCAACCATTATTTGCAGAATTATATGGATCCATAACATAAGTCATCCCATTTGAATAACCTTTTAAAACAATTTCGTGGCTAGTTCCCCATCCCCATGGTGAAAACTTATTCTGTTGCACTGCCGCAACAACATAATGCCCTTCTCTTAATGTGTCTTCTAGCAAACTGTGTGCTGATAAGACTGTCGCAGAAAATTGCCATTGATTAGTTGCCATAATGACACCTCTACCAGTTGTTCCTTCACCGCCTCGATTGAATTCGACCGTATTATGATACAAATAACCAGCAACATCTGTCGGCAATACAGTACTTCCTGTCA
>ERZ1034865.331-NODE-331-length-31776-cov-15.826046_pt1 | contig 31776 bp, 43 predicted proteins | sample MGYA00520632_ERZ1034865 | MGnify/ENA primary metagenome ERZ1034865 (study PRJEB33766, sample SAMN09781738) | gut metagenome | biome: gut microbiome | host: Homo sapiens | place: Madagascar | study: EMG produced TPA metagenomics assembly of the PRJNA485056 data...
GCATCTGCTACAGGCTTGCATAGCGCGGCATCTGCTACAGGCTGGAAGAGCGCGGCATCTGCTACAGGCTGGAAGAGCGCGGCATCTGCTACAGGCGACTATAGCGCGGTATCTGCTACAGGCAAGGAAAGCGTTGCTGCTGCACTTGGCATTAAAAGCAAAGCAAAAGGCGCTTTAGGACGTTGGATTGTGTTGGCAGAATGGGAACAAGACGCGAAATTTAACTGGCATCGTAAAGATGTGCAGTGCTTTAAAGTGGACGGCGAAACGGTCAAGCCTGACACCTGGTACACCTTAAAAGATGGCCGCCCTGTTGAGGTAGACAAATGAGCTACTACACCAGAGACAACCCATACCCGCCTGCTGCACGTTATCCGCGCTGCCCGGTATGCGGCGATGAATGCAGCATCATTTATAAGCAAGGCAACGAGGTTCTCGGATGCGAGAACTGCATCACCCAGGACGATGCTTGGGAAGAACCTACCTGCATGGAGGACGATAGATAATGAACCTTTTTGAACAGCTTCAAGTCATGCTTACCGCTGCAAAGACGGTACAAAAGCCTGACGCACGATTTTTCACCGTCACAAACGGCGTTGTCGGCGCTTATTACAACAAAGACTTGCAGGCGATTGCCGCATTTTACGGTGCCCGCCTGCACGCAAGCGCCCGCCGCCGCTACATGTCCAATTACACCCGCGCCAACGGCATCCGCGTAGAAGTGCCCATCATTCGCGCCATCCCGCTGGAGCACACCTGCCCGCCGGAATGTTACCGCATCCACCTGACTACACCAGACCCGGAAGGAGAAGCAATCTGATGAGCATTTTTGAAACCCTGAATGCCGTCAACGTCAACGGCCATACCGAGAAAAAGAACGGCCTCACCTATCTTTCGTGGGCATGGGCATGGGCAGAAATCAAAAAAGCCTACCCTGATGCACAGTACACCATCTACGAGACCCCGGAAGGCTGCATCTACTGGACGGACGGCCGCACCTGCTGGGTCAAGACCGGCGTTACCATCAACGGCCTGGAACACATCGAATATCTGCCAGTCATGGACTACCGCAACGCTGCGATCCCGATCGATAAGGTCACCAGCACCGATGCCAACAAGGCTATCCAGCGCAGTTTGACAAAAGCCTGCGCCCGTCACGGTCTAGGCCTTTACATCTACGCTGGCGAGGACTTGCCAGAATCTGAACAGTCAGCAGAGACCGCCAAGCGCGACACTGACGCGGCAAAAGCACGACAGGATGCAAAAAAGTCTTGCCAAACGGTTGTAAAAGCCTACTGCCAGCGCACCGGCGCAGATGAAAACGAAGCCTGGAAAATCATTGCAAAGGGCATCGGTAAAACATACAAAGACTTTACCGCCGAAGACTGGAACCTTGCTAAAAAGATTGCGAGTGCATGGAAATGAAGCAACAAATCTCCATCAAACAAGCCGTTGTTATCGGCAACACAGTAACGCTAGAATGTTCCCCCGCTGACTGTGACAAAGTCCGCGCTGTTCTTGATGAAAACAAGCCCATTGCCGCCATCATCGGCACAGCATCCCAAAAGCGCAGCCTGTCGGCCAACGCTTACGCATGGGCGCTCATGAACCAACTGGCTGCCAAACTCAACAAGCCGGTGCTGGAAATCTACCGCGAAACCATCCGGGACATCGGCGGCAGTTCTGCCATCATTTCCATCAGCGCCGACGCTGCCAAAGCCTTTAAAACAGGCTGGGAAAGCAAGGGCGATGGATGGCAGGTACATAAGCTGGATGAGATGGCCACCCCGCAGGGGGCGTTCTATAACCTGCAATGCTGGTACGGCTCGTCCGTGTTCGACAGTGTCCAGATGCACCACCTGATTGACTTGATCGTGCAGGAATGCCAACAGCAGGGCATCCCCACCATGACCCCGGAAGAAATCGCAAAACTGAAAGGACTGACAGACGATGCGCCGACAGACACGCAATGAATACGGCACCAAACTGGATAAAAACGGCTACGCCCCGTCCCTGTTTGTCCACGAATCCTTTTGCTGTTTCCGCTGCCACCGCTTTGGTGATACCGCCCGGCATGAAATCTACGGCGGGGCACTGCGCTCCAAATCTAAACAGTACGGTCTTTGGATCAACGTCTGCCCCGCCTGCCATGATGCAATCCACGCCAGCGGAGAGAAGCAGGAATTTTACCACAAACTGGGGCAGCAGCTTGCAATGGCCCACTATCACTGGACGGTGGCAGATTTTCGCCGCCGCTTTTATAAAAACTATCTCGATATTACGGAGGATTAACTTATGTTGAATGTTGTTGCTATTATGGGCCGCATGGTCAAAGACCCGGAACTAAAAACCACGAACAGCGGCAAATCCGTCTGTTCTTTCCGCATTGCCAACGATTCCGGCTATAAGGACGCCAGCGGCCAAAACCAGACCAACTGGTTGGACGTTACCGCCTGGGGCAAGACCGCAGAGTTTGTCTGCAAGTATTTCCCCAAAGGTGCGCTGATTGCCATTGATGGCCGCTTGCAGACCCGCCAGTATCAGGACAAGAACGGCCAGAACCGCACAGCGACCGAAATCGTGGCCCAGAACGTGAATTTCTGCGGCAGCAAGGAAAGTGCCAGCCCCGCCCCGCAGAACGCTGCACAGCGCCCCGCAGCCCCATCACAGCGCACGCAGGGCGAGCCGGATACAGACTACGCCCCGATTGACGATGACGAGGGCGACTTGCCGTTCTAAGTGAGGTGCAGACATGACCCAATGTGATAGAATCCTTCGCCACTTAGAGAGCGGCGGCAGCTTGACCGCTGCACAGGCCATGCAGGAGTATGGCATCTACCGCCTTGCATCCCGCATCAATGATTTGAAAAAGCGCGGCATCCCCATCCAAAAGAGAACGGCAAGCAGCAAAAACCGCTACGGCGAAAAAGTCAGCTATGCCGAGTATTACTTGGGGGTGTAGCCGGTGGCAATGGAATATTTTTGCTGTTACAACGATTACTTGACTAAAACCCGAAACCTATCAGATAGCGAGCTAGGTCGGCTGTTCCGTGCGCTTATGACTTATAGCGCAACGGGAGAAAAGACGCAACTCAATGGACGTGAGGGGATGGCGTTCGACTTCATTTCAATCGACATTGATACAGCAAAAGAACGATACAACGCTAAGTGCGTGAAGTTAAAAAGCAATGGCGAGCAAGCAAATGCTACCAAATGCCACCAAATGCCACCAAATGCACCCCAAGAAAAAAGAAAGAAGAAAGAAGAAAAAGATATATCTTTCGTATCTAACGATACTCAAGATATATCCAGCAGCGCTAAAAGCGCTGCAACACGCGCGAAACGCGCTTCTTCGTTCTCCGCAAAATCGTACATCGAAAATTTCACGCAAGACGAAGAGCTGCGCGGGCTGCTGTTTGAATGGATTGAAAACCGCAAGAAAAAACGCGCCCCGGAAACCGAAGGAGCAATCAGCAAAAACCTGGAAAAGCTGCCCGAGATGGCAGCACAAAGCAACCTTTCACTGCAAGACTACATGCGGGAGGTCATCCGTAAAGGTTGGCAGGCGTTTTACCCTGTACACGATGAGCAAGCGCCAGCTACGCCCCGCCGCCAAGATGGGAGGTATTTCGATTGGCTGACAGGTCAATAACCGTATCAAACACAAATCTTACGCAACAGGCGCAGCCCGTCGAGGATGGCCTGCATTACATCATGGGGTATATCGCCGCCGTCTGGCCGAATTTTGGGAGCAGCAAAGCGCCCGCGCAAAAGCGTTTGATGATCACTGTATGGGAACAGGCTTTACAGGATATCCCCGTAAAGCTGCAAAAAGCAGCGATTGACGCGAAAATCCGTGCCGGGCAGCTTTTCCCGCCGTCCTCGCCCGCCGAACTGCGCGTCTGGTGCAACGAGATTCAGCGCCCTATGGATGATGGTACGGCCAAATGGTACGCCGACATGGCCGAGTTAGGCTTTTTTGACCACGATTTTTGTCAGCGGCAAATTGACAAGTACGAAGCTGCAAAAAAAGAGGGACGAAACGCTTACGCGGGGTGGGACTGATGAAACGCATTGAAATCATCACCTACTCCCGCTCTACCGGGGATATCAGGCACTCTCACCAGACCTACACCACCACCGGCGCTGCCGAAAAGGAGCTGAAAAAGGCGGGCTTTACCCAAAATTCCCGCCTGCCGGATATCTGGTACAGCGAGAAGTACTACGCGAAAGTAAAGGAGATTGTACCGTGAAAATATTAGTTGCCTGCGAGGAATCGCAGACAGTCTGCAAGGCGTTCCGCAAGCGCGGACATGAAGCGTACAGCTGCGACATACAGGAACCGTCCGGCGGTCATCCGGAGTGGCATATTCTCGGCGATGCACTAAAAGCAACCGAGGGGGGGCAAATCGTAACGATGGACAGTAAAACGCATGACATAGGCAGATGGGATTTGCTGATTGCTCACCCGCCCTGCACGTATCTTAGCAATGTTGCCACACGTAGCTTTTCCCTACGGTGTACACCTCCGGAAAAAGTGGTTGCACGTTGGGCTGATAGGGCCAAAGGCGCTGTGTTTTTTATGCAATTCCTAACAGCAAACGCAGAACGAATTGCAATCGAAAACCCCGTCGGGTTTATGAATACAGCATATCGAAAGCCAGACCAAACGGTTTCGCCGTATATGTTCGCAAAATCCACAGATGATACGGAAAATTACGTCACAAAAGGAACGTCGTTATGGCTTGTAAACCTTCCTCCGCTGCGCGGAACGGGTCTGCCAAAGCCAGACAATGCCGCAATGTTTGGTGTGACGCCGAGCGGAAAAGCAAGAACATGGGAAGACACTGTCAGCCGTTCGGCAAAAGTGAGGAGCAAAACTTTTCCCGGTATTGCTGAAGCAATGGCAGAACAGTGGGGCAGTTTATGATACAAAAATACATCATCTCCCTCCCCCCCATCACCAAAAAGAACAGCCAGCAGATACTTACCAACCGCCGCACAGGCAAGCCGTTCATTGCCCCAAGCAGGCAGTACAAGAAGTACGAGCAAGCCGCTATGTGGTATCTCACCCAAAAGCCGAAAACCCCACTGGCTGGGCGCTATCGCGTTGCTGCGGTGTTCTACATGCCAACCCGCCGCCGCGTGGATTTAACGAACTTGCTCGAAGCCTGCCACGACACGCTTGTAGCCGCAAAAATCCTTGCGGACGATAACAACGCCATCATTGCCAGTGTGGACGGAAGCCGCGTACTGTACGACAAGGAAAACCCACGCACCGAAATTTTTATCGAGGAGATGCCGGACGATGACTAGCCCATGTAAAGACTGCCCAGACCGCCATGCGCACTGCCACGGCGCTTGCAATCGCTACGGCGAGTATGCGGCCATGTTTGAGAAAATCCGCGCACAGCGGCTTGCAGATGCCGCAGCGGACGCGGCAGATGCAGAGCGCGGCATTAAAATCCGCCGCGATGTCAGAAAATATGGATTGTACAAAACAGGAAAGAGTTGAAATACGTGAAAGCCAGACTACACCCTACCCCGGAATTGCAGAAAGCCGTTGACGAATACGCCGAAGAAAAAATCAAGGGCATTCAAGCCCGCGCCCATGAAGCGGTAATGAAAGAGCGCAACGACATTGCCACCCGTGCAACGTATCTGTGCTTGCTGGCCTGTTATCAGGCAGGATTGTCCCGCCGGACGCTGGTTAAAATCCAGAATTGCATGACCGGCCCGGTAGCCGACAAATACAATGAGTACCGCAACGACCAGCTTGCAGACCTTTGGGCACAGGTAACACTACAGGGCATCGGCATTGATGCCAAAAAGACGGAGGAGCCGCTATGACGGTATCTAAATTTTGCCAAAAATGCGGCAAGATGATGTGGGATGTGCAGCCCTGCAAGCAGTTCTGTGATGCTTGCATCAAAGAAAAAGCAAGGCAAAAGGCAAAGCTGAACTACGAAAAGAAGAAAGCACAGCAGCATGGCATTATCTCTGCCATGCAGGCAAAGAAGCCGGATAAAACAGCAGCGCCGAAACCCCGCATCAAATCCATTGAACAATGCGTAAGAGAAGCCGCCGCGCTGGGCATCTCCTACGGACAATATGTGCAGCGCGGACTGGATAAGGAGTGATTGTAATGGGATTCGGTATTACAGTCAGCCGCTACGCTGTGGGCAAATGCCCACACTGCGGAAAACCTATCAAAGGCACAATCCGTGGCTATGAGTATTCGGCAGGCTATGACTGGAAAAGCTTTCTCGAAAAAATCGGATATTATGCGCCCTATGAAATACGCAAGATAGAGCCGGAACGAGATTTTTATGGCAAAGATATGACGCTCACATCCGAACAGGCGAAAGACCTTGCAGAGTTTGTCAAAGTATACAGACCATACCAATGGGTAAGTATTGGATGGCTTGTCGATTGCGCCATAGAAAACGGAGATTTTGTAGTTATAAACGCAGATTGGTAAGGAGTGAGACTATGGACACAGTTGAATTTTTTAAGACGGTAAACAGATTATGCAAAAATCAAAGATGTGAGGAATGCCCTGTTTATAAAAATGACATGTGCTGCATGGTTGGGTTTGACGACGATTCGATTAAAGGCATTGAGGAAACAGTTTCAAAAGTTGAGCAATGGGGAAAAGACAATCCCGCCAAGACCCGCCAGAGCGAGTTCTTGAAGCGGTTTCCGAATGCGTATTTAAACGCCATCACTCGTTTGTTGCCTTGCTCATTAGACAAAACCTTGAAACCATTGCGATGCGCCAAGTACGGTTATTTGAGTATCACTTGCCGTTGTGATAGGTGCCGTGATGACTACTGGAACGAGGAGGTATCCGAATGACCATTATAGCAAATATCATCGGCGGTGCAGCCCTTGCCGCCATGTTTGTTGTATTCTACGCTCTGGGCGTATCCGCTGGCCGGGAAGCAACGAAGCAGCAGAAAGAAGATATCAGCATGGAACATACACACGGAGGGGAAAAATGAATTGGGAAGAATACGCAAATACAGTTACATCGCTGTTTAACAAGCTGAAAGAAAAAGGATGGTCAACATATGGCGGTCAGAATAGCGATGCAATGAAGTTGCTGAATCTGTATTTTACTAGCGGAGCTTACGCCCAGACGAAAAGGGGAAAAGGCGATGAAAGTCTATAAAAATCCTTGGGTGAGCCGTGAAAGCTATTTTTTAAAAATAAGCGCGGCAGGAACTTCGACTATTGGGTATTCGGTTGAGTTCTGGAACGGAAAGTGGAAAACGAAAAGAGCGAAATATTTTACAAGAAGCTTACAAAAGATGCCAATCGTAGCCGAAGATGACGTTGACTTCAAAAAATTCATTGAAAAGTCAATCGAAACCATTGTACTTACCGCTGTGCATGGCCCAAAGGATGGTGAACACAGATGAAAAACATTGTACTTGATGGAGATAGGATTGCGGAAGCTATCCAAAAGGCAAAAGATAAAATGATAAATGGAGAATATGACAACAATGATTTGATTTTGCGCGGAGATGCGATAAAAGCAATCAGACAGAGGTGCATTAGCGAGCATTTGCCTTTTAAATCAAATACGCCAGTTGGCGCGCGGGTTCTTGATGCTCTTGCTGCTGTATATCAGTGTAAACCATATAAAGAGAAGTCTAAAACGACCGTTTGGCACGATGCACAGAATGACCCGCCCAAAGTAAACGGAGAATACCTGTGCTACTACGAATACTTCCGTTATGGCAACTACAACTGCATGTACCGTACAATTGATCGTGGGCATTTTTTTAATGGTCAATGGGGCGGTGAGCCTACGCGTGGAACTAGAACAAAAGTCCTCAAATGGACAGAACTGCCGCTTCCAGAACCGCCGGAGGAACCCCATGACTAAACAACAACTAGCCGATGAATACGCCCGCGTACATCTTTGCGCGACATGCCAGTGGAAAACAGGCAGCCTTTGCACCATGCCGCGCTGCATGAAATTGAAAGAAAGGAGCAAGAATGGACGCTTTTCAATACGAAATATACCGTGCCCAGCTTTGCACTATGTATAATGGGCTTTGCGCGGCATGCCCACTAAACAGTGATGGCAAAAGCAAAGGATGCGTTTTGTGCAACTATGATACGATAGAGGTTGTAGAACGTACACAAGAGCTAATCGAATGGGCGGAAAAATGGCCGCGTACAAGGCAAGATATTTTGAAAAAGTATTTTTCAGATGCACCAATGAAAAACGGCATTATAAATATATGCCCCAAAAAGATTGATAAATCATATAAAACCAAATGCGTAAGGGATGGGAAATCCTGCGAGCGGTGCAAAAATGATTACTGGTTGGAGGAAATCAGCAATGGAAAATAACATCCCCTGCGGCATCTCCCAGCGCACCAAATGGATGCAGAAATACGCCGCTTACCAGCAAAACTTCATCGCCGCCCGCGATGCTTTCAATGCAGCCAACACTCTGCTCCATTCCCCTGCCCTGGACGGTATGCCGCACGGCACCGGAAAATCCGACCCGGTAGCCAATCAGGTAGAACGCTATAACAAATCCTACCGCAAATACATCTATGCACGGGATGCAATGGACGTCGCTAAAAACAAACGTCTGCGTGCCATGCAACCGTTGAACAACGACCAGCAGATCGTGCTTAAAGCCCTGTACTTCGACCACCTATCCCGCCGGGCGCTTGCCAAAGAACTTGGCAAGTCTGATTTCTGGGTGCGTGCCCAGGAACGCACCGGCCTGTTCCTCTTGGAACTTCCCTCCGGCTGGGAGCTTGATATTCTCCCCTGACACAGCAAAGCCCGCAGCAGTTCGGAAATTCCGAACTGCTGCGGGCTTCTTTTTATTCCTGCGCCGCCGCAATATTGTGGTAATACCGCCCGGCCTTGTCCTCCGGCGCGTCCTTGTCCTCCAAAAACGCCGCCGCCAAATCGGCGTAAAACTCCGGCCTGTCCACGCTGTTCTTGCGTGCCACCTTGCAGTAGTCGCTGTACATCATGTTCATCACAGCGGCCCACTTCCAAAGCTCACAATCCACTCCGCGTGACTCCATATACACGCGGGTCTGTTCCGGCTCCCAATGGGCGCCCGTTGTGCCGTCGGCGTTCTGCATGCGACGCTGCCACATTTCTGCATCTTCCCGGGTGAGTTCTTCCCCGGTTCGGCTGCCGTGCAGGCATTCTTTCGTTTTTTCGATCTCGCGGATCATCTCCATGCTGCCCAGCGTTACAGGCAGGTCCATGTAATTGAGCTTCTCCGCTTCCAACTTTTCAAGATAGTTCATGTCGGCTCCTTATGCACTCACGATCATGCGTTTCAGCGTATCCACATCAGCAGGGTAAAAAGTAAGGCTGCCAAGCACAGGCAGGGTAACCGTAAGCCCGCTGTCCCCGATGGCCTCTTTTGCAGCATCGCACGCAATGTCAACATCCAATTCCCCGGTATCCGCAAGCCCAAAAGCTTTTGCGACAGGGTTTTGCGCCAGCGTATCAAGCGCCTGTTTGCTCCGTGCCAAAAACACGAACTTTGCGCCCTTTGCGGCTGCTTTTCCAAGACTTCCCTCCGGCAATCGGGATATGATTTCCTGTTCCATGTACGCGGCGATTCCGCGCTGTACTTTCTCGATACTGACCATGTGATACACCTCGCATCATAAGATAAAGGGGCGGCTGTTGCCGCCCCCTCGCGTTCAGCTGTTGCAATCGCAGCCGCATTTGGGCAGCGGATTGTACAGCGTCTGCGCGGTCGTGGTGGTTCCAACCGTAACATCCGCAACCATCTTCGGGTAGAAGGTGGCGTTTGCGTAAGTCACGATGGAGTTATCACCGCAGCAGCGGCGCTCGGCTTCCAGCTTGATCTTCTGGTCAAGCTCGCTGCGCACCGATGCAATGTCCTGCCGCGCCAGGGCAAAACTGTCCTCCGTGCGCTGGTTGTGTACGGCCTGCTCGCAGAACTTCGTGTCAACGGCGCTCAGCTTGCCGTCAATGTACTTGTACATTTCAAGCATTTTCTGGTCGCCGTAGGTGTTGGCATCCCGCAGTGCAATCTGGCTCTGCAGCTCGGCAATTTTCCGCTCCTGCGCCAGCTCGTAACGGTTGATGGTGTGGTCTTCGCTGCAAGTGCCGCGCGGGCCAACAAGCCCGGCAAGCGCACCCATGCCGCCCAGTGCATTCAGCGCGCCAAGGCTGGTGCCGATAATGCCGGTCGCAAGCCCTGCATTGGCAACGCCTTTGGAAGCATAATTCATTTCCATAGTTCAGGTTCCTTTCGTAATAATTTCCATAGCGCTTATGGTACTTATAGTATACCGTGTATATGGTTCTCCTGTAGGCCACCAACGCGCCACCTTCACGCCATCTTTGCGCCAAAACAAAAAGGCGGGCAGCCACCCTAAAAAAGGATAGCTGCCCGCCTTTTACTTTGTATACGGTTCTGTAGGGGCCGATGCTCGTCATCGGCCCGCCCTATCACCGCATTTTGCTTTTGATGCTTCTTACATGCCGGTTCACTGTCCTCTCACAGCAGTTCATCTCCGCTGCAATTTCAGCGTTGCGCCGCCCATGCCGCCGCATGTCCAATACTTCCTTCTCGTCGTCCGTCAGGCTGAACACCAGGTCATCGTACTCGTCCCGGCTCATACAAAAATCAAACTTCATGCTTCACCTCAATAGGGATTCTTCCAGTTCTTGTTTGTGTTCGTAAGGTAGGCTCGGCGCAGTTCGTCCGTCAGGCTCATCTCGTTCAAACGTGCCATAGCCTCGTCTTTATCGACTTTGCCGTTGCCGTTCGTGTCGGGGATGGTAGCGCGGTAGTTTACCCAATCGCGCAGCGCATCTGCGCCGTAGCTCTGGTAAATCTCCGCACCGGCCTTGTCGGTATACGTGCCTCCCTTTTCCGGGTACTTGCCGTTCTTGTCCTTCCTGTAGTACGCCGCCAGATACGCCCTCGCAAAGTCGTCTCCGCTCAGGCCGTATTTCTGCATACCGTAGCCGACTGTAAACTTGTTCGGCGTCTGCCCGTCGTCCAGCGTTTTGGAAACAGCACTGTAAGCCTGCATGTAGGCTGTGACCGCTTTGTCTCCGGCAAGGTCGCTAATATTGCGCACCGCGCTGTCCTTGTCGGTGCTGTCTACAAAGTTGCTTACTGCATCATCGCCAAACTGGCTGTACAACGTGTTCCAGGTCTCCACCGTGTCTAGGCTCGCAGTATCGCTCCCGGTCGCCTCTCGCTTTTCATCCCTGGCAATATCCGTTGCATTTTTGGCAAGCAGATAGCTTTCCAGCGTCGGAACGCCGCCCTGCTGATACGCTTCGTATGCTTTCGAGCCCGTACCGCTCACGCCGTCACCCACAGCCGCCACGCCGCCAACGGTCTTGGCAACGCTGTATGCTTCCTGCACAAGCGCACTCTGCTGGTCCTCCGGCAGCTTCAAAAATAGATCGTTCTGCCGCAGGCTGTCGATAATGTCATAGGCCGTCTGGCCGCTCGTCTTGGCGTACTCGGTCTTTTCCTCCGGGGTCATGTAGTAGTTTTCGCTGTCCACCGTGATTTTGCTGCTGGCCTTTTCCGGCAAGACATGGCTGTCGTTCGTGCTGCCATACAGCCCTTGCAGATATTCGTCAACAGGGGTCACATTCTCCTGGCGCAGATACCCAGGGCTAAGCATGTTATAAATGCCGCGCAGTGCATACCCGCCAGCCGAATCATCCGTGCCGTCAAGGCTTTTCTGCTCACGCCCCCACTGGTCAATGTACGCTTCGTTCTGCTCACTCAAACCGGGAATTTTGTTTTTCATCTTATTGATGTTATAATTCACATCCCGCTCAGTTTTGGTATCGCCGCCGCCATAGGTGCTGCGCCGTGTGTCGTCTACAGTTCTAGCAACCTGCCCAAGCGCAGTAGGCACAAACTGGTTTGCAAAACTTCCCAATGCACTCGTGCCAAGCGTAGCCAACTTGTCATTGGAATCAGCATAGCTCACGCTGTTAAGCGTATCATTCAGGCCCTGCAGCATGGTGGTGTCAAGAATAGGCTGCGTGATCTGCCGCATCTGGTCAAGCGTCTGCGTCAGGTTGAACTCTCCGCTGTCCTCCTGGTCTTTGGCAATCTGCGCACCAATCAGCAGCGGCACACTGGCAGGGCTTGCCCAGTCTAGCGTATAGGTGCCCTTACCGGGTATTTTAACAGCGTAATTTTGTTCGCCTGTCATCTCTCCGTAGGCATCGGCTCGGTCATCACCACTTCCGCCGCCTGTCAGCAAGCCATTTCGGGCAAGCAAGTAACCAGCGCCCAAAATCGCCGTGCCGGTAACTCCTTTTGCCGCAGCGTCCATAACACGTGTTGCACCCTGCCCAGTGGCCCCGCGATATATGGCTTCCACCGTGCCGCCAATCGGGTTATATTCCAACGCATTTTTTGCAATGTTGATGGGTGTTTTCTTAAATGGCAAAATGCCCTCTGTAACAGCATAGGCAAGCTGTCCTGCCGGGCCGTGCCGCCGCGTATCGTTTGAGAAATTGCGGAAAGCAGTGCTAAGAAAATTATCCTCATGGAACGTGGCTTCTCGTGCATCGGCCAATGCTTGGGCGGCTGCTTCCCGCAGAACGGTGCGGCTGTGATCATCTGTCGCATCAAAGATACTGCTGTCATATCCGCGTGCTCTCAAAAAGCTGGCCATGCTGTTGCCAAACTCACTGCGCAGAAAGTAGTTGTCCTCCGCTTCCAACATGTTGCCGTTGATATCGCTCAATCGTCCAATAGCACGGCCAACAGGCGTGGTATAGGTGTTTCGCGCGGCTTCCAGCCCAGTCTGCATGTTCCACCGCCCATCCTGGAACAACGTGGAATACATGTTGTTTTCGGCATAATCCCTAGCGCGGCGCGCCATCTGCCTGCCGTCCGCTGTAAGTGTGGTGCCAATGGCTTTGGTGCGCTGGTTTTGCGGCAGCGTCAGCTGCATAATGCCAGCCACATTGTCTTTGGCTCGCACAACCGTTCCCATCATCACGTTGCCCAGCATGTTGCGGACGTGGGTTCGCGTATTGCCTAACATACACAGGTAACGGATGTTATTAAGCCTGTCAGCAAATCCGCGAGCAGGCATATAGTTTGCCATGCGGTTGTAAACGCTCATTTCCAGGTCGTACCGCTCTCGGCTGTCCGGCATATCAGCAATGTGGCGGAACGTGTCAACGGCATAGTCCATGTCTTCCTGGCTCAAATCGCCAATGCCCAGGCTTTGCCGCGCAAAGGCTCCATAAATGTCCTCAACCGTGCCGCCAGCCTGTAAACTTGCGGCTGCAGCTCTTGCCTGTTCTTCGTTGATATTTACATGATGTGTCTGTCCCATGCGCTGGATCTGGTCTGCCATGTATTCCAGCTGGTCACGCACATCATCGCCGGTGTCAATGCCCTGGTCATGGATAAAGGCAGTAAACTCGTCATCCATTGGGCCGTTCATGTTGTCGGCGACATCCTGCGCCACTTCCTGCAGCCGCTGCCCATCTCTGGTGTTGGCAAAACGGTCTACACTTTCCTGTGTGTACTGGTTAAATCGGCGGATGCCGCTGTACTCGTCCGGCTGCGCATAGCGCCCGGACACAAGCGTCTGGCCCGCCTTGCTTTGCCCTGCGCTCACGGCGCGGTTGATATTTGCGATTTGCGCCTTTACCACGTCGGCTTCGGCGCTGCCCTCCGGCAACTCGCTCAACCGCTGCTGCAGCTGCTGCACAGCATAGCTCCCCCGGTACACATCGGCAGCATCCCAGTGGTTATCTTGAATATTCTGGTTCAGCTCATTCGCCACAGCGCGCCCGGCATCGGTCACACTGCCGGTCTGCTGCACCAGTACATCAAAGTCCTGGGCTGCTGTGTCGCGGCCCTCTGCCCGGCTGTAAACGGTGTGTGTCTGCTGGCCGATGCCAAGCTCTGTGGCGGTCGCTGCGTCCATGTCACCCTGCATAACGCGCTGGTTGGCATAGTCCAGGTTCGGTACTTCTTCGCGGTTGTACTGTGTTCTTTCCGCGCCAATGGCGTTATCAGGCACACTTTCGCTACCGTTCAGCGGGCTTGCTGCGCTCCGTAAAGCATCAGCGCCCCCGGCATCAGCCGAAGGCGCTTTCAGTAAGCTGTCACGATACGCGAGAGCTTCGTCGTATTCCATTGTTGGCAAGGAATCGAGTTCTGCGGTGGTATAGGTGTGGAAACCACCGTCCGCTTCGCTCTTACCAAGCCGCTGCACAATGTTGTTAGCATCCACACCATCTTGCAGCTTCATTACGTACACATCTTTAGGGCCGTAAGTCCAGCCATCCGGTGCGTAATCCGGGTTCCATTCTACCTTTGCAACAGGCTCAAAGCCAAATCGGTTGTAGGTGTTCACCAGGTCTGCGCCATAGCAGTCCAGTTTGTTACCGCCGTTTTCAACGGCTGTAATTAGCAGCTGCGTACTGGCGCGTTTGGTTTTGCTGGCCGGGTTCTTAAACACCGCTTCAATATCACCGTCCGCTGTTACCAGTGCACCGCTCAGCCCATCTTCTCCCATAAAAGTAATGGTGCCAGGCTGCTGCAATTCTTCAACAGATTTTGGAGATACCATCAAGCCGTGTTTATTCGCCGCGATGGATTCATCCAACGCTTTAGAAAAGCGCTGCGGGTCTGCGGTCGTATCTTGGATATTCCCCCACGTAGAGCCAGAACTTTCAATAGTCTGGCGCTGCGCATCGTCGATTACAGGCTGTCGAAAAACTCTTTGATTTCCGTCGGCGTTTCTCCGCGCTCCTTGTACATCAGGATAGCCTGTTCCTGTTCTGCCGGGTTCAACTCCTTCAATACTTCTTCCAACGTTAATTTCTGTGCCATTCTGCGCACCTCCAATATTATTTACATTATACCGTGCATCGCCTACGCCGTCAATAGCGGTTAAGTTGTCTCGCTCCAAAAGCCGCTGCACATAATCCGGCGCATCACGGTCAAAGGATTGCACATCCAGCCAATCCGCAAAATCATCTGCGCCAAGCTGTCTGCCGCTCGGGCCTTCCAGGATAAAATCGCGGTAATAGTCCGCAACGGCAGACGCACGGTCACTGTCAACAATCGGTTTGGCGTTGCTGGCATCCACAGCTTTCAGCAAATCATCTACAGACGAACCGTTCACGCCAACGCCCATCTCGCCAAGCTCCTGCATGGCAGTATCGTAAGGGATGCCGTCTGTCAGAGAAAACTTGGTGCCATTCTGGATGTTATATTGCTGGATATTTTTCAGCCCACTGGTATATAAAATATCCCCCGCCGCCTTTTCATCAAGTCGGATGGGGGTCTTTTTCATATATTCGCGCAGTGCGTTTGTCGCTTCGTCCAGCGGTTCCGCAAAGTCGCTTTCTTTTACAAGCCCTGCCGCAATGTTGGCCGCTTCTTCTGCCAGGCTTTCCCGGCTAGCACCGTTCTGCATGGCGTTCTGCAAGCTTTCAATACGGCGGGTATAAACGCTCTGGCGTCCCTTGCCGGTTATTGATTTTGCCCATTCAGCCACCGTTTGAGCGTTTTCTGCAGTAGTTCCTTGTACTCCTGCTCCGTTGCCACTCGCGGCGCTACCAATCCCTGCTTCACCAGTTTGTCCAGCAACCCTGCTTCGATTTCCTCCGGGTTTCGCTTCATAGCTTGCGCCAGCGTCAGTGATGCCGGGAACGTCTGCTCGAACGCCTGCTCCCAAGTTGTCATTTACAACACCTCCGTTTACTTCATTGTAGGCTTTCGCAGCCTGCGCGTCAATCGGCAGATTGTCAGAATTTTGCAGTGCAGCTTTAGCTTCATCGCCAATCTCCTGCTGGCGTTGCAACACGGCACGGCGCAGCTGTTCGGCTTCTTTTTCCTGCGCACCGTTCAAATCGACCTGCCCGCGCAGTTCATCCAGTGTATTAAGCGCACTTCGATTGGCCGCGTCTGGCGTATTCATCTGCTGCAATTGCGCAGCAAGCCCTGTCGTGCCGTTGGCTTCCGGCTGAACAATGTTTCTTGCCAGTACGGCTTTCTGCACATCCTGCGCGGCATCATCCGCCTGCTTCAAAACATTCTGCGCAGCGTCCCCGGCCGTTCCTTTCAGCCGGTTCAGCACCGCGCCGCCCACTTCCGGGATAGCGTTAAACGCAAAGTTCTGCGCAACATTGCCCAGCGTGTTCAGCCCGATCTGCCCGGGTGTCAGGGCATTGTCCACCTGTTCCCCGTTCTTGATGCGGTTCTGCTGGTCATCGTAGGTCTGCAAATCGTTCACAAGGCTCGGTATGGTATCCAAAACGGTATCAGCCGTCTGGTCGGTCAAAATGCGCCCCAGCGCTTCACCAGCGGCGGGCGTGGCAAATCGTCCCAGTACTGGCACCTTGCTGGCCGCACTCGCAACCTTGCCGCCCACCTTGCCCATCGTCTCCGCCAGCGGCGTACCGGCCATTGCGGTATTAAACAGGTTGTATTGCATGCCCTTGCCCACCATCGTACCGGCACCGGCGGCCAGCGGGTCATAGCTCTTGGCAGCATCCAGTGTGTCACTCAGCGTCGGCAATTGCTGCTGTTCCGGGTAAATGCTGTTGGCCGTCTCGGCCATTGCATCCACAGCCTGGCTCAAAAACGGTACGCTGTCATAGATACCGGCCGTAAATGCCTGGGCACTCTGCCCGGCGCCGTTGGCCTGCGCCTTGCTGCGCAAAGCGCTGTTCTGGTTCAGTTCGGCGTTCAGATCGGCAGCTTTCTTGGCATACTCTTCCTTGCTCAGATTATCACTGTTTTTAGCAAGGTCAAATACACGTTTCAGCCCGCCGAACCCGGTGTTCTTTGTACTCTTTTCGTACTGGTTTACCGCTGTTACTTCGGCACTCGTCAGCTTGCGCCCAGGCTGCGCCAGCTCGGCGCGGTAATCAGCATCGCTCTGCAATTTTTTCAGCGCTGCGGCAATGTCCTCCTGTCGGCTCTTATAGTCGTTGCGCTTGTCCTTTGCGGCCTGCTTCTCTGCCGCGCTGGGGGCCTGTCCTGCGGCTGCTGCGGCGCTGCCAATGGTGTTGCCTGCCTTGCCCGTTGCGCGGCTCTGGGCGGGCTGTGCGGCGCTCACACGCCCTGTTCCGTTCTGCTCGGCGTAACTCTTTGCGGCAGTCGTGCGGGCACTGGATTTTTTTGCTTCCAGATACTTTTCTTGCGCGCTCTTTTCCTTTGTCTTTTCGCTGCCATTTTCCGCGCTAGCTGCTTTGGGCTTGTTGCCAGCCGTGCTGCCAGTTGTGCCGCCGCTGGTACTTGCAGCGCTGCCAAACAAGCTATCCAGCGATGTATTGCTGCCGCTGGCATCGTCTGTGCTGCTCGTACTGCTGCTTTTTTTGCCTGACTTTTTACTGCCGGATTTCCCGGAACTTTTCGCCGCTGCCTTCGCCGCTTTTTCCGCAGCTTTCTGCTCCGATTCAATCTGCTTTTTCGCCAGCTTAAAATTGCTGATAGCGGTGCTCTGCGCATTGTCAGCGCTCTTTACAATGCCGTTCAGCACGTCAGCACTGTAATCTTTCAGCGCGGGCAGCGTTTTGTCGGTAGCGTTCATAATGGCACTGCCCCGGCTCTGGGCGCTTTGCTGCGCACTCTGCCCGCCGCTAACCGTGGTAGCGTTTGCATTCTGGTAATTGTTCAGGTAGGCATTTACAAGCGCTTCGGTGCGGCTTCTCATTTTAGCCATCAGGTGTCCTCCTTATGCTAAAAAAGCCGCCCATTGCGGGCGGCATAATCTTAAACGTATTCCCACTGCCCGGTCTGGGCATTATAACGTGCGGTCGTGGCGGGCACGCTGCTTGCCATATCGCCGTAGCCTTGCAGCAGGCTGATAAGGTTCGCCGTGTTCCCGGCTGTCAGGTTCTGCAAAGCGGTCTGGTACTGGCTCAAATCTGCCGCATCGCCGCTGGCTCTCTGCTGTTCCAGCTGTGCCATGTTGTTCTGATAAGTGTTCAAAAGGTTCGCAAGCTGGCTCTGGCGCTCGGTTTCCAAGTTGTTGCGGGCATTGTTGTAGTTGTTGTACATACCGGCGGTCGTGGTCTCGCTTGCGCCGCCATTCAACCCCTGCGCACTAAGGCTCTGCTGCAAGTTCTTGTTTTGCAGCATGCGGTTTACATAGGCTTCCTGCAACGCTTTGCCGGTCGCATCGTTCACCTGCCCGGCCGAAAAGTCGTAATTTACTTTCTGCTGCGCAGCGGCTTTCTGGTACGCTTCTTCGCGGGCTTTCCGCTGTGCTTCCTGCGCGGCACGCAGCTGTTCGGCGGCAGCATTCTGCGCGGCAAGAATGGCCTGCTGTGCCTGCTGCCAAGCACTCATACCGCTGTTGGTCGCGGCAGGCGCTGCTGCAGCTGTTGCCGTACTGGCTGCACTGCCGGAACTGCCGCTGTATCGGTTTCCGCTGCTGTAGCCACTGCCGCTAGAACTGCTCCCGACATTGCTGCTGGCGTATTTGTTGCTGCCAGTGGAATAGTTGTTGCTGCCGCCGTACTTGTTGGCCGTTGTCGTGCCGGGCTTCACATAGTAATCTTTAGTAGAACCTGTTACTGGTTTCGGCATAAAAGCACCTCCTTACTCATCCTTTTTGTTCTGCTTGCTTTCGGTCTGCGTGCCAAAATAAAAGGCCACGACCATTGTTACAATGGTCATGACCGTGTCAGGCTGTAATTTGCTTTGCAGCGCCAGCACCGCAAAAACCGCAACGACAACCAGCGTCACAATGGTTTTTACCTTGATAAGCGCTGCCAGATTCTTGATAAAATCGCCCATAGATATGCACCCTCTTTCAGCCGATCAAATGCTTCTGCAAGTCTTTCTTTGCTTTCTGCATCTGGTCAATGTTGTTTCCGTCAAGGTTGTGGTCAAGCAGGGCAAGCAGCGCCTGCATGGTCACGCGCTGCCCCTCGTCCATGCGGTCAAGCCGCAATTTGTCGTTTTTCAAAGAGCCCTCCATAGCGTTCACCCGCGCTTCTAACTGGGTAATGCGTTTGTCCTGGTCGGCTTTTGGCTTTTTCACTGCGGTAATTACTTTGCTGATAGCCACGCCCCCGGCATACAGCCCGGCAGCAGCCCCCGCAGCGTAGATCAAAAACGCCCAGGCATCCGCAAGCGTAAACGAAAATACATGCTGCATCGGTATCACACCTCCGCCCACTCACTCTTGTACAGCCCGGCATCCGTCAGCCCGCGTTCCTTGCACAGCAGATAAATCGCGTCTGCATCTCCCTGCGATACCGGGCCGATGGTAATCACTTGCAGCTTGCTTGCGGGCTTTTCCGTCTCCGGCAAAGCCTTGACCAAATGGTTAAGGTCAACCACCTTTGTGATGCCCGCAACGTTGCCCTGCCCATACTGGTGGATGTAGCGCGGCAGCGTCTTGTCGTAGTTCGTGCGCGTGTCTGCCAGCCAGCCGACATAATCCTCGCACAAGCACTCGTAATCAATGTTTGTGTTCGCAAACGAAGTAAACGTATATACGCCCACAATAAAGCCGAGCTGCTTTGCTCTCACGCAAAAAGTCATTGCAATTGCCGTCCGCTGGTCTTTCGTCAGGTTGTCGGCGCGGCCATCGTGTGCGCCGGTATCGGTCGTGTGCCCCCACTCGGCATCAAAAAACAGCGGGTAGCCGATCGGTGCAAGGCTTGCGCAAAACTCTGCTTCTTCTCTGGCTTCGTCCACCGTGACCGCCTGACTGAAAAAGTAAAAGCCCAGCAGCTTGCCGTTCGCTTTCGCCCCTGCAAGGTTGGCATCGTACTGCTCGTCCTTCATAAGCTTGCCCGTGCCGTAACCGCGATAGCCAATGCGAACAATGGCGCGGTAGGCCACCTTCGCCCAGTCGATGGTGCCTTGATGGTGGGACACATCAATCAGCACTTCTTCGCTGCCGGTCTGCGCGGTGTCCAAAGAATTTTCTACTGCATGTTCTCCGGCGCGGTAAGTAAATACTTGGCTGCTTGCTGTTGTGAAGTCGCTGTCCAGCCATACAAGCGGGTTGGTGCGCTTGCCGTTGAGGATAACCTCAAAATGCAAGTGCGCCCCGAACACATTGCCGGTCACGCCAGAATAGCCGATGAGTTCACCCTCTTTGACCTTCTGGCCGACCTTGACGCAATAGCTCGACAGATGTGCGTACCTGGTCTGCAAGGTCATGCTCTTGTATGGTGCGTGCTTGATGCGAACCATGTTGCCGTAGCTCTGCATGCCCGTTCGGGTGTGACCGTCCCAGTCTTGCGTTTGGTCTACCATGCCATCCTCGGCAGCGTATACCGGGCGCTTGTAGTCCGTTCCGTTCTGCGTGCGCCAGTCGGCGGCCTGATGCAGACTGCCGTTGTTGTAGTACCAGCCCTGCGTTAAAACATGCAGGTCAAGCGGGTAGTGCAGCAACACCTCGCCGTTTGAAAGTCTCATGGTTTGTTGTCCTTTCTGTTTGATAGTCAGCTGTTTTGGCTCGATTCTGCGGCGGCATTATCCGCGCCACAGAATCTGCTTCCTCGCTCATGCCTGTGCTGCATCTGTATCAGCAGCTTCCGCGTCTGCCGGGATATATCCGCATTCTTTTGCAGCAGCAGCTTTCAGCCTGTCCACCGCTGCCGTGTAGGTCTTGAACGCACTAATTGCCGGGCTGCTGGTCTTGCCAGCCAGAAAGTCAGCAAAGGCTTCGCGCTGGATCTTGTTTTCTTCGTTTTTGGTGTAACCTGCGCCCTCAATCAGCATAGGCACCAGCTTTTCGTATTTCTGGCGCGGGGTTTCTGCCATCATTTCAACAGTTGTATTTTTTGCATTTTCCATTTTGGTTTCCCTCCAATGGTCGCGCGATGCCCGGCATAAGCACACGGGTGGTATCCGCGCGGATTTCGTCGCATAAAACCAGAAATTCCATGCGGCTGGGCTTGCGGTTGCGTTTTGGTACGCTCATTTTTTAACTTCCTTTCGCCGCCCTCATTCCGCCGCATAAAGCGGCGAGATGGGCGGCGCAGATTCAAGATGTGAAAAAGCTCAGGGGCACGCCGAACGAACGGCTCGCATTGTTGCTGCCGCTGTAGCCGTCGCTGTAGACATAACAGAAGGCAGCGCTGTTCCCGGCATAAGCCGCAGCAAGCCACCAGGGGACGCGCTCTCCGCCGTTGCCCTTGCGCTTGATGAAGTGCTTCGACGACCCGGCAAACAGCGGCAAATGCACGTTGACACCGCCGCCGTTACTCCATCCGCTTTCGCCCCAGCCAGCCGTGCCGAAAACCTCGATCGGCGTCAACAAAATGACTTTGCCGCGGCTGTACCATGCCCAGTCGTTGCTATTATTCAGCGTGCCGCTGCCGCTGTACCGCTTTTCCAGCAAGCCGCGTATTTCGATAACGTGGGCGCGGATTGCTGCTGGCACGGTGGGGAAAATCGTGTTTTGCAGGGTGCTGAACAGCGCGGACGCGCGGTAGGGGTTAGGCTCTGCGCTCGTGCCGTTGTTGGTGTTGTTGGCGCGCATCTGGTATGTAGTGGCAAGGCAATCGCGCGACACCCACAGAATATGATGCCCGGCTTCCTGATCGCCGCTGCCGAAATACGGGTCAATGCCCGCAATCTCCATGATGACGACTTCGCCGGTCGTCAGCGTCACGGTTTTGTAATCGCCGATACGCAGCCCGGAAAAGTCGCCCTTTTTGGTTTTGGTGCTGATTTCATCCCATGTCATGGCGATTTCCTTGCCGTAGTTGTATGGGTGGGCAGACTCATCCTCAACCATACCGGCAATCTCGCCAAGTGTGGCAGTTTTCAGCCCGTTCCCATCGTGAACCATTAGTACGGAACTGTCCGTCAGGCTCTCGGTGGTAGTCAGCTCTGTCACTTTTTTGGTTTCAATACTAAGTACGCTCATAGGTTATACCTCCTTATATTTCCAATCTGCCAGAATTGCCGCGCCGGTATCGTCCGCAAGGATAGCAGTATCATCCACTGCAATCGGTGCAGAGAAGTCGTTGTGGATTACCATGTATTCCATCCGGCTCATGCGGTCGTTGAGTTCGTTGGCTGCATCATCAACGTATTTGTAAATCGGCAATTTTTTGTGGCCGGGGTCATACACAGCCTGCGACATATCGCCGCTTCCGATATCAACTATTTTTTTGTCGATGGCTTCATCCGTTTGCGATTTTGTATAAGCGCCTACCTGATTTGCCGTAACGCCGTGTGGGTTGCTTTTATCCTGCTTATGCTCACGCGTATATGTCGCCAAAGCATTTAAAATCGCTTGCGTCTGCGCGGCCGTTTCTTTTGGCAGTTCTTCCGGGATTTCTGCTTTTACCTGTTTTGCGCTAACATCGTGCGGGTTTTCTTTGTTTTTAATGTGATCGTCTGCCTGCTTTGCAAGGGCGTCCAGCACACCCTGCACCGTGCTCGCTGTACCATCAGGCAATGTTGCTGGCACCTGTGCGCCAGAGCTCCCGGCTGCGTCGCCGCCGTTCAAAGCCTTCACTAGCGCATTAAACGCTGGCACAATGACTTCTCGCGGGATTTCATCCATGATACGCTGCATCTCTGCGGTGCTGTAACCGGGGGTATCGGGTTTCCCTATATTCCCCTTACCCTGCAAATCAGAAGCGGCAATTTCTTTAAATGCCATTTTCATCACCCCTTAAAGTTTCCGTTTTCCACAAACTCAACGGCGATCTGCATCAATCCAAACGGCTCGTTCAACGCATCGTTCGCAAAGCGGAACCGCGCTTTATCCACTCGCTTGATTCGGATTTTGTTGTGCAATGTCCGCGAAGTCTTGTCGTTTGAATAAGTAAAGCGGGAATAACGCAGCTGGTGATAACTAAAAAATCGTGCGTGCGTGCTGTCGTTCCAGATATTAGACCAAATTCCCCGCTTCATGGCATAAACGGCAACGCTCGTTACAGCACTGGGTGCCATCTGCAAGGCAAGATAGCGGAAACTCTTGTTTTTATAAAAAAGCGTACCCGCCAAGTCCGGCGTTTCCCATTCGGCAGAAATCACAGCGCCGTTATCGTTGTAGCTGGCAATATCATCCGGGTCATTGTAAAACTGGTATACATTCCCGTTGTCATCGCCAAAATATAGGTCGGTCTCATCCACCCACATGACCCGCGCCGGGATATTCGTCTCATAAAAACAGGCATATTGCCGGGTCGAGTACGGCTCGTTTTTGTTTGTGCCCAGGTTCTGCTGCCCGTCCAAAATATACGCAACGCCGTTCAGGCACAGCCAGTACATGTCCTTGTACACACAGGCGTAAGCATCCGCTTTGTTTGCTTCGTCCAGCAGCTTGCCGTTCATGTAATAGCTTCTGTTCTGGCTGAATCGCTCGCCCACAATGTCACTTGGCGTAATTGCGTAAATCCCTAAATTGGTCAAAAAAACAGGCTCGTTGGCGCAGTAAGCAAAGCTGTATTTTGCAATCGCGCCGGGGCCTTGTATCGTGTTGGTAATGGGAAAAGCCGGTTCACTGTCCACCAAATTGCCCTGCCGTATCACAACGTTTCGGTCGGTCTCGTGTTCGTCCTTGTGCGCTGCAATGCGGTTCTCAATGATGGAATAGCCCATAATGGCACTTTTTGCTGTGCCCAGTTTGCTGTAGGCGGTGTCTGGCCAATAGGTCAAGTCATACTGCCCGCTATACCAGTCCTGGTTCGGATAATCCGGGTTTCCGCTCAAAAACAGGCGGTCTGCTGCGCCGTTCACACCAAACAAAATGCCAATGCAGCATTTGTTGATGCGGTCGGCATAGCCTTCTACCGTTCTGGTTGCGGTGATCTCAATGTTGTCCTCGCCCTCCACCGGGCTTTTGCCCGGCGCTGTGCTGAACGTAACAACCCCGGTCGTTTTGTTGCAGCTAAACCCGCTGGTCACATTTTCCCAGTCTCCGCTGTTGTTCAGCTTACGTACAGTTACGTCCGCGCTGTCAAGTCCCGAAAAACTAAGATGATACTCGGTAGCTTTCCCATCGCTGGCAAAAAGCTCTTTAAACTTCGGCTGCAACAGGTTCAGCGCTTCGTATTCCTTGCCACCGCCCGCCGGGGGTTTGGCGATCGTCAGCGTCGGGATTTTTGCATCGTCGCTGGCTTTTTTAACCGTTTCGCCGTCATACACCAGCAGGCACTTGCCGTCGGCAATAAACAGCTTATCGTCCATCTGCCAGCTCTTGCTGCGGGCATCTGCCATGTCGCTGTACAGCGCATTGCCCACTTCCTTGCCGCCCTCCGGCAGCTCGTACAGTGCCGTCCCCGCATGGATAAGGCTCTTGCCCTTTAACTCGTGGAAACCGTTCACACGGGCCGGAAAAGCCGCTCGCAGCTTATATCCCATCCGCTTGCGCACCTTGCCGGGTTCTGACCGTATCATGTTCTGCGCGTTGGGGCTTTGGCTCACGCTTACATTGGCGGTGTTGCTGGTATAATCAATGCCAAGCAGTTTATCAATCGCAAGTTTGCTGCGGGAAACCTGGCTTGGTATCGTAAAAGTTGCCATGCTTACCACCACCCTGTATTGCTTGTAAAGCTTTCCTTACTTACGGTTCTCGGGTTCTTCAGTCGTTCAAAGGCGGTCTCAAACTCGTTGCGGTAGTAAGTGGCAATGGCAATGTCATCATCCTTGTATAACTGGCTGGCAATGTACAGCGGCAGCAGTACAACGGCATCGTCCGGCAGGTCGATTTCTTTTGTGTCCGGCGTTTCCAGCGTCAGCGTTGCGGGCTTGGCATCGTAGAAAAACTCAAACTCGCCTTCAAAATCAGCCGGAAAAACCAGGTACTTGCCGCCGTACAGCTCCACCCCGTCTACAGGTTCCGGGGTATCGTCCACCAGCTTGTACACCTCATAAGCGCCCATCCGCCAGTAATCCGGCACCTGATAAACCAGATTCACAGTCAGCTTTTCGCCCTTGTCTTTGTCTACCATGTAGCTTTTGCGTAAATACCGCCCGGCAGTGCAAATCATTTCAATGGCTTCGTTGGCTGCCTGCGGCATCGCGTTTAAATATTCTTTTGTCGCTTCGTCTGGGTTCGAGAGGTCTGTGCCGTCACTGGCGAACATCTTCTGCAAGGATGCCAGCTTGATCTGTTCCCATGTCATTTGCATTTACCCCCTGGTTCATCATGGCCTGCACCTGCTGCTGTTCACTAAGCCGCTGCCGGATATCTGCCAATACAGTGGCCGAGTACGGGTAGTTGGTATTGCGCAGCCACGTCCAATAGGTGCGCTGGCTCTCCAAATCGGTGATGGGGCCAAACGCGCCCGCCTGGTAGTCCACCTTTGCCATATCCCACAGCCGTTCCCGGTTGCTGGCAAGGTTGCTGGCCGGGTCAACCTCAAAAATAAATTCGTCGTTCCAGTACAGTTCTCCGGCAGCATCGCGCTTCAAAAAGTCGTTGCGGTCAAAATGGCCGAACTGCTGCTCCCCGTCCGTGTCGGTTTCTGTCATGGGATACGGCTCGTCCGCATAGGCCAGCAAATACTCAAACATCAGCCGGTACAGCCGGGCGTAGGCGTTGTTCTTCATCTCACGCTTGCTCTGCAAACGTCCGGCGCTCTGGTTCGCGCTGAACTGCTTTGCACTGCCAGAAGTAGCGGAGCTGTCGTACTTGCCCTGGAAAGCATCGGTAATACCCAAAGCGGATTTTGCCCAGTTATAGTTGTACTCCAACATGTTCTGGTCATTCTGCACATTGGGCTGCACATTGATAACGCTGATAAGATTTGCCTGGCTGGGGTTCTGGATGCGCAAAATCTTTAACTCATCGTCGCTTTTGTCAACATCCACACCGTCCGGCAAGGTGACATAACTGCCGCCTTTCAGCAGTTTTTCCTGGATTTTTGTGCCGTATTTGTTAATGGCCTGCTGCTGGTCCGAGATAATATCTACATCGCTCACACCCAAAAAGCGGTCAGCTGCCGAGATATTGATTCTCTCAATGATCGGGAATCCGTGCGGTTTATAGGCGGGAATTTCGGTAGCTTCCAGCTCGCCGGGCATCATGATCATTTCGCCGGTGTCGTTGTCCAGCTGCATGCTGCCGTCCGGGTTCAAAATCGGCATATCCTCTCCCCGCGTCTGCGCCGGTATGGTCTCGCCGTCGCTCATCACCAAATCCTGCGTCAGGGTAATGGTCTGCACCGGGGCTTCCTTAAACCGTTTGTTTCCGCAAACACATACATCCCCTACCCGCTTGCGTCCGCACTTGGTGCAAACCTCGCTGGTCCTGGCGTAATAGTCCGGGTAATTCTCTAAAATCTGGTCGCCGCACCAGCTCAGCATGCCCACTGTGCCCTTGTCGTGCTTGTAGTACACAATGTTCTGGGTCACAACACCGCTGGCCGTACTGGCATCGTTGCCGCGCACCTCCGGGGCATCTTCAGTGTCGGTGTCAATTTCTACGCCGTATTTGTTCTCCAAAGACTCTTTGCTCTTGCTCATCTGCAAAAACACATAGTCCATATCTTCCAGCCGATATACGCCCGGCTGCGGGATGACCTGTCTCGGATGTCGCAAATTGACTTCCACATCACCCAACGTGCAGTGATACCCGGCAACCGGGTTCCATTCCACATGGAAAAAGTCTCCGCCCTGGATAGTCACGGTTCTTTCGCTGCTGTCGTTCATCTCCGGGATAGGCATCCGTCGAATCTCGTTTCGCAAAAGATTCTCGATTTTCCGGGCCTTTTCCACATCCTCTGCATGGATGGCCGTTACCTTTGGCTGCGGGATGCTTGTATCCACTTCGCTTTCGATCAGCTCATACACCACATTCCGCACATTGGTTGCCTTCTTTTTGGCTCCCTGGATGGTGTGGCTGCCGTAGTACATATCCTCACGCCGCTGCATGGCTGCGAGTTCTGCGCTGTATCGTGCTTTTGCGGCAGATAGCTTGCCTTGCCATTTTTCCAGCAGCTTTTTGTCTTTGTCGTCGTTCTTCTTCATCGTTCACTCCTGTAGGGTCATGCCCCCGCAAATGTGATAAAAAGCGGCCCTGCCTAAACAGGGCCGCTGTGCTTATGCTTTCTTGGGTCTGCCGCGTTTTACTTCCGGGGTTTTCTCTGCCAGCTTGGCATCATAGCTGCCGTCGGCGTTTACCGCCACAACCGCATAGGTCAGCTTGCCCTCGGTAAAGGTATCACCAGGCTGCAATCCTTTCGGGGCCATATCAGGTCAACTCCGTACCGGCAGCAGCGCCGCCCATGATGATGTGCCGCCAATCGCCAAAACCGGCGCTGAAACGGCCACGGCCGCTGGAAATCAGGTTCTGGGTGCGCACATCCACATCCTGCTCAATTTCCAGCGGGGTACGGTCGTAGAACATGCTGCCCATCAGGTCTTTGTTGGCCTGGCTGGACATGATGATGTACGGCTCGGTGCCCTCTGCAACCTGCCAATGGTGGTCAACCACAAGCTTCCACATGCCCTTGTTCACGTTGACATCGTTGTAGCTGCTGCCAACCTGCTGGTCACTGTTGATGATCTTCTTGCCCAACGTGATCAGGCGGTAGGCGTTGCCGGGTACGATCAGGGTATCGAAGGTGTAGCCCATCACATGGCCGGTGGCGTTTTTAAAGTTCATGCCAATGTTGGCAAGGCGGTTCAGCATGGCATCGTCATCGCCAAAGGCATTGGTAAACACGTTGGACTGGGTCGCAACGCCGGTCAGGCCGGTGTGCGCCTTGTCAAACAGGGCCAGGCCGTCAGCGGTGGTGCTGTCCAGGCCGGTCTTGCTTCCGTAGGTAAAGGTCTTGGCGGCGCTGGTCAGCGCAGCGCTGGCAAACTCTGCACGGCTGCGCTTGTAGGCACGCACATAAGCCGCCGCCTTGGTAGCAACAATGTCAAACTGCAAGTCCTCTTTCATGGTCTTGGTGACTTCAAACAGTTTCTTGAACTCGCTGTGGGTAATCAGCTTGGGCTCGGTCTCTTTCAGGGTATCGGCCGGGGCTTCTGCACCCTCGTCAACAGCCTCAAAGTTGCCAAAGGTAGACAGGCCCGCGATCTTCTCGCCAAAGCGCTTGGATTTCTTCACGTTGAACAGGGCGTTGACAAGCTCGTCGTCGTTGTTCTTCTCGTTGTCGGTGTCCTTCATCTTCATCTGGATCATGTCGGCCCATTCGTTCCAATAATCATTGGCTGCGCCGCTGGATTTACTAAAAATAACTGCCATTTATTGTGGCTCCTTTCAAATCGAGTTATAAAGTTTCTGGATCTCTGCGTCGGATTTATCCGGGAACGCTTCTTTCGCAAGGTGCAGCATGCTTTCGCTCATTACCTTTTGGGTTCCCGGCTGTGCCTGCCCATCGTGGGCGGCAAGGTGGTTCTTCCCTTTGGCAGCATTGATAGCTGCCTGCTTGCCTGCCGCCTGGCTGGCCTGCGTGGCCTTACCAAAGTTCACAGCCTTATAGGCCGTCACCATGTCAAGGCCCTTTTCCTGTACAAGCTGTACGATTTTGTCAAAGCCGTCCAGTTTTTCCAGGTCGTTTACGGTTTTCAAAGTGGGTTCCAGCTTCTGCAGCTCGGCAAAATCGCGGTTAAACGCAGCTCCTGCCTGCTCATTAAGCTGTTTCTGCTCCAATTCCTGCACCCTGGCATTCAAGCGTCGCTTTTCCGGGTCGTTTTCAATCAAATTTCTGATTGCCTGCGCCTGTTCAGCACTCTGGTTTGCAGTTGCGCGTCGGATAGCTTCTTCGCGCTCCATTTCCCGCTGTGCATCCAGTGCATCAAAGTAATCTTTTTTGGATTTGATTTCCGCCCCGGTCTTGGGATTTTTGTACCCTGCAAAACGTGTTGCGTATTCGCGGTCATCCTCTTCCCGGATTCGACGCAGCTTGTCGTCATACTCTTTCTGCGCACGCTCACGGCTGATTTTCCAGCGGTCATTGTCAGAAAGTGGCTTGCTTCCCGATTCCTCCGTCTGAGGATTTTCCTGCGCAGCAATCTGCGCTTCGCCCGTTTCAAGGGTTTCGGTTTCAGAGCCGGCTACGCTCTCGGTCACGCCGTTTTCAAGTTCTTCCATTGGTTCCTCCACGTACAACGCCCGTCGGCTAAAAATGGGTATAAAAAAAGCGCCTATCCCCAACGGGATAAGCGCTTTTATCAAATTGTAGTGGGCGTTACTCGCCCTTTGGCTGGTTTGTTCTCACAACAGGTTCATTCAGGGGCTTTTCCCCCATCACATGCCCATAATCCGGGCACTGTTTGCTGCGGCAGATAAATTTCAGCACATCCGTGCCGGAATCGGTCCTGCACTCAATTCCACAAGTCGGGCATCTCAAAAAATCCCCTCCATTACCAAAATGCTGTTCCGTACCTTGCCGCCGTAATAGCGGCAGATTCTAAAACAGGGCTGTGCGTTCAACCAAAACTCGATCATGCAGGGTGTCCCCACCTTTCTATCAGCATTTTTCGCTCTTCCGTATTGGCATTGCGGTAGTCCTCGTACATGTCAGCCGACCATTTCCGTTTGCGGATATTCACCGGCTTCTTCGCCGGGCTCGTCCACCAAACGCAAAAATAGCGTAAAGCGTCCGGGAAATGCGTCAATCCATGCGGATTTTTCGCATATACATCGGCATTTTTGTCATCTTTCTGGATTTTTGTAAGGCATGTCCACAACTCACCGGGTTTGTAGAACGTCAACCAGCCTTTGCCGGTCTTTTCGTCCACCGTCAGCCATTGCTTCATGGCAGCGCACCCGGCAGGGAAATCGCGGCTGCTTTGCACCAGCGGCAAATGCGCTTCGCTGAACAGCTGCGCCCGGCTCTTGCCGCTTTCCTGGCTGCGGTTCCACAAATCAGGCGGGGCAAGATACATGTCTATCTCTTCCCCTTCAGAATCCCGCAAAATCAAATCGGCTGCTTCCCCGATGGTCTTATTCGGCCCACCATCCACCCGGTACACAGTTGCGTGGTTCTCATCGTCAATGGCGATCCAGATAGCGGCCAGCATATCAAGGCCGTAGTCTATGGCTACATACCGCCGCAGCGCCCCTGTAGGGGGGCTATCTACAAGGTGCTTGTCCTTATCCAGCTCGCTGAAAAACCGCCCTCCTGGGGCGCTCAGGGCTTCTTCTTCTGTCGCAGGGTATTCCTGCATCGTTTTATCCTCGCCCAGCGCAGCGACTGTCTGTGCGTACCATTTTTCGGTACGGCGCGGGTCTGTGCTCCAGGGCAAAAACAGCTTCGTAAACCCGTTTCCGGGATTCGTGTAGATTTCCTCAAACAGCGTCCCCAGCTTGATGGTAGACAGCCCAATGACCCGCCCGCCGAACGGACGGTTGATGACCGGGTATGCCGCCTGCCAAATCTCTTCGGCGTACTGCTGGAACGCCCATTCGTCTATCACAATCAAGTCGGCAGTAAACGAACGGCCAGCCGCAGGGCTGGATGGAAACGCCTTAAACACGCTCTCCGGCCCGTCCGGCCACATCACCACGACCTGCATCGTGCTTTTGTAAAATACCGGGCCTGTCCACCCTGCAATACTGCCTCCCGGCGTGTCCACTTCCCGGATAAGCCCTGGCATGTATCGCAGTATTACAGCCAAGCGGCGCACAAGCTCCTTTGCTTCGTCCTCTGACCGGCTCAAGCCAATGGCAGTACGGCCTGTATTCAGCGCCACAAGCCGCGCCACTTCCACCAGCGCCAGCCAGGTAAACCCCAGCTGCCGGGCTTTCAAAACGCACACCAGCCGATTCTGTGCAAACACAACAAGGGCTTTTTTTTGCCCGGCCCACAGCGTAAACGGCTGTATCAGTTCGTCTGCGTCTTTGTCCTCAATGTGGCAATACGTCTCGCAAAAATAAACCGGGTCTTTGCGGCACACTTCCCGCTCGCTCTCTCGCACATCTTCCAGTGTCACCGCATCACCCCGTTTCTCTCTAAAATTCCCCAAACCCGCCCTACCGGTTTATGCTGTGCCGGTCTCACCCGTTGCAGATAGCAAGTCCGCAACGCTTTTTGATTCCCTGTATTGTCCGCACAGGGCTGGCGGGCGTCATTTGTATACCGCACAGTCTTGCGGTGTTCGGCAGCATTTATACCCGCGCCCCTATCCGCGGTTGAAGTTTGGTTTCGCACTTCACTGTGCGGGCAGACTTTTTCAGGCTCACAAAGTCCCGTTGCGGTCTGCCATCGCGCCGCGCTCCTGATCGGCTTGCCGCTTTGCTTACAGCGTTCAGGTTGATCTATCGTGTTTTGCCTACGCCGGGCTTTCACCGGTGGGAGCGACCCAGCTTTCACCAACAACAGGATTTGAACCTACAACTAAACCCGCAGCTATGCTGTCATGAGGCCCGGCTTTACCAGTTAAGCTATGTTGGCATATAAAGGCGCGGCAGTTGCGCGTGTTGCACGGTGTGCAAGTTATAAGCAAGTTAACATTCAACGTATTACCGTTTATATTTTGAAACTTGCCACAAACTTACACGCTTTTGCAAGTTGCGTGCATCAGAGGCTTGCCGCGATCTGTTTAATAAGAGCCCCAAAGCATCAGCGTCGCCCAATTCTAGGGCCGCTTACCACTAGGGGGCTGTTCAGAACCCGCCACATGTTACGCACTGTCAGTAGGCGCGTGGCGGTTGCCTAACGGGGAACGGCTAAAGCAGCGCTTATCCTTGCCTTATTACCCGTATCATCGGCATTGGCGCAGAACAGTGGACACGAACCACATCTCCATTCCGATACAATCGGTTTAGCAAACCGTTCCCGCACCTCGCGGGTTTATTCTGCAAATAAAAAAGCGCCCTGCCGTAGCAGAACGCTTTGTAT
>ERZ1034865.332-NODE-332-length-31689-cov-8.801227_pt1 | contig 31689 bp, 48 predicted proteins | sample MGYA00520632_ERZ1034865 | MGnify/ENA primary metagenome ERZ1034865 (study PRJEB33766, sample SAMN09781738) | gut metagenome | biome: gut microbiome | host: Homo sapiens | place: Madagascar | study: EMG produced TPA metagenomics assembly of the PRJNA485056 data set...
TTGTGGCTATCTGCTATAAGGCCCCTCTGCCGGTTGCAGGCGGCGGAGGGGCCAACAGAACACAATTGCGATTGGCTCCCCAATCGATATAGTATTACATATTGGAATCTTGTTGTTGACTTGCGATTGCAAATTGTATAAACTAAGGAAGAAGGCGGAGAATTGAAGGAATTGCTTTGTGCGGGATCTTCGGCGCTTGCGCCATCATTGCGACAGGAATTTATCCTGGCGGTAACGAAACTACCGCAGGAAGAGCAAATCAGACTATGGAAGGAGTTACAAAAAGATGGTATTATCCAACCCTAAAATCCTCATCGCGTCCGACGGCGATAAGACCTATGCGATTGTGAACGGGCTCCCGCTCCGCTGCGAGGAACTGGCCTTTCACACGGACGGCTGCGACGTCTCTTTCAGCGTCCAGAATGTACATTCCGGCAGGCTGTTTTCCGGCGAGGAGTTTATCCGCTTCGTCGAGGACAAATTAGGGTATAAACTGAGCGCCGAATGAGAGCCATCCCTTAATGGTGTCCCAGGCTTTCCCCTCCATAAAAATGATGGCTTTGTCCGTGAGCTGAATATTGCCCAAGATATCGACCTTCACCAGGCCAGCGGTCTTCAGTTCATTCCGGCTTTCCAAGATATCTTTGGAACAATTTTCAAAAGAAATGGCCTGGGCCTTTTTCATTCCGGCATTTATCCTCTGGCGGTATTCTTTGTAGAGTACCGCCAGAGATTTTTTTGCCGCACGGGTCAACTCAATCTCCATTCTTCTCTCGCCTTTCCTCCTGGATCGCCAAGAGTTTCCGCATGGCCTTTATCAGATCCTCGTCGGACCACTTCTCGGCTTCTGCTTCCCACGCTTCCCTGGTGATCGGCGATCCTGTGGTCGTAGGAACTACTTCTTCTTTCTGCAGCTCCGCCACCAGCTCTTTCACCCTCCGGATATCCTCCAAGCACTTGGCCGTGTCTTCATCCGTCTCGCCCTCGTGCAGCAGGATTTCTTCCGGGGTGGTTTCTAGGAGGATGCACATGCGGGCGGCTTCTTCGGGGGAAGGTAGATTTTTCGGGGCCCAATTGCCATCTTTAACACGATTCCAATCGGTCACCCAAGTTTTTTGATTTGGCCGCCCCATTTGATTGCAAAAAATAACGTTGTTGTGGCACACTTCTTTTATTCTAGGATTTACAAATTCAAGATTTAATTTAACGGTCTTTCTTCTTGACATTTATTCACGCCCTGTTCTGCTTTGGCCAGTTTATTTACCATCTCGCAATCCCAAAGGATAACTTTCAATTCCTGTGCGAGTTTCTTTGCGGCTTTTGTAAAAACGTTGTTTGTCACAACAACCGCAATATGTGCATCATAATAGTCTTTTGCGGAATATATCTGCTGCACGGCGGAAATTCCAACCATTGAAGTGTAATATTTACACTGGAATACATAGCGGATCCCCGCTTTTTCTGCTAAAACGTCTGCCCCATAATCGTTGGATTTTTTAGTAACCTGAACATTCACATATCCATTTATGCGGAGAAGCTTAGCTACGTACTCTTCAAATTCATAGCCGTCTATTTGGATAAAATTCTCTTTCAGTTTTTCGGCGTCTCGCAACATCTCATCAAATATTTCTCGGTCTTTGTTTTCCATGCGAGATACCCAATCAATAATGGTATATTCGGTTTCTCTTAATGCCATTTCTTTAGCCCGGATTTTTTCTTCCTTAGATTTTGCTTCTGAATCAAACAAACGCTTTTGGGCAATTATACTTTCCTTGTATTTTTGAAGTTTAATCCTGTGATCTTGAAATTGCTGCATTTCTCTAAACCGTTGGTCTCTGCTCATAGCAGGGGAGATATCTTGCGGCGGGTTAACGGGTTGAGCTTCTTTTGGGACGACGGCAGTTTCTTCTTTGTGGCAAATAGGAACGACGGGGCGGGTTTCTTTTTCGTTTTTTTGGATAACAGGCGCATCCGATTCGAAAGTATCAAAGCATTCTTCTGGATAGATACTTTCAAACTCGTTGCGCTTGTTTTCTTTTTTTACTTTCCTTTTTACGGAAATTCTATATGAAACAGCAGATATAATTGGCAAGAAAACAATAATCATCGACGATAAGGATGTAAATTTTTCTGTACCGTCTTTTGCTATCTCTGTTGCCTCGGGGACAAAAGAAAGAATTACAAACGTTGCGATCAAGGTAAAAAAGTAAATCCCGAATACTTCAAGAAATAAGCCCTTTTTACTGCTTTTCATAATCCCACTACCATTATTCCCAAAAATTGATGGATATATTTATATATTTTGACGGCTTAAAAAATGCGGTAATAACTTGACAGGCGTATAAAATAAGCCTATAATAGCCTTACAGAACTTAATCAAGGCAACAAAAAACCAAGCCCCCCTGGATTTCTCCGTTCTGCGGGCCTATAGCCGATATTTTGTTGGCTGACACTTACATAATAGCGGTGCGTTTCGAGTTTGTCAAGATAAAGTTCTTGATATTGCATAGCCCCCTGAAATGGTGCGGGAGGGAAGTGTTGTTTGGATTATCTCTTTACGAGAATGTAGCTATTTCCACTTTCGCTCACGAAGTAAGCAATGCTTTCCAGCTTGTAACCCTGTTTCAAAAGTTCGCTGACTTCCGCAGGGTCAAAAGTGTGGATTTTTGTCGTTCTCTCACCCCCTTTCCTGGGGGCTATGCAATTCCCATTCTAAGTTACGGAGTGGAGAAAAGTCAACGAAACTTGGTTAAGAAATGGAGGGATAAACGTTTGACGTTGAAGGAACTTAGGCTTGCGGCCGGACTGCAACAAGCTGATGTTGCGAAGCGGCTGCACGTTACCGAAACAGCGGTATCAAATTGGGAGCTTGGCAAAAACGCAATTTCCCGGAAGTACCACAAGAAGCTGGCAAAGCTGTATGGCGTATCGGTGGAGGAGCTGCTATCGGGGAAGGAGGGCGCATGAAGCGGTTCATCAAATGGTTTTTGGTTTGTTGTGCAATAATTGCGGCAGCCCTTGCGGTCTGCATTGTTTTGATGTTTGTTACTGCGTTGATCGTTGGGACGACGGACGGCGTATTATTTCGCGTCGTGCTTTTCCTTTTGATAGCGGCGGTTGTTGGCGCAATTATGGCGATAACCGAGGAGAACTTATGAGAGCGGAATAAGGAGCTGATGGAATGCCGAGGACAAAGCTAGATCGGTTTTCCAAGAACCCGGAGACTTACCGGAAGATGGTAAACCGGACGATCCGGGAGGCGATGGCCCGCCAGGAGGTAGCCCACAACAAGGAGTTGGGCGAGGCCATTGGCCTTTCGGAGACGCAGACCAGCAACCGCTTCAAGAAGGGTTGGAGCGCCTGGGAACTTTTTCGGATCAGCCAAGTTCTCCATTTCACGGAGGCGGAGGCGATCCGGCTAATGGGAGGACAAGCATAATGTATTGCATAGAATATTTTTATGGAGATAGCAATGAGTGGCTTTGTTGCGAGTTTGGGGATGATCCGGATGGCAGCAAGGGGCCTGAGCGGCTGAGTTATTATCAGCGGATGATCCCCGGCGCGCCCCATCGTCTGATCCGCTGGTAAGGAGGACAAACACATGGATGAATACACGCTGGCGCTGGTGGTGATCGGCGCCGGGACGGCCACGAGCTGGGTGTTCCGGCTCATCGACAGGATCGAGGGGCGATGAAAGTTCTAGCGGCTTGCGAGGAATCGCAGGAAGTCTGCAAGGCGTTTCGAGCGCTGGGGTATGAAGCCTACTCGTGTGATATACAGGAGCCGTCCGGCTGGCATCCTGAGTGGCACATCTTAGGTGATGTGCTTAATGCCATCGAGGGTGGGCAAGTGACCACTATGGACGGACAGACCCATGAGGTGGGGCGGTGGGATCTGATCATCGCTTTCCCGCCCTGCACCAAGACCAGCAACGCCGGAGCGCGGCACTTGTATAGGGGCGGCAAGCTCAATATCAAGCGGTATTATGAGGGCTTGTGCGGCAAAGCGCTGTTTTTAGCTATTTGGGCGGCGGATTGTGAAAAAGTTGTGATTGAGAATCCGACGCCGAGTAAAGTCTTTGAGTATCCAGAGCCAACCCAAGCCATACAGCCCTATCAATACGGGCACCCGTTTAGCAAAAAAACCCTTCTATGGGAGCGTGGTGTCCAGCCGTTGGAGCCGACAAACATCGTTGAGCCGACAGCAACATGGTGCCCGAGTGGCAGTTACAGCCATAAGCATGGGGAACAGCATAAAGGTATGTTTACCACGGATAGAGCCAAAAACCGCGCAAAAACCTTCCCCGGCATCGCCAAAGCTATGGCGGAACAGTGGGGGTGTCTATGAGCGCTTGGCATAACGATCCCATCTCTCCCGAGCGGGCGAAGGCGCTCCTAGCGCTGCCGCTGGAGGACAAGGTTTTGACCTCCTGGGAGAAGATCGACCAATGGTACACCGCCTGGGGTGGGAAGTGCTACGTCAGTTTCTCCGGCGGAAAGGATTCCACGGTTTTGGCCTATCTTGTGGCCCGGTATCTCGCCAGCTACCGGACGCCGCCCTGGCCGCTGAATCTGGTGTTCGTCAACACGGGCCTGGAGTATCCGGAAATTCAGCACTTCGTGGACGATTACGCCGTCTGGCTGCAAAAACAGTTTCCACGGATTGACGTGCAGCTCGTGCGGCTGCGGCCGAAGCTCAACATCCGGCAGGTGTTGACAAGGTACGGCTATCCCGTCATCGGCAAAAAGCAGGCGCGTTTTATCCGCGATCTGCAAAACGCGCACGGGCAGAACGATGCAACGGTCAATCTGTATTTGACCGGCTACAACCGGCAGGGCGTGTACTGCCCGACGATGAAACTGGCGGACAAGTGGCATTATCTCAAGGATGCGCCGTTCCATATTAGCGAGCAGTGCTGCGACGTGATGAAAAAAGCACCCGCCAAGCGATACGAAGCTACGAGCGGATGTGTGTCGTTTACCGCGATGATGGCGAGCGAGAGCCAGCAGCGAGAAAAAGAGTGGAAGCGCACGGGCTGCAACGCATTTGACGCCAGGCGCCCGATGGGTAAGCCCATGAGCTTTTGGTCAGAGCAAGATGTGCTCCACTACCTTGTCGGCAATCAGATCCCGTATTGCAGCGTCTACGGTGATATCGTGGCCAGCGACGGCGAAAATGAGTACACCAGCATCCTGACGGAGCAGCCGCTCCGGTGTACCGGCTGCCAGCGCACGGGTTGTATGTTCTGCGGCTTCGGGGCGCACCTGGAGAAGGGCGAGAATCGCTTCCAGCGGATGAAGCGCACACATCCCCGGCACTACGATTTCTGCATCGGGGGCGGCGCCTTCGACCCGGCGGACGGTCTGTGGAAGCCTACCGCCAAGGGGCTGGGCTACGCTAGAGTGCTGGATTTTATTGGGGTGGCCTATGAATAGTTGCAAGCCTCTGTATCTGCTGGTTTCCCAAGATGAGTACGAGCTACCCCTTGCGGTTACAGATACCATGGATGAGCTGGCCCGAATCGCTGGCGTTACCGGCGGCACGGTAGCCGCCGCCATCAGTAGAAGAGGGAAGGCACGGCATACGAGCCATTCCAGATATCGGGTCGTGTGGGTAGAGGAGGACGAGGCATGAGGACCTGGATGGATGATCGTATTCCGGAGCGGCCATTGGAGCCGCCGGAGCCGGAGGCGGCTCCCCGTTGCCCCTGCTGCGGCGAGGAGTGCGAGACGTTGTACCGGGATCGCATGGGAGCCGTTTTTGGCTGCGAGAAGTGTGTGGAAACCCTGGATGCCTTGGATTACCGGCATTTGACAGACTAAATTTTGGGAAGTAATAGGAGGACAACATGAAGGAGATCAAGGTTAAGCTGACATTTACGGAGCCCATTTTGGGAACGTCTCCGGCCAATCCCGAGGTGTATCGGGAGTTCATCGGCAGCAAAAGCCCGGACGCTTTGAGCGTGGAGGATGAGGTTGCCGCTCTTGGTGCCGACGCTGTGGCGGATAAGGGCATGACGGTATTTCCCCGTCTGGATGATGGCACGCCGTTTCTTTACGATTACCAGATCAAGGGATTTTTCAAGGATACCTGCGGCGGCCTTCGCAAGGTGAAGGGGACCGCAAGTGAGAAGATCAAGGCGTACAAGAAAGAAATCGACAAGCTGATTTTCCCGGAGCCCAGAACGATTCCTCTCCTGTTTGATGGCAAAATCGGTGAGTGTCAGCGCCCTCTGAGAGCGCAGACGGCGCAGGGAGAACGCATCAGCCTTGCGATGAGCGAGGAGATTCCCGCCGGGGCGACGTGTGAGTTTACCGTTGTCTGCCTCTGCGACGATCACGAGAAGGCCGTCCGGGAGTGGCTGGATTATGGCCGTTTCTCCGGTATCGGCCAGTGGCGCAACAGCGGGAAAGGTAGATTCCGCTGGGAGGAAATGTAAGCGAGGGAACAGCACCGGCGCGCCGTGAGCGGCAGGGGAAGTGTTTAGCGATGCATTGCTTTGGAATCGAAAGGCGATGATGGGCAAGGGAAATGTTAGGTAACGCATTCGCTGTGGACGGAACAGCAAGGGCGTCGTTTCGCCGGGAGCCGCATGGGAAAGGCCTGGGATCGATTGGCAAAGGCGAGGTTTCGTGGAGCACGGCAACGGAAAAGCTGCGTTGAGATTGGATATTATTGGCAATGGCGCTGCGTGGCATTACACAGAATAGCGGCGGAATAGGAACGCAGGGCTACGCAGAGAAGCGCAGAGCGGTGGAGCAGCTACGTGGAGAACCGGCAAGAGACGCAGAGCGACGGGAAAGCAAGGAGATGTGTTGCGACGGAATAGCATCGAATCGACTTGCGGAGCAATGGAAAGGCGGAGTACTGCAAGGTAAAGAATTTGGTTTATAAGGAGGGCAAATGAAGCTTTACGAAATTGACCCGGCAATCGACGCTTTGATCGAAAAGCTGATCGATCCGGAGACGGGAGAAATCACCGATACCAGCGCAATCGAGGCGCTGGAGATGGAAAAGGCCAAGAAAATCGAGAATCTGGCCTGCTACATTAAAAACCTTACGGCGGACGCCGCCGCCTACAAGGCGGAGAAGGACGCATTCGCCGCCCGCCAGAAGGTGGCGGAAAACCGGGCGAAGCGGATGAAGGATTACCTTTCCTTCGTCCTGCACGGGGAGAATTTTGAATCTGCCCGCTGCAAGATTTTCTTCCGGGCGACGCCGCCCAGTGTGAGCATCCTGGATATGGGCACGGTGGTGGAGTGGCTGGAAACGCATGGATACGAGGACGCCGTGAAGTATGAGGCCCCGACGGTATCCAAGACGGAGCTCAAGCGCATCATGGCAACGGAACCAGTCCCTGGAGCGGAATTGGTCTCCGGCGTCAGCATGGGGGTGAAGTGATGAACATCTACGAGAGCATCGCAGCTATCATGCAGGAAATTCCCGCCATCGGGAAGGACAAGAAGAACCAGCAGCAGGGGTTTAAGTACCGTGGTATCGACGACGTGATGAACGCCCTGCAGCCTATCCTTTCCAAAAACAAGGTTTTCGTGGTCCCAGAAGTCCTGGAGCAGAGCCGGGAGGAGCGGCAGACCAACAAGGGCGGCACGCTGATGTACTCCGTGATGCGGATCAAGTACAGCTTTTACGCTGAGGATGGCACATTCGTTTCCGCCGTGGTTATCGGCGAGGGCATGGACAGCGGCGACAAGGCCAGCAACAAGGCAATGTCCATCGCCATGAAGTACGCATTTTTCCAGGTGTTTTGCATCCCTACCGAGGAAATGAAGGACCCGGACGCAGAAACGCCGGAGCCCAGCACGGCCAAGAAGAAAGCGGCTATCCCGCCCAAATGCGCCAAATGCGGGAAGGAGATCACGCCTGTAGAGAAGCGTGACGGCACCCTGTGGACCGTACCTGACATGTGTACTTACAGCAAACTCAAATTCGGGGCGGAGCTTTGCGGTGGCTGCATGAAGGCCGAACAGCAGGAACGGGCCCATGCAGGCTAACGCATCGGATTTTCGATGGTCCATGGACGCCTCCGGGGATTGGCTCTGCATCCGGACAAAAGGCGCTAGGAAGATTCTGGACGAGCTTACGCCTGGGAAATTGTATGACGTGGAGATCAAGCAACACCGGGAACGACGGAGCCTTGATGCCAACGCCTACTTTTGGAGTTTAGCCGATAAATTAGCCGCAAAAACGGGGATCCCCAAAACCGATATCTACCGCCTATATATCCGAGATATCGGGGGAAACAGCGAAACTCTTTGCGTAGCAGAGAACGCTGCCGGAAGGCTACGGGCCGGGTGGGAGCATAATGGGCTTGGTTGGCAAACGGATACGTTTCCCAGCAAAAAGCCGGGCTATATCAACGTTATCCTCTACTACGGCTCTAGCACCTATGATTCGGCGCAAATGTCCCGGTTAATTGATATGATCGTATATGATTGCAAATCTCAGGGCATTGAGACGATGCCGCCGGACAAGCTGGCGGCGTTGATGGAGGGGTGGGAATGCGCAAGATGACAAAAGCCACCGCCATCCCCGCATCCGTGAAAATCGTCGTATGGGCCAGAGACGGCCATAGGTGCATCCTCTGTGGCTCTTCCGCCGGAGCGCCGGTAGCCCACGTTATCCGGCGCTCCCAGGGTGGGAGAGGAATAGAACAGAACATTGTGACGCTTTGCCCTATTTGCCACCGGGAGTTTGACGAGGGCCCGCATCGAAAAGAAATCTACAAGCGCATCACCGACTACCTGGAAGGATTTTACCCCGGATGGAGCCGGGAAAGCGTGATTTACAAAAAGGGGGACATTTAATGAGCCTTAACAAAATTTGCATCATGGGGCGGCTGACCGCCGACCCCGAACTTCGCCGGACGCAGAGTGGAACGGCAGTTACCAGCGTTACGCTGGCCGTTGATCGCGACTTTAAGGATCAGGACGGGAACCGGGTAGCGGATTTCATCCCTGTTGTGGCCTGGAAGGGCACGGCGGAGGCGCTGGCGAAGTATTTCTCCAAGGGCCGCATGGCCGTGGTGACCGGGCGGCTGCAGCTCCGGGATTGGACCGATAAGGAGGGCAATAAGCGCCGGACCGCCGAGGTTGTAGCGGATAACGTGTATTTTGGAGATTCCAAGCGTTCGGAGGGTAACGATAGCTCCCAGGCGGAAAACGCCGCAGAAGGCGGCTATGGCGGCTTTGCGGAGGTCGAGGATGACGGGGATCTTCCGTTTTAAGGTGGTGCCGTCGTGCCGAACAGAATAATTAAAGAGAGCATTTGTGATTCGGAGAAATTGGCAGCTCTTTCGGATTTTGAGTTTCGGCTATGGGTCGGCTTAATTACTCAAGCAGATGACGCGGGGCGTGGAGACGCCCGCCCTGCTTACATCAAGGGGCACGTTTTCCCGTTTCGGGAAAGGGTAACAACAAAGGATATCAGTGTTGCGCTTCACGCATTGGCGGCGGTTAGCTGCGTCACCCTCTACACTGTAGGCGGGAGGCCCTACTATTCGTTCCCAAGCTGGGCTAAGCACCAGAGGATCCGGGATTGCAAACCCAAGTACCCCGGCCCTGAAAATGCCGACTTGCCGCAACCTGCGGCGGACTGCGGCGACTTGCCGCAACCTGCGGCGGACTGCGGCCTGAATCCAATCCAATCCGAATCCAATTCGAATCCGAATCCGAAGTATATAGGCACGGAGCCGCAAGCGGCGTCCATGCCGCCGGTGATCTTTTTGCCGCTGAATGACGGAACCGATTATCCGGTTTCCCAGGAGCAGTGCCATAAATGGGCGGGCCTGTACCCTGCTGTCGACGTGATACAGCAGCTTCGGCAAATGAGAGCGTGGCTGATCGCTAACCCTCGCAAGAAAAAGACGAAAAGCGGGATCAATCGGTTTATCGTTACGTGGCTCTCGAAGGAGCAGGACCGTGGCGGAGTTTACGGAAAGGAGGAAAGTCGTGGGCAGCAAGGAAAGCCCGAATACCGCAACGTGGGACGAGACCTCTGAGATTTGCCCGCTCTGTGATGGGCTGGGTTATACCGTGTCCCGAACCGAAACGGGTGAGCTGGTAAGCCGTACATGCCGATGCGAGATCGTTCGGCAGAATCGGAGGCGCATCCAACGCTCCGGACTGGCGGGCCTCCTGGAGAGATGCAATTTTGCGTCCTTCCAGACACCGGAGGCGTGGCAACGGGCCGCAAAACAGGCAGCGGAAGAGTATCTGACAGATTGCCGAGGGAAGTGGTTTTTCATCGGCGGTTCTTCCGGGACCGGGAAAACCCACCTTTGCACGGCGATCTGCGGGCAGCTGATGGCGGGAGGCGTCCCGTGCCGGTACGTCCAGTGGCGTGGCGATATTCCGGCCATCAAGGCCAAAGTCAACGACGCAGAGGCGTACCAAGAGGCCATTCGGCCGCTGAAAACGGTACGAGCGCTTTACATCGACGATTTTCTCAAGGGCTCCGTCACAGAGGCAGACAAGAACATCGCTTTTGATCTGCTGAATGCTAGGTACGCCAATCCGGACGCTATCACGATTATCTCCACGGAGTGGCCCATCGATAAGATTCTCTCGTGGGATGAGGCCATTGGGAGCCGGATCGCCGAGCGGGCCAGAGAGTATACCCTAAATCTGCGAAGCAAGCAGAACTGGCGCTTGCGGGAGGTGGCCGGTGGTTGACCATGTGCGTGTGGTGGTAGACGTCTACCGAGTAGACGACTACATGGCCGCAAAAGAATCCGTAGCAATGATGCTGGAACCGCTTGGGAATGTCCGGGTGGTACAGGTGATTGCGGACGGGAAGGAGGGGAAGGCATGAGCGCCAGGAGGCCTTGTGTGGAGAAGCGGATGACCCTTTTCCGTACCTGCGGCACCTGTGGGAGATCTATCGTGACCACGGCGGACACGCCCTGGGTGCGGCAGGTGCCCAGAGAGGGGAAGAAGATGGCCACGACCTACTACTGCTCCGAGGGATGCTATGCCGCCAGCTATAAGCACATCGGCTGGTTTGATGGCAAGGCTGAGGAGCGCCGCCGCCTAAAAGACCAGAACCGGGACCCAGAGAGGGAGCGGGAACGCTGGCGGCAATACTACGCCGCCCATCGGGAGGAGCGGATAGAGGCGGCCCGACAGCGCCGCCGGGAGAACCCCGGACTTGCCGCCGCCGACAACACCTACTACCGGCGGAAACGGAAGCTGATGGCGGAGGGGGTGCAGGTATGAGAGGGGAATACATCCGCAGAGCGGACGCTATGGGGAAGATCACCTCCTCCGAGACGCAGAAGGCGCTGCGGGCTATGACCGGTGAGGAAGCGTATGTGACCGTCGTTGGTATCCTGAATGAGCTTCCGGCGGCAGACGTGCGTCCGGTGGTGCGGTGCGGAGAGTGCCGGAATCACCATTGGCATCAGGAACCGTGCCACGGGAAAACGGTACATACGTGCAGCGTACTGAACGCAGAAGTATTCAGAGAGTTCTTTTGTGGGTGTGGAGAAAGGCGGTGATGGCTGATGGCGCTGACATCAGCAGACCTGGCCAGGATGGGGCCGAAGGCGCAGCGGCAAGCGCTGCAAAAGCTGGGAGCGCAGCAGAGGACCAGGGAGAAAAGGACAAACAAGTACCACGCCAAGCCGACAGATGTGTGGATGCCGGATGGCACGGTAAGGAATTTTGCCAGCGAGAAGGAGGCGGCAAGGTTCCGGGAGTTGGATTTGCTGCAAAGGGCGGGCCGGATTACAGGCCTGCGCTGCCAGGTGCCGTTTGAGCTGATCCCCCGGCAGGAAAGAGGCGACGGGAAATGGGAGAATCCCTGTACATATGTTGCCGATTTTGTTTACCGGGACGGTTGCAAAGTGGTGGTGGAGGACGTAAAAGGCTATGACGACTCCAAGAGCGCCGCTTATCGGCTGTTTATCATCAAGCGGAAGTTGATGCTGATGGTGCACGGGATCACGATCAAGGAGGTTTAGGAGGAAAACGTGAAGCGAAATGTTTGGAAAATAGCGTACATCGTATGGATGGTATTTGTGGTAGGCTTGCTGCTTTTCTGGCCCGCTAGAGCCGCCGAAGACACAGAACGCACGGAAAATCGCACGGAAGATGCGGCGGAACGCACGGAGTGTGTGATCGAGGAGCCGGAAGAGGGCTTTGAGAACGAGTACATCGAGGCGGCGCTTTACGCCTCCGGCTACTTCCGGGAGGACGTACCCCTCGACAGCGATACCCAGGCTTTTCTCCGGGCGGCCTGTGAGGAGACCGGCATCCCCTATGAGTTGGCCCTGGCCGTGATTCGGCAGGAAACAGAGTTCCGCAACGTCGTGGGTGATGATGGACGCAGCGTGGGCTATATGCAGGTGCAGCGGCGCTGGCACGAGGACCGAATGGCCCGCTTGGGGGTGACGGATCTCACGGACCCCTACAGTAATTTCCGGGTGGGCTGCGATTATCTGGCGGAGCTGCTGGGGAAATATTCGCTGGAAGAGGCGCTGACGGCTTACAATAGCGGAAAGCCAGGTAAGAGCACCTATGCCTCCAATGTCCTGGCGTACATGGAGGCGTACTATGGCGATTAAATGCAAGGGGTGTATCCATCGCAACCTCAGCGGCTACGCCGGGTACTGTGATTACCTCAAAAACACCGGCCATTGCAAAATCGTGAAAAAAGTTTTGCCAAATGGAGTGGAGGTCAAAACGATAGCCGACCCTGACGATTGCCCGTTTTTCGAGCCGAAGAAGAAAAAGGTTGAGAAGCCGCCGAAGGTTGTCCGGGCGCCGATCGACTTTGATTTAGTGCGGAAGCTGTACGAGCGAGGAATGAATGATCGGGAAATTGGCGAGGAAGCTGAGTGCTCCGGTTGCGTTGTGTGGAAGTGGCGCAAAAAGAACAAACTGCCGCCCAATAAGCGGAAGAAGCCGTACTGAGGAGGTGTACATGAGCAAGCCAAGATATCCTTGGTGGGGATATGTCAAAGCGATCATCCGGCAGTATAACGGAGGGAAGTTTGCCCCGGCGTCCGCCTCCCAGATTGCGGAGTATCAGGCGGTCCGGGATGCGGTAGAGCAGACGGAAGCCATGGATGGCGGCAAGGAGCGCATCTGGCTTGTGCGGATCGTGTTTTGGGAGCGGACGCATACCCTGGAGGGAGCGGCGCTGGAAGTGCATTGCTCGGAGCGTACCGCCCGCCGGTGGCATACGGAGTTTATCCTTCTTGTTGCCAAAAAAAGAGGGCTCTTGGACTAAAAGTTGGCCTTAAAAAGCCATTGACTTGTGTTACAGTGGGAGATGGGAGGATATTCCTTCCACCTCCCACTTCCCTTTCTGTCGCCCGTGCGGCGGTCCGTCCTCCTTCTGCCGCACGGGAATATGCCGCACGCACGATGCAGCCCAACGATCAGGGCCGAGAGGCCGCACCTCTCATGCGGCACAGCATGTTTGATGCAGGGTCGCTCCCTTCCGTGCAAGCCGGACGGAACACAGACCGATAGTAACTGCGACACGACGGAGAGCAACGCCGGATAGCCCACAATGAGAGGGCGCGCGGAACACGACGCAACGGGACTTCGAGAGCCTGAGAAATCGTGGCACAAAGTAAGGGGCTGGCCGTCATAGTCCCTACCCAGGAATGGTCGCTGAAAACTACGCACGCGGGGGAGCGAGCTCCCTATCTCGATGGACGTGTCTGTGGATTGTGTCCGAAGCGCCTGTGTGGCGTCGGACCCGAGGTCGTAAGATAATCTAAGCGGCAAGACGGCCAAAATCAGGCCCCTCAGCGGGCAGCACGGAGACGTGCGCAAACATGACAGAACTCCCCGCACCTCTCAACGATGTGTCCCAGGGGAGACGTTTGCAGACGGAAGCTGGGTGGATGCAGCTCCGTGTAGAGTATCGGGTTCGCAGGTTCAAATCCTGCCGTCTGCACAATGCGTATGGTATCACGCCCCGGCAGCTATGATTGCGTAAGTCCGATAACGAGCCTTCCCTGTGCGCTGTATGTAAGCGGCAGGGCGAAGTATTTATTATTTAGCTGGACCCGGCTTGTGTAAAAGAAACGGATGCGACCGACATACCGGCGCAGGGCTGAAAAGTTCCGTGGTTATCCGGCGCTGCTGTCTTTGCGAGGAGGCTGAGGCGGTAAATGGATGTGGTGTGGTGACGGCAATCGAGAGATTAGGCCGTTGTGTAGGCCAGGCCAAACAGAGCGCAGCGCCGGAGACTGTGTAAGTATCACGCGCCCCTTGCGGGCATAGAGTAGCCCTTCGGGGTGGGTAATGTCTGCTATGTAAGGCCAAGGGGCGGGGGCTGGTAGCAAATAAAAGCGGCGAGGTGGTGACAATGGCTGCGCGTCTGACAGACCGGCAGAAAAAGAAAATACTGGCGGACTATCTGGAAAGCGGCAGCTATCGTGCCACGGCAAGAAAAAACAAAGTAAATGCGTCCACCGTAAAGCGCGTTGTTGAAGCAAGCGACGATTTCGAGCAAAAAGCCGCACAAAAAAAGGAAGAAAACACCGCCGACGTGCTGGCCTACATGGAGAGCCAGAAAAAAGTGGTGTGCGAAATCATTGGCAAGGGCCTTGCGGCGCTGAACGATCCGGAGAAGTTGGCGGAGGCGACGCCGAGCCAGATCACCACGGCGCTTGGGACGCTGATTGATAAATGGGCGATGATGCAAGAGAAAACCGGGGGCAATAGTGATGATGGCGTGACGGTGGTTATCGATGTCTAAAATTAGACTGTCCGAAAAAATCGGCCCCGCATTCTACGACGTAGCGCATGACGTGTTCCTGCATGGGCACACACACTACGATTTCAGCGGTGGGCGCGGCTCACTGAAGTCCTCCACGGTGTCTGTACTCGTCCCCCTGCTGCTGATAAACAATCCGGGGACACACGCGCTGGTGCTGCGTAAGGTGGAAAATACCATTCGTGACAGCGTGTACGCGCAGTATATCTGGGCAATCGGTGAACTGGGAATGGCGGCGTATTGGGAAGCGAAGGTTTCCCCAATGAAGCTGATCTATAAGCCGACGGGCCAGAAGATCATGTTCCGTGGCGCGGATGATCCCATGAAGATTAAGTCTATCAAAGTCCCGTTCGGCTATATCGCCGTGACGCACTTTGAGGAAAAAGACCAGTTTGCCGGACGTGCAGAAATCCGAAACATCCTGCAATCCACAATGCGTGGCGGCTCAAAGTACTGGAATTTTGAGAGCTACAACCCGCCAATAAGCCGTGATAACTGGGCAAACAAGGATAGCCTTGAAGATCGCCCGGACCGGCTATGCCATAAATCAACGTACTTACAAGCGCCTCCGGAATGGCTGGGGCAGCAGTTTATTGATGAGGCGGAGCACCTAAAAGAGACGGACGAGCGGGCATATCAGCACGAGTATTTGGGGATTCCAGTTGGTACGGGCGGAAACGTCTTCGACAAATTGGAGTTGCGGGAAATCACGGACGCAGAGGTTTCCACCTTCGATCATATTTACCAGGGCGTTGACTGGGGTTATTTCCCCGATCCGTTTGCCTTTATCCGGCTACATTATGATCGGGCGAGGGAAACCATCTATCTACTGGATGAGATTTATGAAAACAAGCTCTCCAACGAGCAGAGCGCCCAAATGATCCTCCGGAAGGGCTACAACGATGTCCGCGTTATATGCGATAGCGCAGAGCCTAAGAGCGTGGCAGACTTCCGGGCGATGCGCATTCCGGCGTTTGAGGCGATCAAGGGCCCCGGCTCTGTGGAGTATGGCATGAAATTTCTGCAACGCAGAACCATCGTAATTGATAGAAAACGGACCCCACACGCTTACGATGAGTTTGTGGGGTATGAGTATGAGAGGAATAAAGACGGAGACATTATCAGCGGCTACCCGGACGCCAACAACCATTTGATTGATGCCACCCGGTACGCCTTAGAGCCTGTGAGCCGCAGAATGGGAGTTATCGCATGACGGTAATCGACAAACTCAAACAGCTTGGCTATACCACGATCCCAGAGGAGTTTTACACGCAGGTTGATGCGTGGAAGTCCTGGTATCAGGGCAACGTCAAGGGGTTCCACCGCTACAAGCGCTATAACGGCCATGATTGGGTAAACTGCGAGCGTGCGACGCTTGGCATGGGCAAGAAGGTTTGCGAGGATTGGGCAAACCTTCTGATGAACGAAAAAGTTCAGATCACGCTGGAAGGGCAGAAGGAACAAGATTTTATTGATCGCATTCTGACGGAGAACAATTTCTCCGTTAAGGTAAACGAGATGCAGGAGATGAAATCCGCTCTTGGTACGGTAGCCTATATCCCTAGAGTGATTGGGCAGAGCGTCCGCAGCGATGGTGAACCCATTCCGGGCGAAGCGACTGGGATTGAGCTGGACTACGTTACCATCGAGCATATTTTTCCCCTTGCGTGGCGGAATGGCTTTATTTCTGAGTGTGCCTTTGATAGCGTGGTGACGGTGCATGGTAAGACTTACCTGTATCTTCAGATTCATCGGAAAGACTCAAACGGCCTGTACGTCATCGAGAACAGCATTTACCGCTACGAAAACGAAACCCTGTCCGATATTGCGTTGACGGACGTTCCAGGGTTTGAGCGCATTCCGCCCGTTGTGCATACCGGGAGCGATAAGCGGCAGTTCGTGATTGATCGTCCCAACATCGCCAACAATTTTAATTACCTTCTCCCGACGGGTATCCCTGTATTTGCCAACGCAATTGATGTACTTCGTGGCGTGGATAGCGCCTATGATTGCTACGTCAACGAGTTTGAAAACGGCCCTCTGTTACTTGCGGTAAAAATGCCCGCTACCAGGTGGGAGGATGGGAAGCCGTCTCTCGATTCCCATGATCGCCGGTTTTATCTCCTGGAAGAAGATACTCAGCAGGGGAGCGTTGTTGAGCCCATTTCCCCGCAGCTCCGCACAGATAAGCTCAATGTGGGCTTGCAGGATCAGCTAAATCTTTTATCCAGCAAATGCGGGTTTGGCGAAACCTATTACCGTTTTAACGGCAATAGCGTTGCCACGGCGACACAGGTTATCAGCGAAAACAGCACCATGTTCCGCACGATCAAAAAGCATGAAATCGTTCTGGAGCAGGCGCTTGTGGAGCTTTGTCGCATCCTTCTCCGGCTTGGCAATACGGCCATGAATGCGGGCCTAGATGAAAACGTAGAAATTTCTATTGATTTCGATGATTCCATCATTGAAGATAAGGCGACGGATTTTGCCCGTGATATGCAGCTCTTGCAGGCGGGCATTATGAATGACTGGGAGTTCCGCATGCGTTGGATGAACGAGGACGAGGAAACCGCAAAGGCGGCGCTTCCCAAGATGCAGGACATGACGAATGAGCCGCAAAGCGAGGTTGAATAATGGGTGGACGCGGCGCTAGCAGCGGCACAAGTGCAAAGGGCAAGCCTTACGGCAGCGAATTTAGAACGCTTCTAAAAGTTGGCAATATTAAGTTTGTAAAGGCGGTTGACGGTGCGCAGAAAACGCCAATGGAAACCATGACACGTGGGCGCATATACGTAACGCTGAACAAGAACAACAATATCAAATCAATTACATATTATGATGTCGAGAACAAGCGCACAAAACAAATAGACCTAGACAGACCGCATGATAAGGTTTCCCCGCATACCCACCACGGCTATATTCACAACGAGAATAACAGTACAAAAGGGTATGCGAACCTTACAACCGAAGAAAAGAAGATGGTTGCAAGGGTGAAAAGAATATGGTACAATCGGCGTAGCAAGTAGTGGTGTAATGGCAGCACACTTTGTTTGAGGGAGTTCCGGTTTGATTCCGGGCGCTTGCTATGCCGTAAGGTGCAGAAATGCATCTTACGGCATTTTGCTTGTTGGAGGTTGTGAGGTTGTATGATAAATTTTGAAAACCTCGACAAGTTTACATTTTCCGGCGTTGGCAAGTACGGCATTCCGCAGATTGAGCCGGTAAAGGCATACCCGAAAAGCGATTTCATCCCGGTAAATTACCATTACGCAGAAAAAGACCCGGCAAGCAAGATCGTACATTTCTTTGTAGATGATTACCAGTTTATTCGCCACTGGAATACGCCGGATAAGTACATTCCGAAGCTTTCACAGTTTGCGGCGGTGTGTGCGCCGGACTTCTCCACATACACCGATATGCCGCTTGCAATGCAGATATACAATCACTATCGTAAACACTGGCTTGCGGCATACTGGCAGCTCCACGGAATGACGGTTTATCCGGCAATCTCATGGAGCGATGAGAATAGTTATGACTGGTGCTTTGACGGTGAACCTGTCGGCGGTGTTGTGGCGGTTTCCTCGGTGGGGACGCAGAAAAACAAGGAAAGCAACCGCTTGTTTTTGCGTGGCTATGAGGAAATGATGAAAAGGCTACTGCCGAAATGGGTGATCTTTTATGGGAAGGTCCCCCCAGAGTGCGATTGGAACGTAATACGCATAGCTCCACACTACGATAGCATTGTTAACAGGAGGAAAGCAAAATGGGCGGAAGAGGAGGAAGCGGAAGTTTTGGATTTGCATCAATAAATGCTGCTAGGGCAAAAATCGCCAACCTAAAAAAAGAACAGCTTTTTGTATTTGCTCCATCGGGCGATTTGCTCTATAAAGAGCAAGGAACAGCTCAACACGCAGGATACGGCGATACCGACTATAAAGGGAATATTGTTTTACACAATCATCCGGAGGGCGTTCTTCCCGTCCCGTCCTTAAAAGATATTGAAACGTGGCAAAAGTCGGGCGCCAAAGCAATCATAATTGAGAGCCGAGATGCAACGTTTACATTATCGGGGCCTCACAACAAGGGATTTTATGAAACGCTAGCATATAATCATAATTATGTCCGACGAGCCGTAAGAGAAGCGGCAAATAAAGTGTCAGCCGATTATAAGGCGGGAAAGTACAAAAGTCCGCAGGAGGCCAAGGCAGCGAGCAGAAAAGCGCAAACAGAAGCGACAAACAATGTGTATGCCAAATTTGCAAAAGCCGCTGGTGTTAAGTATGCGTTTAAATGGAAAAAGAAAAAGTCTTGAAAAAGTACCCTTTTACGCCAGAGCTGCTAGATGCCCTCCCCGAAGAATTGGCAAAGTTGTATCGAGGCCTTGAAGATACACTTTTAGATGAAATATGCTCTCGCCTTAAAGCCGCCGACCAGCTCAACGAGGTAACGGTGCAAGATATCCGGGCTTTGCGAGCGCACGGTATTGATCTCAAAGAGGTTGAAAAGGCCATCCGCCAGACTTCCGGCATCAGCGAGAAAAAGCTCAAAAAGCTGCTAGACGATGTAGTAGAGCGCAACCAAAAATACTACACCGAAATGATTGATCTCGCCCACGTCACGCAGCCGGAAACGCTGGTGGACGCCGCCACGGTGGATACGATCAGGCGGCAAACGCTGGATACGTTCCGAAACCTGACGGCCTCCATGGGATTTCTGGTAGACGCAGGGCGGACAATGCTCCCACCGGCAAAGGCTTACCAATGGGCGCTTGATATTGCCGTAATGCAAATCCAGAGCGGCGCTATCAGCTACAATCAGGCTATCAAATCCGCCGTAAAACAGCTAGCGGAAAGCGGCCTAAAGGTGGTTGACTATGAGAGTGGCCATCGAGATCAAATTGACGTGGCCGCCCGCAGAGCCGTGATGACTGGCGTGAATAAGATTTGCGCAAAGTACACGGAACAATCCGCCGAATATCTGGAAACACCGTATTTTGAAGTTTCCGCCCATGCGGGGGCCCGTGATGTGCCTGGCCCGTCTCCGTGGTCCTCACACAAAGACTGGCAGGGGAAGGTTTATTCCATTCACAGCGGTGATATTTACCCCAACATTTACGAGGTATGCGGGCTTGGGTATGTGGATGGACTGGAAGGAGCCAACTGTCGCCATAAAAGGTTTAGTTGGGTCGAGGGCGTATCAGAGCGCACCTATACCGACGAGCAGCTGGCCCACATTGACGACGGCCTTGGCTGCACCTTTGACGGTAAGAAATACACCGCTTACGAGGCGACCCAGATGCAGCGTCGTGTAGAGCGCCAAATTCGGGCTCAGAAGCGCCTTAAAAACGGCTACAAGGCCGCAAACCTAATGGATGATGCCACGGCGGCAAACTCCAAATTGCACCGCCTAAACGCCAAATACAGGGAGTTTAGCAAGGCGGCGGGCCTGCCGGAGCAGAAAGAAAGGACGATGGTGCTGTATGATTGAGAAAGAAATGGTACAGGCCATCGAGGCTATCCTAAAACGAGGGAACAACGCCGAGGTCCGGCGAAAAGGTGACGGCGTAGTGATTCTGGAAGTTCAAAAGAAAATAAAATACCAATCCCCTGCGTAATTGGGCGCAGGGAAGGGCAATAGGAGCCAACTGACTACGATTTGTAGCCGGTTGGCTCTTTTGTTTTATCAACACTTGCCGAGAGGCGTTAAACCGCTGGGCGACGGCCCAGGAAATAAACGGAGGTAAATCAAATGAGCGAACCCATTAACAATCCCAATCCGAACCCGGCCCCCGTACCGGAGCCGTCCCCTGCGAAGACCTTCACGCAGGAGGAAGTAGACGCCATGATTGGCAAGCGCCTCGCAAAGGCGATGAAGGGTATCCCCAGCGAAGAAGAGATCGCCGCATACCGCACATGGAGAGAGGGCCAGCAGACCGAACAGGAGCGCCAGGCCAAGAGAGACAAGGAGCTTGCCGACAGCAAGTCCGCTCTGACCGCCGCACAGGCGGAAATTGAGCAGATGAAGCGAGACAAGTACGTTTTTTCCAAGGGCCTGACTGGCGAGGAAGCTGAGTTTATCGCATTTAAGGCTCTGAAAATGGTGGACGACAAGACCACTTTTGAGCAGGCGGTGGACCAGCTTACCGAAAACCGCCAGAAAGTAAGAATCGACTGGGCGGCCCCTGCTGGTGGCGGTGAAAAGAAAATTGACGTAAATGCTGCGATGAACAGTCTGATCCGCAGCGCAGTAAAGTAAGGAGAAGAATATGGCAACTATTGATCGTTCCGCACTTTCCGGCCTGATCCCCGAGCCCGTAACTCGTGAGATTATGCAGGGCGCTATTGCTGAGAGTGCCGTCCTGCGTATGGGCCGCCGACTGGCAAACATGTCCAGCAAGACCGAGACCATTAATGTTCTTGACGCTCTTCCCTCCGCCTATTTTGTAAACGGCGAGGCGACTGATTCCGGCGCCGGTGATGCCTGGAAGCAGACCACTAAGATGGCGTGGGATAAGAAAAAGATCCATGCTGAGGAAGTCGCTGTTATCGTCCCCATCCCCGAAGCCGTTCTTGCCGATTCCGACTACGACATTTGGGGTGAAGTCCGTCCTCGTCTGACCGAAGCTTTTGGCAAGGTTATTGACGCCGCCATCCTGTTTGGCACTAACAAGCCCGGATCTTGGCGCAACGGAGTTGTGCCGTCCGCTATTGCTGCTGGCAATGGCGTTCCCGTCGGCACCAGCGTCTTTGATGACATCATGGGCGAAAACGGCCTGATCGCCAAGGTCGAGCTGGACGGCTTTAACCCCAACGGCGTCATGTCCGCCATCCAGATGCGTGGCAAGCTGCGTGGCCTGAAGGATACCACCGGCCAGCCCATCTTTAAGTCCGATATGCAGGGCGCTACCCGCTACGGCCTGGACGGCATGGACATGTACTTCCCCATGAATGGCGCTTTCGACCCCACCCAGGCCCAGATGATCGTGGGCGACTGGAGCCAGCTGGTCTATGCTATCCGGCAGGATATGACCTTCAAGATTTTCACCGAGGGCGTTATCCAGGATCCCAGCACTAAGGCCATTACCTACAACCTGATGCAGAACGACATGGTAGCTCTCCGTGCCGTCATGCGTCTGGGCTGGGAGATCGCCAACCCCATCAACGCTTACAACGCCGACATTACCAACCCCTTCCCCTTCTCCGTTTATGGCAAGGCGGGCACCGTGTCCACTGTGACCGTTTCTCCCGCTACCGCAACTATGGCAAAGGGCGACAAGAAGGCGTTTTCCGCCGTTGTGGCCGGTGATGGCATCGTGAGCGAGAACGTTGAGTGGAGCCAGAATGGCGCTAAGTCCTCCATTTCCGAGGATGGCGTTCTGACTGTGGCCTCCAACGAGACTTCCACCAGCATCACCGTAACTGCCAAGTCCAAGCAGGACAGCAGCAAAACTGGCACCGCTACCGTCACCGTTTCCTGAGTTGAAAGGAGCTGACCCGTATGATTTACGCCGACTATGAGTATTACTCCTGCACTTATTGTGGGACTGCCGCAAAAGATGAGGATTTTCCCCGGCTATCAGTTCGGGCCAGCTCCTTCCTCGATTACTACACGCAGAACCGGGCAAAAGATAACGCTGATATGGACGCTGTAAAAATGTGTTGCTGCGCACTCATTGACAAGTATGCTGTCATCGAAGCTGCACAGGTGCTTGCTGCTGCAAAAATGGTAGAAGCAGCGAACGGAGATAACGTAAAAAGCGAAACGGTAGGTGGATACTCTCGCACTTTGGCAACCGGGGGAGAATCTGCGTTGGCCGCAATCAACGTAACGGACGGGGCAAAAAAGTTGCTAGCGGCAACATGCAATGAGTACCTAGCTCACACTGGGCTGCTGTATCGGGGAGGAGGCTGCGGATGTACGCTCCCCACACTGTAACAATCTACAACGTCATACAGGGAACAGACAAGGACACTTTTCAGCCTGTCGAGACGCTGAACGTGACTATCCTTCGGGGGGTTATGCTTCAGGCGTCAAAGGGGGCCAACGTCCGTAAGACCGGGTTGGAAGGGGCCGACGCTGTAAACCTGTATATCCCGTTTGATGTAGAAGCGGTAGACGGAATCACAGGAGCTCCAAAGACTTACACGGGCCCGCAGGCGTTCTTCGGGGCGGCTGATCGTTCCGGGCTGTGGACGCTTTCAGTAAAAGGCGATGGCGGCACAACGGTTTTCGTCAAGGGAGAGTATGTGGCGGATAGTCTTACAAAGGCGCTTTCTCACGATGATAGCTATACCCTGACAAAGGTGGATCGGATGGACTACGGTAGCCCTGACATGCAGCATTTTGAGTGCGGGGGTGTTTGAGTGGCGCTGAAATTCACGGTTTACACTGACGGCCGGGACGAGATAAAAGAGGCTATTGCGAGGGGCTGCACAAAGGCAGAGCACGAAGTGGCTATGCAGATCGCAAAAGATACTGAGCCATTTGTCCCGGCTTCGCAGTCCGAAAGCTTGGCAAATCGCACAATTGTAAAATGGAACATGGTTATTTATCCCGGGCCTTATGCTCGCTACCTATACTTTGGCAAGCTATGGCTTGACCCGCTCACGGGGAGTAGCTGGGTAAAGCACGGAGAGCACAAAGCCCCAACGGACATTGATTTGAAATTCAATCGAGCAACCCACAGACAGGCGCAATCCCACTGGTTTGAGGCGTCTAAGGCACAGAATCTAAAAAAGTGGCTCCGTGTCGCAGACAAGGCGGTGAAACATGAGCTTTGATTTAAATACCGGCAGCAAACCCCGGGTAATGGCCTCCAGCAGCGAGAAAGCAGACCTTGACCGGCTGATGATGGTATGGGCCAATAAGTTCCCGGACATGCCTGAAAACATCATGCTTATCAAGTATGAGTATTTTGCCGCAAAAACGGTCGGAATGGCGCTATCCTCCGTGCAGGGATCGGCCATCACCAACCGGTATATCCTGGAAGGCTACAAGGCGGAATACTCTTTCGAGATTCACTACCAGATCGAGCCGCCTGGAGCCAGTGATGGAAAACGGCTGGATGCCGTGGAGGTTTTGAACAAATTTGCGGACTGGGCGCAGACACAGCGCCCGGATATCGGAGAGGGCAGACGTGCTCTCAGGGTCGAGCCGACGGCGTATGCGTCCTATCTCGGTGCGACCACCGACCAATACGAGGATTATTACGTCCCCATGAAACTAACATACGAGGTGAATGTATAATGGCTGATTTGGAATTTAACACTACTTCCGGCCAGACCATCGCCCGGGAACTCCTCATTGCATACCTGAATACTGGCACCCCCTCCGCACCCGTGTGGAGTGCCATCGGTAAGCGTGTGGAGGATTCTTCCGCCGAGATGGACTGGAGCCAGGAAAGCAAGCAGGATATCCTTGGCAACACCTTTACCACCATGAAGAAGCCTACCATTACGCAGACGTTTGACCCCATCCCCCTGGATGCGGGCGACGCAGCGGCGGTGAAGCTCTGGAATCTGGCCGTCAAGGATCACGATGCCCAGGCCCTGTCTAACCAGGATATGCTTATCGCCCACTTCTACGCCACCAGCGGCCAGGCAAAGTTCGCCGAGCGCTACTCTGGCTGCGCCGTGGCTGTGACCAGCATTGGCGGCGATGGCGGCGGCGACCTGAACATCGCCACCGAGATCACTTACGGCGGTGACCGCACCCTGGGCACCGTGTCCAAAGGTGATAGCGGTGTGACCTTCACGGCGGACACCTAACGACAACGGGGCGGGCTCTGCCCGCCCCAATTAGGAGGAGAATATGGCAGAAACGATTTTGATCAACTCCGGCGTCGTCCAGAAGACGCTTGAAACGTCCGACGGAAAGACCTGTGATATCGTCTTCAACCCCACCGACAGTGTTTTTGTGGAAAAGCTGTTTACGGCGTTCGATACACTGGACAAGAAACAGGAAGCCTATAAAGCAGAAGTCGAAAAGACCGGAAATAAGCGGGAAGTTTTTGAGATTGCTCGCAAGATGGATGAGGAAATGCGGGAAATCATCGGCGAAGTGTTTGGCTTTGATATCTGCGCTGCGCTGTTTGGTGAAATGAACGTGTACGCTCTGGCGGACGGGCTTCCCGTGTGGGCAAATCTGATGCTTGCCATCATGGACGAGGTAGACACCGCATTTGCCCGGGAGCAGAAAGCTACAAATCCCCGGGTGGCACGGTACACCAAGAAATACCATAAATGAGGTACAGCCTGCCGACAACCGTTGAGATCAACGGGACGGAATACGCTATCAGATCGGACTACCGAGATATCCTTACCATCATTGAGGCGTTTTCCGATGCCGAATTGACGGACGAGGACAAAGCGGAAGTAACACTGGATATTTTTTATCCTGCGTTTCGGGAAATGCCGCAAAGCGACTATGAAGAGGCTTTGCGGCAGTGCGTGATTTTCATCAACGGCGGAAAGGAGACAAAGCCTCAAAAGCAGGGCCCGAAGCTGATGGATTGGCAGCAAGATTTCCCCCTCATCGTCGCTCCCGTCAACCGTGTACTTGGGACAGAGGTCCGAGCGGAAAAATATGTCCACTGGTTTACCTGGTTGAGCGCATACGCCGAAATTGGAGATTGTACCTTTGCCCAGGTGGTGGCGATCCGCAGCAAAAAGGCAAAGGGGAAAAAGCTGGATAAATCTGAGCAGGAGTTTTACAAAAACAACCGTGATTTGGTGGATTTTGAAAGAAAATACACTGCGGAAGACGAAGAAATAATCAACAGTTGGATTTAAGGCAGGTGATATGATGGCCGACGGTTCCGTAATTATCGGCGCTGAAATCGACGATAAGCAGGCGCAAACTGAGCTTAATAGACTTAGTAAGAAAATCGACGCCCTTAATAATAAGATCGCTGATAAAAAGCAGGAGAAAATGCCGCTTGTTGAGCAGACAAAGCAGCTTGCCGCAAATCTTGACGCCGCAAAATCCAAATTGGACCAGATGCAATCGGGCAAAGAATTTTTTACCGCAGAATCGGTAAAAGAGCAGGAGCGGACGGTAAAGAGCCTGCAAAAAGAATATGACGCCGCCGATAAAAGCCTGCAAAACATGGATAAAGCAATCCAAAGCGATACGACGGCATTAAACCGGATGAAGGATGAAGCGGGCGGCTATGCGGAGCGCCTTGCTCAAGCCAAAAACGAGATCCGAGGCATTTCCCCTGCTGCGGAAGCGGCAAGTAAGCACATGGAGCAATTTACCAACCGAATCAAGGTTCTGGCCCGCCGTGTGCTCGTTTTCTCTTTGATTACAAAGGCTTTGCGCTCTCTGAAGGATTACATGTGGAGTGCCATCCACACAAACGAGGACGCTATGGCGTCCATCGCAAAGCTGAAAGCCGCCCTTATGACGCTGGCGCAGCCGATTGTAAACGTAGTTATCCCGGCTTTTACTGTTCTCGTAGATGTAATTACCCGGGTTGTAAACGCCATTTCCAGATTGCTTTCCATGCTTTTTGGGACGACCGCCGAGGAATCGGCGAAAGCGGCGGAAAACTTGTATGAACAGCAAAAGGCGCTGAAAGGCGTTGGGAGCGCCGCCAAAAAGGCAAAGGGGTCCTTGGCGTCGTTTGACGAAATCAATAAACTGTCCAGCGATAGTTCTGGCAGTGGCGGCGGATCTTCTAGCGGTGTTGTTCCGGATTTTAAAAACATGGTAAGCAGCTCTTTGAGCGCTCTTCTGGAGCTCTTCGCGGGTGCGGCGCTGCTTTCCCTGGGCGCAATCCTGGCGTTTTCTGGGGCAAATGTACCGCTTGGCCTTTCTCTCATGGCTCTGGGCGCTCTCGCCATCTGGGACGCTGTATCCACAAACTGGGGTGTTATCAAAAATCTGTTACGTGGCGCAATTGGCGACGCTGTAGCGATTACCAGCACCGTTCTCCTGGTTTTTGGCGCATTGCTGGCGTTCAGCGGTGCAAATATCCCGGTTGGTATCGGCATGATTCTTGCTGGGGCCATTGGCCTTGCGGCAGTTACGGCAGCAAACTGGGATACCATGCGGGATACCCTTGCGGAATCCATTGGCAAAGTCTTAACGGTTATCGGCGCTAGTCTTCTGGTAATCGGCGCAATTCTGGCGTTTTCTGGCGTTAAGATTGCGCTGGGCATTGGGATGATGGTTGCCGGAGCTGCCGTTTTGGCGGTAGGCAGCGCCGCTCTCAACTGGGACGCAATCACTTCCAACGTACAAACGGCAATTGGAAAGATCTTTCAAATTGTCGGTGCGTCTCTTTTGGTTCTTGGCCTTCTCTTTGTATTGACTGGCGTAAAAATTCCGCTTGGTCTTGGCCTGATGGCAGCGGGCGGAGCTGCGCTGGGCGTCGGGGAAGCGATCCTGAATTGGGACGTCATCAAAGAAAAATTTGCGGAAGTGTGGAGCGGCATCAAGCAATGGTGGACCTCCAATTGCGCAAAGTATTTCACGAAAGAGCATTGGGCAAATTTGGGCCAGTCTATCATTGACGGCTTTTTAAATGGCCTGAAAAGCGCTTTCGAGGCAGTAAAAACGTGGGTTTCGAGCGCCGTCAACTGGATCAAATCGCAGTTTTCCGGGGCAAAGGCGGAGGTTTCCAGCGCCGGCGGGTCGTTTTCCTCCGTAAGCGGAGGGGCCAGACAGTCGGCAAGTTTTCCTATTGCCGTGAACGCTATCCCCGCACTGGCCCGTGGCGCTGTTATCCCGCCCAACCGGGAGTTCCTGGCCGTGCTAGGCGACCAGCGGAGTGGCAACAACTACGAGGTTCCGGACGCCAAGCTCCGGCAGCTCCTCCGGGAGGAGTTGAGCGCTCTTGGCGGGAAGAATGAAGCCGTCCTCGTCCTCGACCGTGACGTTCTGGGCCGGGTGGTGTACCAGCTCAACAAGGCCGAAGGCAACCGCATCGGCGTAAGCCTTACGGGGGTGTGAGATATGGGGTATATCAAACTCAACGGCCGCAGCTTCGACGCTGACGTTGCCATCTCCAAATACAACCGCAATTTCAACGTCTTGGACGGCGAAAATGCGGGCCGCGCCATGACAGGCCGGATGATCCGGGACATCATCGGAACCTACCTGGGGCACAAGATCACCGTCTTTCGCCGGGGCAACAACTACGCTGGCCTGGACGAGTTCTGGGATTACCTGGTGGCGCATTCTGTGGATGACAGCGTCATGCTGGAGGCTGCGGACGGGCAGACAACCATCTCCTACGAGGCGTACTACACCAGTGCTACGCAGGACCTGGAAAAGGTGGAGAATGGGGCCAATTACTGGGGAGAGATCGAGGTCAACTTTATCCCAATGGAAGCGCAGGTGAGACCGTGAGCAAGACCATCATCTGTTACAAGGATGTTGCCATCGGCGCAGAAGATAATGCAATTGTCGAGACTGCCGGGGCTGATGCTGCCTCCGAGGCAGGTGAGCTGCTGGCGGGAATTACGCCTCAGCCGATCCTGACCTGCGAGCCAAATGGCTGGCCGCTGGATGGCAAACGGTGGCCGAAGGACACACAGCGCATCGCCCTGTGGTCTTCGGGGCAGTCTGGGGCGGACGGCGTGTTTTCGTCTCCTCCGAGCATCCAGATCTCTTTCCACCAGCAGTACTCATCGATGGGAATCATGCTGCTGTTTGATACCGCCGGGGGCGAGTGGTGCAGTGAGGTCAGTATCCGGTGGGTCCAAGGCGGTGTGACAAAGGCAACAAAGACGTTTTACCCCGACCAAAGTACCTATTTCTGCGAAAATGCTGTAGAAGCATTTGACGGCGTGCAAATCGATTTGAAGAAGACCAACCTCCCATACCACTACGCCAAACTGGAGCGCATCCTTTTTGGTGTCTGGCGGTATTTCGACGCGGAGGAATTCCGCAGCGCCTCCATTGTGGCGGAAACAGACCTGCTGTCTTCGCGGCTGGCGGCATCCACGTTCCGCTGGACACTGGACAGCAAGAAAGACGCTGAGTATATGTTCCAGCTCAAACAGCCGATGGAGGTCCGCAATGATGGTGACCTTGTAGGTGTATTTTACATCGACAGATCCAGCCGCCGGGGGGCAAGGCTCTACGACATCGAATGCAAGGATGCAATCGGGGTGCTGGGAGATAGCCAGTTCCCCGGCGGCGTCTATTCCGGGAAATCCGCCAAGGCCATTTTGACGGAGATTCTGGGCGGCATTTTTGGCACGGAGTATTCCGGGGTGGCGGATACCACTCTGACCGGGATCATTGCTCCTTGCACCCGGAAAGAGGCTCTGCAGCAGCTGTTGTTTGCCTGGGGCGTCTGCGCCGCCACGGATGGAACCGAGAAGATCCGCATCTTTGCGCCGGCATCTACGCCCACAACGGTAGATGCAAATAGGGTGTACAGCGGGGTAGAGGTAAAAACGGCATCTATCGTGACTGAGGTCCGTGTTGTCGCGCATACCTACACCGAAAGCGCCAACGGCAGCATCACTGTCGGCTCCAAGAAATATGCGGACGAGACCCGGACGTACAGCATTAAGAATCCGGGGGTCACGGCGACGGACAAGGAGAATGTGGTGGAAGTCACGGGTGCTACGCTGGTATCTCCGTCTATCGGACAGGCAGTGACCCAGAGGGTATATAACTACTATGCACGCCGGAATACCCACACTGCCAAAATCGTTTGGGCCGAAGAGAAGCTGGGAGACTGCGTGAAGTTACCAAACCCGTGGGGCGAAACCAACACCGGAAACGTCATCCGGATGGAGATTGCGCTGTCCAACACCATCGCCGCACGTTGCGATAGTCTGGGGGTGTAAAAGTGAGCGTAACGATCACCAACCTGGTGGGGAGTATCGGCAGCTTTGAGAGTGGGACGTGGAATCTGACAACAGCCGAAAAAGCCTATACCTACATTGCTACCGCGCGGGCAAAATACGGCTCGAATTCCCTCCAGATGAAGGGCGATACCTCCGTATTTGAGCGGACGTATACTCTGCGCAACTCCGGGGGCGTTGTAAAGCCGACGCTGGTCCCCACCCACAAGTACTATGTGCGGGTGGAGACCTACCAGGAGGAGGCCACGGGGTCCACGGACATCTATTGGCCCATTGCGGAGCCTTCGATGCTGGCAGGGCAATCCGGCCCGGCTGGGCAGTGGAATGTCTGCTCCACGGTGGTGGACCGCAGCAGCTTTTCTGCCGGATCGTATGAAATGCGCATTGATTACAACAATGCAAATACTGCCGGGACCATGTGGTTTGATGGCTTGATGTTGGTGGATCTCACGGACGCCTTTGGGGCCGGGTATGAGCCCACGGCGGCCTGGTGCGACGCCAACATCCCGTTTACGGATTCCACGGCCTCCGTCCCTGATCCGGCCCCGAAGGCGCCTACCGGACTTATGGTCGCCGAAGAGAGCAAGGACGGCGTAACACTGGCTTGGGATGCAGCAAAGTGGGCGGAAGGGTACAAGGTGTACCAGAATGGAACACTCCTGGCAACGGTGCCGGGCAGGACAACCGTTATGGTGCAGCCCACTGTGTACGGGAGAGTTCTGCTGACCGTGTCTGCGTACAATGCCGCAGGAGAGAGCGCACAAAGCACGGCGGTTTCCGTGACAACGCGGATGTATCTTATCACGGACCGGACGGCGGCAGATCTCGCGCGGTGGCAGGAGCTCCATGCAAAGGGATATAATGGGCTTACCGCAGCCGAAAAGATCGAATGGGCGCAGGCTGAAATGCGGGGCGCGTATAACGTCAGCGACCTGAACCGTGTCGGCAATGCAATTGTGTATCTCCGGGACCGAATCAATAACTACGGATATGCCGTCAATGTCACGCCCAAGACGGATTGGAAGACGGGGGATAAACCGACGGCAGCACAGCTGCAAAAATACCTGGCGGACGTATCCACGATCCGTGGGGCCGTTGGGGAGCTGTCGAGCCTGCCGGAAGTCCCTACGCGAATTTATCCCTCTGCCACCGGGAAAAGCGACGGCCTGACCGTCGAGAAGGCTAACGACATTGAGAGGATGCTGTCCCAGTTGGACAGTGCCATCACAAAAATGCTCTCCTCCTGGTGGGGGTGCGGTGAGATTGGATGTGGTGAAGTGTGAAAGACGGAATCATCAAAGCGAACGGCAACAGCCGGTATCTAAAATCGGTAGCAAATTTCCTTACGCTGTATCCTGACTATGAGGCGTTTGCCGCGGCTCTTGTGGAAGGAACTCTGCTCATCGACCTGAACGGTCTGAACGACGCCGGGTGGGAGCAGAAACCTACCTATCTGAATAAGGCCAATCTGCTGGATGACACCACGGCCAGCAAGCTGGGGCTCACGGGGGACCCGACCGTCAACCAGGCCCTGGCGGGGATCCTGCGCAAGCCCATCCAGGCGACGCTGACGGTCTCCGGATGGACGGCGGTCACCGGCGGATACACCCAGAGCGTGGCGGTGGCGGGCCTCCTGACCACGGATGACACCCGGACACGGGTAGACCCGGTGCGCAGCGAGAGCGGGTCCCAGGCCAACGACGAGGCCTTCGCCTGCCTGCAGGAGCCGGGGGCCTACGTGGGGTGCCGCCAGAACGGCTATCTCTACTGCAGGGTCGTCAACAAGCCCACTGCGGCCATCAAGCTGCAGGTGACCATCGGGAGGTGAGGGGATGGGACAGCTCAGTGTGGGCGGCGTGTCCGCTCAGTTTCGCCCGGTGCTGGCTCTCCTGACGGAGAGCGGCACCTATACCGTCCCCTATGCCGGGTGGTATCGCATCGTCGCCATCGGGCATGGCGCCGGCGGATACGGAGATGATTCCGCTCCGCTCTCCACCCCTGCTCCCGGAGGTGCAGGCGGCGGCGGATATCTGGACAAGTATCTCCCGGCGGGAGCGGTGCTGACGGCTACCATTTCAGATATGGCCAGCACACTCTCTTACGGCGG
>ERZ1034865.333-NODE-333-length-31674-cov-5.459439_pt1 | contig 31674 bp, 29 predicted proteins | sample MGYA00520632_ERZ1034865 | MGnify/ENA primary metagenome ERZ1034865 (study PRJEB33766, sample SAMN09781738) | gut metagenome | biome: gut microbiome | host: Homo sapiens | place: Madagascar | study: EMG produced TPA metagenomics assembly of the PRJNA485056 data set...
CCCCGCCTACTTGTGGTACTTCTCGCCGCGGGAGATCTTGCAGGCGCGGTAGACCTGCTCCAGGAGCACCACGCGGGCCAGGTTGTGGGGCAGGGTGATGGGGCCGAACGAGAGGGTCTCGTCCGCACGGGCACGAACCTCGTCGCAGACGCCGTCGGAGCCGCCGATGACAAAGGTAACGTCGCTCTGGCCGCCCAGGGCAAGCTGGTCAAGACGGCGCGAGAAGTCCTCGCTCGAGCGCTCCCTGCCCTCTATGGCAAGCAGGATGACGTGCGAGCGGGCGGGAACGGCCGCAAGGATGCCCTGCCCCTCGCGGGCACGGGACCCCTCGATGCCGCCGGCCCGGGCCGGGTCCACGTCAGGCACCTCCACGACCCTGACCTTGCCATAGGCGCCCAGGCGTTTGACGTACTCCGCACAGGCGTCCTTCCAGAAGCGCTCCTTGAGCTTTCCGACGGCAACTATGGTGTAGTTCACGGCGCCTCCTCGGGGGCCGCATCTGGCGGGCCCGGTTGGTATACCCTCAGATGGGAGTACGTTCGGACGTGGGGAGAAGCGCGTGGGCAGCAGAAAGCAATCGGCGCGGGAGCGGCAGCGGGCGGCCTTTGAGGCCGGACTGGGTCAGGGCTCCCACAGCCTGGACGACGCCTTTGCCTCTGCCGCGGCCCAGCGCGAGCGCATGGCGGCGGACCACGAGGCCCGCCTGCGCCACAAGGCCTGCGAGCGCAAGAAGCGCTACGCGAGCCGCACCGAGGCCGAGGCGGCCATCCGGGACTGCAGGCGGCACGGCAGCCGTGACCTGCACTGCTACCAGTGCCCCTACTGCGGAGGCTGGCACCTCACGCACAAGGCGTAACGCCCTGGGCTAGTCCAGCTGAATCTTCTCTACGCCCTCGCGGGAGGTCTCGCGGTAGAGGGAGAAGCGACGGCCGATGACCTGCACGACCTCGGAGCCGGTGAGCTCGGCAAGCTGGTCTGCGGCCTCGCGGGCAGACAGGCCGGAGTTCTCCAGGGCGGAGCACTTGATAAGCTCGTGGGCCTCGAGGGCGGCGTTGGCCTGGTCGACGACAGCAGGGGCAACGCCCTGCTTGCCGACGGTGATGACGGGCTCGAGGTGGTGGGCCAGGCTACGGAGCTGGCGGATCTGACGACCGGTGAGGGCCATGTGGTTCCTGCTTTCGTCTATTGCCCCGCGGACGGGGACGCTGCGTTCAACCTGCTTACATTAGCGCATTTGCGCAGCTTGGGGGTTAGGGGAGCGCGATGGCACCGGTCCTGCCGCACAATCACACATCTTGGTCTCACGGTCTGGGCGGCACCAGGACGTCGTAGCGAACCGCCTTGCCGGCAACGCTGTAGCTCGGCTTCATGCCAGCAAGCAGCGCCCCCTTTGCCGGCCGCTTGATGACCACCTTGCGCGGCTGGGCCGCCAGGGCCGCCGCCACGAGGGCCTCTTCCTCCTCGCATGGCTGCTCGAGGTGGTGGAGGAGCTGGAACTTCTTCTTCACCGCGGCGCTCTTGGTGCGTGCGGGAAACATCGGGTCCAGATAGACCACGTCGGGGGGCTCCGGCAGCGCGGCGAGGCCGGTAATGCTGTCATCCGCCACGAGCGTCATCCGGCCGACCGCCTCTGCCAGGCGAGGGTCTGCCGCGGCACGCTCCAGCGCGTCGGCGAGAAGGGCCGCTATGGTCTGGTCCCGCTCGAAGAGCGTGACGGTGAAGCCCGCCGCCGCGAGGAGCAGAGAGTCCTCGCCCAGGCCAGCCGTGCAGTCGACCGCCGTGGGGGCCTCGGCGCCCTTGATGCGCGCCGCCTTGACCAGGAGCTCCTGCTGCAGGCGTCCCTGGCGCAGGCGGGGCAGCATGCGCGAGAAGTCCCCGCGCAGCTCCATGCCATCACCCACCAGGGCCAAGCCCCTCTCGTCACGGACAAGCCGGACGGCGGCGTCCCCCTGTCCAAGCGAATCTGCCACGTACGTCCCCCTGTCGTTTCCTCGTGCGCCAAAGTCTCTGCAGAAGTGTATACGACCAGATGCGACCGGGGGACGTCCGGGCGACCTTACGCGCTTGCCCTGACGAAGGCCTCCAGCTTTGCGTCAGAGACACCGTTCAGAACGTCGCCGGCAGCAAAAGTCGCACCGGGGGCAGATGGCTTGAGGGCCGCGACGGTTGCGCCCATGCGGCTTCCGCCGGAGGTGGCGAAGGGCACCACGTGCTTGCCCGAAAGGTCGTAGGCCTCCAGGAAGGCGTTGACGATGGTGGGGGCAACGTACCACCAGATGGGGAACCCGACGTAGACCGTATCGTAATCGGCCATGTTGTCGCAGGTGGAGGCAACCGCGGGGCGGCACTTGGGGTCGCGCTCGCGGGTGGAGCGGCTGTTGCGGTCGGTCCAGTCCAGGTCCGCGGCGGTGTAGGGGCGCTCCGGCACGATCTCAAAGAGGTCTGCGCCGGCGACCTTCGCCAGGCGCTGCGCCAGCCTGCGGGTGGAGCCGGATGCGCTGAAGTACGCGACGAGTGACTTGCTCATGATCTTCTCCCATCTTGCGGGCCATTGGCAGGCCCGCCAACAATATAATTCACACGTATCATCACCCTTGGAGCGCGCTCCAAGGCAACCCCTCACCCCAGACTTCACAAGGCGAGAAGTGCATGGCTTCCTTTGAGATCATCCTCCTGCTGCTTGGCTGCATGCTGGCATCCAGCGTCTTTGGCCAGGTCCTCCCCCGCGTCTCGCTGCCGCTGGCGCAGATCGCGCTGGGCACGGTGGTGGGGACCCTCGTGACCCAGGACCCCACGGAGGTGCTTGGAGACCCGGAGCTCTTCCTCGTGCTCTTCATCGCGCCCCTTCTCTTCGAGGAGTCCCGCCACGCCAACAAGGAGGCGCTGCTGCGCAACTGGGCGCCCGTGACCTCGCTTGCCGTGGGCCTCGTGGTCGTGACCACGCTGGTGGTGGGCCTCGCGTTCCACGCCGTCATGCCGTCCATCCCGCTTGCCGCGGCGCTTGCCCTGGGAGCGGCGCTGGGTCCGACCGATGCCGCGGCCGTTGCGGCCATGGGCGCTGACGTCACGCTGACCGAGAGGCAGAAGTCCCTGCTCTCCGGCGAGGCCCTCTTCAACGACGCTTCGGGCGTAGTCTGCTTCGAGTTTGCCATCGCCGTCGCCGTGGGAGGCGCCTTCTCGCTTTCGGACGCCACGGCGACCTTCTTCCTCGACTTCTTTGGCGGGGTGCTGGTGGGCCTCGTGCTTGCCGTGGCGGTCATGTTCGTGCTGGGACGCATCCGCGCCCTGGGCCTCGAGACCCCGACGGAGTTCGTGCTCTTTGAGGTGTGCATGCCATTTGCCACCTTCCTGATTGCCGAGGAGCTGGGCGTGAGCGGTGTGCTCGCCGTGGTGTCTGCGGGACTGCTCATGCGCTTCTATCCAAGCCGGCTCACGCCGGAGTCCTCCCGCCATGCCGTGGCCAGCGAGAACGTCTGGGAGCTCCTCACGTTTGTGATCAACGGCTCCGTCTTCCTGCTGCTGGGCATGAAGCTCCCCGCGACCCTCGGGCCCTACTGGCGCGCGACGACGGGCATGGGGGCGCTCAGGGCATGCGGCCTCGTCGTCCTGGTCACGGCGCTGCTGGTGGGAATCCGCCTCGTCTGGGTGATCGCCCTCGAGTGGCTGCACCGCAAGCGCAAGGTTCGGCGTCTTGCAGCCTTGGGAGGGGAGGTCGCCTCGACGGTGGCGGCCGGCTCCTCCTCCGTCCTCTTTGGAAGGGACCTCGTAAGAAGCGCCCTGGTGACCACGCTGTCCGGGCCAAAGGGAGCCGTCACGCTCTCCATCATGCTCACCATCCCCTTCGTCAAGGCTTCGGGCATGCCGTTTCCCGCCCGTAGCCTGCTTGTCTTCATGGCGTCAGGCGTCATCGTCCTCACGCTGCTTCTGGCCAACTTCGTGGTGCCCTTGCTTGCCCCCGCCGCCCAGTCGGACGGAAGCGACGAGTCCCTCGCAAAGGCAAAGGCCAAGATTCTTCGACACGTCATCAAGGACCTCCAGTCGCGCGTCACCCCCGAGAACCAGCAGGCCATGAGGCTCGCCATTCGCTCGTATAGAGACCGCCTTGACCTCGCGCTCGACTGCCAGGCCTCCCCAGACACGCTCCGCCTCCTGCGCGTCAGGACCATCGCCAAGCAGCTGGCCTTCGTGGAGGAGCGCGTGAGGGCGGGCCAGACGAGCCGAGCCGTCGCCGACCGCTACGAGAACGCCCTGGAGCAGTTGGCCTCGACCTACGAGTCTCACCGCGGCTTCTCTGGCGGCAGGGGCAGAAGGACCGCCCACCTGCTGTGGGTCGCCCGTTCCACCACGGGAAGCGCCTCAGAGGACGAACGTCGTGAGCTTGGTCAGCTCCACGTAGCCGCCGAGCGCCACGCCATCGACGAGCTTCGTGCCATGGAGCCCAGCCTCTCGGACGAGGAGAGGCAGGCTGCGCGCATCATCGCCGGCGAGCACCGGGCACACCTCGCCTCGGCCTGGCTCGAGCCCGCCGGTCAGAGCAGCCCCCAGCACAGCCCCAGTATCACGGCAAGAAGGGCCCGCCGCCGCAAGGCCGAGATTCACGCAAGGGACATCGAGGCCGCCGCGCTCTCGCTGGAGCTCGAGCAAATCAGGCTCCTCCACGATGCCGGCGAGCTGAGCACGCATGCCGCAAGGGAGCTTCGCGAGGAGGTCTACCTCCTTCAGATGGGCCTCGAAGCCAGATAGCTCCCCATCTCACCGAACGCCTGCGAAGAGAACGGACCACCTCCCATGAAAATGAATAGCAACGTGGACTCCTGGCTGATCAATGCCCCCGAGGACGTCACGCGCACGACCCAAGAGCTGCTGCAAAAGGTCAAGCAGATGCGCGACGAACAGGTCATCTACCCTCCCCAGGAAGACATCCTGAACGCACTGGCCTGGACCTCCCCCCGCGACGTGCGCGCGGTCATCCTTGGGCAGGACCCCTACCACGGCCCGGGACAGGCGATGGGGCTCTCCTTCTCGGTCCACCGGGACCAAAGGCTTCCGCCAAGCCTGCGCAACATCTACAAGGAGCTTGTGGCAGACCTCGGATGCGCGCAGCCGCCGACGGGAGACCTCAGCGACTGGGCCAGGCAGGGGGTCCTTCTGCTCAACACCACCCTCACGGTGCGCGAGCACGCCGCAAACTCCCACAGCAAGCTCGGCTGGCAGACGCTCACGGACTACGTCGTCAGGCGTTGCTGCGAGCTCCCCCAGCCCGTCGTGTTTCTCGCCTGGGGAGCGCACGCCATCAAGATGGTCGAGCAGACCATGGCGGTGACGGGGGCAGGGGCGACAACCCACAAGTACTGCCTTGCCTCGACCCACCCCTCGCCGCTCTCGGCAAACCGGGCGGCAAAGGGTGTGCCGGCGTTCATGGGGTCCCGGCCCTTCTCCCAGGCAAACGAGCTCCTGACGTCTTGCGGCCAGGAGCCCATCGACTGGGCAAAGGTGGGCTAGCCCGCCACGACCGATGCCGACGGTGCCATGGACTGGAGCTCCTCGCATTTGGCAGTCAGGCCATCAAACATCCTGAAGCTGGCTCCAGGTCAAACGAGGGCCCGCCCTCGGGCGGCACCAATGAACGCGGAGAAGATCTTGCGGCTCTTTTCGTCAACGCCACGGGAGAACTCGGGATGCCACTGGACGGCCCAGAGAAAGCGAGACTCTGGTCGCCAGACGGCCTCGATGACTCCGTCCGGTGCGGTGGCCATCGTCTCAAGGCCCGGCGCAAGATTCCTCAGTGCCTGGTGGTGGTAGCTGTTGACGGCGTATGGTCCGGCGCCAATCGCCTCGGCCAGCGGAGTTGCCGGAATAACGTCCACCTCATGCACGGGTTCCTCGTACGGAGGAAGGCCATGGTGCTCGACCTCGGAGGGTCTCTGCTTGGGCAGGTCCTGCCATAGCGTGCCGCCAAGGACGGCGTTGATGACCTGAATGCCGCGGCAGATGCCCAGCATGGGCACGTCTTCTCTTACTGCCAGGGGAATCAGGACCGACTCCATCTTGTCTCTGGCTGCACAGAGCTCGCCACAAAGGGCCGCAGTCTCAGCGCTCCGCTCGCCGTAGAGCACCGGCGAGACGTCCTGGCCGCCCGTCACGAGAATGCCGCTGCAGCTGGAGACGAGTTCCGCAAGCACCTCGGGATCATCCGTCAGCGGAAGCATGACGGGCACTCCACCCGCCTCAAGGACCCCCTCGAAGTACCCCGGCAGCATCCAATAGCTGTCTCTGCCCTCGTCAACGAGGGGGACGACGCCAATGAGGGGAGGTTTCTTCTCTGCCATGGGGGCTCCTTTCGACGATGGAGACCAATCCTAGCGGAACCCGTCCCAAAGGCAAGCCTAAAACCGAACAAATATTCTCAAGAACACTCGTTCTCTTTTGTGCTAGATTCGTTTCCACGGGAGAGTGGCGTGAGCGGCACGGTGGCCCCCAATGGTACGTGCGCGCGGGCAAGTCGGATGACTCCAGAGGCCGACGGCACAGGCTCCTCGCTACGGCAAACGCGTTGCCGCCTTGTTTTCACCATCTCGTTGGCAACAAGCAAGAATCGGGGCCACCCATGTCCATTGACTCAAACGAGATTCAGCAGCTCTTCTCGTCCATCGTTTCCCTGGTCGAAAGCCATGGCCTTCAGGACAAGCAAACGCCTGCGGCAAGAAAGATCGAATGCCGCTGGATGATAGCATCCGTCCTGGCGCCCAAGACCTCAGGAGACCGCAAGGCAGACGCTCCCCTGCTCGAGGAACTCTCGGGACAGCTCAATTCCCGTTACGGTCGAGGCTTTGGCGTGCCCTGCCTGCGAGACATGCTCGAGGTCTACCGCGCGTTTCCCAACAAGGAGGGCCTAGGCTCAGGGTTGTCGTGGGCCCATTACCTCGCCCTAGCCAAAGAGCCAAACCACGAAAAGAGGCTTCTCCTCATGAGGAAGGCCTCCGAGCGGAGATGGTCTGCAGACACGCTGGCGGGAAGAGTCACGGGCAGCCGCCGCGGCCGTCCCCCATTTCCCGAGCCATTCGATCGGCAAACACTTGACCTCGCAAGGACATACGCATGTGCCTGCGGAATCATTCCCATCAACGAGCTTGAGTCCATCTACCGCGAAGTCTGCAGCAGCCCTGTCGACGAGTATGACTTCCGAGAAACCCTTCAGTACATGGATGAAATCTCAACGGACAAAGACGAGCCCAGCCTCTGGAAGCACCTAGGCGTCACGTACGTCATCGACCGCGCATTGGCCAACCCAGCCACTGCAGACGAACCCGGGCGCGGCTACGGGTACGAGTGCGGATGGAACCGCACTTACATGAGGCCTTCCGCATTCCTCGGCGCCCTTCACCAGTCATACGAGGGCTACGTCGAGCGCCGTCGCATCGAGCTCATCGAAGCCCATGAGGGAACCTCGCCCAAGCGCCTTGGTGAGTCTGGCGGAGAGGCCAAAGACCTTGCCTCGCTCCCCCAGTGGCGAGACGTCGAGCACCTCAGGGAGTACTGCATCGGAGACGCCTCGGCCGGAAGCTACTACGAGAAGGATTACCAGTCGGCATTTGCCCGCGGAATCGAGCAGCTAGTCAGGCATGTCAGTCAACACGGCATACCCTCCGACGACGAGATAAACGAGGACGCATGCTTTCTGCTTGCCAGAACCGACTACGACCCGGACGGCTGGGCCAGGCACGAGTATCGCTCCAGCCAATACGTCGCCGAGACCCTCAAAAGCATCTACTGGCAGGTTCCCCTTTGGGAGGAGAACGGTCGCAGCGCTCGGGAGCTTGATGAGGAGTCACTCGGAAATGCCGCCTGAACTGCACAAGAAAAAACGGCCCCGGCAAAATCGCCAGGGCCGCACGGACAGTCACACGTCTACAGCAATGGGCTAGAAAGTCACGTTGCCAAACTCAGAGAGCTTGAGGTCGGGATTATGCTCCACTGCCCAGTTGAGGTTCCACTCGCTCGTGAAGAGCAGAAGCTTGCCGCCACGCATGTCCTGGACGCGGCAGGTGTCGCGGGTCAGGCTGAGGCCGCGGACGGCAGACTCCTCCATGTCCCCCTCGATCCAGCGAATGGTGTTGTAGGGAAGGGCCTGGCGGTAGACCTCGACGTGGTACTCGCTCTTGAGGCGCTGCTCGAGCACCTCAAACTGAAGCACGCCCACCACGCCGACGATGACGCTCTCCATGCCGGCGCCGAGCTCGCGGAAGATCTGGACGGCACCCTCCTGGGCAAGCTCCTCCATGCCCTTCACAAACTGCTTGCGCTTGAGGGTGTCCACCTGGGAGATCTTGGCAAAGTGCTCCGGGGCAAAGGTCGGGATCGGCGGGAACTGCACGTGCTGCTTGCCCGTGCACACGGTGTCTCCGATGGAGAAGATACCCGGGTCAAAGAGGCCCACGATGTCTCCGGCGTACGCCTCATCGACGATGGCGCGGTCATCGGCCATCATGGACGTGCCCGTGGCGAGCTTGAGCTTGCGACCGCCCTGCACGTGGTAGGCATCCATGCCGCGCTCGAACTTGCCGGAGCAGATGCGCACGAAGGCGATGCGGTCGCGGTGGTTCTTGTCCATGTTGGCCTGGATCTTGAAGACAAAGCCCGAGAAATCGTCGCGCGTGGGCTCCACCGGCTCACCGGAGAGCTTGTCGGTGTAGGCGCGCGGCGTGGGGGCAAGGCGCAGGAACTCCTTGAGGAAGGGCTCCACGCCAAAGTTGGTGAGCGCCGAGCCAAAGAACGCGGGCGAGAGCTTGCCGCAGGCGACCGCATCCAGGTCAAGCTCGTCTCCGGCACCATCCAGGAGCTCGATGTCGTCCATCAGGCTGCGGTGGTTCTCCTCGCCAATGAGCTCGTCCATGGAGGGGTCGCCCAGCTCGGCCTCAATCTCCGCGACCTTCTTGGTGGCGTTGGCGCGGCCGTCGCCCTCGAAGGCAATGACGCGTCGGGTCTGGCGGTCAAAGACTCCGCGGAAGTTGCGGCCGGAGCCAATGGGCCAGTTCATGGGATACGTCCTGATGCCCAGGACGTTCTCGATCTCCTCCATGAGCTCGAAGGGGTCTCGCGCGTCGTGGTCGAGCTTGTTGACGAAGGTGAAGATGGGGATGTGCCTGAGTGTGCAGACCTTGAAGAGCTTCTTGGTCTGGGCCTCGACGCCCTTTGCGCCGTCGATGACCATGACAGCGGCGTCGGCGGCCATGAGGGTTCGGTACGTATCCTCAGAGAAGTCCTGGTGACCCGGGGTGTCGAGGATGTTCACGCAGCAGCCGTCATAGGTGAACTGCAGTACAGAGGAGGTGACGGAGATGCCACGCTCCTTCTCGATGTCCATCCAGTCAGAGACCGCGTGCTTGGAGCTGCTCTTGCCCTTGACGGAGCCGGCGGTCTGGATGCTGCCGGTATACAGGAGGAGCTTCTCGGTGAGGGTGGTCTTGCCTGCGTCCGGGTGAGAGATGATCGCGAAAGTGCGGCGAGAAGAAATCTGGTCAGAGAGGTTAGACATGCAGTTCCTTTGTCATGCGGTGTGAATCGTACGGCGTTGCCCAACGTATTGTAGCGGCAGGCACCCGCGGCCCTAGAGGTAGCTCACCGTCTCCGCAAGTTCCTTGCGGCGGGAATGGTTGGGCAGGGGGGTCACGCCCTCGGCAGCAAAGCCGAGGTCAAGGAACATGAGGACGTCCTCGTCCGCCGGAAGGCCGAAGGCCTCGCAGGCGCGCTCGGGGTCGAACTTGTTGATCCAGCAGCTGTCCACGCCCTCGTTGGCCGCGGCAAGGAGCATGTGCGTGGCCACGATGGTGGCGTCCTCCACGCCGGAAGTGCGCTTGTCGCCAGGATAGGTGAAGACGTCGTCCTTGTTGAACGCGACCAGAAGCACCGTGGGGGCGCCGAAGCGGCAGGGCGTGACCTCGTCGACCTTGGCCAGCCCCTCCTCGGACTGAATCACGTAGACGTGCTGCTCCTGGAGGTTCTTGGCCGTGGGGGCCAAACGACCCGCCTCGAGGATGGCCGAGAGCTGCTCCTGGGAGAGCTGCCTGCCGTCGTACTTCTTGCAGGAATAGCGGTCGCGGATTATGTCTGAGAACTCCATGTCCTTCTCCATTCGTGAGTGGTTGGCTCGCACTCACCAACACTACCACCGGGGCGCCCCGCGCGGCCCTCTTGGCACAGGTTGGTTAACAGGCGGGGACGCCTGGGCGGCGCGTGCTACAGTCACCCAAAACATGCCCAGCAACCAGCCCGGAGGCGCTCATGGCAAAGATCGAGATGAAGACCCCGCTCGTCGAGATGGACGGCGACGAGATGACCCGCATCATCTGGCAGATCATCAAGGACGAGCTCATCTGCCCCTACGTGGACCTCAAGACCGAGTACTACGACCTTGGCCTGGAGAACCGCGATGCCACCGACGACCAGGTCACCGTCGACTCCGCCGAGGCCACCAAGCGCCTGGGCGTCGCCGTCAAGTGCGCCACCATCACCCCCAACGCCCAGCGCGTGGAGGAGTACCACCTCAAGCAGATGTGGAAGAGCCCCAACGGCACCATCCGCGCCATCCTTGACGGCACGGTCTTCCGTGCGCCCATCGTGGTCAAGGGCATCGAGCCCGTCGTCCGCTGCTGGAAAAAGCCCATCACCATCGCCCGTCACGCCTACGGCGACGTGTACAAGAACGCCGAGATGCGCATCCCGGGCCCCGGCAAGGTGGAGCTCGTCTACACCGCGGCCGACGGCACCGAGACCCGCGAGCTCATCCATGACTTCACCGGCGCCGGCGTGGTCCAGGGCCAGCACAACCTGGACGACTCCATCGAGAGCTTCGCCCGCAGCTGCTTTGAGTTTGCCCTCTCCAGCAAGCAGGACCTCTGGTTTGCCACGAAGGACACCATCTCCAAGAAGTACGACCACCGCTTCAAGGACGTCTTCGCCGACCTCTACGAGGCCGAGTACCGCGCCAAGTTCGAGGCGGCCGGCATCGAGTACTTCTACACGCTCATCGACGACGCCGTGGCCCGCATCATGAAGGCCGAGGGCGGCTTCATCTGGGCCTGCAAGAACTACGACGGCGACGTCATGAGCGACATGCTCTCCTCCGCCTTCGGAAGCCTTGCCATGATGACCTCGGTCCTGGTGAGCCCGCACGGCTACTACGAGTACGAGGCCGCCCACGGCACGGTCCAGCGCCACTACTACAAGCACCTCAAGGGCGAGCCGACCAGCACCAACTCCGTAGCCACGATCTTTGCCTGGACGGGTGCCCTGCGCAAGCGCGGAGAGCTCGACGGCACGCCGGAACTCGTCGACTTTGCCAACCGCCTAGAGGCGGCAACGCTGCACACCATCGAGGCGGGCAGGATGACCGGGGACCTCGCCCGCATCACCACCCTCCCCAACCCCACGACGCTGGGCACGCGCGAGTTCATTCTTGCCGTTCGTGAGACGCTGGAGGCCGAGGCGGCATAACGCTCAGGCAGCGCGTTACACTAGGCAACAACCGCAGCATTGGCGCCCGTCGGCTCCCCTGGAATCGGCGGGCGCCTTCTCACCCTCGTGAAAGGAACGAGAAGAAGATGGCTAAGAACACCGTGCTCACCCTCAAGAAGAAGGTGAACGAGGGCGGCAAGGTCACCATGGTGACCTCCTACGACTACACCATGGCCGCGCTCGTCGAGGAGGCCGGGATTGACATGATCCTGGTCGGAGACTCCCTCGGCATGACCATGATGGGCTATGACTCCACCATCCCCGTGACCATGGACGACATGGTCCACCACACCCGCTGCGTCACCCGCGCGACGAGCAACACCTTCGTCGTCGGCGACATGCCCTTCCTCTCCTACGAGCAGGACGTGGCCACGGCCGTCAGCAACGCCGGTCGCCTCATGAAGGAGGGCCGTTGCCAGGCCGTCAAGCTCGAGGGCGGCATCGAGGTCTGCCCCCAGGTCAAGGCCATGGTGGAGGCCGGCATCCCCGTCGTGGGCCACATCGGCCTGACGCCGCAGTCCGTCAACGCCTTCGGCGGCTTCAAGGTCCAGGGCAAGAGCGCCAAGGCAGCCAAGAAGCTCGTCGCCGACGCCCTCGCGCTCGAGCAGGCCGGCGCCTTCGCCATCGTCCTCGAGTGCGTGCCCGCCAACCTGGGCGCCTACATCACAGAGCAGCTCACCTCGGCCTTCACCATCGGCATCGGCGCGGGCGCCGGCACCGACGGCCAGGTCCTCGTGGTCCAGGACATGCTCGCCATGACCGCCGGCGGCTTCAAGCCCAAGATGGTCCGCCAGTTTGCCCAGGTGGGCGAGGCCATCAAGCAGGCCTACCACGACTACGATGCCGCCGTCCAGGACGGCTCCTTCCCCGCCGCCGCGGAGAGCTACAAGGACATCGACCCGGAGCTCATGGAAGAGGTCAAGCGCGCCTAGACCAGGCGCGCCGTCAAACGTCACTACAGGATCCTTCATCAGAGGAGAAGCATATCATGCAGGCAGTTTCCACCATCGCCGAGGTCCGCGAGCAGGTGCGCCAGTGGCGCCGCGAGGGCCTGACCATTGGCCTCGTCCCCACCATGGGCTACCTCCACGAGGGCCACAAGAGCCTCATCGTCCGCGCCGCCGCCGAGAACGACCGCGTCGTGGTCTCCGACTTTGTGAACCCCACCCAGTTTGGCCCCACCGAGGACCTCGAGAGCTACCCGCGCGACTTTGACCGCGACTGCAAGCTCTGCGAGGAGGCCGGCGCCGCACTGGTCTTCCACCCCGAGCCCTCCGAGATGTACGCCCCCAACGCGTGCACCTACGTCAACATGGACGAGCTCACCCACGAGCTCTGCGGCCTCACGCGCCCCATCCACTTCCGCGGCGTGTGCACCGTCGTCTCCAAGCTCTTCAACATCGTGACGCCTGACCGCGCCTACTTTGGCCAGAAGGACGCCCAGCAGCTCGCCGTCATCCGCCGCATGGTGCGCGACCTCAACTTTGGCATCCAAATCGTCGGCTGCCCCATCATCCGCGAGGAGGACGGCCTGGCCAAGAGCTCTCGCAACACCTACCTCTCCGCCGAGGAGCGCCAGGCGGCCCTATGCCTGTCTCGCGCCGTCTTTGCCGGCCAGAAGATGGTCCAGGGTGGCGAGCGCGACGCCAAGGTCGTGCTCGATGCCATGAAGGCCATCATCGAGGCCGAGCCCATGGCCAAGATCGACTACGTCAAGATGGTCGACTTCGAGAACATCGTCCAGGTGGAGAAGATCGAGAGCGAGCCCGTCCTGTGCGCCATGGCCGTCTACATCGGCAAGACCCGCCTCATCGACAACTTCATCTTTGACCCGTCCTGCAACTGCTCCGGCAGCGAGGCCGAGGGCCACTGCTGCTGCGGCCACTGCTCCGAGTAGCCATGGCCGTCCGCGTCTCCTTCATCGGCGCCGGCAAGGTGGGTTGCTCCCTGGCCCGCTACCTGGCCGCCGACCCCGCACGGGGGCAGAAGGACGTCGAGCTCGCGGGCTTCTTCAGCGCAAGCGCCGAATCAGCACGCGCGGCTGCCGACTTTGCCGGTGGCCGCGCGTTTGCGTCTGCCGAGGAAGCCACCCGGGAAGCCGAGCTCGTGTTTGTCACCACGCCGGACGGTCGCATCGCCGAGGTTGCCGCCCAGCTGGCGGCTGCCGCAGACGCCAGCACTCTTGACCTTGCCGGAAAGGTCTTTGGCCACTGCTCGGGAGCCCTTGCGTCAGACGCGCTCTCTCCCCTGCGCGAGCGCGGCGCCGCAGTCTGCTCCGCCCACCCTCTTTACGCCGTAAGCAGCCGCTTCGACTGCTGGCGGGAACTCTCTCAGGCCTGGTTCACCCTCGAGGGGGACGATGAGGCAACCTCACTTCTGCAAGATCTTCTCGCCGCGCGAGGCAACCACGTGGCGCGCATCCCCGCGGACCAGAAGACCCGCTACCACGCCGCCGCCGTCATGGCCTCAAACCTGGTTGTCGGCCTCTACGACATGGCAGCCTCCGAGCTTGCCACCTGCGGATTTGCCCCCGCGGACGCCGAGGCAGCCCTGGCCGCGCTCTTTCTGGGAAACGCCCGCCACATAGCCGAGGACGGCGTGGAGGCCTCGCTCACCGGACCGGCCGCCCGTAGCGACCAGGCAACGATAGACGCCCATCTGAGCTGTCTTTCTGGAGATAGCCGGGAGGTATACCGCCTGCTCACCGAGGTGTTGTACCGTATAGCGTCGCGACGAGCAACGCCGTACCGCTAACGAGCCAAGCCAGGAGTTCCCACAGATGATGCTCAACATGCTCAAGGGCAAGATCCACCGTGCCACCGTCGTCCAGGCGGAGGTCGACTACGTCGGCTCCATCACCATCGACGAGGACCTCATGGACGCCGCCGGCATCCTCGAGTACGAGAAGGTCCAGGTCGCAGACGTCAACAACGGCAGCCGCCTTGAGACCTACGTCATCTCCGGAGAGCGCGGCAGCGGCATGATCTGCCTCAACGGCGCCGCGGCCCGCTTTGTGTCCGTGGGCGACAAGGTCATCATCATGTGCTATGCCCAGATGGACCAGGACGAGGCTCGCGGCTTCAAGCCCCACGTGGTCTTCGTCGACGAGAACAACCACGTCTCTCGCCTCACGCGCTACGAGAAGCACGGTCTCCTGGAGGACATGGCGTAGACGCGCGCCCTCCTTACAAACAGACTTCCCGCCCGTTCACGGGCAAAAGCGGGCACGTCGCAGGGTTGGCGTGCCCGCCTTGCTGTCTCTTCTCGCCGGTTTCAGGCAAAATTTTGACCATTGGTCAGTTTTGCTCACGAGAGGAGACCCCATGAGCTTCAAGAAGGTAGTCGTCGCAGGCGGCGGAGTCCTGGGCAGCCAGATTGCGTTCCAGGCGGCCTACTGCGGCTTTGACGTCACCATCTGGCTGCGCAGCCAGGGTAGCATCGGACGCACCCAGCCCAAGCTGGACAACCTGAAGAAGACCTACGAGGAGGCCATCGAGTCCATGGCCGCGGGCACCGGCCCCTGGTGCGCCGGCATCGCCGACTCCGACGCCCCGCTCGACAAGGACGCCTGCCTCGCCCGCGTCCAGACCGCCTACGAGGGCCTCAGGCTCGAGCTCGACATGGCGGCCGCCGTGGCCGACGCAGACCTGGTCGTTGAGTCCATGGCCGAGGACCCCAAGGCCAAGATCGAGTTCTACCAGAAGATGGCACCGCTGCTTCCGGCCAAAACCGTCATCGCCACCAACTCGTCCACGCTGCTGCCCAGCCAGTTTGCCAAGTACACGGGACGTCCCGACAAGTACCTGTCGCTCCACTTTGCAAACTCCATCTGGAAGAACAACACCGCAGAGGTCATGGGTCAGGCCCAGACCACGCCGGCCGTCTTTGACCAGCTCGTCGAGTTTGCCAACCAGATCCGCATGATTGCCCTGCCCGTGCGCAAGGAGAAGAACGGCTACTTGCTCAACTCCATGCTCGTTCCGTTTTTGCTCTCCGGCCTGGACCTGTGGGCCAGCGGCGTCTCTGACCCCAAAAGCATCGACATCGCCTGGACGCACGGCACCGGCGCCCCCAAGGGTCCGTTCCAGATCATCGACACGGTGGGCCTGGCCACGACGCTCAACATCGTCAACCAGTACCAGAGCGTGCCGGGGCTGCTCTCTCCCCTGCTCAAGAAGATGATGATGCCCTACAACTTCAAGACCATGTCCAAGCTCCTCCAGGACATGCTGGACAAGGGCGAGAAGTTCTACGAGTAGCCACTCCCGCCGACGCAATCCCTCAAGGCCCCGCCGCGCCACGCACGCGACGGGGCCTTTCCTCCCTTCACCCCTTGCACACACCTGACGCGTGTTGGACATCGCAAAAGTTCGTCTGGGTATACTTTTAACGGTTAAGTAAGCCAACACTAACTTTGAAAGGTGGCAGACATGAGCAAGATCGCCAAGGTGTACGGCCGCGAGGTCCTGGACTCCCGCGGCAACCCCACCGTCGAGGTGGAGGTCACGCTGGAGGATGGCTCCTTCGGCCGCGCCATCGTTCCGTCCGGCGCCTCTACCGGCGAGTTCGAGGCCGTTGAGCTGCGCGACGGCGACAAGGACCGCTACCAGGGCAAGGGCGTCCAGAACGCCGTCTCCCACGTCAACGGCGAGCTCGCGGCGCTTCTCGTCGGACGTGAGGCCACCGACCAGCGCGGCGCCGACGAGGCCATGATTGCCGCCGACGGCACCCCCAACAAGGGCAACTTTGGCGCCAACGCCATCCTGGGCTGCTCGCTTGCCATCGCCCGCGCGGCCGCGGCCAGCGCCGACCTGCCGCTCTACGCCTACCTCGGCGGCCCCAACGCCCACACCCTCCCCGTCCCGATGATGAACATCCTGAACGGCGGCGTGCACGCGGACAACAACGTGGACTTCCAGGAGTTCATGATCATGCCCGTCGGCGCGCCCGACTTCAAGACCGGCCTGCGCTGGTGCACGCAGGTCTACCACACCCTCAAGGACACCCTGAAGAAGGCCGGCCTCTCCACCGGAGTCGGCGACGAGGGCGGCTTTGCGCCCGACCTCAAGACCAACGCCGAGCCCTTCGTCTACCTGATGGAGGCCGTGGAGGCCGCCGGCTTCACCCCCGGCAAGGACTTCATGTTTGCCATGGACCCCGCCACCTCCGAGTGCTTCAACAAGGAGACCGGCCTCTACGAGCTCAAGGGCGAGGGCCGCACCCTCACCTCCGACCAGATGGTGGACTACTGGGCAGAGCTCGTCGAGAAGTACCCCATCGTCTCCATCGAGGACGGCCTGGCCGAGGAGGACTGGGACGGCTGGGTCAAGCTCACCGAGCGCCTGGGCAAGAAGGTCCAGCTCGTGGGTGACGATCTCTTCGTTACCAACACCGCCCGCCTCAAGAAGGGCATCGAGCTGGGCGCCGCCAACGCCATCCTCATCAAGGTCAACCAGATCGGCAGCCTGACCGAGACCCTAGACGCCATCGAGACCGCCAAGCGCGCCGGCTACACCGCCGTGGTCTCCCACCGCTCCGGCGAGACCGAGGACACCACCATCGCCGACCTGGCCGTGGCCACCAACGCCGGCCAGATCAAGACCGGCGCCCCCGCCCGTACGGACCGCGTGGCCAAGTACAACCAGCTCCTGCGCATCGAGGACGAGCTCGGCGGCTCCGCAGAGTACCTGCAGAAGGCCGCCTTCTACAACCTGGCGTAGCACCAGGCGAGAAACACGCGGGGTCATCGGCTCAACGGCCCCGCGCAACAGCATGGCAAGGCCTCGGGCGTCATCTTGCGCCCGGGGCCTTTTGTAACTCTTGCCTAATTCCGTTCGTCCGTCGGGAAGATGACACCCGCGGCACGTCTAATCTCGTTCTGAACTCGACTCACCAGAACACTCTGGTCAAGTTGTCGGTAGCATGCCTCAAAATCGCCCGCCCTGCGCTGCCTGGCAAACTCCCTGAACTCCCCCTCCCACACCAAGCTATGGGAGGCATCGTGGACCTCCTGCGTCCCGTCATTGAGATGGAGAACCACCTTCCCACACGCGTTGGGAGAGGTATCCATAAGGATGTACCCATCGGTTCCCTGGATGAGGGCGCCGCTTGGGGCGCCGCAGTCCTTTGCGCAAATGGCCGTTGCCACAAAGTCGTCGTAGCGAAGGTACGCGACGCCACTGGTGTCTATGCCCCGCTCGATGTTTGCGGCATACCTGGCCTCAAGGGGCTCTCCGAACAGCCCCAGGACAAAGCTCAGCGTGTAGATTCCCAGGTCCATGATGGCCCCGCCAGCCTTGGCGGGATCAAACGCCGGCAGCACGCGACCCTCGCGAAACGCGTCGTAGCGCGAGCTGTACTGGCTGTAGTTAACAGTCACGACCTTGACGTCACCGATTCTCGGAAGCAGGTCGCGCCTCAGGGCCACATAGTTGGGCTGCCTGGTTGTCACCATGGCCTCCCACAAGAACCTGCCTCGTTTCTTGGCAAGCTCGGCAATCCTTGCCGCCTCGTCCTCGCCCGAGGCAAGGGGCTTCTCGCAGATGACGTCCTTGCCGGCATCAAGGGCCGCCTCGCTCACGGCATAGTGAAGGAAGTTGGGCACCGCAACATAGACGGCCTCCACCTCGGGGTCAGCGACAAGCTCGCGGTAATCGCTGTACCGACCTCGTACGCCCCACGCATCGGCAAGCTCTTCGACCTCGCCCATGGTCTGCGGGGTCCCGGCAACCGCGACGACCTCATAGCCCCAGCCAGCAAGGTTGGGACCCACGAGATGGGCTATCATCCCAGTGCCAACGATTCCAAGTTTCATGCGATTCCCCTTATCTTTGCGTCACGACTCACACGCTCAACTCAGGTAAGCCTCATGGAGTAGCGCAAAACATTCAGCCCAAGCTCTCGCTCAAGGCCCTGGATTATGAGCTCATGGTCGCCACCGTCATGCAGCCCGCTCACCGAAACCGTCGCCACAAGGCGCTCCCCCACCCTGACGGGAAACGCCCCACACCCGGCAATCAGCTCGGGAGCCTTGGCCCAGAGCCCGTCAAGGCTGTGGCCACGCATCAGCTCGCTTGCCTGCATCCACTGGCTTGAGTGCCCACAGGCCAGGCAGGCGGCCCTCTTCCCTCACGCGAACCGCAAGTTTCTCTCGCCCTTGTCATCTGGGACCCAGAGAAATACCGGCTGCCTATCAGGCTCGCGCACGATCTCGATGACGCACGTCTCGCCAAAGGCGTCAGAGAGACCAACCATGGTCTCACCCAAGAGAAGGGCCTCATGGGAGCCAAAGCGGTCGTATCTCAAAGCCCTCTCCTGCTCGAGGAGGACGTCAAGTGCCTCCTGCGCCTCGACGGCGGCATTCCCGCCAGCCACAGGCCCAAGCCCAACCACGCTAAGCTCCAATGCCTTCGGTCAGGTACGCGGCAATCTCCTCCGCGTCATCGCAACCCGCGATGAAGGGGGCAAAGTCCTCCCCACCCGCAAGGACGGCCACCCTGGAGAGAAGCCTCAGGTGCGTGGTCCCCGCAGCCGCCTCTGGCACAAAGAGCGCGACGGCGACCGTCACGGGCTGCCCGTCCATGGCGCCCCACTCAACGGGTCGTGCGAACTTGGCCAGGCAAACGGCGGGTGTCGTCACTGCCAGCGACTTGGCGTGGGGAATGGCAAGCCCGTTCTCGATCCCCGTTGTCCCAAGCGCCTCGCGGGCAAGAAATGCCTCGTAGATGCCATCGGCATCGCCAAAGCCAAGTCGGCCCGCCTCGTCTGCCAAAAAGCGCAGCGCCTCGTCCTTGGAAGAGGCCTCGACACCCACGAACACCTGCCTCGCCTCGACGAAGGCTTCAGTCTTGCTTACCATCGCGCTACTCGCCCTTCTCGAACTCGAACCTGTACCCCCACTGCCTGCGAGCCTCGTCCATGACCGTCAGGATGGAGCGAGAGAGGTCAACGGGGCACAGTGAGCACTCGGACCTGCCGGCCCGAATGTCCTCGTTCATGGCAACGGCCTCGGCGTCGAGCTGCGTCACGGGGAAGTCGTAGACCTCCGTGCGCCCATCGGGGAAGGTTACGGTTGCCTTGTGGCCCCGGATGAACTGCTCGATGCGGACAAACGCCTTCTCGCACGAGATGATGCCGATCTTCTCCGTCTTGCCGCGAAGGCCGATGATGACAGACGCGAGCTCATCCTCGTCGTTTCTGAGCAGGTAGGAGCTCTTGAGGTCAACTCCCGTGCCGCATATGAGGCCGTCGGACTTCACGCTCGTGGGGTAGCTCGTCATGAAGTAGTTGGCAAACCCGATGGCGTAGCAGCCAATGTCAAAGATGGCACCGCCCCCAAGAGCAGGCGAGAAGTACCTGTTGCTTGAGTCATAGGGCTTGTCTGAACCGCAGGTCACCGTGATGAACTGGACCTTTCCGTACTCGCCGGAGGCAATCTTTCTCTTCATGAAGGGCATGACCGCCTCGTAGACGGAGGTGAGGCCCTCGGCAAGGATGACGTGGTTCTCTCGCGCCGCGGCAGCGCACTCGTCAAGCTGCGCGGCGTTCATCGTGATGGTCTTCTCGCAGAGCACGTGCTTTCCGGCCTTGAGGCAGGCCAGGATGTTGGGCACGTGGGCACTCGTGGGCGTGGCTATGTAGACGGCATCGACGTCGGGGTCAGCCGCCAGCTCCACGTCAGAGCCGTACACCCTCGGGATGCCGTAGCTCTTTGCGTACGCCTCGGCCTTTGTGCGCGTGCGCCCGGCGACGGCAAGAAGCTCGCAGCCGTCCTGCGTCGGAAAGGACCTTGCAAAGTGCCCGGCAATCTCGCCCGGTCCGATGACTCCCCATCTGATGATCTTCTTCTCAGCCATGACTAGGCCTCCCTGATCCTGTAGGTAATGATCTGGTTGCTGACGAAGGCCTCCTCCGCACCCTGCGTGCGGTCAGAGTCCTCGACAAGGTTCGTGAGGAGCACCTCCTCCCCCTCGCGGGGAACGACCTGCACCGGTCCATCGCAAAGCGAGGTCACGCGCAAGACGCATCCGCCCCCCTCGTCCTCGGCAAGTTTGAAGATGCTGTGCTGAACCTCGCCCTCGACGCGAAGGGCGCTGAAGGACGCCGGCACCTTGGGCGAGAAGCCCCCAAAGATGAACTCGTCGTGGCTCATGTCAAAGAGCGATGCCTGATGGACGCGTACGGGAGTCGTGTACTCGGAGGCAAGACGCACAGCCTCGGCCCTCGATGCGGGAAAGGCAATGGCAAAGGTGAACTCGTGGGTTCCCAGAAGCGCCGCATCGGGGGTATCCCACGGCTTGCCGCTCTCCCTGCCCGGACGGTCCGGAAGGTCAGGCCTTCCCATCTTCGTGAAGCTGCGCATGAGCGTGTAGGCTATGGTCTCCATCTGCTCGCCAACCACCTGGTACTCCTTGACGGAATCGGTGACGAGCTCGACTAGCCTGCCGTGTCCCTCGAGGTAACAGAGCGACTGCATGGGCTCGATGGTCCTGGGGCGCTCGTTCCAGCCACGCTCGCGCCACGTCTGGGAGGCGGCAAGGCGCGTCGGCCGCTCAATGAGGCCAAATGTCTGGTCGGCGTGAGAGACATCGCTGGGAATGTCTGCGGGAAGAAGAACCCTCAGACGGTGGTCCACGGCGGCGTTGGCCACCTTCGCGCTCACGTGCAGCATCGGACGGTCGGACGGAAGCGCCACCAGAAGCTCGACCTTCTCCTCAACCGAGCAGTGCCCCTCCATGCGCTCAGCACGGTTGCGCGGGAGCATCATCCCCACGCGGATGCGCAGGCGGCGGCCGTCAAGACGCTCTACCTCGGCCGCGCTCCCCACCGAGCTCACCACAAGCGGAGCCTCGGGGTCGCTCGACCAGTCGTAGGAGTCCCCCGCGTCAACGTCGTCAACAAGCTCGAGCATCTGGTGGTACACGTGGCCCGTGCGCTTCTCCGTGACCTCGAGGGTCCCATCGGGGCTTGCCTTGACGCCAAGCCAGTCGTTTTCCAGGTCATAGGTGGGCGAGGTGGGGCAGTGCTCCAAAGCCTTGCCCTTGACAACGGCAAAGGTCTCGTACCCCATGGCCGGAAGCGAGAGCTCCGCCCTGACGCGGCACTCATACCAGGGGCCAGCACCATACCGGGAGACCCCGTTTGACGCGTCCGTCGCCCACGCAGAGACCGAGAGCACCTCAGAGGTCACGTCACGCGAGAAGAGGACCTCAACCGCACACCGCCTTCCCCGCGTGTCTTGCAGGGCGAGGGACTCAAACGGGGAGAGCACCGAGAACTCCACCTCCTGCGTGCGCTCCCACGGGAGGAAGTTGTACGCCTGGAGCGACGCGGGACCAACGTCCACACCCTCGGCGATCTGTCGGTAGGTCAGCTTCTCGTACTCCGTCGCGGCGCTCATGGCAGCCCTGAGACGGGCCGCGATGTCACGGTTGACCTCGTCGGAGTTGCAGCAGCCGATGGAGTCGTGTGCGGAGCACTCCATGACGCGCTTCCATATGCGAGAGACCAAGGCGCGCTCGTCTCGACCAGTAAGTCCGTGATAGATGGCCTGGAGGGGTTCCACGATGCGAATGAGCTCGTTTTCTACCTTGGAGTTAAGAGCCTTGATGTCCGCGCGAGACGAGAAGATCGACTTGTGGACGCGCGTCGTCATGCCCGAGGTCAGCTCGCCACGGTAGACGGGCAGACCAGGCGTCTGCCCCATCCTCAAGACGGTCCCCTCGAGGTCGCCGAACGAGACGTTGTCCTTGCCCATCGCATCGACGACCTCGCGGATGTCAGCGCGAAGCGGATGCTGGTCAAAGCCGTTGAAGAGAAACGCCTCCCCGGAGAGGGAACGCGGCTCGTACTCCGCCTCGATCTTCTCCACAAGCGCAGCGTTCTTCGTCGCGTCCGCAGAGGAGGGAGAGCGGAAGTTCATGTAGTCAAGCAGGTGGTAGGCATAGACCGCAGAACCGTCATCCGATTCCCAGATAAAGTCATCGCTTGGAATGACGTCGGCGTCAATGCCCCGCTTGAACATGACGCTCGGAATGCCAAAGCCCGCCATGATCTGGGGGAGCTGGGCCGCCTGGCCAAAGCAGTCGGGGGCATAGCCCACGTTGAGGCAGTGGCCGAGCTCGCGCGCACGCCGGGTTCCGTACAGGAGGTTGCGAACGATTGACTCGCCATGGACCACGAGCTGGTCGCACTGCGTATACCAAGGGCCCGTCAGAAGCCTTCTTGCCGAGACGAGCCTTCTGAGCTGCGGCTCTCGCTCGGGATGGTCTGCCAGGTAGTCATCGACTATCGAGGTCTGCGCATCAAAGAGATACTGGGGGATGCTTGGGTCAGCATCCAGGGCGTCCATGACGTCACTCAGGTAGCGGTTGAGGTAGACCTGAGACTTCTGTTGGGTGAAGTACCACTCGCGATCCCAGTGGACGTGCGGTACGACGGTGAAGTGCATAGGCATCTCTGCAATCCCTTTTCTGCCTGATGGAAAGTCCTCCCGCGACAGCGGAAGCCTGCGGGAGGACCAAGTGGGGGCTACTCGGAGACGGCCTCAGCCTGAGAGGCCTGCTTCTTCTTGAGGGACTTCATGCGAGCAAGGGTGAGAAGGGCGATAATCGCAATACCAACGAGCTCAGCGATGAGGAACGCAGGGTCCCAAAGCCAGCGGAACCCAAGAAACTCGTCATAGTGAGAGCCAAGTGCCTCGGCAATAGCGGCGGCGATGGCGGTACCGATGACGTTGATGGGGACCATTCCGACGGGGTCAAACAGCACTGCAGGGAGAGCGCCCTCGGTCACGTTGAAGAAACCCATGAAGAGGGCAGGGATACCAGCATCCTTCAACTCGTCAGGCAGCACCGTGCCCTTCAGGAGGAACTTGTCAATGAGGAAGGCGGCGCCAAGGGCGAGCGGAGCGGTGTGCGAACCGATGGACAGGGGCGTCATGTTCGCACCAGAACCAATGAGGGTGACGCAGATGGTGAACGCCGCCTTGTTGATGGGGCCGCCGCAGTCAAATGCCATCATGCCGCCAATGAGAGCAGCGTAGGGAATGGCGCCAAGGGCACCGGCGGAGAGGACGAGGTTGACGAGGGCGTTCGTAATCGTCGAGCCGACGGGATTAATCGCGGCATACATGATTGCCATGGTAAACAGGCCGCCAACCGCCGGATAGACAGTAAGGCTCATGGCCGGGCGAAGGGACTTATCTACCTTCCAGTTCTTTACCAGCCACTTCATGAAATAGCCGGAGGCAAAGCCCACCGCAAGAGCCCCAATGAACCCCGAACCTCCGGAGACCGCCAGCATGCCGCCAATGAAGCCCGGAATGAGGGCTGCCTTGCTGCCAACGGAATAGGCCAGATAGCCCGCGAAAACCGGATACATCAGGTTCTGGCATGCCGGCGCCACGGTCTGAATGACCCAGGCGCAGAATGCCACGAACACGTTGGGGTCTGTCAAAGCCGCCTCTGAGCTAAAGCTGATTCCCATCAGGCTTCCGGCAAGGTTAATCAGACCTTGAATGAGGGTATACGCCATGACCAGCGGGATCATGTATCCGATGCCGGACATCATGTGCTTTTGGATGACGTCCCAGGTCGATTCCTTCTTTGCTGCCATCTCTCCTCTTTCCTTCCTTCAGTCAGTTGCGTCTAGACGAGGTTCTCTGCGATGAAGCCCGCGGAGTCATGCACGAGCTCGGCGATCCTGCAGTGAATCGTCTTGTCCTCGCAGTCCTCGAAGCGCTCCTCGCCCTCCAGGGGCACCTCGTTGGCAAGCACGACGTAGTCGGCCTCCTCGATGTCCTCCTCGGAGAGCTCGTCCTCAACGCCGGTAAGGCCTTGCGTCTCGACCTTCACCTCAAAGCCGGCCTTCTCGGCCGCCTTGGTGAACTTGTCGGCGGCAAGGTAGGTGTGAGCGGCACCGACCGGGCACGCGCACACGGCTACGACCTTCTTGGACATGACCACCATCCCTTTCTTGACCGGGCGCCTGGCGGCGTCCTCGGCTTTCCTTGCCTCTAACTCTAGGGGCGCCAGAAGGGCTTTCGCGCTCAAGAAGGAGCTTGGGGGCGTGCCATCTTTTCGAGCGAGCAGATGTCACCGACGCGTGCCGCAGCACAAGGTAAACCCCGCAGCGTCAATCGCTACGGGGTCAATGGCGGGCCAGGGGTCAGGTTGCGCGTCAGGCTCAGATCACATGGCTATGTCTGTGGGCAGGTTGGAGAAGAGCTTCTCGGTGAACAGGTCAAAGTCGGTAATGTCCACAAGCCGGGCGACCTTGTCCGCGTCTTCCGTAAGGCGGTAGACAAGGGGGAAGAGCTGACGGTCTATGCCATCAGACTTGGAGATGAGCGCAACGATGATGAGCTGGACGTCCGCATGCTTCCAGTCAACGGGCTGAGACGTCGTGAAGATGGCGTACGAGGTCTTCTCGCCCTCCCCAAGAAGGCAGTGGGGCATGGCCACGAGCGGGTTTATCTCGGTCGATGAGATCTGCTCCCTGTGATAGAGGCTCTCGCGGTCCTCTTCCCTCATGACGCCCCTGGCAACAAGACTGTCGCAGATCTGCGCGAGCGCCTCCTCCTTGCTCGCGGCGCGGATGCGCGGAAAAAAGAGATCGGAGCTGAAGAGGGCCTTCACGCGGCCGGTGTCCTTGAAGTACTTGAGGTAGTCGGCCACGCGCCGCGCGTCGGAGTCGTCGAAGAAGGGGGTCACGAGCATGTGGGGCACCGAAAGCCCGTCATCAAGCGGGACGGTGGTTATGACCAGGGAGACGTCCGAGAGGTCGTAGGCGGAGAGCTGGGCCACGGACAGCACCGCCTCCACGGTGACGTTTGACAGGCGCGTCGTCGTGCGCATGCGAAGGAGCTCGGAGGTGCCGAAGCCGCTCTCGCAGACAATCACGACCTTGAAGCGGTCGAGCGCGTTCTGCCTCTCTATGGCCGCGGCAAAGTGCATGGTTATGTAGCCCAGGCTGTCCTCGTTGGACCGCAGGCCACAGCGCTCGAGCAGGATCTTTCCGCACACGACGGCGTAGTCATATGCCTCGGCATACTGGGACTTGACCATGTTGAGCATGGGCAGGGCAAGCACCGCGTTGATGCTCATGCGCGAGCAGGTTGAGTAGAGATGGGAGACAAGCCCGCGCCGCAGGTCCTCATCCCCAGAGAAGTCCCTGCCGTAGATCTGGCGCACCTGCAGGATGCAGTCGTCTACCACGTCCTCAAAGAAAGCCGGGTCAAGTGTGCGCTCGTCGTCCCGTACGCCGCCCGCCGCATTGCCCAGAAGCGAGGAGATGTACTCGACCTCTCCCCCTCCAAGGCTCGTGCCAAAGCAGTCGGCAACGATGTCGGCAATGCGGGAAGCCAGCCGCCTTGATGCCGCGTCCACGAGCGGCGCCTCCCCCTGGTCCTCCATCTTGTGCCTCAGGGCGCACCGGCACCCCGTTGCGGTCAGGTACTTAATGAGGCCGCGCGTCCTGGGATCAGAGGGCTCGTGGCCACCCTGCTGGAGCTCCCGCTCCACGAGGCGAAGGAACTCCTGATGGGAGCGGCACCTTGCAAGGACGTCCTTGTCGTCGTACTCGGCCGGGTCGGTTGCCCCCATAAGCACCTCGACCATGACGTTTCTGATGGCGTCCTCCTGGCCTATGAGGTAGTACCCGTAGTGGGGACGGCTCGAAAGCACGATGCCTCTCTCGGCCAGGAAGTCCCGAGCCTGGCGGGCGATCTTTCCCACCGTCGAGCGGCTGACAAAGAGCGCCGACGCGAGCTCGTCCTGCGTGACGTAGTCTTTGACCACAAGGGCGTGGACAATGGCCTGCACCGACGGTGCAACGGCGGCAGACCTCTGGCCAAGCTCGGCCAAACGGCGACGATACGCGTCAAAGGCGTTCCGGTCAGACACCTCAACCCCATAGCCGGCATTGCCGACGACGAGCGTGGCCCCATTCTGGCCAAGAACGTCGGAGACGAGCTTCATCTCACGCTTTATGGTTCTCGGGCTCACCTCGAAGCGCTCGGCCAAAGCGGCACTCGTGAGAGGCGCCTCGCTGTCAAGCAGGGCCCTCACGAGCCCGTCCGTCCTTGATGACACAGTGCCAGACCCCTCCCCCAGCAAACCTCCGGGCTCCGCCGCGTGCCATTATAGATACCACGGCCGCGGTATCATCGAAAGCGACTATTCAGCATGAGCGCAGGGAGCGGCGATGAGCGAGAAGCACATCCTGGTAGGACAGTCCGGCGGCCCCACCGCAGCCATCAACGCGAGTCTGGCGGGCGTCATCGCCCAGGCGCGCGAGGCGGGCTGCCGCGTCACCGGCATGCGCCACGGCATCCAGGGGTTTCTCGCCGGCCACACAGTTGACCTCGCACAGGCGTTACCCGATGAGGGTGCCCTCGCGCTGCTGCTCCGCACGCCCGCGAGCTGGCTCGGCAGCTGCCGCTTCAAGCTGCCCTCCCTCGATGACATGGCGTTCTACGACGACGCCTTCGCCAGGCTCGAGCAGGCGGGCATCGACGCCGTGCTCTACATCGGCGGCAACGACTCCATGGACACCATCGCCAAGCTGGGTGCCCACGGCAGGCGCGCCGGCAGCCCCATCCGCTTCATCGGCGTGCCCAAGACCATTGACAACGACCTCGTGGGCACCGACCACACGCCCGGCTACGGCAGCGCCGCCAAGTTCGTGGCCACGGCAACCGGCGAGCTCTTCCGCGACGCTGACGTCTACGACCTCAAGAGCGTGACGTTCGTGGAGATCATGGGCCGCGACGCGGGCTGGCTTGCCGGCGCCGCCGCCCTGGCCGGCGAGCCCGGCGCGGGTCGCCCCGACCTCGTGCTGCTGCCCGAGGTACCACTTGACGAGGATGCGCTTCTCGCCAGAATCTCTGACCTGCTGGCCAGCAAGAACACCGTGATGGTCGGGGTCTCCGAGGGCGTCCGAACGGCAGACGGCCGCCTCATTGCCGCCCAGACCGTGGCGGCAGGCACCGGCACGGACGAGTTCGGCCACCTGGCGCAGCTCTCCGGCACGAGCCGCTACCTGGCCGGCGTCACCAAGGCGCGCCTGGGCGTAAAGACACGCGCCGTCGAGCTTTCCACCTTGCAGCGCTGCGCCTCCCACGTGGCAAGCAAGACGGACCTCGACGAGGCCCGTGAGCTGGGGCGCCTTGGCGTGAGAGCGGCCCTTGACGGCCAGAGCGTGAAGATGTGTGCGCTCGAGCGCGTGAGCGACGCTCCGTATGAGACCTGCCCCGCGCTTCTCGACGTGCTGGAGGTCGCCAACAAGGTAAAGCCCGTGCCGCGCGCGTGGATAAGCGCCGACGGCATGGATGTCACCGCCAACTTCGAGCGCTATGCGCGCCCGCTCATCGCCGGCGAGGAGCCCATGACGTACGTTGACGGCATCCCCGCAAGGCTGGCACCGCTGGCCTAGGCGTTAGCGAGAAAAGCGTGTCACAATCGTCGGGAAATCGGAACTTTGCCTCAGTGCAAAGACGATTGTGACATGCTTTTGGGCGGGCCAACTGACCTCGCCGCCCGCTTATTTGTCAGAGGCCCTGTCTCCCACATGCATGACGGTGCCGGTCAGACGTGCCACGGGCGTGCCGAGGTCGTCCTCTATGAGGCAGGTGTAGAAGCCCAGCGCGCGGCCGCGCTTGTCCTCGTCGGCTGTGGCAATGAGGCGGCTTCCCCTGGGTGCCGTCATGAAGTTGATGTTGAACGCCACAGACACGGTGCTGGGGGCACCTACGGTGGCCGCCACAACGATGGCAAAGTCGCCCAGCGAGAAGATGGCACCACCCATGACGCCACCCTTCTCGTTGAGGTGGCGTTCCTGCAAGTCAAAGGCGCACACGGCGTGACCTGCGCCCGCCTCAAGAATCTGGGCTCCCAGGGCTCCGCTCACAAAGTTATCGCCGGCAAAGACGGCGCGGACCTCATCAAGGGTTGCATCGGCTGGAATTGCGGCCATTACCTCTCCCCCCATCTTCACGATGCGCGTGCCATGGACCTCGGACACGCCGAGCACCCTTGCCACGGTCTCAGCGTTTTGCCAAGTGATGCCACCGCCCGGCAGGATGCCGATGCGCCCGGAGGCGCAGTCGACGTAGGCCGCAAGGCGCGGCAGGTTGGACTCTATCGGCGAGCCGGCGGGACCTCCGTGCGTCAGGATGCGCTCCACGCCCAAATCGGCCAGATGGTCAATGGCCTCGAGCTGCTCGCTCTCCGGCAGGGCGTCAAAGGCCATGTGGAACGTCACGTCCACGCGGCCGGGCGCGTCCGGCGTGCTCCCATGCGCCAGGGCCACGAGCTCGGATGTGAGCTCCCGGTCAAGGCGGCCGCCACTCAGGCAGCCAAAGACCACGCCCGTCACGCCAGCGCGCTTGGCGAGCGCCAGGTCAGCGCGCATGATGGAGGCCTCCTCCGGCGTGTACTCGAAGTCGCCGCCACGGGGGCCGCACCATGCACATGACGCCGACGCCACGCGGACGGCAGAACCCCACCGCGGCCGCAATGACGCCGGCAGACGGCGTGGTACCGCCAACGGCCAGGTTGTCGCAGAGCTCTATGCGACGCGCGCCCGCCACCACGGAAGCCGGCACACAGGTCATGTTCTCGGCGCAGAACTCCCGCAGGAGGACGGGCTTCTCGCCTGTCATGGACTTGCCCCCTTTGACGCAACTTGTCGTGGCTCCACTATAGGCGAGAAGAACGACGCAGCCAGTAGATACCGGGAACCTGGTTCCCAGCATCTAGGTCCGGGCAGCGGCTAGCACTGGTGGCGCACCAGGCGGTTGCGGTAGAGCCTGGTCTCGTGGCGGTTCTCCCAGAGCTTGAAGAGCTCGGCCACCAGGGTGGGCACCACGGCCAGCGTGCACGCCACCGCCCAGCGCACCCAACCCACAGCGGACATGCCAAAGACGGCGCCCAGGGGCTCCACCAGCACCAGCGCGGAGAAGACCACCACCATGGCCGCGGCGCTCCACACCAGCGGCATGTTGTCGCGCACGGTGCGGCAGAAGACCGAGCCGCGACTGCGCACGGTGAAGACGTGCAGCACGCTCGTCACCGCCATGACGAAGAAGCACATGGTCTGCCCCACGCCAAAGCTCGCCGCCACGGCGCCCGGCAGCTCCACGAAGCGGCCCAGCCAGAACGCCAGCAGACCCACCGCGGAGAACGCCACCGTCTGCTGCAGCGTGGCCCGCACCACCAGCGGCGAGAAGAAGCTCTCGTTGCGGCCAATGGGCTTGCGGCGCATGATGCGCTCGTCGGAGGTGTCCTGGGCCAGGTGCAGACCCGGGATGCCGTCCCCCAGCACGTTGGTGAGCAGCAGCATGACCGGCGTGAGCGCCGTGCCCCAGCCCGCGAGCTGGGCTCCCAGCATGACCACGATCTCGGACAGGTTGCAAGACACCAGGAAGTACACGGTGCGCTTGATGTTTGAGAAGACGTTTCTTCCCTCGCGAACGGCCTCCACGATGGTTGCGAAGTTGTCGTCGGTCAACACCATGTCGGCGGCCGCCTTAGCAACCTCGGTGCCGGCCGCGCCCATGGCAACACCCACGTCGGCGGCCTTGAGCGCCGGGGCGTCGTTGACGCCGTCGCCCGTCATGCTCACGACCTCGCCCTGCTCCTGCCAGGCCTCCACGATGCGGATCTTGTCCTCGGGAGAGACGCGCGCGTACACGGAGTAGCCGCGCACGTTGGCCACGAGCTCCTCGTCCGTCATGGCAGCCAGCTGCTTGCCCGTGACCACCGCGCCCTTCTCGCCGAGAATGCCGATCTGCCGCGCGATGGCCGCGGCCGTGGCGGCGTGGTCGCCGGTGATCATGACCGTGCGGATGCCGGCGCGGCGGGCCGTCTCGATGGCGGCCGCCACCTCGGGACGCGGCGGGTCGATGAGGCCGATGATGCCCTCAAAGGTGAGGTCGCGCTCGAGCTCCTCCAGGTCCCCGTCGGCGGGAAGCTCGTCCACCACGCGGCTGCCCAGCGCGATGACGCGCAGCGCGTCCGCGGCAAATCCGTCGTGGACCTCCTGGCGGCGCCGCAGCTCCTCCGCAGGCGCCGGCGAGAAGGGCAGCCGGTCGAAGGCTCCCTTGGTGAGCACCAGGTAGCCACCCTGCGGCAGCGCGTGCACGCTCGTCATCATCTTGCGGGCGGACGAGAAGGGCACCTCGCCCACACGCGGCCGCTCGCGCTCAAGCTCCTCGCGGGTCTGGCCGCCCTCCATGAGCAGGCGCATGATGGCCGTCTCGGTGGCGTCTCCCACGATGCGCGTGCCGCCCTCGCCGTCGGGCTCCACGGTGGCGTTGCTGGCCAGAGCGAGCTTGTCCAGCAGGTCGAGCTCGGCTACGCCCTCGACGGCGCCGTCCACCGCCACCGGTACGCTCACGGGCAGGAGTGGCGAGGCCGCCCACATGCGCCGGATGGTCATGCGGTTCTGCGTGAGGGTGCCGGTCTTGTCGGAGCAGATGACCGAGACCGAGCCCAGCGTCTCCACAGCGGGTAGCTTGCGCACCAGCGCGTGCTTCTGGACCATGTTGTGGACGCCCTGGGTGAGCGTGAGGGTGACGATGAGCTGCAGGGTCTCGGGCACGGCGGCCACGGCCAGGCTCACGGCCGCCAGCACCATGGCCCAGAACTCCTCGCCCTGCTGCAGGCCCGTTGCCAGAAGGATCGCCGCGGCCACCATGGCGACGGCGCTGATGGCGCGCACCACGCGGACCAGCCGCAGCTGAAGCGGGGTCTGCATCTTCTGGGCGTCGTTGAGGTAGCCGGCGATGCGGCCCATCTCGGTGCCCATGCCGGTGGCGGTCACCACGGCCGTGGCATTGCCGGCCGTGACCAGGCAGCCCGAGAAGACCATGCTTGTGCGGTCTCCCAGCGCGGCGTCGTCCTCGGGCGTGGCGGAGGCGTCCTTCTCGGCGGCCTCGGACTCTCCGGTGAGGGAGGACTCGTCCACGGCCAGGCCCGCAGCCTCTATGAGGCGGGCGTCCGCGGCCACGAGGTCACCAGTCTTGAGCAGGAGGATGTCTCCGGGCACCACGTCGGCAGTGTCCACCTCCATGCGGACGCCGTCGCGCAACACCAGGCAGGTGGGGCTATTGAGGTTGGAGAGCGCCTCCAGGGCGCGCTCGGCGCCGCGCTCCTGCGT
>ERZ1034865.340-NODE-340-length-31228-cov-12.851025_pt1 | contig 31228 bp, 30 predicted proteins | sample MGYA00520632_ERZ1034865 | MGnify/ENA primary metagenome ERZ1034865 (study PRJEB33766, sample SAMN09781738) | gut metagenome | biome: gut microbiome | host: Homo sapiens | place: Madagascar | study: EMG produced TPA metagenomics assembly of the PRJNA485056 data...
AACTATAATTAGCAGTTTTCTGCAAAGTATTTGATTGTGAGAACCCACAATGCAAGCAAGTGCGTAGCATTGTGCCGGAGCATAACTCGCAGAGTTTGCGGTAAGTTTAATACGGAAGAACAATCAAATACGTAAAAACAGAAAGAGCATCCATTCTCTGGATGCCCTTTTCCTTCAGAAACCAACTATAATTAGCAGTTTTCTGCAAAGTATTTGATTGTGAGAACCCACAATGCAAACAGGTGTGTAGCATTGTGCCGGAGAATAACTCGAAGAGTTTGCGACAAATTAAATATGAAAGAACAATCAAATACTTTAAAACAAAAAAGGCACCCATTTTCAGGATGCCCTTTTTCTTCAGAAACTAACTATAATTAGCAGTTTTCTGCAAAGTATTTGATTGTTCTTACCATCTGAGATGTGTAGCTGTTTTCATTGTCATACCAAGAAACAACCTGTACTTCATAGAGGTCATCTGCAATCTTAGAAACCATTGTCTGTGTTGCATCGAACAAAGAACCGAATTTCATTCCGATTACATCTGAAGAAACGATTTCGTCTTCGTTGTATCCGAAAGATTCTGTTGCAGCGGCTTTCATTGCGGCATTGATTTCTTCTTTTGTAACTCCAGCTTTCTTTACAACAGCTGTAAGAATTGTTGTAGATCCTGTTGGAACTGGAACACGCTGAGCTGAACCAATCAATTTTCCGTTCAATTCAGGAATTACAAGACCGATAGCCTTTGCAGCACCTGTTGAGTTAGGAACGATGTTCTGAGCACCTGCACGTGAACGGCGAAGGTCACCTTTGCGCTGTGGACCGTCAAGAATCATCTGATCACCAGTGTAAGCGTGGATTGTAGACATAATTCCGCTCTGGATTGGAGCATAGTCGTTAAGAGCTTTAGCCATTGGAGCCAAGCAGTTTGTTGTACAAGAAGCTGCGGAAATGATATTGTCGTTCTTTGTAAGAGTTTTGTGGTTTACATTGAAAACGATTGTTGGAAGGTCGTTTCCAGCAGGAGCTGAAATTACAACTTTCTTAGCACCAGCATCAATGTGGGCCTGTGATTTAGCCTTTGATACATAGAAACCTGTACATTCAAGAACTACATCAACACCGATTTTTCCCCAAGGGAGATTTGCAGCGTTAGCTTCCTTGTAGATTGTGATTTTCTTTCCATCTACAACGATAGCACCTGGTTCTTTTACAGTTTTTCCGTCTTCAGCAAGAACGTCATCAATGTGAGAAACTGTGTGTTTTCCTTCACCAATTTTTCCCATGAATCCACCCTGTGCTGTATCATATTTAAGAAGGTGAGCAAGCATTTTTGGGCTTGTAAGATCGTTGATAGCAACTACTTCATATCCGTCAGCTTCAAACATCTGGCGGAATGCAAGGCGACCAATGCGGCCGAAACCGTTAATTGCAACTTTAACCATGGTAAGTTAACTCCTTGAATAAATTATTCTATGGGAACTATTTTATTCCTATTGCAATTTATTGTCAATAAACCGTTCTATGTTATTCTTCAATGTATTTAAAACATTTTTTTTATCCGCGGACCAAAGCGGAGCAATCAGAATTTTTTTTGGACCGTCGCCAGTTATTCTGTGGACTACAATTTCAGGCGGAAGAATTTTTAAGCACTCGCAGACAAATTCGCAGTATTCTTCAAGTTCAAAAAGTTTAAAATGATTTTCCTTGTATTCCTGCGCCATTTTTGTTCCTTCAAGAATATGCAGAAGCTGAATTTTTATTCCGTTGGGCTTTGGATTCAGTTTGGAAAGATATTTTACAGTCTGAAGCATAAGCTCTTTTGATTCTCCAGGAAGCCCAAGGATTATATGCGCAATGACTTCGATTCCTGCTGATTTTAGTTTGTAAAAACAGTTTTCGAATTCTTTTAAAGTGTAGCCTCTGTTTATTTTTTTTGCGGTTTGCTCATGGATTGTCTGAAGTCCAAGTTCAATCCAGACTGGTTTTATTTTGTTCAGTTTGCATAGGAGTTCAAGAATTTCATCTGGAATGCAATCCGGGCGAGTTCCAATTGAAATCGCGACAATTTCCGGCCGGCTGATTGCGCCAAAGAAAATTTCTCTGAGTTTTTCTATTGTAATATTTTTGTCTGTGTAAGTATTGGTATATGATTGAAAATACGCGATGTATTTTCTTTTTTCAGGCGGAATGCTTTTTGGAAACTTTGAGTCAACTCTTTTTTTCGCTTCTTCAATTTGAATTTTTATTGGGGCTGGTTTTGCCGCAAAATCTCCAGAACCTCCTTGTGAACAGAATGTGCAACCTCCAGTTCCTTTTGTTCCATCGCGGTTTGGGCAGGTGCAGCCAGTTGAAAGTGAAATCTTGTAAACTTTGCAGCCGAATTTTTCTTTTAAATATGAATTGAAAGTTCTGTAGCTCATTTTGATTTTTAGTTTCGTCCGTAAATTTTTTCAATTTGCCTTGTATATTTTCCATCGTCGCCGTAAACGATTATTGGACTTTCAACTTTTAAATAAGGCTTTGCACATTTTTCAGATTCAATCATCACCATTGAAGCTTCTTTTTCTTTGTTTGGAAAAACAAGTTTAATTCTTTTGGGAGCAAGTTTGTATTTTTCAAGCAAAGAAAAAATTTGCGGCAGGCGGAAAGGCTTGTGAATCATAAAAAATTTTCCGTGGGATTTCAAAAGTGCAGAGGCAGTTTTTATTACGTCTTCGAGCGTACAGAAAACTTCATGGCGCGCAACAGAAAGGGGCTTTGTCTTGTTTGTATTTCCGTTTGAAATTTCTATGTAAGGCGGATTTGAAACAACAGCGTCAAAAGAATTTTTTTGTAAAACCTTAAACGGCTCTTTTATGTCTGCGCAGAATATTTTGATTTTTTCTTGCAGGTTGTTTAGCTCTACGTTTCGTCTTGCCATGTCTGCTGATTCTTCTTGAATTTCTATGCACTCAAAATTTGCCTCTGGATTTTTTTCAGACATTAAAAGCGGAATTATTCCAGTTCCTGTTCCCAAGTCGCAAGCTTTGCATTTTCCTTTTGTGCGCGCAAAGTCGGATAAAAGAACTGCATCAATTCCAAACCGAAATTCTTTTTTTCCTTGAATAAGTCTAAGAGTTTTTATATGGAGATTTTCTATTGTTTCGCCAGCTTTAAGATTCATTTTTTTTGTTTTGCAGAAATTATGAAAATTGTGTTTTTGGTTTTCCAATTGAAAATATTTTTTTCCGCAGCCTGAATAAAAAGTTCTTTGAGTTTTTCGAATTTTTCCTTGCCCAGCTTGTCTTTTATAAATTTGCCGTAAGAAGAATTTTCTGCGTTAAACCAACGTTCGGTTTCTGGTACACTGATTTTTCGCTTTTCCAAAATAAATGCGGATTTGTAAAGACAAGAAAAATTGTTTTGCTCAAAAATATTTTTTACAGTTTCTTCGTTCCATGAAAAAATAGGGTTCGCAATATTTTCAAAAAAATCTTTTTCCGCTTGTTCAGATTCTTGCAAAAGTTTTTTTATTTCTTTAGTTGCAATTTTATCCTTAAAAAGTGTTTCTTCAATTAGCTTTGTCAAATGCTGACCTGAACAAGGAATTCTTTGTGAAATTACAACCTGTGCATTTTTTTCAAAGAATGGAAAAAGCTCTTTTGTTCCGTTTTGAACTTCTTCTGTGCTGAAGGAAATGTCGCGCTTTATTTTTTCTGTTCCAAAAAATCCGTCGCTTAAAGAAGCGCAAAACTCTTCGATGTCATCTTTTGTAGAAAAAATATCACGGGCAAAAAATCTGTCAAATTCTATATCACCAAAAACAGCAATAGAATTTCTTAGCGTGTCTTTTTTTATGCAGAGTTTTGGCTGATCTAGTTCTTCTAGCGTTGAAGCGTATCGTGCCAAGGATTGCATTCCGTTTGGAGTTCTGCATATTCCGCATACTAAGCCCTCTGGAGTTTTTCGTATAAGGTCGAATAAAAGAAGCGCATCATCTGCGTTTGCAACAAGGCATCTGTGGAATCTTAAAATGCTAGCGGCTTCTGTCATTGCGTTCCGTATTCCAAGCAAAGTCTGCGCCTTGTTTGTTTCAAGTCTTGCCCGCCAAAGAGATTCGCTTTTTTCAAGAGCAGAATTTTTTCTTGGATTTTCTGCGGTGTATGTAAGATTTTCTCCAGTTTTTTTTAAGCCGTGAAAATGTCCTGCTTCTTTCCACCAGTCAGAAACTGCGTTTATTTGCTCTGAATCTTTTTCTTCGCTATCTTCAAGAATTGACGCGATTTGTGCTTCCCTACGTGAAAGAATATCTTCTCTGATTTTTGCTTCGTAGCCTTGAGTTGATGGCGTGTAGAAAACTTTTCCAACAAGAGTGTCCGGCAAATATTGCTGGGCAACCCAGTGGTCTTTGTAAGCGTGCGGATAAAGGTAGCCAGCTCCGTGTCCGAATCCTTCCGCATCTCTTGAAGCGTCCCGCAAATGATTTGGAACATCAGCATCTTCTTTTTCAACAGAAGACAAGGCGTCGAAAAATGCCATTGAGGAATTTGACTTTGGTGCAGTTGCAAGATATAAAGCCGCATGTGTTAAAAAATATCTGCCTTCAGGAAGTCCTACTCTGTCAAAGGCAGCGGCGCAGCTTTCAACAATTGAAATTGCATTTGGATCTGCAAGCCCTGTATCTTCGCAAGCTGAAATAAGCATACGGCGAAAAATAAAATGCGGATCTTCTCCAGCTTTTACCATTCTTGCAAGCCAGTAGCAGGCGGCATCTGGATCTCGACCTCTTAGGCTTTTTATAAATGCGGAAATTATGTCGTAATGGTAATCTCCGTCGCGGTCGTAAAGAACAACTTTTTTTTGAATTGATTCTTCGCAGGCTTCTTTTGAAATGTAGATTGTGCTTCCAAAGCTTGGCGGCCATTTTTCTGGAGTTGTTTCAACTGCAAGCTCCAGCGCATTTAAAAGGCTTCTTGCGTCTCCGTTTGCAGTTTCGATTAAATGTTCCAGTGCGCCTTTTTCAAATTCAACATTCCATTTTCCATAGCCGCGTTCTGTGTCGGACAAAGTTTGTTTTGCGGCGTTGAGCAAATCTGTTTTTGTAAGCGGCTTGAGTTGAAAAACTCTGCTTCTTGAAACCAAAGCTTTGTTCACTTCAAAAAAAGGATTTTCTGTTGTCGCGCCTATTAAAATTATAGTTCCGTTTTCTACCCAGGGAAGAAGAGCGTCTTGCTGGCTTTTGTTCCAGCGGTGAACTTCGTCTACAAATAAAATTGTTTTTCTTTTATAAAGATTTTTTTGAGTTTCTGCATCGGAAATTGCTTTTCTAATATCTGCAACGCCCGTGAGAACTGCATTCAACGTAATGAAATTTGAACTTGTGTGGTTTGCAATTACGCGCGCAAGTGTTGTTTTTCCTGTTCCTGGAGGCCCGTAGAAAATAACAGATGTAAGCTGGTCTGCTGCAATCGCCCTTCTTAAAAGTCTTCCTTTGCCTACGATGTGCTCTTGCCCTATGTACTCGTCAAGAGTTCTGGGCCTCATTCTGGCAGCAAGAGGCTCGTGGGAATCTTTTAAGTTGGAAAAAAGCTCATCCATTTTTTCAGGCTAGTCTCCGTCGCGGTTCCATTCATTTTTTGCAGGATACCAAGCGTAAAGACCTGCATCATCCCAGGAGTCTGAACTTGAGCGTATTGAGCCGTAAATAGTCGAAGCTGCGTACTCATCTGTTCCTAAAGTTGTGTCGTTAGAACCTTCACATTTATTCGGATTAAGAACAAAAACCATGAACACATATTCAGAAATTACAGAATTTACGTTGCTTCTCATGTCTGAAGAGTCGCCATCTGGAATGCCAGTTGTTTCATTAATTTTAACCCTTGAAAGTCCGCTTGATGTTCCAAGAAGAATATAGTCTTTTGCAGCGGCAATAGAAAGAAGTCCGCCGGCATCAAGGTCAACAGACTGCTCTGTAGCATCTGAGGCTGTTATATAGTAAAGACTTGAGTTTGTGCTTACGTTGTTGCTTCTTGTATAAGTCTTTGTGTAATAAAGACAGTTTGCGTTGGAAGACATTCCATAGTATTTTGAAAAATAAGTGCTGCCATTAAAGTAACATGCTGAAATTGCGTTCGTTGCATCATATTCGCCGATAAAAATTGGATTAGAAACTTCTGCGGGCGCATTGCTTCCGTTCAATTTGTAAAGCTTGTAAGTGTCTTGGGATGATGCTCTGATTCTTGCATAGGCTTCTCTATTTGCAATTGAAACTGAATTGTCTTCAGCTACAGAAAAATATTTATTGTCGAATATTACTTTTGCGTTTTCAAAAGAATAGTTTCCGCCGCTGATGTTTGCAACTTTTGTCCAGACAAGTCTTGCAGGATCTGAATTTGTCGCGTAAATTGTCGCTGTCTTTGGCTCGTTTTCTCCGTCGTCATTTTCAACCCAGATGTAAGTCAGCGCGTAAAGATATTCACTGTCGGTTGCAAGAAAATATGTTGTGGCAGGAATTCCGTTGTCGCCTTTTTCTGAAGTAGGGGATGCCGCTTTGGTCCATCCTCCGTTGTATTCTTTGGTCTCGCTGGATGGCTTATTTGTCTTGTAAAAAATTTCTCCGTTGCAAGTTAAGATGTAGTTTTTGTAGTGAACGATTGAATGCATATCGCCTTGCAAGCCGCTTGAGTTCAGTTTTATTTCGTTGTTGATTGCGCCGTAAATGTCGTCGTGGCAGGAAGAAAATCCTACAAGACAGGCAAAAGCTGCGCAAAGAAAAATGCTGTTTATAATTGACTTTTTCATTTATTTTCCTTTTGTAAAAATTAGAAATGGTATCTTGCCGTTACGCTGAATGTAAGAAACTGTCCTGCAAAGTTTTCTGCATTGTCATTGTACCAGGAAGAAAACTGCGGCATAAGAAGATACGAGGCTTCAAGTCCGAGCGACCAGCTTTCTGTAAGGCGGAACATTGCTCCTGCTTCCGGTTTTACAACAAGCCCCGGAAAGTAATTTTTTCCGCCGAAAGATTCCCATGCAAATCCAAGTCCGATTGTGAGTGGAAATTCAAATCTTCCTGCAACCGGCTGGTAGGTGAACGCTGCAATAAATGGAACATAGTTGAAAACGTGGCTTCCAATCGAAACATTGAATCCAAAGCTTACATCGAATCCGATTGCCATTTTTGAAGTTAAAAAGTAGTGGTAGCCTAAAGAACCAATTCCGCCGAGCTTTAGCTGTGAATCTCCTTTTATGGTGCTTTCAAAGTCTGGAAAATTCAACGGAAGGCAAAGACCAAGCGCAATTTTTATGTATTGGTCTCCCGGAAGATTCATTCCAAGATCAAAGCTGATGTCGTCTTCCGTGTATTCATCTCCGTCATCACTGTCATCGCCTGAATTTTCATCCTGAGAGCTTTGCATAAAAGTTGTCTTTGGAAGCGCAGCCTGTGCCGATGAAATGTAAATTCCTATAATCCCTACGCTCAAAAGCGTAATTAAACGTTTCATAATTTTTCCTTTAACATAAAAGCAAATTCTTCTATGGTAATTTGTTCTGTTTTTTTATATTATGCTTAGGCAGTTTTCAAATGGATTTTTCCTTGAATATCGCCAAGCAATTATACTTGGTTTCAAGGATTTTATCAATCTAGCGACATTTGGATTTCTGCATATGCTTTATAAAAAAAGAAAACAAAAAATGGAAGGTTACAGATGAGCGCAAAAATTATAGACGGAAAATCAATTGCCGCGGAAGTAAAAGCCGATGTTGCAAAAAAAGTTTCGGAGCTTAAGAAAAGCGGAGTTACGCCTTGCCTTGCTGTTATTCTTGTGGGAAACAATCCTGCGAGCGTAAGCTATGTTTCAGGGAAGAGAAAGGCCCTTGCAGAAGCCGGAATGGAAGATAGAAGCATAGAGCTTCCAGAGTCAACCACAGAGCAGGAGATTTTGTCCTTGATTCAAAAACTGAACGAAGACAAAACTGTGCACGGAATTCTTGTTCAGCTTCCGCTTCCTTCGCATATTGACGAAAAGAAAGTTACAAATTCAATCAGTCCAGAAAAAGACGTTGACGGTTTTCATCCAGTGAATGTGGGCAGGCTTGTTACCGGCGAAAAAGGATTTCTTCCTTGCACTCCAAACGGAATTACCGTTTTATTGAAGAAAATGAACATTGAGACAAGCGGAAAAAATGTTGTTGTTGTCGGACGCAGCAACATTGTTGGAAAGCCTATGGCTCTTTTGATGCTTAGAAAAGAATTCAATTCAACTGTTACAATCTGCCACACAGGAACAAAAAATCTTTCGGACTATACAAAAAAGGCTGACATTCTGATTGTGGCTTCCGGCCGTCCTAACACAGTTACCGCTGACATGATAAAAGAAGGCGCGGCTGTAATTGACGTGGGCGTAAACCGTATTCCCGATTCCACAAAGAAAAGCGGATTCAGGCTTTGCGGCGATGTTGACTTTGAAGGCGCAAAAGAAGTCGCGGGCTTTATAACTCCAGTTCCGGGCGGAGTTGGTCCTATGACAATCGCAATGCTCATTTTCAATACTTTGGAAAGCGCGGAAAATTTTAAGGCTCAAAATGATTGACATTCAGAATTCAAAAGACACACGCGAAATTCCCTTGCAGAAAGTTGGCGTTACGGACTTGAGCTATCCTGTTCAGGTTTTGGACAAGGCGGAGGGCTCTCAGAAAACGTGCGCAAAAGTGAATCTTTTTGTGAATCTGCCGCACAATTACAAGGGAACACATATGTCGCGTTTTATAGAAATTTTCCACCGCCACCGGGAAAATCTTGGAATGAAGCAGTTTCTTTTTATGCTTGAGGAAATCAGAAAAAGCCTCGATGCGGAGCGCGCGTTCGGCTCAATGGAATTTCCTTTCTTTATGAAAAAGCAGGCGCCAGTTTCCCATGCGGAAAGCATAATGTGCTATGAATGCACTTACGAGGGAGAGGTTAGTTCTGCTTCTAGCAGTTTCTTTATAAAAATTAAAATTCCTGTTACAACATTGTGTCCTTGCTCAAAGGCAATCAGCCAGTACGGTGCGCATAACCAGCGCGGAATTGTTACTGTAAAGCTAAAAAATTCAAGCCTGTTTTGGATTGAAGACGTGATTGAGGAAGTTGAAAAAAGTGCAAGCGGCGGACTTTACAGCATTTTAAAACGCCCGGACGAAAAGTTTGTTACCGAGCACGCTTATGAAAATCCTCGTTTTGTGGAAGATGTTGTCCGCGAAGTTTTTATTGCGCTTAAGAATTTCTCAAAAAGCGAAAAGCCTTTCAGCTGGTTCAGCGTGGAATGCAAGAATTTTGAAAGCATTCACAATCACAATGCCTACGCTTACACGGAATTTAGTGAAGCATAAAAAATGCCGGAACTGCATTGTCGCATCTCCGGCACAAGGGCTTTTGTTTTTAATGTTATTATGGGAAAGCTTAAAACATTGTCATTATCGGGCTTGACCCTGCGATGTTTCTGAAAGAAACCCGTTTGATAATCATTTCAATGTTTTAGGCTTTTAGTTTATGAGCGTCTTTACGTCTACAACACCGTTTTTTCCGCCGAATCCGTCATCTGTTGTCGCCGGAGCGTTTTTGTCTGTCATCCAGTTTCCGTTTATGATGAACTTGTAAGTAAGGACGCTTTTTGCTGAAACAACTTTTCTGTATACAAAAGTGTCGCCTTCTTTTTTCATTGTCTTTGCGCCAGACTGCCAGTTTGTAAAGTCGCCTGCAAGAAGAACATTTTTTGCGCTCGGGTGTGAATATGAGAATGTAACTTCTACTTTTCCATTGTCGAGCTTTTTGCAAGCCACATCAGCGAAAACTGCCGCAGAAAACATTGCCATTGCGGCTGCCATTACTAAGATTTTTTTCAATTGAAATTTCCTCCTTATTTTCAATCTATGCTCTGAATTATATAATGACAAAAAACCTGTGTCAAACAATTTGTAAAAATATTACGAAAACCGCTTTGTTGAATACCTTTTATACTTAAAAATCATACTTTTGATGTATTTTTGCTTTGGTAGAAACGCAATATTTTTCAATTGTGCAATGACAGTTTATTCTCTATAATGAGCAGATGACTTATTTTTTTGAAACTTACGGCTGTGAGATGAACATTGCCGAAAGCGCTTCCGTTGAACAGATTTTAATTTCACGCGGCTGGAAAAAGGCTGAAAACGCTCAGCTTGCCGACCTTGTTGTAATAAACACTTGCTCTGTGCGCGGTTCCGCAGAAGAAAGAATATTCGGGCGGCTAGGATTTTTTTCAGGGCTGAAGAAAGTGCGTTCGTGCGCTCCCGACGCAAAAAAAAGAAACATGGAAATTGCCGCGGAATATGTGCAGAAAAACGGAGCGGTTCCTCTTACTTTGATTGTAATGGGCTGCATGGCTGAACGTCTTTTAAAGTCGCTTCAAAAGCAATGGCCTTGCGTTGACTATGTTGTGGGCACATTTGCAAAAAATAAATTCGGAGAGATAATCCAGACGGTTGAGGAAGGCCAGAAATATATACAGACTGACGAAGAGCCTGTCTACGTTTTTGCGGAAACTTCGTATGAGGAAGGCGCGTTTTCAACCTTTGTTCCCATTATGCACGGCTGCAACAATTTCTGCTCGTACTGCATTGTTCCTTATGTGCGCGGCAGGGAAGTGAGCCGTCCTGTGGAACAGATTATGCATGAGCTTGATGTGCTTGCCCGCCGCGGTGTAAAGGAAATAACGCTTTTGGGGCAGAACGTGAATTCTTACAAGGGCGCAGACGGAATGAATTTTCCGAACCTTTTAAAAACAATCTGCCGCCATTTGGAGCAAACAAATTCTCCTATTGAATGGATTCGGTTTGAATCAAGCAATCCCAAGGATTTTTCTGACGAGCTTATAGATGTGATTGCGGAAGAAAAGCGCATTTGCCGCGGACTTCACATTGCGGTTCAGCACGGCTCGAATTCAATTTTAAAAGCCATGAACCGCAAATATACACGCGAACAATATCTTTTGCTTGCTCAAAAACTGCGAGAGCGTATTCCGGAAATTCAGCTTACAACGGACATCATGCTTGGCTTCCCTGGAGAAACTGAAGAAGACTTTGAGCAGGCGGCTTCTCTTATGAAGGAAGTGGAATTTGAAAGCGCGTTTATGTACTATTATAATCCGCGTGAAGGAACTCCCGCCGCAAAAATGCAGAACCAGATTCCGCTTGAAGTAAAAAAAGAGCGTCTTCAGAAAATCATAGACATTCAGCTTGGAATTACAAGAAAAGTGATGGAAAAGCAGGTTGGAAAAAACATAAAGGTTCTTGCCGACATTATAAGCCGCGACAACGCCAATGAGCTTTTGGGCAAGACAGAGCAGAACGAGCGCATTGCATTTGAAGCTCCGGTTTCTCTAATCGGAAAATTTGTGCAAGTGCATATAGACAGTCTGAACGGAAACACATTTAAGGGCAGCCTTGTTCACTAGAAAATCGGCTCTTAATTGAAAATCAACTGAAAAACTGCTAGAATATGTGAGTTTTCAGATTTGATATGGAAACATAATCTTTAATTTAAATAGAGGCATTTTATGAAAAAAACTGTTGTTTTGGCATTTGCATTGGCAGCTTGCATGGTTCTTCCTGTAAGCGCAAAGAAAAAGTCTGTTCAAATCAAAGGAATAGAAGATCTTGACGGAAAACGCATCGGAGTTCAGGGCGGCACAACCGGCGAAACTTATGTTCAGGAAAATTTGAAGAATGCAAAACTTTCTTCTTTTAAGTCTGGAATGGATGCTGCTCTTGACCTTATGAACGGCCAGATTGACGCTATTGTTCTTGACGAGCTTCCGGCAAAGCAGATTGTTTCCCGCAACAGCAAAAAGCTCAAGATTGTGGATTCAAAATTTGCACAGGAAGAATATTCAATCGCTGTAAAAAAAGGCAACTCTTCCCTTTTGGAATCAATCAACAAGACAATTGCTTCTCTTAAGGCTAACGGCGGATACGAAGAGCTTGTTAACGCATTTATGCCTGCTGACGGAGTTGTAAAAATTCCTGGCGATGAGGTTCTTTCTGGAAAAGTTGTAAAGCTTGGAACAAACGCCGCATTTCCTCCATTTGAATATGTTGAGGGAACAAAAATTGTTGGCTTTGACATTACAATGGGACAGAAAATTGCCAAGGACTTGGGACAGTCTCTTGAAGTTGTTGATATGTCTTTTGACAGCCTGATTCCGGCTCTTTCTAGCGGAGCAATTGACTTTATTGCTGCCGGAATGAGCGTTACAGAAGAGCGCAAAAAGAACGTGGATTTTTCTGAGCCGTACTTTACTTCAAATCAGGTTATTATAGTCCGCAAGTAGTTTTTGGAGACGGCTGTGTTTGATTCAATTTACGATACGCTTATTTCCGGGCAGCGGTGGCTTTTGCTTCTGCAGGGACTGGGAGTTACAATTTATATCGCTATTGTCGCGATTATCCTCGGAACGATTTTGGGAGCAGTGTTCGCGCTGTTCAAGATTTCAAAGAATCCTGTTTTGAGGATAGTTGCGGAAATCTACACAACCGTTATCCGCGGAATTCCTTTGGCAACCCAGCTCATGATTTTCTACTTTGTTGTTTTTGCTCCTCTTGGGCTTGACCGTGTGCTGGTTGCGACTCTTGCCTATGGAATAAATTCCGGGGCTTACTGCACAGAGATTTTCCGCGCAGGAATACAAGGCGTGGATTCAGGGCAGATGGAGGCAGGACGTTCTTTGGGGCTGAACTACTGGCAGACTCTTACAATGATAATTTTTCCGCAGGCAGCAAAAGCTGTTCTTCCTACTTACACAAGCGAATTCATAGTTCTTATAAAAGAAACTTCCGTGGCAAGCTTTATTGCAGTTATGGATCTTACAAAAGCCGGAGACATGATCCGCAACGCCACTTACAACGCCTGGATTCCGCTTCTTTCGTGCGCCCTTATATACCTTTGCCTTACGCTTGGGCTTACAAAGCTGTTTTCGATTCTTGAAAAAAGGATGGCAAAAAGTGATAGAGACTAAAGACTTGAAAATAAGCTTTGGAGAACTGAAAGTTCTAAAAGGCATAACGCAGACAATAAAACAGGGCGAAAAAGTTGTAATAATAGGGCCTTCCGGCTCTGGAAAATCCACTTTTCTGCGCTGTCTTAATCTTCTTGAAACTCCAGATTCCGGCTCTATTCTTTTTGAAGGAAACGACATCACAAGTAAAAATGCGGATATAAATCTTGTGCGCCGCCAGATGGGAATGGTTTTTCAGCATTTTAATCTTTTTCCGCATCTTACGGTTCTAAAAAATATCACTCTTGCGCCGGTTAAGCTCAAGCTTCTTTCTCAAAATCAGGCGGATGAAAAAGCGATGGAACTTTTGGAGCGGATTGGGCTTGCGGACAAAGCGGACGTTTATCCTTCAACTTTAAGCGGCGGGCAGAAGCAGAGAATTGCGATTGTGCGCTCCCTTGCGATGTCGCCAAAGGTCATGCTGTTTGACGAGCCTACCAGCGCGCTTGACCCGGAAATGGTCGGCGAAGTTCTTTCCGTTATGAAGGAGCTTGCAAAAGGCGGAATGACAATGGTTGTTGTAACGCATGAAATGGGATTCGCCCGTGAAGTTGCTGACCGAGTTGTTTTTATGGAAGACGGAATCGTTGCGGAAGAAGGAACGCCGTCGCAGATTTTTGACTCTCCAAAGTCCGAGAGATTAAAGAAATTCCTTAACTGCATTTTATAAAAAACTTTCTATTAGACAGTGGCTGCATTTTGTGCGGCCATTTTTTTTTGTAATTTAAATCAAAAAACTTGAATTCCGTCCGAATTTGAATCATAATATCTTTATGAGCTGGAGGTTTTTATAATGTCAATGGAATACACTTATTGGAAAGATAAAGATTTTTACATTGGATATTTGAATGATTTTCCGGACTACAAGACACAGGTATATTCTGTAAGCGAGCTTGAGGAAAATCTTAAAAGCCTTTACGATGACATAAAACAAATGTTTCACAGCCTGTTCCTAGACATTCTGAGATAAACGAATATCTTGCAAAATCTATATTGAAAAAACTCAAGAATGATGATTTTTCAGAGCTATAATGCTTTATAAGCACTGGAGGTTTTTTATGAGAAAATTTGGTTTTACTGCGCTGGTTTCTTTTTTGTTTTTGCTTGCTTCCTGCATGAATATGGGAGGCTCTTCTGGAGAAGACGGCGCAATCCGTGTTGCTCTTCCGGGAAGCGGTTCGCGCGGCGCATACACTCTTAGCAAGGAAAATGCAAAGACATATAAAGTAGCCCTTTTATTGGACGGCGAAAACTTAAAAACTCAAACTTCCGAGGCGGGGGGGGGCGGACATAGTATTTGACGAGCTTGAGCCTGCCACTTACACAGTCCAGGTGGAAGCCTATGACACAAATGATGTTCTTCTTGCAAGAAAAAGCGAGACTATAAAAGTTACCGCCGGAGAAACTGCGGAATGCTCAATTGCCCTTAAGCTTTTTGCAAGCAGTATTCTGGACAGCGGATATATACTGTGGAATTATGATACTAGTTCTTATCCTACAAATTATTTTGAAGGCTTTTCAAGCATATCTGAAAATACTAATGTAACAAGTACGTCAATTTCTGACAATTCTCTATCTTTTGCAGAAGATACGGATGGTAATAAGTATATAATGACGGAATCAAGTTCTGGTGATGTTCTTTATTATATAAAATCAACAGAAAATTTTTATGATTACAAAACTTTAAATATACTTTTAGGTGATTTATTAGCTTTCTCTTATTTTAAGGATTCTCTTTATTACGATGATTCTGCAAATGTTTTATGGGCTGGATTTTATGAGGGTGGTAATGATGATACTAATGCTAAACTTTGTTTTTTAAAGATAGAAAAAGTTGATTACGACGAGGAAAAAACACCAAAAGAATCAGATTGCGAAATTTCTATTGGTGACAGTGGTGATATTTGCTCTTTTGCGATTCAAGGAAACAATCTTTACGTTTCTTATACTGATGGAAGCACATATTATCTCCAGCGTGCTACAATTACAGAAAAAACTGACGGCACATTTGCGGTTTCTAAGGTCGGTTCTGCAAAATCTGTTTCAGGCCTTGGAGTTTCCGGCGCGATTACTGATATTGCAATTCTTTATGACGGAACAGTTTATGTTCTTGTTTCGAATTTGGGCAATACAGAAGGCGATTTTGGGGACTCGTTTAACTATTATTATGACAAAAGCAACACAATGTACAGCCGCGGCGCGCTCCTAAAAATACAAAGCACAGACTCAGGATTTGAAGTCGTTGACACCTTGGGCTGGACTGGTTCTTCAAGGCAGATAGCTCCAGATCCTGTTAGGGACGCGATATATGGTGGAGAAAGTTTAAAGCCTTTGACAGTTTGTATTCCGTCTCTTTCTGAAAACAGCAATAAATTCTACGGACCGCGCAGATTTGTTGCCATAAAGCCAAAAGAGATTGCAATTGCGGACTGCGGCGCAAACTTTGTAATGCCAAACTGTAACAAAAGTCAAAGTGGAAAAATGTTTGCCCACAATAGAGTTGTAACAGTAAGCCTGTCCAGTTTTGCAATTAGTGTTGTTACGGAACTTAAAAATATAAAATTCAGCAATCTTACTTTAGGCGGAACTGGAACTTCTGGTGGATATATAAATGCTGATGACTGTAATGATAAAGATAAAGTTAATGGTGAAATAGAAGAACAATAGTTTGTTTTATTAGTGCAGCTCTCTAAAAATTGCAAAAAATCGCTTTTTTCACTTGAAGAAACTTGCAAAATAATATAGACTATTCTCCATTCGGCGCTTTAGCTCAGCTGGATTAGAGCATCTGCCTTCTAAGCAGAGGGTCGACGGTTCGAGCCCGCCAAGCGTCACTAGTCCGTTTCTGGTTTTCTGGAAGCGGACTTTTTGTTTTTAAGCGTTTGATTCATGTATGCCATTTTCTTTGTATTGTAATTACAGTCAAACTGTACAGCAAGCACAGACAGACTGTACAACCGCCCCAGTTTGATTGTGCTTACGCCCCAGACAGACTGTATAGCCGCCCCAGTTTGATTGTGCTTACGCCCCAGACAAACTGTATAGCCACTACAGACAAACTGTAGCGTAAGGCATAGTAGCCTGTACCTTTAGAAATCATATACAATTACTACAGTGTTAAGCACCATAATCTAGTCACATTGCTTTGTGAATCTAATTTGATTTTTTTTGAAGTCTAGTTAGGTTTGGAATTGAGCGCGCAGGATATAAACTCAAACTGATATTTAAAACACAAATGCTCCAAGCACCATGCATAAATTCTAAGCATATAAAGCTAAAAGGTCAAGATTATTTTTTAGCTATTAAACAAATGAAAAAATAGAAACAACTTTTATGTCTGGTGAACAAATAAAAGGAAAATCTGTTCCATTCTTTGAATGAATTCCTTTTGGTGTTTATGATGTCTTATTGCCAAATTCAGATGGGCATTTTCGCCTTGAAGCAAGAGATGATTGTTACGGAGATGATAAATGGAGAAAAATTGCCAAGATGATTAATAAAGCAAAAAATATAGGTGTAATGGCAAAATCTTTGAGTAGAAACCCATTTAAAAGAGGAGAACCTGAAGAAAATACAAAATTAGCTATTTTGATTGTTGAAAATGGGGAAGATTAGAAATTATATTCAATTACGATTAATATCTATTGCACTATTAATCTCAATATTAATAGCTGATTATTTATCAGATGTCTGATGAACCGTAAGATATCATTACTACATACAATTTCCTTATCAAAAACATTTTATGTTTTGTAACCAGTTTATTCATTTAATGATTCTGTGCAATACGGAAACCGAATGCAAGCCCAACTAAAGCGCCGCCTTTGTATCCGGAACAGCGTGAACCTACGATTTCATTTAAATAGTCTCCGCCTCTAAGCCCTCGTGCTGTAGAAAATTTATAAGCTGAACCGTAAGTAACATCGTAGTCAAAACACCATTCAGGAACATTTCCGCTCATGTCGAAGAATCCTAAATGATTTGGAAGTTTTCCACCTGAAAGATGCATTCTTCTTCCAGAGATGGATTTTCCTGTTTTTGTTGAAAGCGTTGTGTTTGTATCATCTTGTCCTGTGTAAGTTTCTGAAGGTCCGTTTGAAGCGCTATTTTGCCTTTGCCAGCAATATTCGTTTTGTTTTGTAGAAAAAGTAAACGATATTCCGTTCATTTTTTCTGTGGCTGTTGTTTCAATTGCAGAACCAGCTTCATCTCCAGAAACATTTCTTCCAGAAATTGCAGTTCCATCAGGGCGCTTTCGTGCAGCATATTCCCATTCTTTTACATAAGGAAGCCTGAAACCGTTTGCATTTGTGTTTACATACGGATTGTCAACTTCTCCCGGTTCTATCGCATAATTTTCTAAATCATTCAAAGCAACTCCAGTTGAATCTCTTAAAGGTGTTTTAAAATCTTTGTCTGTGCAGTAAACTGGTTCAAGACCTTTCATTTCGCTTAATGCATTGCACCATACCATTACATCGCGCCAAGTAAGACGGCAAACAGGCATTTCAACAAGTTTTGGTTCTGCTCCTGGTTCTGACATATTATTTTCTTTTCCAACTTCGCCAAAAACTCCTTCAACGCCTTTATTTACAATCGTGTAGCCGTTGTCTTCTGCCCACGTTAAAACTTCATACCAGGTGTTGTAACTTGTTTCGTACATTGCAAGTCGGAATGGTTTTACATTCGTCGTGTAGGGAACTTCAAGTAAATCTTCGCCTAAAATAATTGAGTCTGATGTTCTTCCATCGGTAAAGGAAATGTCTATCATCGTAAAATTGGCATTTGTGTTTGTGTCACTGAAAGTTACGGTTTGCTTTTCTGTCTTTATGATTTGACCTGATTGAGTAGTATTTGTTTCTACAGAGCAACCTGAAAAAATTAGAAGAATTGAAATAAATAAAGTTGAAATGAGCTTAAATTTTTCCATATTTATCCTGTTTTGCTAATTTTAAATTCTTGCAATTTTTTTATAATAATTTATCACATTTTTTTTCAAAATACTATGGATTTATTCATTCCTTAAGAAAATTAATTGTATTAACTTGTGTTAAATCAAATCTACAAAAACAGTCTATTCTATCTCGATTTTTGCCAAGAATAATTAAATTACTTTTTTTCCTCACGAAATAAGATCTGTCCCCCTTTAAATAAATCTTCGTTATAACTGTACAAAACAAGTTATTTTTCATTTGATTTTTTAATAGTATTTGACGTAAAATATTATCGTTTTTATTTTTCATGCTGAAGCTCTGGGACTTGATTCCTAAACATTGCAATTTTCCTATAATATCAGTATATTTTAGTCATACATGGGAACTTTTTAGAACTTCGGTTTAAAAAAGTCTACTACATTTAAAATGAGGAATCCTATGGCAGAACCGCTGCTTTCAATTCAAGATTTGTGCACATCTGTTGGCGAAAAACAGATTCTTAAAAATATTTCATTGGACGTTGCTCCTGGAGAAATCCATGTTCTTATGGGACCGAATGGAGCTGGAAAATCAACTTTGGGTTATACTTTGATGGGAAGTCCCGAATATTCTGTAACCGGCGGAAAAATTATTTTTAATGGGCAGGACATCACTGCTGATTCCGCGGACAAAAGGGCAAAGTCAGGCATTTTCCTTAGCTTTCAGGAGCCGCTTGAAGTTCCGGGCGTTTCTCTTGAGTCGTTTATCCGCTCGTCAATGCAGCAGGTTACAGGCCAGAAAGTAAAGCTGATGCAGTTCAGCCGCGAGCTTGAAAAAAACATGGATCTGCTAAAAATGGATCACAGCTATGCTTCGCGCGATTTGAATGTTGGATTTAGTGGCGGAGAAAAAAAGAAGAGCGAAATCCTTCAGCTTTTGATGCTTAAGCCTAAGCTTGCCATTCTTGACGAAACGGATTCAGGGCTTGATGTTGACGCCTGCCGCATTGTTTCCGAGGGAATCAAAAAATACATGGAAGCTTCCGGCGGTTCTCTTATTGTAATAACCCATTCAACTAGAATTCTTGAAAATCTTTCTGTGGACAAAACCCATATCATCGTAAAAGGCCGCCTTGTTCATACCGGGGACGGAAGCCTTGTTCAGAAGATAAACGAGGAGGGGTTTGACGGCTTTATTCCGCAGAAAATAAAAGATGCCGAGCGCAAGGAAAAGCTTGCCGCCGCTGCAAAAGCCGCAATGGACGCTGTAAAGATGAACGCTGCCAACGGCGGACTTTAACCAGGAAAATTTTTATGGGCGAAGAAAAAACAAAAGTTTCAGATATTGACCGTTCTCTTTATGATTTTCGCTACGAGGAAAGCGACAGGGACTTTTATAAAATACGCGCAGGACTTGACGATTCGATTGTTCAGAAGCTAAGCGAGGAAAAAAGCGACCCTGAATGGATGAAAGAGTTCCGCTTAAAGAGCCTTCATTTGTTCAACGAGATAAATGAGCCTGACTGGGGACCGGACATCCGCGATTTGGACATTCAGAAAATTGTAACTTACGTAAAGCCTAAGACTGAAATGGCTGCGAAATGGGCTGACGTTCCAAAAGACATAAAGGACACTTTTGAAAAGCTTGGAATTCCAGAAGCCGAGCGTGAAAGTCTTGCCGGAGTTGGAGCGCAGTACGACAGCGAGGTTGTTTACCACAATGTTATAAAGGGAGTTGCGGAGCAGGGCGTAATCTACACGGATTTTGAGTCGGCGTTAAAAAGCGAGGAATGGGGCGGAATGGTAAAGGAATATTTTATGCACCTAGTTCCTCCGTCTGACCATAAATTCGCGGCTCTTCATGGGGCTGTCTGGAGCGGCGGAAGTTTTGTCTATGTTCCAAAGAATGTAAAGGTAAAGATTCCTTTGCAGTCATATTTCAGACTGAACGCGGCAGGAGCCGGCCAGTTTGAGCATACATTGATTATTGTGGACGAGGGCGCGGACTTGCACTTTATTGAAGGCTGTTCTGCTCCAAAGTACAATGTTGCGAATCTTCATGCAGGCTGCGTTGAGCTTTATGTAAAGAAAAATGCCCGGCTGCGCTATTCAACAATTGAAAACTGGTCAAAGAATATGTACAACTTGAATACCAAGCGCGCCATTGTTGAAGAAAACGGACGCATGGAATGGGTTTCCGGCAGTTTTGGAAGCCACATTTCATATTTGTATCCGACTACAATTTTAAAGGGCGACAATTCAAGTGTTGAATTTACTGGAATCACTTTTGCAGGCAAAGGTCAAAATCTTGATACTGGCGCAAAGATGGTTCACATTGGAAAAAACACTTCGACCGTAATAAACACCAAGTCCATTTCAAAAGGCGGCGGTGCCTGCACTTACAGAAGTTCCATAGTCGTAAACAAAGGCGCAAAAAATTCAAAGGCGAGCGTTGACTGCTCTTCGCTCATGCTTGACGATGAAAGCCGCAGCGACACTGTTCCTGCAATGAATGTAATGACAGACGACTGCGACATTGGACACGAGGCAAAAATCGGGCGCATTTCCAACAAGGCGATATTTTATCTTATGAGCCGCGGAATCAGCGAGGAAGATGCAAGGGCGATGATTGTTTCAGGCTTTGCAAATCCTGTGAGCAAGGAGCTTCCGCTTGAGTACGCTGTTGAAATGAACAACTTGATTCAGCTTGAAATGAAAGGCAGCATGTAAGGGGCTAGAAATGGAAAATTTTGAAATAGATGTAAACCAGTTTCCAAGCCTCACTTGGAATTTTCTGAATATAAACAGGGCGCACCTTGAGTTCAGCAGTGAATTTAAATCTTGCGTCTCAATTTCCGGCGCAAAAGAAATTGAAAATTCTGCTTTATATGATTCAATAAAAACCGGGCTTGGCGAAGGCTTTGACAAGAAGTTTGATTCTCTTTTGCAGAAAAACGGAATAAAGACTTTGCTTTTTACTGTGGAATCCAAAAATCAGGTTCAAAAAATTGAGCTTTTTGCGCAGGAAAACGAAGCTTCTGTTTGCGACATTATAATTCATGCAAAGGAAAACGCGCAGGCTTCTTATATTTTTGTCTATAAAAGTGAACCGGAACTTTTAAATGCTCAGCTTGGAGTTAGAATCCGTGTGCTTGCACAAGAGAATTCGCATGTGCATATTTGCTGTGTGAACTTGCTTGGAAAAAACGCCGTGCATTTTAATTCAGTTGGCTCAAACTGCAAGGACAATGCGACTATAGAAATAACGGAGCTTGAACTTGGCGGAAAAAAAACGTTCAGCGGAACTTTCAATAGCCTTGAAGGATACAAGAGCCGTTTCTTGGGAAGAGCAGCCTACGTTGTAAAAGGTGACTCTTTCCTTGACATGAACCAGGTTGCGCTGCAGACAGGCAAAAGCAGTGAAAGCCGTTTTTCTGTAGACGGAGTTTTGCTTGAAAAGGCGAAAAAAACTTGGAGAGGCACAATCGACTTTAAGAAAGGCTGCGCGGATTCAGTGGGAGATGAGCAGGAGGATGTTCTTTTACTTAGCCCGGACGTTGTGAACAAAAGCCTTCCTGTTATTCTTTGCGATGAGGAAGCTGTTGAAGGCCGCCATGGGTGCTCAATTGGCAAAGTTGATATGGAAAAACTTTTCTATATGCAGAGTCGCGGAGTTGACGAAAAGACTGCGAGAGAGCTTTTGACAAAGGCAAAGGTTTCAAAGGTTTCACGGTTTATTCCAGATGAAAGCCTTGTGGAAGAAATCAATTCTTTTGTTGAAGCGATTATATAACGAGGAAACTATGTTCAGTGCAGAAGAAATACGCAGCGATTTTAAGATATTCAGCCAGCCGGAAAATGAAGGGCTTATTTACTTGGACAGTGCGGCTACAACTCATCGACCGGAATGTGTGATTCAGGCGGAATCTGATTTTTATAGAAGCAACAATGCCAATCCTTTGCGCGGACTTTACGCTTTGAGCATAAGGGCGACTGATGACTATGAAAACGCAAGGGCTTCTGTTGCAAAATTCCTTAATGCCGCCGAGCCTGCGGAAATTATTTTTACACGCAATGCTTCTGAAAGCCTGAATCTTGTTGCGTACACTCTTGGACTTTCTGAAGTTCAGGCAGGGGACGAAGTTGTTGTAAGCTGCATGGAGCATCATTCGAATATTCTTCCGTGGCAGATGGTCTGCAATGCAAAAGGCGCAAAACTTGTGTGGCTTGAGTGCGATTCTTCCGCGGAAATTTCGGAGCAGGAAATAAAGGCGAAAATAAATTCCAAGACAAAGATTGTTGCGGTTGCGCAGGTTGGCAATGTCTTTGGAATCACAAATCCTATAGAAAAAATCGCAGCCTATGCTCATGAAGTTGGAAACGGCGGAAAAGGTGCTTACGTTGTTGTGGATGGAGCTCAGAGCGCGCCTCATAAAAGAATCGATGTGCAGGCATTGGGTGCGGACTTTTTTGCTTTTTCGGGGCATAAGCTTTGCGCTCCTATGGGAATTGGCGCTCTTTATGGTAAAAAACAGTTGCTTGAAAAAATTCCGCCTTTTTTACGTGGTGGAGAAATGATTGAATATGTTACACGCGAAACTGCGACTTTTGCTGAAGTTCCGCATAAATTTGAAGCTGGAACTGTAAATGCCGGCGGTGCAGTTGCGCTTGCAAGGGCGATTGAATATATTCAGGGAGTCGGGCTTGATAATATAGAAAAAAATGACGACTCTCTTGCCCAGATCATGATTGCGGGAATGAAAAAAATCCCTTATCTTCATATAATCGGAAACGACGACTACAAAAAACACTGCGGAATTGTTACTTTTACGATTGACGGTGTGCATCCGCATGATATTGCTTCGATTCTTGATACAGAAAAGATTGCGGTTCGGGCAGGACATCATTGCGCCCAGCCTTTAATGCAGAAACTTGGCGTAGGTTCAACTGCGCGCGCAAGCTGCTACTTTTACAACACTCAGCAGGAAGTTGAAGTTTTTATTGAAAAGCTAAAGCTTGTCCGCCGCTGGATGGGATTCAAAGAATAAAGGCAATTAAAAACTGAGGTATTAACATGGATTTGAAATCGCTTTATCAGGAAATTCTTAACGAGCATAATTTGAACCCGACCCACAAGGGTGTTATGGAGAATCCTACATTTACATTGCAGGGCGTGAATCCTAGCTGTGGAGACAATATTTATCTTCAGCTTAAAATTGATGATAACGGAGTAATTTCGGAAGGAAGCTTTAACGGCTCTGGATGCGCTGTAAGCCAGGCTTCTGTAGACATGATGCTTGATGACATAATTGGAAAGCCAAAGGATGAAGCATTGCGGCTTGCCTCCCTTTTTATGGACATGATTTACGGCAAGGTTGAAGACGACGACGCTTTGGAAGAGCTTGATGAAGCTGCAAGCTTAAAAAATATCAGCAAAATGCCTGCACGCGTAAAATGCGCAGTTCTTGGTTGGCACACAATGGAAGAAATGCTTAAAAATGGGAAAACAGCCGGGCAGGGAAGTGTGGAGCACTGCACAACAGAATAAATTTTGCTTAGTTTTTGTAGATTTCTTTTCTGTGCCCAATGCGTAAAATTGTAACAAGAATTTTTTCATCTTGAATGTCGCAAATTAATCTGTAGTCTGCGACTCTATATCGCCATAAATGCGATAAATTTCCTACGAGGGCTTTTCCACGTGAGCGGGGATTTTCAAGATTTTTCAGCTGTAAAACAAATTTCTGGATTTGCCTTTGAATTTGTTTGTCTAGTTTTAAAAACTGCTTTTCAGCTAAAGGGGAAAATTCTATATTCATAGTCCAGCCTTGGCAAATACTTCTTCTGCTGGAATTGTCTTTTCTTTTCCGCTTTTTATGTCCTCTAGGATTTTTTCAGAAAGATAGATGTCCTCCAAATCTTCAAGATAGTCTTCAAGCAAAAGATTATAATAGAAACTTGTTGGCCTGTGGGTTTCTTTTGCAAGAAAGTCCATTCTGCTTTTAAGTTCTGGTGTTGTTCTGAAAGTTGCGGTTGCTGTCATTGCCATAATTGAGCCTCCTTATTATTTTTTTCAAATATAATTAAGTGAATAATTGTCTTCTTGTAATACAATGTAATCGATGTATTACAGTTTGTCAAATAATCAAAGTCTTCAATAACCAAAAATTTTCAATAAAAACAATGATTTGCTATTGACTTTTTTTTTATGACCTTGTATTTTATATGCACATTGCATTCCCCGATTGTGTAATGGTAGCACTTGAGATTCTGGTTCTCACTGTGGGGGTTCGAATCCTCCTTGGGGAATATAAGCTGGACTGCTAGTCTGGCTTTTTTTGTTTAGGTTCCTTCGTCTATCGGCTAGGACGTGACCCTCTCAAGGTCGAAAGACGGGTTCGATTCCCGTAGGAACCGTTTGCTCCTGTTTTGCGCAGGAGCTTTTTTTATGCATTTTTACTAGAAACTCATAGGAAAAAGTGATAGTCTTTTGAAACATATAAAAATCAGTATTCATTTAACTTGGAGTAGGAAATGACATTTTTTGAGGAGCTTCAGTGGCGCGGACTTGTTAAGGATGTTGCCGGGGAAGACATTGCGGACAAGCTTAACAATGAAAAAATCACATTTTACTGGGGAACCGACCCTACAGCAGACAGCCTTCATTTGGGGCATTATTCATCTTTGGTAACAGCTAAGCGTCTTGCGCGTGCAGGTCATCACCCGATTCTTTTGGTAGGCGGCTCTACAGGACTTATTGGAGATCCTCGTCCTACAGCAGAACGTGAAATAATCAGCCATGAAACGCTTGAAAAAAATCTTGCGGGAATAAAAAGCCAGGTTGACAGGATTTTTGAAGGAAAGGCGGAAATTGTAAACAACTACGACTGGACAAAAGATTATACTTTCCTTGAGTTTTTGCGCGACATTGGAAAATATATAAACGTGAACTATATGCTTTCAAAGGAGATAATTTCACGCCGCCTTGACACTGGAATTACTTTTGCGGAATTTTCCTACACGCTTTTGCAGGGCTATGACTTTTTGTGGCTTTACAGAAACAAAAACTGCATTCTTCAGGCTGAAGGCGCGGACCAGTGGGGAAACATAACAACAGGCCTTGAGCTTATCCGCAAGATTGAAGGAAAAGAAGCCTACGGATTTACAATGCCGCTTGTTTTGGACAAGTATGGAAATAAATTCGGAAAAAGCGCCGGAAACGCATTGTGGCTTGACTTGAATAAAACTTCAAGCTATGAGCTTTATCAGTACCTCGTGAATGTTGACGATTCAATGGTTGTTGACTACCTTAAGATTTTTACTTTCCTTTCAAAAGACCAGATTGAAGAGCTTGAGGCAAAAAACAAGGAGAAGCCTGAACTTCGTGAGGCGCACAAGGCTTTGGCTCGTGAAATTATAACTGATTTGCACGGAGCGGCAGAGTTTGAGAAAGCCGTGAACATAAGCAATTCCCTGTTTTCTGGCAATGTAAAATCTCTTAGCTTAAAGGACATTGAGATTGGATTTAAGGATGTTCCGACTGCCACTATTTCAGAAGGCGAAAAACTGATTGACGTGCTTGTGAACAACAAAATCGCTTCAAGCAAACGCGAGGCAAGGGAATTTCTTGCGGCAGGCTCAATAACTTTAAATGGCGAAAAGTTTATGGATGAAAATATGCCTGTAACAAGACAGCTTGCAATTGAAGGAAAAGTGATTGTCTTGCGCCGCGGAAAAAAGAAAAACTACATTGTTAAATTTGGTTGAGAATTTGAAAATTCTGATTTATAATATCATGCGGTGTTTTTATAAGAGCACGCTAAAATTTTACGGGAGCAAAGCAAATGAATTTTATTTTTTTAGGACCACCTGGAGCAGGAAAAGGAACTTTGGCGGCGCAGGTTGCTGAAGAGTACGGAATTCCTCAGATTTCAACAGGAGATATTTTCCGCGAGAACATCAAGAACCAGACAGAGCTTGGAAAAAAAGTAAAGGCGATTCTTGATTCCGGCGGACTTGTAAGCGATGATGTCGTTCTTGAAATTGTAGAGGACAGGCTCAAGAAAGATGACTGCAAGAACGGCTTTATCTTGGACGGATTTCCACGCACAATTCCTCAGGCAGAAGCTTTTGAAAAGCTTGGAATCGATGTAAAGGTTGTTAATTTTGAAGTTGACAACGACTTGATTATTGCGCGCCTTTCAAATCGCCGTGTATGCAAAAACTGCAAGGTAAACTACAATGTCAAATTTATGCCTCCAAAAGTTGAAGGCAAATGCGACAAATGCGGCGGAGAACTTTTTACACGCGAAGACGACAAGCTTGAGTCTATAACTCACCGTCTTGAGGTTTACAGAAAAGAAACAGAGCCTCTTATTGAATTCTACAAGAAACTTGGAAAAATCACAGACATCGACAGCGCAAGAGATTCAAGTCTTGTCCTTGTTGACTTTAAGAAACTCTTTCCAAAGAAATAAAACTGTAAGCATTTAGCTTTTGCTGGCTGTCCAAAAATCGGGCAGCCTTTTTTTTGTTTCAGCCCTGTGTTGAAATTTGCTTCGCCTTGAAAATCATTTCCAACTCATGTATTATTTTTCTATGCAGAAAAAAGTTACACTTGCTCTTTTTATTGTGATTGTGGCGGCAGTAGCGGTTGCGTTTATTGCAAAGAATTATTTCTATACGCCGGATAAAAATAATTCTTCAGCTTCTGTTGTTGTGCCGATGTCAAGTTCCGCGGAAGAAAAAAAGAATTCAGCATTTTCTTCAATGGAAGAGGATAACGCACTTGTTTCTCTTATTCCGCTTAAAGACAATGAAACCTTGATAGGCATTGTGAGCATGGATTTTGACGGCGATGGCTTTGATGATCAAGTGAATGTAATCAGGACGATGGACAGTCCGTATCTTGCGATTTTGGTGGGACTTTATAATCCGCAGAGAACTGTTTACGAAAGAAAAGCTGTTATTGCCACGGAAATTTCTCAGGCGCAGACATTTTCTTATACCGGCATGGATTTGACCGGGGAGCATAGAACCGCTTTGGTTTATCAGGGATTTGCAGATAACGGAGATTCCATTCTTCAGGCATTTTTTATTTCAAATGCAGGCGGAAACTTTTCACTTAAAAAGATTGCCGATTTGCGCGGCGACGGAACAATTTTTATTCAGCAGCTGGACCGTTATGATGCCTATGAACGTTCAAAGGCAAACGGCACGAGCTTTCCAATCTGGGTTTATACTTCAGACACAGAGAGACCGGGCAGTGCTGATCAGCTTCAGGTTCGGTACGAATGGAAGCATTCAGAAAATAGCTATGTAAAGACAAGAACTGTCCGCGTGGCAGGAAGCAGAATTGCGGCAAAAGAGCTTGCGAAAATTCAGGACGGAACAGTTTCGACGTTCGCAAAATTTTTGAGCGGACTTTGGTATATGACTGAGTCAAACGGAAACTTGCGTTATGTTTTCTTTGACTATGATTCCCGTGAGATTATTTTTTTCAAGGACGATACGGAAGAAGTTTACAAATGGGCGCACAGCAATATTCGGCGCAACGGAATTTATCTTTCCACTATAAATCAGGAAATTGAAAATCTTCAGCGCAGAGTTGACATAAGCTTAAAAAGCACAGAAGAAATTCATATAAGAATTCAGGATGATGTCCGGATGCTTATAAGCGAAAACGCAGTTTGGGACGGAAACTATAAAAAAATAGGAAAGAATATGTTTTTGAAAAATGCTTCGTCAAAGCCGGCTGGCATTTCAGAAGCTTTTGAAAAAGACGGCATCTGGAAAATTCCAGACGGCTCTACTGTTAAGCTTCAGGACGGAAAATATTCAATGGAATCTGAAGGCTTTTTGGAAACAGGAATTTACACTTGCTTTGTGAATGAAGACTCTTCATATATTCAGTTTCGACCTGATTCTGAAAACAATGCGCGTTTTTCTGGAGTTTACAAATTGTCTGTGGAAGAAAGCAATTCGCCTCAAAAGAAATATGTTTTGCAGCCATGCAAGGCAACTGGCTACGGAATAGTTGTGCAGGAGTCGCGTCCAGTTGTCCTTATGATTCCGTCTGACAATTAATAAACAAGATTTATGTTGTCAACAAAGACTGAGCCTGAAAAACTTTTGCCTTTTATTTGGAAAGAAACGCTCCTTATGTCGTCGTTTTCGATTATGGCGGAAATTTGATTGCCGTTTTCATCTGTTATTTCATGTAGCAGGTCAAAGTAGACATTTATGTTTTCGCCTATTCCAAGGGGAATTTCTTTTGTTCTTGAAATTATATGATGAGGTCCTCCTTGAGTTTCCAAAAGAATTGCAAGTGGATTTTGGCAAGTGTTGTTTATGTCTGCAATCAAGGCTTTTGCGTCCGACCAGTCTTTTTGCGCGAGATTTTCTATTATAAATGAAGCTTTTGAGTTTTCTGGAATTTTTGCAAAGCTCCATTGTGCGCAGAAATCTCCTTGCGAGCTCCATTCTTCCGTGGTGTCTGTGTCTGTGGAATAGTCTTCGCTTTTTGTTTCTCCCAGCGCATACCAAAAGTTCTCTTCTTCAAATCCGTCTATAAGCTCAAGAGTTCCTTTTGGAAGCTGATTGTTTATAGGAATGATTTTTGCCGCCGTGTTTTTTTCCGCAGTGATTTCTGAGTCCTGTCTGCCTGGCATAGAAGCACACGAAAGTAAAAATGCCACCGGTATAAAAAGAATCATTGCCTTGACTGTTTTTTTCATAATTCCTCCATAAACGATTGAATCAACTATTAACTATATATACTTTTTTTTTCAAAAACTGCAAGGATATTTTCTTTTTTTTTGAATATGTTGACGATTTCAAAATATCTATTATATTAAAACTATGAAGTTTAAAGTGAAAAAACTTTCTGCTGTGAATATTGGAATTTCTAAGTTGGAACAGTCTCAGCAGGATTTGCTTAAGTCGGAGTATGAAAAGATTGAAAACTTGGGCATGTAATTTGTCAGAGTAAAGCCGATTTATGGCAATATTTTTGAAATAAAATCAAATGAGCTTCGTTCTTTATTCAAGTATCAAAAAGGGCAAATTATTTTAATTGGAGTTGTATTTGTAAAGAAAACTCAGAAAACACCAAAAAAGATAATAAAACTTGCTGAACAGAGATTGCGGGAAACTGAATAATCAGTTGTGCCATTTGCTTTTTTTGTGTTTTCTCTGTAGAATTAGTAACTAATATTATGCTACTTTGTTTATAACACTTTTTTTTAACTTTTGGAGGCTTTAAGTGAAAAAGGTTGTTTTGGGAATTGCCATTGCGCTTTTTGTTGGAGCGGCTGCTAGCGCGCAGGTTTTGGAAAGAGCGCAGATTAAGAACACTTTGTGGACTGGATTTGGAAACCCGTTTGACGGCGACACAATGTTCTATGGTTTTACTGATATTTTTCAGGCAAGATTTGATCAGGGCAAGTTTACGATGGACGGAATGCTCAACATGGGCGCATTGGCAAACTATGAAAACGGCGGCGATGTTGACAACTTTGAAATTGGAACAACAAACTTGAATCCGCTTGCTCTTCATTATGGACGCAATACTAGAGGCGGATATCACACAAATACGAATAATGACGGCTATAATAATGCTATTAATTCAAACAACACAATTACTGATGCTTTTTATTTGAACTTTGTTTATCATATCAACCGCAACTTTGACTTTGGAATGGGAACAAAACTCAATTGGAAAGTCGGACCTGCTCCGGGATACGGCGACTGGGTTTGGGGACCTAATGCTCACGTAAGACAGGGCGGATTCAGCACAGCTTACGATGACCGCTCAGGCTCGTTCTATCCTAGCTCAACTTCATCTGACTGCGCAGGCTACTATAAGTTCAAAGTAGATGCTCCTGGCACTGCGGACGTTGTAGGATTCATTCCTTATTCAAATTCCTATGCAAGAAGAGGACTTGGCGTAAGATATGTTTCAAAAGGAAAGATGAACTTTGAAGCTGGAGCTGCTATTCCTAATGGATTTAACACAGATGATCCTGCTGTAAACTTTGGTGTAAAATTTGATCCTGTAAACTGGATCAGCATTGGTGCCGCAATGGAAGGCGCATTTGAAGATGCCGCAAACTTCTACGCTGGCTCAACAATCGGCGCAAAAAACTTTTTGCTTGAAGTTTATCTTGCAATGGATTCTTTGTTCACAAAAGAAAAGGATGACGAGGCTTACGGAATTGGAGGTGCGATTACTTTCTCTGTTCCTAACTCAAAACTTTCTTTGCGTCCGGAAGCTGGCTTGAACTTCTTTGAAAATGACGATTATACATTCGCTTGGTACGCTGGAGCTGCTCTTATTGTTCCTATTAACAAGGACTTCCAGTTCAATGCTTACGGTTCTCTTGCATTCGGTTCTAAAAACAAGGACTGGAATGATGATGACTGGAACGGCGGACACATCTTTACAATCCGTCCTTCTGTAAAATACAAGTTCTCTAAAAAGACTGACTTTGATCTTAACCTGAACTTGGAAAACAGAAAGGCGTTCGACGGAAAAACACGCAACGCTTGGTCTTGCGGTTTCTACGTAAGCCACATTCTGTAAAGAAAAACTGACTGTAATACTGCCATTCTCCGGCTTGACCGGGGGGGGGAATATGTGTAATCGCATTTATTTCTATATAAATGCAAGAGAATATGCTGTGGAATTCAGCTGAGGACCCACCACCGTAAAATCCGGACTTCTCTTAACTTTTTTTTCGTTTAGGGGGACATCTAAATGAAGTTCATAAAGGCGTGTTCTGCCTTTTTTTTACTTTCCTTTCTTTTTGCCTCGTGCATGGACAATGCAGGCGATTCTGACAACAGCGGAAGCTCTGGAAACAATGCAAGCTCTGGAAACAATGCAAGAGCCTTGCTTTATGAAGAAGTTGCAAATACTGTGTGGTTTGCTTCAAATGAATATAGATTCGATTTTCCAGAAGATAAAGATAAAAAGATTGTTTATTTAAATTATATGCCGGACGGTATTAATACGGAACGATGGATTCAGCTTACCGCAGAAGAAAACGGCATAACAAAAGCGAAGATTATTTATTCTACAAATATACGCGAAATAGGAAAAACTTCTGAAGTTTCTTTTTATAAAGAAAGCGATGGCAATGTTTACTTTAAATGCGATTTTCTTTCTTCAACAGGTATGCAGATTGCCACAGATAACAGCGCTTCGTTTTTTGACTATGAAAAAGTTCCTGCATTAAAATCTGATTACCTTTCAAATTTTGATGGA
>ERZ1034865.342-NODE-342-length-31148-cov-16.425594_pt1 | contig 31148 bp, 38 predicted proteins | sample MGYA00520632_ERZ1034865 | MGnify/ENA primary metagenome ERZ1034865 (study PRJEB33766, sample SAMN09781738) | gut metagenome | biome: gut microbiome | host: Homo sapiens | place: Madagascar | study: EMG produced TPA metagenomics assembly of the PRJNA485056 data...
TAGGGAGGGGGTCTCGAAAATGGCACCCCCTCTCAAATCGCGCCGGTCTTTGATATTTCCCCGGAGGGAAAATTGATATTTGGGCTTTGAGAAGCCAAGGCAGTGAAAGCTGCTGATTTGTATTTTGTGTAAACTCCTGATGTCTATGTCCACAGTGGGTATTAGGATTTACAGTCATATGGGATTGCCGAGGCTTTGGGGAGTAGACCAGGGCTTCGGCAGTTTTTGCAAGGGCTCATGGGAGAAGATCGTGTTCTCACGACAGAATCATACCATCCCTGACCAAGATGGTACTCTCCTTTCGTTCATATCATGTTCAACCTCCATTGTACAGTGATCTTTTTCTTCTCCTTTCAAGTGATAGGCAACAGCTGCTGAAACCTCCCATGAGCCCTTGCAAAAGCGAAATAAAAACAAAATCGAGGATAGTGCGATGAAACCAAAGAAGTCTGCTGTGGACGATGTGTCGGCTGCAACTTCGCGGCCCGCACGATCGCCTGAAGCGCAGGAAAACTACATGATCAATCTGGCGATGAAGCTGGTTGAAAAGAGATTGCTGGAGGGGACTGCATCCAGCGCTGAGACGACTCATTTTCTGAAGTTGGCCACCTCCAAGAACGAGCTGGAGAAAACAAAGCTTGAAGAAGAAAACAAGTTGTTGCGGGCAAAGACAGAAACGCTCCAGAACGCAAAGCATTCGGAAGAACTGTACGAGAAAGCCATTGCTGCCATGCGAAAGTATAATGGAATGGGAGAGGACGACGAGTATGACTGCTGATATATTCCGTATTCTTGTCTTTGCGGCAATCCCGATGTTGTTTGTCGAAGTTTTTCTGGTACTTAACTGTACCGGCGTAAACCAAAAATTCGACAGAATTCTCATGATCGTGGTCTACGTGACGGTTGGGTTTATGCTGTTCGGATCATTTGTGGCGGACGGCTGGGTCTTTTGAGGAAGTATATATGATTACAATTTTGATCCTCGTTTTGCCATTGGCATTATTCCTGGAAATTTGGGCGATGGTCAGTGATAATGCGGTGTCCCAAAAATTTGATTCGGTAATCATGCCAGCATTTATTATCACGATGTCGCTTATTGTATATTGCTCATTTATAGTGGCTTATAGGGCAAAGGTATGAAAACCTACACGGAACTTTGCAACCTGACGACCTACGAGGAGAGGCTGGAGTATTTACAGCTGCACGGAGAAGTGGGAAAGGACACGTTCGGGTTTGACCGATGGCTGAACCAGGACTTTTACCAATCGAGAGAGTGGCGGCAGTTCCGGGACAGGATCATTGCCCGGGACAATGGATGCGACCTGGGGTGCAAAGACCACCCGATCACGGACTGGGTGCTGCGGGATGGAAAGCCGATTCGACCGAAGATCTCCATCCATCACATAAACCCCATAACAAAAGATGACGTTCTCCAACACAGCGAAAAGCTGCTTGACCCGGAGAACGCCGTTTGTGTTTCGGCGGCAACGCACAAGGCGATCCATTACGGAACGGGAAAGGGCCCGAAGCTGCCGGACGGAGAAAGAAGACCGGGCGACACCTGCCCATGGAGGAAATGAGTATGCACCAGAAAAAAGCATTTAACCGGCGAGAGCAGGACTACGCTATGGGGCTGCGGCGGAAGCTGGAAGAGGCAGAGGCGATGCTCCAGCACCTTGCGCCGAGCCGTGCGAGAAGCCTGGCGCTGACCAAGCTGGACGAAGCACTGTTCTGGGCGAATGTGGGTATTGCGGAAGCCGGGCTATACGGAGTTGTACCACGGAACAAAGGCTTTGACTTTGATGATGCTCTGGCCTCGAATATGGATGGACAGCAGGTGCGGGCAACACGGGCCAGGGATATCACGTTTGATGGGATGAAGATTGTCCCGCGGAGGGATGAGAATCAGGCTGTGGCCGCACAAAACGCTGCTCCGAGTGCTGGGGGAGACCTCGTTTTGCTGAAGCCTGGTCAAGTGACGATTGATGCGGGGAGGCTGGCCAAGCTGGTCGAGGAGAGTACACAGAAAGAAGCGGCCATGGGGAAGGACAGAGCATCCCGTCACCTGGCAGAGCTTGAGCTGATGGCACAGGCGCACAAGGACTGGTACTACGCCATGATGAGCTACATTATGGGCGACGACAGCGATGCCGAGGAGGAATCAAAATGAATTCGATCCTGACGAGCGTGAAGAAGCTGCTGGGCATTGCCGAGGAGTGTACAGACTTCGATGCAGATGTCATTATGTACATCAACATGTCTCTGCTGGCACTGACACAGATCGGCATTGGTCCTCCGAATGGATATTCCATTGCGGGCAGGGAGAACACCTGGGACGAATTCCTGGAAGATCAGAGCCTAGCAGAAGCTGCAAAGGCATATCTTGCCGTGAAAGTGCGGCTTTTGGGTTTTGACCCGCCGCAAAGCGGCACCACGATGGAGGCCCTGAAAAACAGCGCGTCCGAAATGGAGTGGCGGCTGAAAGTGGCCAGCGAGACCCGTTTGTCCGGTAATACAAAAGTATGAACAAGATGATAAGCGCGGTGGACCAGTGGTTGGAACAGAAATACTACTGGGAGGTAAACCAGAGGGACACGTATAGACTTTGTAGAGACTGCGTGAAGTTCAAGACGGGTTCCTGCCCGAATAGCATGGACTGCCTGGACACACCAGATAAGCCCTATTACGAGCGAAAAACGTAAGGCTTCTACCTTATTATAATAGGAGAACTGAAATGGCACTCTCGAACACGGCCACGCCGATCTACTACGGCCGTTTTCGGGAGGCCGTGATGCGGGGCGAAATCCCCGTCTGCCGGGAAATTGCGATGGAGATGGCACGGATCGACGACCTGATCGCAAACCCCGGAATTTACTATGACGATAAAGCAGTCAACGGATTTATCTCCTTTTGCGAGGATGAACTGACATTGACGGATGGCAGCGATGTGAAACTGCTGGACAGCTTCAAGCTTTGGGCAGAGGAGATCTTTGGCTGGTATTACTTTGTAGAGCGGAGCGTCTTTGTGCCGAATGCACGCGGAGGCGGCCACTATGAGACCCGGCGGCTGAAAAAGCGGCTGGTGACAAAGCAGTACCTCATCATTACCCGATCGGCCGCGAAGACCATGTATCTGGAGTTTTTGCAGGCATATTTCCTGACCGCATACAGCACAACAACCCAGCAGCTGACGACGGCCCCAACTATGAAGCAGGCCGAAGAAGTGCTGGCCCCGTTCCGGACGGCACTGGCGCGGGCAAAAGGCCCTGTGTTCCAATTTATGACCGAGGGAAGCTTGCAGAACACCACCGGCTCAAAGTCCGAGCGGGTTAAGATGGCTCCCACCAAGAAAGGCATCGAGAATTTCCTGACGAACTCGCTGTTGGAAGTGCGCCCGATGACCATTGAGAAGCTGCAAGGACGGCGTGACACTGTGGCGACCGTGGACGAGTGGCTCTCCTGCGACATCCGGGAAGACCCCATTGGTGCCATTGAACAGGGCGCAGCCAAGAACGAGAATTACCTCATCGTGGCGGCTTCCTCCGAGGGCACCGTGCGCAACGGCTGCGGCGACGACATCAAAATGGAATTGATGCAGATCCTGAAAGGGGAGTACATCAACCCGCATGTGAGCATCTGGTACTACAAGCTGGACTCCATTGACGAAGTGGGCCAGCCAGAGATGTGGCTGAAAGCAAACCCGAACCTGGGCAAGACTGTGAGCTACGAGACTTACCAACTGGATGTAGAGCGTGCAGAGAAATCGCCCAGCGCCCGGAATGATATTCTGGCCAAGCGCTTCAATCTGCCGATGGAGGGCTACACCTATTTCTTCCCCTACGAGGAAACGCTCTGTCACCGGCCCCGTAGATATTGGCAGATGCCCTGTGCAATGGGAGCAGACCTTTCGATGGGCGACGACTTTTGCGCGTTTACGTTCCTGTTTCCGCTTTCCAACGGATATTTTGGGGTAAAAACCCGGGATTACATCAGCGCATATACGCTTTCCCAGCTTCCGGCTTCGAGACGGCAGCAGTATGAGGAGTTTATGCGGGAAGGGACCCTGTTCGTGTTTGACGGCACGGTCCTGGACATGATGCAGGTGTACGACGACCTGGAAGCCTTTATCGAGGAGAATGAGTACGACATCTGCGCGTTTGGCTACGATCCGTATAACGCCCAGGACTTTGTGAAGCGCTGGGGTGACGAGCACGGAACCTTTGGCATTACGAAAGTGATCCAGGGTGCCCGGACAGAGAGCGTGCCACTAGGTGAGTTGAAAAAGCTGAGCGAACAACGGAAACTGCTGTTTGACGAAAAGCTGATGCAATTTGCCATGGGAAACTGTATTACACTGGTGGATACGAACGGAAACCGGAAGCTTTACAAACAGAGGCAGGATCAGAAGATTGATGCAGTGGCCGCCATGATGGATGCCTACATTGCATGGAAGCAAAACCGGGATGCATTTGAGTGAATCAATCGTAATTCTTCCAGAGGAATGTCTTGATTGCCCGATCAGCCATTACTTTGGTGCCAACATAATCAATTCCGCCGCCGACGATACCTCCTGCAAGAGGTACGAGCTTTGCCATGTTGACGATCCCTTTTGAACCGGCCTTTGTGACAAATCGAAAACCAACTTTTTGGTTGATTTTTGTAAAGACGGCTCCGGGTATTCTTTTTAGTATAGATGCAGTAAGTTTATTGGTGAACTGAACGCCTGCCTCTCTACATATTTTAGATACGGAGCCGCCAGCAAGGCAAATGTACGAGAGTGCCTGTACGTCATCATCTGATGGATCACAACCAGAAATGGCTGCAATTGTTCCAATCATCCGTAATTGAACATACCAGACAGTTACAAGATTGGCTGGAAGCGTAACGGGTAAGGTTATGATCCCACCAAGGCTCGTGAGAAAACCGGAAGTAGTGCATTTGCCAGTCTGCCATTTCACAAATTCATCTATTGCTGTAATCGGGTTTGGATATTTCTCGAGATATTCTTCTGCCAGCTGCGAACAACTTTTTGCCCCTGGGGCACCATGAAGTGCTTTTTCATAGCAGGCATCCAGAATAGAAGCGGCCTGTTCTTCTGACATTTTCGGAAATTTCACGAGAGACACCTCACTTTTTGCTTAAGTTTAGCATAAAATACGAGTATTAGCAAGGAGGTATGAAATATGCACATATACAACGATGAACTATATCATTGGGGCATCAAAGGCATGAAATGGGGCGTGCGGCGGTATCAGAATAAAGATGGTACTCTGACCGAAGAAGGAAAAAAGCGATACATCTCGGATCACGAGGACTATACACGAGCACATACAAAGAAAAGTGTCCGTGAAATGAGTGACAGTGAGCTGAATGTTCGAATCAACAGATTGCAAAAAGAGCGACAGTATGCACAGCTTACTGCTTCTCCGAGTAAGATTCAGAAGGCGATTAAAGTTGCAACTACGACAGCTACCGCGCTTGGGGCCATTACAACGCTTTATAATAATGGTTCTAACGTGATGAAGCTCGGTAAGAGCATTGTTGAATCTGGAGAGTTTAAGAACACTGTTGTTGGAGGCGCGCTGGCTGCAACAATGAAGATACATGGTGCGTAAGGAGGAAAAATGAAAGCTTACAATGACGAACTTTACCATTGGGGCGTTAAGGGCATGAAATGGGGTATTCGCAGGTATCAGAACCCGGATGGTACGCTGACTGCTGCAGGAAAGAAACGATATGGTGACCCTGATCGAAAACTCACCAGCTACCAAAAAACAATGTACCGCATTGACTACGGTGCCAAGGGTGCAAAACGAATCGAAAAAGATTACTCCAAAGGAATGGACAAAAAGACCGCCGTTGAGCGAGAGAAAAAGCGCATTGCGCACGGAAAAGCCATTTCAAGAGCGCTATATGGCATGTATGCTGCGGATTTCTTAACTGGACGACAAGTGAGTACAGCTGCTAAAAATGCGGCCAAAGTTGCAGTAGAAAGAGCTCTTACGAATTTGGCGGCGGAGAGAGCATACAAGAATGACACGAAAGGACGTATGTACGCGCAGTATACCGAAGTGTAAGTCTGGAGGAAAATCAAAATGGCATCACAGACCTTTGGCTCCAGACTGCGACACGCCTGGAATGCATTTTTGAACCGGGACCCTCCCGGGAAAAGCTATTATGGCGGCGGGTACAGTTACCGGCCTGACCGGGTGCGGCTGAACCGCTCCAATGACCGGACGATCCTGACTGCAATTTATACTCGCATTGCCATGGATGCGGCGAGTATTACCATGAACCATGTAAGGCTCGATGAAAACGGACGCTATGACGAAGCCGTTGATTCGGGCCTTAATTCTTGCCTGAACCTTTCTGCGAACAAGGACCAGACCGGGCGGGCGCTGCGGTATGACATGTTCCTTTCCATGCTGGACGAGGGCGTGGTGGCTGTGGTCCCTGTGGATATAGACATGAATCCCGGCACCGGGGAGATGGAAATCCAGTCCATGCGGGTAGGAAAGGTGAAAGAGTGGTATCCGGATGATGTTCGGGTGGAGCTTTACAATGACCGGACCGGGCATAAAGAGGAAGTGACCCTGCCGAAAAAGTGGGTGGCTCTAATCGAGAACCCGTTCTACGCCGTGATGAATGAACCGAACGGCACGATCCAGCGCCTGATCCGAAAGTTGAACCTGATGGACGTGATCGACGAGCAGGTGGGCAGCGAAAAGCTTGACATGATCATTCAGCTGCCCTATACCGTGCGGACGGACATTAAGAAAAAGCAGGCGGAAGAACGGCGGAAAGAGCTGGAGGAACAACTGACCGGCTCCAAATACGGCATTGCCTATATTGATGCAACAGAGCACATCACCCAGCTGAACCGCAGCCTGGAAAACAACCTGCTGAAAACCGTGGAGTACCTGACCAGCATGGCATACAGCCAACTGGGACTGACACCTGAGATCATGAACGGGACCGCCGATGATAAGGTGATGACAAACTATGAGAACCGGACCATTGAGCCGATCGTGGCGGCCGCCGTGGACGAGATGCGACGGAAGTTCCTGACGAACGAGGACCGGGCAAACGGTGAGAGTGTGATGTATTTCCGCGATCCGTTCAAGTTGGCACCGGTTTCGGTGGTAGCTGAAATGGCCGACAAGTTCACCCGCAACGAGATCATGACGAGCAATGAGTTCCGACAGGTTATCGGGATGAAACCCAGTAAGGACCCCAAGGCGGATGAACTGCGGAACTCGAACATCAGTCAATCCAACGAAGAAATCACAGCACAGCAGACCGTGACGGATCAGGGCCGAGACGCTGTGGAAAGGAGTATTGCAAATCAAAATGGTTAACTTTGACTACGATTGCAGCGGTTGGGCCACAAAGGCAAATACCAAGTGCTATGATGGCCTGACCATTGCGCCGGACGCATTCAAAGAGTGCAGCGGAAAAGTGCGACCCATGGTGTACAACCATGACCACAACAGCATCGACAATGTGCTGGGACGCTGTCTGCTGGAAAACCGCCCCGGCGGTATGTACTGTTACGCCAAGTTCAACGACACGCCAACTGGCAGAACGGCGAAAGCTTGCGTGGAAAGCGGCGATCTGAACGCTTTTTCCATCTATGCGAACTGCATCAAGAAAACCGGAAACATCGTTCGGCACGGCGTTATTCAGGAGGTGAGCCTGGTGCTGGCGGGCTGCAACCCTGGAGCCCTGATCGACGAGGTGATCAAGCACAGCGCCGATGAGGACTACGAGGGCGGAGAAGCGTTTATCTACAACGACCCGGGCCTGAGCCTGACCCACGGGATGGACCCGGACGGGAACCCTTTGGAGGAGCTGACCCACGGCACCGAGGCGGCCAAAACACAAGCAACACAGGAGGATGCCAACATGGCGGACGAGAAGAATGTAAACAAAGAAGAAACCGTAGAGGATGTCTTTAACACCCTGACGGAAAAACAGAAAAATGTCGTATATGCGATCATCGGCTCTGTGGTGTCCGATGAAGACAACGATAAGGCCAACAGCGAGGAGGACGAGACCATGAAGCATAATGTTTTCGACAACGACAACAATCAGACTGTGCTGAAGCACAGCATCGACGACATCAACAAGGTCGTCAAGACCGCAAAGGGCAGCGGCACCATGAAAGCCGCGTTTGAGAATGCGGGCATCGAGACGAGCGAGATCGACGCGATCAGCCATGGCATCGACAACATCGACTGGCTGTTCCCGGAGGATCATCTGCTGGACACCACGCCCCGGATCATCGACCGTCCGGACGACTGGGTGAGTGTGGTCATGGGCGCTGTGCACCACATTCCCTTCAGCCGGTTCAAGAGCATGTTTGCTGACCTGACCGAGGAGGATGCCTGCGCCAAGGGTTACTTCAAGGGCAACTTCAAGAAGGAAGAGGTCTTTGGCCTGCTGCGCCGCTCCACCAGCCCCACAACCGTGTACAAGAAGCAGAAGCTGGACCGCGACGACGTGATCGACATTACCAGCTTTGACGTTGTGGCATGGCTGAAGCAGGAGATGCGCCTGAAGCTCAACCGCGAGCTGGCTCTGGCATACCTGCTGGGTGACGGCCGTCTGGCTGCCTCCGAGGATAAGATCGACGAGAACTGCATCCGCCCTGTGTTCAACGACTCGGATCTGTTTACCATCAAGGTCCAGTGCAAGACCACCGGTCTGACCACCGTGGAGGACAAGTACAAGGCCCTGATCAAGCAGATCCTGCGCAGCCGCAAGGAGTACCGCGGCTCCGGCACCCCCACCCTGTTCACCACCGAGGACGCTCTTACCGAGATGCTCCTGCTGGAGGACGGCATCGGCCACCCGCTGTATGCTGACGAGGCTGCTCTGGCCCGCAAGCTGCGTGTGAAGAACATTGTGACCATTCCCGAGATGGAGGGCCGCAAGGGTGCCAAGGGCGGTGACCTGGTCTGCCTGATCGTGAACCTGGCCGACTACACCGTGGGCGCAGACAAGGGCGGCGCTGTTTCCATGTTCGACGACTTCGACATCGACTTCAACGCCCAGAAGTACCTGATCGAGACCCGCTGCTCCGGCGCTCTGACCACCCCGTTCAGCGCCATGGCCGTGGAGTGGGCAGCGTAAACAGCATCTTACCGCACTGAACCTCTCCATCAGCTCCACTACTAAGGTGGAGACATTGGCAGGCCGGTATTGGTTCTGCTGGATGAACAGGTTCTACAAAAAAAACAAGAAATGCCAGCCCTGCGACAGAAGGCAGGCAGAAAGGAACACTAATATGCTGAAATCCTATTACGAGACCGGTTATGATCTGCATGTGGCGAATTATGTCGCCTACGGTCATTCCGACAACAAGCTGTACGAGGATGCCGCGCACACCGTTGAGGTGAAGAAAACCGATGCTGAAAAGGCATTCAAGCTGGGCCGCCTGATGGTGGACGATGGCACCAATGTTTCTCAGGTTATCTGCATGACCGCCAGCGGCTTTGTGTCCTACGACGGTTCTGCCGCATCGACCTGGACCGCAGCTGAAGCCGAGGCCTGATTTTTCAGGTCTTTAAGTTAGCTACGACTAATCAAATGGAGTGAAGAAAGATGCGATACTGCGGAAAATTGGGGTATGCCGACGTGACTGAGGAAACAGCACCCAGCGTTTACACCGAAACAATCACGGAACGTACCTACTACGGGGACGTGCTGGAGTTTGGACGGCAGATGCAGATGGGCGACCAGGTGAACCCGGAGATCACCGTGGGGAACCAGCTGAGCGTTCTGGCAGACCCGTTTGCGCGGGACCATCTTTACAATCTCCGGTATGCGACGTTCATGGGCCAGAAATGGCAGGTGACCGGGGTGAAAGTACAATTCCCGCGCCTGCTGCTGACGTTGGGAGGGATCTGGAATGGAAGCACGTCTGAAGCTTGATGCGTTACTGCGGCAGGTGCTGAAAGAGACGGCCGGAGTGGTGCATCTCTATTTTCAGCCTCCTGCTGGATTCCAGTTGAAATACCCTTGCATCGTATACAGCGAAAACCGTGTCCGGAACAATCACGCAAATGATGGGGTCTATATCCAGCATCCGTTCTATACGGTGACTGTGATCGATAGAAACCCTGACAGCAAGATCAAAGCGGCCGTAAGTGCGTTGCCAAAATGCACCTACGACCGCCCTTTTATTGCAGATGGACTCTACCATACTGTATTTACCATTTATATTTAAGGAGGAAGTTTATGCCGAGACTGATTTGGGATGCCATTGGCGAGAAATTTTACGAAATGGGCACCAAGATGGGCGTGCTCTACCCGATGAACAACGAGGGCACCTATGAGAACGGCGTGGCCTGGAATGGTCTGACCGCTGTGACCGAGAGCCCCTCCGGTGCCGAGGAGACCAAGCTGTACGCCGACGACATCAAGTATGCTTCTCTGCGCAGTGCCGAAGATTATGGCTTTACCATCGAGGCCTACACCTATCCGCCGGAATGGGAGCCCTGCGACGGTTCTGCTCAGGTCGCAACCGGTGTGACCATTGGTCAGCAGAAGCGCAAGGCGTTCGGCTTCAGCTGGGTGACGACGGTCGGTAACGATGTGACCGATGAGGCGGGCCAGAAGATCCATGTGGTCTGGAACAGCACCGCTTCGCCTAGCGAAAAGAGCTATGCCACCATCAACGATAACCCGGATGCCATCACGTTCAGCTGGGAATGTTCTTCGTCCCCGGTGAACGTGGCCAATCACCGCCCGACCAGCCATCTGGAGATCAACTGCGCCAAGCTGAAAGAAAAGACCGTAAAGGCCATTCAGGATAAGCTCTGGGGCGGTGAGAGCACCGAGGCGACGCTGCCGACCCCGGATGAGCTGATCGCGCTGGTGACCACGAACGAGGCTGCGTAAAGCGGCGTCTGACCGAAAGGAGAAGAAAACATGCTGAAAAAGACGATGACGACCGTGGACTTTGGGGGGACCCAGCGCACAGAGGATTACTATTTCAACCTGACCAAGGCTGAGATCATGGAAATGCAGCTGAGCACCGAGGGCGGCTTTGTGCAGCTGATCGAGAAGATCACGGCAGCTAAGAGCCAGCTGGAGCTTGCGAAGCTGTTCAAGACCATTCTGTGCAAGAGCTATGGCGTGCTGAGCCCGGACGGCCGGAAGTTCATCAAGAACCAGGCGGTTCTGGAGGACTTCATGGCTACCCAGGCATTCAGTGATCTGTATATGGAGCTGACCACCGACACCAACAAGGCTGCCGATTTCTTTGAGCAGATCCTGCCGGAGGATATGAAAAACGGGACCACTGCCCCCGCACCCGCCCAGCCTGGGCTGATGGTGCTGGAGGGTCCTGTGAAAAAGGACGATCAGGTATAAAGTTTCCAGCCTGACCGAACAAGAATTTCAAAATGGAAACTGACATTTAAGAGCGCCAGGGAGGCGGAGCGAGATGCTGAAGCTGAAGATCATGGGACGGCAATACTGGGACCCTGCGAAAGAGGAGTTTTTCCGCACGCCCGATACCGAACTACGGCTGGAGCACTCGCTGCTCTCCCTGGCTAAATGGGAAAGCAACTGGCATGTGCCTTTTCTTAGCAACGCCGAGAAAATGACGAAAGAGCAGCTGATCGACTACCTGCGGTGTATGACTGTGGGGAAAGATGAGCCACCCGAACTGTACACTCGGCTGACGAGAGAAGATTACAAAGCCATTAACGAATATATGGCCGACCCCATGACTGCGACCTGGTTCAGGGGGGAGGCAAAACCGAGCGAATGGAAACCTGGGGATGTAACAAAACCCAAGCTCCGCGGCAGAAGAATCGGGACCGATACGACCGCAGAGCTGATCTATGCCCAGATGTTTACCCTGGGAATCCCGAAAGAGTTCGAAACGTGGCACCTGAACCGCCTGCTGACGTTGATCCGGGTGTGCCAGGAACATGCCGCACCGCCCAAGAAGATGAGCCGGGGCGACCGGATGACTCAGCAGAGGATGCTGAACGAACAGCGCCGTGCAAAACTGCATACACGAGGATGACATGCCGAAAGTGATCATATTTCGCCAAAAAGGCGACTGGAAGAAGACCCGGAAGTTTCTGAAGCGGTGTTCTGCGCTGAAGCTGGACCAGATCCTGGACCAGTACGGGCAGGAGGGCGTGGAAGAACTGCGTCGTGCGACCCCAAAAGCGACTGGTAAGACCGCCGACAGCTGGAGTTACCGTGTGACTAAGGGACCCGACAGCATCGTGATCACCTGGAACAACTCCAATATCGTGGATGGAGTGCCCATTGCGGTGATTTTACAATACGGGCATGGGACCCGGAATGGCGGATACGTTGAGGGAATAGACTATATCAATCCGGCTATGCGTTCGATTTTTGAGCGGATCGCGGCCAGGGCATGGGGCGAGGTGAGGGCAGAATGAGCCAGGAAGTAGATAGTCGCGTTGTTGAAATGCGGTTTGACAACGCAAATTTCGAGAAAAACACTAAAAAGACGATCTCCTCCATTGACCGGCTGATGGAGAAACTGCAATTCAAGGGCGCAGAAAAAGGCTTTGAGAAGTTGGATGCAGCAGCCGAGGGCGTGGACTTTGCCACGATGGGCCGGAGCCTGGACACACTGGAAAGCAAGTTTTCGAACCTGAATATCATAGCCACCACGGCGCTGGTGAACATCACCAATAAATTTGTGGACGCGGGTGAGAAGCTGGTCGAGAACCTGTCTATTGATCAGGTGGCCAGCGGCTGGGACAAGTACACCGAAAAGACCTCCAACGTTCAGACCATCATGAACGCCACGGGCAAGAGCATCGATCAGGTGAACGGTTACCTGAACAAGCTGATGTGGTACTCTGACGAGACGAGTTACAGCTTCAGTGAGATGACCAGTGCCCTTTCCCAGATGACGGCTGCGGGCGGCAACATCGACAAGATGGTCCCTATGATCATGGGCATTGCCAACGCCACCGCAGACGCGGGCAAAACGGGCTTTGCGTTCCAGAGCACCATCCGGAACCTGACCCAGAGCTACAGCGCCGGACATTTGCAGCTTCAGGACTGGAAGAGCCTGAACCTGATGGGTACGGCCACCAAGGCCCTGAAGCAGGAGCTCATTGACACAGCGGTGGAGCTGGGCACCCTGAAAAAGGGTGAGGTGACCATTGGCACCTTTGAGAGCTCCCTTTCCAAAAAGTGGGCCAACACAAAGGTCATGGAAAAGACCTTTGAAAAGTACGCCTCCATGATGGAAGCAGCGTACGAGATGATCCAGCAAAACCCCGGCATGACCAGCTCGGAGGCGCTGGAGAAGCTGAGCGGCCAATATGGAGAACTGGCAGAACGTGCTGCACTGGCGGCCCAGCAGGCAACCAGCTTTGGGCAGGCCATTGACTCCACCAAGGACGCGGTCAGCTCATCCTGGATGAAAGTCTTTGAGACCCTGTTTGGCAACAAGGAGGAGGCCACCGATACCTGGACGGAGCTTTCCAATCGTCTTTACGACATTTTTGTGCCGGGGATCGAAGTGTTGAATGACCGGCTAAAAGATGGATTGAACAGTGGGTGGAATAAACTGCTTGAAAATGAGCTGGGCGATCAGGCAGATGCGTATGCGTACACCATGGAGCAGGTGGCACTGGCTTCCGGTGCAATCACTGAAAAGCAGATCTCCGATGCAGGCAGCTTTGGCGAGGCTATTAAACAGGGTGGCATCAGCGCAGAGCTTTTGAAAAAGGGTCTGGACGAAGCTCAGGCAAGTGCAGAGAAGATGCTGACCCTGAGCGATACCGAACTGAAAGCACGAGGACTTGAGCGGGAGGAAATTGAGAAACAGGCGAGTGCATTTGAAGAACTGAATCAAAAGGTTCAAAATGGAACGCTTGATCTGGAAACATACTCGAAACAGATCCGAGAACTCTCTGGACGAGAGCACCTGATACAGAGTCTGTGGAACCTGATGGATGCAGCAAGCGCCATCGTGAAGCCCATCCACGAGGCATTTCAAGATATTTTCCCGCCAAAGACAGGCGAGGAGATCAAGAGCTTTGCACAATGGCTGGACAGCATTACGAAGAAACTCATCATCAGTGATGATACGGCCAAGAAGATCAAGACCACTGCAGAGGGCGTGTTCTCTGTTTTGCGAGTCGGGAAAGATATTCTGGAAGGCATCATTTCTGGTGTGGCACGGGTTCTGAACCTGGCAAAGCCTTTGGCCGATATTCTGCTGGATGCGGCATCGGCTGCCTCTGAATTTGCTTCGGAGATCACGAAAGGGCTTCACCCGCTGGATACCATTGGTACTTGGGTGGCCAATTTTGTGGATGCGGCTGCTCCGGTGCTTTATTCTTTTGGCTCTGTTGCGGACAAGATCTTTGCACAGCTTGCACAGGGTGCGAAAGAAGCATTCAATGAATTTGACCCAGAGAAACTGAATCAGTTTATTCTGGGCGGCATGGGAGCCAGCATGTTGGTCTCCCTCAAGGGGTTCTTTGAAAGCATCAAGTCCATCGGTTCCAGTGCAAAGGATGTGGTCGGCGGTATCAAAGACTGCATCGAATCTCTGGGCGAAGCAGTCGATGCGTGGAAATCAGCCAAAAAGGCAGACACCCTGATGACGATTGCAAAGGCTGTGGCATTGATGGCCGGTTCACTGGCTGTTCTCTCCATGGTGAAAGCAGATCGACTTGGTGCGGCCATTGGCGTACTGACGGTCACATTCGGCGAACTACTGGGCGTGATGGCCGTTATGGCCCATCTGACAAAGAATGTTCGAAGCCTGAAGCTGAGTGCTTTGGCCGGTGGTATGGTGGCTGTATCAGCTGCGGTGCTGGTACTCTCGGGTGCACTGAAAGTTATTTCGTCCATTGATTCCGACAAGCTGCTCGGCAGTGTGGTGGCACTTGGCGGCGTGATGGCAGAGCTGACATTAGTTGCAGTCATTCTCTCGAGAGATGGAGGGCGGTTCACCAAGGGTGCTGCGGGCATGATCGCTTTTGCGGCAGGCATCCGTATCCTGGCATCCAGTGTAAAGGCGCTGAGTGGATTGAAACTCGATGAGCTTGGAAAAGGACTCGGCAGTATAGGGGTTCTGTGCACTGAACTGGCAGTCACCGCCAAGCTGATGGACGGTGTAAGGTTCGGGATTGGAAAAGGTGCAAGCTTTGTTCTGGTAGCAGCATCCATGGAAATCCTCCAGGATGCTGTTTCTAAATTTGGTCAAATGGATCTTGATTCCATAGGGCGCGGACTACTTGCAATAGCGGGTGGATTAGGTGCGTTTGTGATCGCGCTGAACCTGACAAAAGGAACACTGGGAAGTGCGATCAGTCTGACCTTAATTGCAGGAGCTGTGAATCTTTTGGTTCCTGCATTGCAGGGTCTGGGTAATCTGAGCTGGGAGACCATCGGCAAAGGGCTGTTGACACTCATTGGTGCGTTTGCTGTGATGGGCGGTGCGGCAGTGATCCTAGCTCCTGTTACTCCGGTGATCGTAGCACTGAGCCTTTCTCTGAGCGCGCTGGCACTGAGCCTTGGCGCACTGCTGGCATTGAATTCGGCATCTATGTTCATCGGCAATCTGGCATCCAGCCTGAGTTTGCTGAATAGCCTGAACTTCCAGGTATTTTTGAACGGAATTAAGGCCGTGGCATGGATGCTGGTTGAGTTCATTGCCGGTATTTTTGAGGGATTGGGTGAGGTTGCCAGCAGTCTGGTGACTTCCATTGCAAAGATCATCAAGGCCCTCTGCGATGCAATCATTTTGGCAGCTCCGGCAATCGGCCAGGCATTGTATGCGTTGGGAACGACTGTTATTGATACAGTGGTCAGCCTGACAGCGTATGTCTGGGAGAAGATCGAGCCTGCACTGAATGATCTATGGGAAAAGTTCACAACATGGGCTGGAAACCACAATCCGCTTGACCCGAAAAACTGGGGCGGACAGGATAAAGGTGTTTCAGCCCAGACTTTTGTGCTGCCTTTCGCTGATATTCTGGACGAGCTGAAGAATGGCAATTCGTTCGCAGCCGGAATTTATCAGACATTTGCAGGCGTTGGCAAAAATGCAAGCGAAGGCGTGGCAAAAGGCCAGCTTGAAGGCAAGAAAGACGCGACGGATGCTTCCGAAGAGGTTGCAAACGCCGTAATTGATACCAGCAAAACGGCCTTCGACACCAATTCTCCTTCCAAGGTCATGGCACAGATCGGCCAATATGTCACGTTGGGATTGGCACAGGGCATTGCAGATCCCAGTGCACTGGCGCAGGCCAAAGCCAACATGCTGCACGCGGCGACCTCCATCCGGAATGTCTTCACCACCTTCTGGGGCATCCATTCACCCAGTGACGTTGCAGCCAGCGACGCAGAGAACATCCTTGAGGGTGCGATCCTGGGCATTGGTGACAAGACGAAACAGGACGAACTGCGACAGGCGAGTTATTCTGGCGCACTGGTGATGAAAGACGGTGTCCTTCAGGCCATGGACGAGACCGTTATTGCCATCCAGAAGAAGATGCCGGAACTTTATGACGCGTTCAAGCAGAGCAGCCTGCATCCCGGCAATCTGCTGTATCAAAATAGGCTGTCCGGCGCGATGAACGATTTCAGCGATGCCATGGACGATACCATTGTGATCCCAGGAAAGACAGGCCTGAAGAGAGCAGGCAGCAGCCGGAACGCAACAAAGACCGAGATTGCTGGCGCAAAACAGGGAAATGCGGATGCGCAGAAGAATCTGAAGGACCCGTACGGCATCCTGAGCAATTGGTATCAGAAAGCACAGGATGCAGTCAATGATGCGCTCTCGACCGGCACCACCAAGTCCAAAGCCACCAAGACCGGCAAGACGCTGGCGGACACTCTGACGGAGGCATATTCCAAGCAGCTGAAGGCGAATAAGGCGAAAATGGATGCCGCCAGCGGGGAATATGACCTGTGGGAGGCACAGAGCGGCGAGACCGCCACGGCGGAGGAGCTGGCCCGGAAGAAGGGCGAGAACCTTGCAAAGGAGATCAGCCTTCAGACCGACCGGGTCGCCATCGCAAAAGAGCAGTATGACGAGCTGACGCGGCAGGTGGGCGCGGAGAACGAAAAGACCAAAGATGCCTACACCGCCCTGCTGAGCGAGCAGAAGACCCTTGCCGAATTGCAGCGGGATCAGAAGAAGACACTGGCCGAGACCCTCAGCAATCTGTACGACAAGAAGCTGAAGGCCAACAAGACCACCTCCGACACGGCGGACAGCGAGTACGCCCTGTGGGAAGCTACCGGCGCGAACACGGCCAGCGTGGAGGAGCTGATCCGGCGGAAGACCGACAGCCTGACGGGGGCCATCAGCGTCCAGACGGACCGGGTGACCATCGCGAAAGAGAAGTACGACACCCTGCTTGCCGAAGTGGGAGCTGACAACGACGAGACGAAGGACGCCTACAACGACCTGCTGAGCGAACAGACCACGCTGGCAGGGCTGGAGCGGGATAAGAACGACGCCATTTTCAAAATGGTGAAAGAACGGTACGAAGCCGACAGCGAGACGGCAAAGGATGAGTACGCATTGTGGAGCGCGATCTACGAAGACAGCGCCGCGGTGACCGAAAAGACCAACCGGAAGCTGGAGTCCATCACCGCACAGCTGACCGTGCAGGCAAAGATCCTGTCGCAGGCGGAGCTGGACTACCTTGACACGAAAGAACAGTTCGGCGAGGCGGATGTCCGGACGCAGGAAGCCTACCGGCAGTATCTGGAGACAAAGACCGACTGGCAGGAGCTGGAGAACGACCTGACCGCCGCCCAGCTGGAAGCTTACGACAACGAGGTGTCCTACCTCGAAAAGCAGGAGAAGCTGGTGACCAACCGGCAGAACATGCTGGCAAAGCTTTACAACGACGGCGATCTGGCCAACCGAGAGGAAGCCTATAAGAGCGCCGTGGAAGAGTACGGCGAGGGAACTCTGGAAGCAAGACGGGCCGCCGCCACCGGCAGCATGACCGCCATCATGGGGGTCAAGTCGTCGCTGGAGAGCATGAGCTTCAGCCTGAAGAAGGTGACGAACAAACAGGCCAAGTACAACGAAGCCGTGAAGCAGTTCGGAAAGAACAGCGAGAAGGCTCTGGACGCCATGGCCGACTTGCAGGACGAGCAGTACAGCTTTGTGGGCTTTGCCGAGGCACTGGGCGAGGCCTTTGAGATGGACGACACCGGAAAGCAGATCATGAGCCGACTGGGATACGCCATCGCGAAGAACTGGGAGCCCATCCAGTCCGGCTTCGATCAGGTCTGGAACCGGGTGGAGCAGCAGTTCCCCGAGACGGCGGAGAAGCTGGCGAAGAGCTTCGGCATCGCCACGAAAGACGGTTTCGGAGACGTGGCAACCGACCTGCTGGCCTTCTTCAAGGATCTGGCCATCGGGGACTGGGGCTCGGCGATCTCCACCGGCCTTGCGACCGTGCTGGACTTCGTGGGAAGCGAGTTCGGGCGGAACCTGATGTCCATGCTGGGAGATGCTCTGTGGCAGCTGCCCAAAGCGTTCAGCGCCCTGAGTGCGGGCGGAGCCACTGTCTCGGTCATGGGACAGACAGTGCAGGCCGCCGGAGCAGTCGAGAGCGCCGGAAGCGCCCTGATGAACATTTTCAGCTGGCTCGGGGAAGCAGCCGGAACCATCGGCACGGCCGTCACCGGAGCGATCGGGAACATCGGCACGGCCCTTGGCGGGCTGGGCGAGACCCTGATGAGCGCACTGGCGGCCATCGGGCCCGAGGGCTGGATCATTGCAGCGGTGGTGGCCGCGGCAGGCCTCATCATCGCCAACTGGGACAAGGTGAGTGATTTCTTCAGCGGGTTCTTTGACTGGCTGGGAAATGCCTTCTCGCACCTGTGGGACTGGATCAGCAACGGCTTCAAAGGTCTGGTGGACGTGGGCGGAAACCTGATCTCCGGCCTGTGGCAGGGCATTACCGGCGCAGCGGGTGCGGTGTTGGACGGCATCTGCAACTTCGGCAGTGCTGTGGTGGACAGATTCTGTGACTTCTTTGGCATCCATTCCCCCAGCCGCGTGATGGCGGGTATTGGCGAATACCTGAGCCTGGGTTTAGCGCAGGGCATCACCGACGAGACCGACTCCGTGGTGCAGGGCGTACAGGACGTGAGCAACGCTGCCCTTTCCACCATGATGGATCTGGCTCAGCGTGTGGGCGACATTGCCAGCGATGACTTCGAGTATGAACCCAGCATCCAGCCCGTAGTGGACATGAGCGACGTTCAAAATGGAGTGGACTGGCTGAACGACACCCTGTCCCAGAACGGCACGGTAGCCCTGAATGCAGAACGCACCGCGGGCCTTGCCGCCAACGTGGTGCGCAGAGCCGAGGTGACCAAGGCCCAGCAGGAAGAGGCCAACAAGGCTGACCAGAAGGCCAACCCCAACGCCGACATCGTGGAGAGCGTGGAGGCACTGGGCGAGCACATCGACAGCATTGCCCGGGCCGTGGCCAACATGAAGGTCCAGATGAACGGCCGGAAACTGGTGGGCGAGATCATCAACGATGTGGACGAAGGGCTGGGCCGGATCGCGGCAAGGAGGTAAGAACCCATGAGCATGCTGGAAGCGGACAAAAACGCCCTTGCAGCGCTGGGAGACGTGACGGTCGGCTCGGACCGGCAGGGAAACCGGAACAGCACTGCATTCTCAATGAACGAGATGAACTTTGTACCGAAAGAGGGCCCGGCGCAGGGAGCGTATCAGGAGCGGGTGCGCACCGTGACCCTGCCCGGGTTCCACGGGAGCATGATCGTACCCGAATACGACAGCACAGGCGCGGCCCACCGGTTCCGGGAGAACCTGACGGGGAGCATCGAATTCACCTACTGCCCGGACGGGAAGAACCACTGCTTATGGGAGGACTATGCACCGGAGGTGGACCCGACCCTTTCCGACAAGGAATGGAACGGCCACCCCTGGTGCTTCTACGCTCAGTACCACCGGCTGCTGCACCGGCTGCAGGGTCAGAGAACGAGCGTCTTCCGGACGAGCCGGGACGAACTGGCCGGGTTGTACGAGGGAAAAGTGATCACGACACAAAGCCGGGTGTGGGTGAGCAGTGTCTCCGCAGACAGCGACGGGGAGACGAACCTGACGCTGGGGTTTGAGGTGTAACATGTACCACTCTATTATTATCAACGGGAAGAACACGTGGGACGACTGGCATCTGATCCCAACGAGTCTGCCGGTGATCGCACCGCCGGAGGAGCGGCTGATCCAGGTGAAGGTGAGCGGGAGGGACGGAAAGGCCGACCTGTCCCACAGTCTGACCGGGGGTCCCATCTTCGAGAACCGGGAGGGGAGCTGGAGCTTCTACCTCGACAACGACTACTGGGGCACAAGGATCACCGAAGCATATGGGCGTGGCGTCGCCGGGCCGTATGCCCTGCGGTATCTGTTCGAGCAGGAGCTGTTCGGCACCGACAAAGCCCAGAAAGACCGCCTGTGTACCGTGGTGCTGGAGGACGACCCCCAGTTCCGGTACACGGGCCGGGTCTGGCTGGACCAAAACCTGAAACAGTCCGATGGCCTGACCACTCTGACGCTGAAGTACAGCCTGTATCCGTATGCTGCTATCCCGTGGGACGACAAGTGGCTGTGGGACGACTTCTGCTTTGAGCGGGACATGGCCCTGCCGAAAATTTCGAACTACAAATACGGATGGCTGATCGGAAAAGGGGAACTGCTGGCTGCATCCCATCAGGATCGGCTGACCTTCCCCCTGCCGCCCAGCGATCTGCCGTACCCCGTCACCCTGACCGTGGTTGACGGGACGGTGGACATCATCCTGAACGTGACGTTCCAGGACGGGTCCGGCATGCGGTACAACCGGCAGACGCTGTGGAAGAAAGGCGAAGTGTTTTCGGTTAGCGATGAACTGACCAACGGGGAGTCCCGGAATATCGCACGGGGAATGCTGGAAGTCGTGCCATATGAGGACTCGACCGTGACATTGACGGCTGGGGAACCGAGATTTTTGTAGCCCTCTCAGGCCACTTCGCGTCCAGCTCTCCCAAAGGGCAATAACGACGACCGCCGCCAGTGGCGGATGGAGGGAGGAGTTGCTGGGAGCCGCAACCCGTGGAGCCAACGTATCTACGAGGATAGCAGGAGTTGACGAGCAAAAGAGGTGATTTTTCAAAATGGCGTATAAGGTGTATGCGGGGACGGTGAAGATAGCACGTAATACGGATAGCCAAATCTCAGGATCAGGTGCTGATTTGATTGACCCACTGACAAATAATTATGCTTTACATCGAATGGAATGGGCAGACAAACAGCTTGTCTATGGTCCGGGTATTCAGTATATCAGTGATATGAAACTTGATGAAACAAAAAATGATATCGGTCTATTCGAATTTACAGTGCCAAAGTTACTGATTGACGCAACAGGAAAGTTTGTTAATGGCAAAAATCCGATCTATGATTCAGTTGATCTGAGTGCAACAAAAGTCATGATTGAAGAAGATGGCGTAATTATCTGGTTGGGCGTCGTCACATCAGTTGCACTAGAATTTGATCTATCGAAAAAAGTGGTTTGCAAAGATCCCCTTTTCTGGACGAAACACACAAGTGGTATCTACCGTCCGGAAAAGAATCGCACTATGGAAAGTATCTTAGGCATCATAGTGCCGAGCGATGCATGGAGTACCGGAGATAATTCCGTTAAAGGATGCCACATTCCGGTTGCTCTTGGGCTCTATACCAGTCTTAAGAATGTTACGGTTGATACATCCAGTAATGGGGTACAAAATTTGACTCACTGGGAAGCGCTGAACAAGTATATTCTTGACGCATATGATGGATATATTCGGCTGAGATATATTGCAGACGCTTCCCATACGAAAATCGTTGTCGTAATGGACTATCTTGATGATATCACAGATCAGACAAGCCAAACTGTCAGCTATGGTCAGAACATGACAGACCTTGAAATTTCACGAGAGCTTACCACTGATATTAAAAATTCGACAGTAGCATACGGCTCTAATACGACAACGTCCGGCTGGTGGATTTGGGCGTCAAGCACAACATCTTTTATAAGTAGTTACATGTACACAGACGATGCATCAATCAACAAATATGATCGCATGGGGGCATGTGCACTCAAGGATGGTAATGCCACAAAAGACGAACTTAACCAGCTGGCTCAGAAAGAGCTTGGGACATATGACCATGACGTCACCCCCACGGTCACCGTCAAAGCCTTCGACCTGTGCGACACGGGGCAGGCGACGGATCATCTGGGCTTTTTGAAGAAGACCCGGATCGTCTCGGAGCCCCACGGCATCGACGAGTGGATGGTGTGTACCAAAGCGGTGCTGCCGCTGGATAAGCCCGACCAGAAAGAGTTTACCTTCGGACGGACCCCGGAGAAGCTGACGAGCCAGCAGAACCGCAATACCGCCGCCAGCGAACAGGCCAGCCTGAGCCTGAAGGGACTGATCAGCTATACGCAGTCGAAGCAGGGGTAAACCAAAAAATTCAAAATGGAGTGAACTATGGACTTTGATACCATTATCAAGAAGCTCCGGACGGCGCTGTATGGAGTGGAGGTGCGGGAATACATCGCCCAGGCCATGGAGTACGTGAAGAGTACGATGGAAAGCGGTATTACCACCATCCAGAACGTGCTGAAGCAGGCCCAGGCGGCAAGGGATGCGGCGAGTACGAGTGCTTCCAATGCGGCAAGCTCGGCAAGTGCGGCCAGTACGAGCGCCAGCAATGCCGCTTCCAGCGCCAGCGCCGCCAAGAGCAGCCAGACCGCCGCGGCAAGCTCTGCAAGTGCGGCGAAGACCAGCGAAACCAACGCTAAGACGAGCGAAACGAACGCGGCCAGCTCCGCAAGTGCAGCGAAGACCAGTGAGGAAAATTCCGCCAATGCCGCCATGAAGGCACTGAAGGAAGCCGCCGATTCCGGAGCTTACAAAGGAGAGAAAGGCGACAAGGGTGACAAGGGAGATACCGGCCCGGCGGGCAGTTATTCCAATGCGACCCAGAGCACTGCGGGCCTGATGAGCGCGGCGGACAAGGTGAAACTTGATGATCTGTCAAATGCTATTACGGCTAGCGGCTCAAACTATGTGCGTTTTTCGGATGGAACACAGATTTGCTGGTCGGATACCTATACGACGATGAAAGAAACGGTTGGTGAAACAACTTATACCGGATATGGATTCGCATTTTCAGTTCCTTTTAGCAGTATATCATACAGTGCTGTTATGTCCGAAACTGCAGCTTTCGCTACTAGTGGTATGTTATCTTCTCACTGGCCCAAAGCAACAACGTATGTGACATTTGGCAATGCGTGGCACAGTGCAATTGCTATTGGCCGCTGGGAGTGAGGTGAACACAAATGGAAATCAAACCCGGAACCAAAATCCAAAAGCCTGTTATCACACAGGCTGAATGCGATGCCTATTCTGCCGTTGTGGATGCCATCATCGCCCACAATGAGGCTGTTGCTGTCGGAGATGCCCTGTGGGCTATGGACGATCGAGCAGACGCTTATGTTGTGGTGGAGTGTGGCACGAAAACTGACTCTGCCGATGGGCCGAAGCCGCCCCGTACACTGGAAGAGCAGATTGCTGCTTTACAGGCCGCCCAGGATGATGCCGACGCGCTGAACGTAGACCAGGAATACCGGCTGACCCTGCTGGAGCTGGGACTTACGCCGGAGGCATAAGAGTCGGGTCAGCCCATTTGTATCGTTTCGCTTATTGGCCCACTGAAAGGGAATGCCGATGAGCGATTTTTTACATTAAGATGGCTCATGCAGAACGTGAGCAGAAAGGAATCAAAATGGAACTCTACAACACCTGTGTACGCCTGATCGAACGCGGCAAGACCAACGGGATGCAGAAGAAGCTGGATATCTTCTTTGCCAACGACCGCCTGACCGAGGATGAGTACAATAAGCTGTGCACCCAGCTGGCTGAGAAACTGAAGGAGCAGGGGAATGCTTGATATCATTGATGTTTCCGTGTGGCAGGGAACCATTGACTGGGCGAAAGTCAAGGCTGCCGGAACTGTGGGCGGGGTGATGATCCGGGCAGTTTCCACCAAGGGAGGTGAGCTTTATGTGGACCCGACCTTTGAGAGAAACTATGCAGGGGCAAAAGCTGTGGGTCTGCCGGTGGGGGTTTATTCCTATGCAAAAGCGACCACCGAGACCTATGCGCGGCGGGAACTGGACCTGCTGAAAACCTGCCTGGAGGGGAAGACCTTTGAGCTGCCCATTGCTATGGACGTGGAGGACCCCCGTCTGAAAAGTTTGCCCGCAGCTGAGTTGACGAAACTTGTCAAAACGGAACTCAAGGAAATCGAAAAGTGGGGGCTGTACGCGATCCTGTACACCTACTCGAACTTTGCCGACTACAATCTGAACATGTGGGAGCTGGCAGACTTTGATCTGTGGATCGCAGACTACCGTGGAAAGCGCCCGATCCGCAAACATGGGATGTGGCAGTACACGAACCACGGCAGGATAACAGGCGTCAATGGCCCGGTGGACATGAGCCACGTCTATAAAGACTACCCTGCCGTCATTCGGAAAGCCTGTCTGGGCTGCGTGAAAGGGGTGTGAAGCCGACGGAAGGTTTTATCGTGACACACCTGAATGAGATCGTTTCGATCCTGATCGCCAGCGTGATGGGCTGGATGGGCAAGACGCTGTTCATTATGATCAACGAGCAGAAAGCGCTGAAAAAAGGCGTGAAAGCCATGCTCCACGACCGGCTTTACCAGAGCTGCCAATATTATATCAAGCAGGGATGGGTAGACCTGGATGGACTGACAAACACCCGGTTCATCTATGAATCTTACCACGAACTCAAAGGAAATGGGACGGGAACAGACTTGTTTGAACGTATAAAAGCGCTTCCTCTGAACGAGGAAGAAACGACACACCGTTAAAATTCAAAATGGAGGAACCTATGGAGAACCTGAAAAATGTGACCATTGGCACCTGGGCGCGAACCGTATGCCTGATCGTGGCGCTGCTGAACAGCCTGCTGACGGCTTTTGGCAAGAGCCCGCTGCCCATTGACAACGAACAGCTCCAGCAGCTGGTGACGACTCTGATCACCGTTGTGGTGGCGATCATCAACTGGTGGCAGAACAACTCGTTTACCACTGAGGCGATCGCGGCTGACGAGCTGTACACGAAACTGCGGGCAGAAAACAGGAAATAATCATCATTCGATGCAAAGGAGGACACTATGAACCCATATTACGGTGCATATCCTCCGCAGAGCCTTACTCCACAACAGGCAGCTGCTCTGGGAGGATGGCAAAACAACCAGAACCTGGGATACCAGGGAACGGGAATTCAAAATGGATACACGCAGTCCCTCATCCAGGCCATTCCCGGCCGGATGGTGCATGACATCCAGGAAGTACGGCCCAACGAGGTGCCAAACAACGGCACCCTGGCGCTGTTTCCCAAAGATGACATGAGCTGTGTGTACGCGAAGTATCTTTCCAATGTCGGAAAAATTGAGACGCTGATCTTTGTGCCAATGGCCCAGACCGCAGAACAGCCTGCCGAAAATAATGGCGAGCTGGCGGAGATCCGGGAGAAGCTGGACGAGATCAAGAAGCTGGTACAGAAAAAGGGGCATCCCTACCACAAACAACCTTACAAAACCGGAAAAGAGGGGCTGAAGCATGAACCGAGTGCCGACTGATCCGAAGATGGGCTTTGTGAACCGGCTTCTGGCGCAAAACCCACAGTTACGGAACAACCCGATGGCGCGCAACGCGCTGTCTGCAATTCAAAATGGAGATTCCGCAAAGGGGGAGGAAATCGCCCGGAACCTGTGCGAAAGTTATGGGGTGACCCCTGAACAAGCTTACGCCCAGGCGATGCGGTTCTTTGGCGGTCGTTAAAAACACACAAGGACGTTAAACATATTTCCAGTGATGTGAATTGAGCTTCGGCTCAGGATACGCGCGGCCTGAAAAGAGGCTCAGTGAACATATCCGAACATCCATCCACTGATATTTCCAAGGAGGAAATGATATGTTTAACAACGGTATGATGAGCATGATCCCCAGCCTGTCTGACATTGCTGCTGTGACCGGCGGCCGGAACGGAAACGGTTGGGGCGATGGCTGCGGTGCATGGTGGATCATTGTGATCCTGTTTGCACTGTGGGGCGGCTTTGGTTACGACGGCAACGGATTCGGCGGCCGCGGAAACGGTTCTGCTGCCCGCAGTGCTGTGTCCGACGCAGCCACCCGGGCTGATATTCAGCGTGGGTTCGACAACCAGAGCGTCGTCAGCAAGCTGAACGGCCTGGAAAGCGGCCTGTGCGACGGCTTCTACGCCATGAACACCAGCCTGCTGAACGGCTTCAACAACACCAACACCGCCATGCTTCAGGGCTTTAACGGTGTGAACACTGCCATGATGCAGGGCAACTTTGGCATCCAGCAGGCGATCAATGCCGACACCGTGGCCAACATGCAGAACACGAACGCCCTCCAGACCCAGCTGGCGAACTGCTGCTGCGAGAACCGGCAGGGTCAGGCCCAGATCCAGTATGACCTGGCCACGAACACCTGTGCGATCACGACCGCTATCGCCAACCAGACCCAGCAGATCATGCAGAACGACAATGCAAATTATCGCCAGCTGCATGACGAACTCGTTGCAAACCGCATGGCCGACAAGGACGAGACCATTGCCCAGCTGCGGACTCAGGTGAGCCAGATGACCCTTGCTGCAAGCCAGCAGGCTCAGAACAACTACCTGGTCAATCAGCTGCGCCCCGCGCCTGGCCCTGCTTATCTGGTGCAGAATCCCTATGCAGGGACCGGCACGCTGCCTTGCCAGATGGCCGGTGTGACCGGCTGCTGCAACATGGTGGCGTAAATTTCAAAATGGAGAGCGCTGGGAGGAACTGGCGCTCTCCTTTTATATTTTGAATAAGGGAGGATACGCAGATGATCGAGTTATCCAATTCGACCACGCAGACTTTGGAGAGCGGACAGGCGCTTCTGTTTGATGTGACGAACCTCAAGACCCGCTGCACGGCGGAGTGTCATCGCGCAGGGATGAGCGACATCAAGCTCCGGATTCCGGGCATCTATGAAGTGGCTTTTTCTGGTAACATCGCGGGTGTGGCAGCCGGTGCGGTTCAGCTTAGCATTTCCGCAGGGAATGCAGTGCTTCCCGGTTCGACCATGATCGCAACCAGCACCGCAGCCGGGGATGCCAACAATGTGGCCAAGACCATGCTGCTGGGGACCGGGTGCGGAATGTATGATGTGATCCGGATCGTGAACAGCGGTGCGAGTGCTCTGACGGTGGCTCCGGGTGCAAATATTGTCATCCGGAAGCTGTCGTAAAGGAGGGGCTAACATGGAAGATCGTTGCATGGAGAGTATCTGCTCGATGATGGAGACCCTGACCAATGCCCTGAGCGGGGAGCTGGCAAAAGGGATCGAGCAGGTGAACACCCACGAGGCAGGCGAAGTGACCGATATGATCAAAGACCTTGCCGAAACGAAGCGGAACCTGCATGAGGCGTGCTACTACAAGAAAGTTGCCGAGGCCATGGACGAAGCGGAAGACTATCGGATGGGGTATACGCCCTCGACGAAGCAGCACCGCTATATGGAGAAGTGGCTGCGCGACCCGGAGGAGTTCGAGCACGAGATGCGGGACAAGGACTACGGTGAGTTCCCGCTGCGGCATCGGGGCGAGTTTGAGCATGAGGGACGGCAGTACGGCAAACCGTATGGTGAGTACCTGGAGGCCCGCAAACACTACACCGAGAGCCACACGGCCATGGATAAGGCGGAGATGGACCGCAGAGCAAGCGAGCACCTGGTGAGCGCGATGACGACCATCCGCACCATCTATGGCGACGCAGACCCTGATTTGCGCAAGAAGATCAAGGCCGACTTCACGAAGCTTGTGGCCGACATGCCCGCATAATTCAAAATGGAACGGTTTACGATGAACGGGCGGCTCTGGCGCGTCCGATTTGTAGACCCGGACAGCCCATATCTTGTGGACAGGACGGAGGACCTTAGCCGTGACAGACCCAAAGCTGCAACATGTGTTTGTGGCGCGAGGACTGCGCGGGCCGATGCTCCGAAAGGTCCTGATCCACGAATTGGGCCATGTTGCCCTGGTCAGTTATGATCTGCTGCCTGAATTGCACCGCATGGTGAAGCCGGTCTACTGGACCGATGCAGAAGAATGGGCTTACAACTGGATTGCGGACTATGGCGATATGATATTTGCGAAAGGCGCTGAACTATTGGAGACTGATATTTTGCACGATGCGCTGAGTTATGCTGTCTGAGATAACTTCAATGATATTCGCTCAAATGCAAAGTGAAAAAGTTTCAGATTGATATTCGGAACCTTCGCAAAGAAAAAAGCCCCTGAGAAGTCCGGTGTAGACGCGGATTTTTCAGGGACTTTTATTTTTTTGAGGGTGTAGGAATTAAGAGGAGGAATAGTGCAGGAATAATGAATGAGTTATGTGCATTTTACTACGTTTTAGGACGGCTAAATGCGTTTAAGTAAAACGATGGTATGTGATTTTTGACGATACGGCGTAGGTGGGGAGTTTCTATCCACGTATTTAATGAGAACGAATCAACGATGCTTTTTAGCTAAAATGTAGAAATAATCGACGAGTGAACTGAGCTTAGACACATTCATACACCTCCGAAAAGACAAAAAGACCCTGAAGATTGCCATACATTTCGTAGATGGTTTTCTTCAGGGTCTTTTATTTTGATCGGGGTTATTTTATCTTCTCAATCTCGGTGAGGAGCCATTCAGGATCACGGCGAACGTACTTTGATTCGGTAACATCCTTTATGGTATGTCCCATCATCAGCTTCAGGGCGTATTCATCCACTCCGGCTTTTTTTGCAGCAGTGGCAAAATATACACGGCCATCATGAGGACGATGTTCAGGGTTAAGCCCTAATTGATCTTTGGCCTTTGTAAAAAGCAGATGGTAGCGGTGATATGTATAATACAAACGATGATAAGTATTAGTCGTTTCGGCAGTAAACAGATATTCATTGCCGATACTTTTTGAATGATGATAGTTTCGAGTAACGATGTCAAGTATTTTGTGATGGATTGGCACGATACGATTTTTTCCGGCATCAGTTTTTGAACCACCCTTTATCCAACGTTCATCTAAATTGACGTTTTCAAGCTTCAAAGCGAGTATTTCATTTGGTCGCCAACCGCTGTAAAGCTGTATATATAAAATCTCCATACTTGGATCAGACTCCATAGCCGATTGAATCAGAAGAAGTTCTTCTCCTGTATAATTGATATGTGGGGTTTCTGCATGAGTAATTGCTTCTTGATCCTCTTTTGGCAGAGCGAACGAACGAGCATAGTTTTGAGGAACCAACTCGTTCGAGAGAGCATAGTCGTAGATCTGATTCAAAATATTTTTGGCCCGGGCTTTTCCTGTACGCGGAAGCGGACGAGTATCACCGTGAACATCCACAGTGGTAGCATTATCCAACGCATATTTTAACTGTGGAGTGCGAACCTGGTTTAATGGGAGATGGTGGATCGCCCGAAGATAACGCCACTCGGAAAGGTTTTTACGAATTGTGCCCTCGCTTACATTTTTAGAATGTTCGAACTGCCATTTTTCAAACAATTCCTGCATAGTAATACTGGATTCCAGCGAGTATGGATTTTTGTTATATTCGACGAGAGCAAGATATGCATCATTATAAGTTTCAAAATAAGATTGAGGTTGAAGTGGTTTACAGATGGGCCGCCCCTCTTGAGTTTTGTCCACTGTGACAAGTGCCCTGAACGGCTTTCTTAGATTGCGCCCCTTAATCTCTGAAATCTGTCCAAATCCATTCGGGAGTCTACGGCGTTTATTCGCTTTCCTAGGATAGACTTGGGCATTTTTCTTGAGGGGGAAACCACAGTGCGGACAGACGAGGGCTTTGTCTGAAATCTGCAATTCGCACTCTGGACAGGTTGTTAGCATAGTAAAATACCTCCTTTTGGGCTCTGAATTCTATTCTAGCTTAAACGGTGTTACGTCAATTGTCAATAGTTCATTGCCAAGAAAATAAAAAGCATCACGCACTGCCCCGCTTTCTTCCCTAAAATCTGCATTAAGGATGCAGTAAGATGTCCTTAGAGATTTTTAGGAGGAAAGCTCTATGAATGACCTTGTTTTTCCAGCAGGATCGGTACCGGTACGAGTTGCCGCAAAAGTGTACGGGCGTGATCCATCATGGATTCGAGCAGGAATCATTTCGGGTTGGCTACCAATTGGAACAGCTACCAGAGACGGTAAGAAAATCACAGATTTGAAAGAAATGAACTCCAAGTTCGGACGTATCAATTTTTACATCTCACCGAAAGCGCTCTATGAGCAAACTGGATTTTTGTGGAGGGGTAAAGATGGCACACGTTGAACTGTCTGAGAAAAATCCATATTATATTTCAAAGCATCGGTATTACGAGCTCAAACATTTCTGCTTACAGTATCCTGAATGGAAAGAGGCTCTGGTCATGCTGGATGCCTGGAAAGCAAAACCAGAAGAATTGCGGACCTACACGACCAAAGGGAGTCAGCAGTCGAACCCAACAGAGCAAACGGCCATTGCCAGAGCATTCTTCAGCAAGCGCGTGAATCTGGTGGAACACTGTCTCCATGATATTTCTCCGGCGATTGCGCCCTATGTACTGAAAGGGGTGACAGAGTGCATTCCCTATGATATTCTGCGAATTCGTGGATGCCCCTGCTGCCGGGAAAGCTACTACGAGCAGTACAGGAAGTTTTTCTGGATGTTAAGCATCGAACGTGGGTGACGCGAAAAATACAGCTTCCTTTATGGAGGTGATTATTATGTTTGATAAATTCAAGATTCGAGTGATAATTGCAGTATGGGAATACCATATTGCTATGTACACATGGTGGGATAAGCATCAGAAAAATGCTTATAAGCATGCCATGTGGAAATGGCATATGTTGCGCTCTATAGAATGCAGCAAAAAAGCTTGGACATTGATCGGCAAAATGTATTGCCAGTAAAATGCTGAGAGCCGTGGAGAAATCTGCGGCTCTTGTGTTTTTTTTTT
>ERZ1034865.346-NODE-346-length-30980-cov-6.058302_pt1 | contig 30980 bp, 27 predicted proteins | sample MGYA00520632_ERZ1034865 | MGnify/ENA primary metagenome ERZ1034865 (study PRJEB33766, sample SAMN09781738) | gut metagenome | biome: gut microbiome | host: Homo sapiens | place: Madagascar | study: EMG produced TPA metagenomics assembly of the PRJNA485056 data set...
TAGACAATGTCCATGTCGGTGCCAGCGTCGCCGTCCTCGTCAATCCAGACTTTTCCGGGAAGCTCGTCGCGGATGTCCTCGACGTCGCGGACCTTCACGATTTTCGCGTCGTTGTCCTCGACTGCCCACTCGATTAGCCCAAGCGGGGCGAGCAGCATCGGGACGCGGTTGTCCTCGTAGCTGCTCCAGTTGGCGACGATTACAGCGGATCCTTCGTGGATGACAATGCCCGCCTCGTGGTTCGTGTCTCGATAAAGATTAAACATTTTTTCTCCTTCTCCCCGTCAAGCCGGTAGGTCAGCATTTTATTTTATAGTTTACTGATTTTCTTTTTCGCGGTTGTATACTTCAATTATGGGCTGAAAATATTTTTTCTCCGCGTCTTCGCGCGCTTTAATTGCGTCGTTTAGCGCTTTGTATTTGCCGAGATGTTTTACTTTTCCGTGGAGCGTAATATGCGCGCAGTACCTTTTGACAGATTCATCAAAATAAACTCCGCGCACACCCAGCTTGTTGTTTTTATTAGCTGAATGACCTCTGATCTTTGAGATGGCGGTTCCGTGGAATTCACCCATGTTTTTGCTGTGGTTTTTTCGCGTTGTCTCCGTTCTCAGGCAGCCGCAGCTCAATGTGTTGCCGCTGACCAAGTTAGACAATCCAGTGTCAATCTCGTTGCCACAATCGCATTTACACCGGAATCTACGAAGTTTGTTTCCGCGGTATATAATCGGCTCGACCTCCGAAACCACAACAAGTCTTCCGAAGCGTTCACCTATGATTTCTTTCTTCGCTCTGGACATGATTGCTCGATGCTTTCTCCTTCTCCCCGTCGAGCCGATAGGACAGCTGATTTTTGTCGAGTCAGACGGTTTCGATCTTCACGCCGTCGACGATTGCACTGTCGTCGAAGGTGTGGTCTTCATCGTCATACGGCTTGACCGGCTCGACGATGATGTCCTCGCCGCCGCAGAAGTCGCTGAGCGGGATGATGACCGGCTTGACAAGGCGGCAAGCCAGAGTCTCCATGACGTCTGCGACCATTTCGCAGAGCGCCGCGTAGCTCGCGCTCTCGTCATACGCCTCGGCGTCGTCGATGACTGCCTCGGCGAGGAGGCGATGCGCGGTTGAGTGGAAGAACGCGCCGCCGGGGATAGTCGGGTCGAGGCCGTCGACGGCTTCGTCTCCGCGTCTGCCGCTGAAGCTCGCCTGCCCGCCGTAGGAGCTGACCGATGCTCTCACAAGCTCGGTTTCGTCGTGGCTGCGCTCGTCGTCGTTGTGCGGCGCGTGGATGTCGAAGTACTCGCCGTCGACGATGGCGGTGCCGAGGTCGTCGGCGTCGGTGGACCAGTACGGGTCAAACTCGTTGATTTCCTCGCCGTCCTCGAAGTATTCGGGGACCAGCACATAGTTTGTTTCGTCGGTGTCGACGTTTTCATTCATGTCGACGAGCATCATGTCGCGACGGTCAGCTTCGGTTTCGCCGATGGTCGGGATGTATGCGGTGCAGTTGATTGCAGTGAAATTTTCGCCTTCAATTTTGATGGTGTTAGTAGTCATGATTTTTTCTCCTTCTCGCCGTGTAGCCGGTGCGTCAGCTTGATTTTTGGGATGCCGCCGATTCGCTCGACGGCTCAGGAGCGTTGAGGTCATTCCGCGTCGGGAGCGATGTCAGCTCCGACGACGATTTTTACTGTCTGATAACGTCCTTCATCCTCGCTGTACTTATCGATGGTTTCCATCGACTTTATCTTGCGCAGTCCGTAGGCTGTCTTAATGATGCCGTCCGAAGTCCCGCGCCAGCCGTGATACTTGCATATCTCGCGGTTTGTGTTCCCCGGAACGCCAGTTCCGTTGTCCTTCATGATGCGGAAGGACTCGGCATTTTCCGGCGCGCCTTCGCGCTTGCTTCCGTAAAGTATTACGGCGTCGCCTACATGGAAGTCGGCGTAGATGTCGTTGATCGAGCGATTGTAGGTGGTGTTGATGTAAAGTGTTTTCTGTGTCATGGTTTTTTCTCCTTCTGCGGTTTCTGGGTGATCCGCTTCCCTTCTTTATCTTACATATATATTATATCACACTTTTTCGCTTTTGTCAATAGGTTATCGAAAAAAAACCCGAATAAAATTGTAAATAAAATATGAATAGAACAATTCGCGGGGCAACCCGCGACGAGGCTTGTAATGGGTATTAATAACTCTGCACAGGCTGTGGAAAAAAGAAAAAAATAAACCGACACGGCAACGCGCACACACGCGTATGCGCGAGAAAGGATGTGCCAGATGGCGTTTGTTCGAGAGCAGCAGATATACACCCGCCGGGAGAGGGGCGAGGAGATGAAAGAGGTCCGCATTTCCGTGATTTCTGAAGGGCAGAAAAAGTACTATGGCGAAAAAAGAAGACGAAAGAAGACTGCCGTGGCTTCCCCGAAGCAGAAGACGCTCAATGACCGGCACGCGCGAGAGTACTTTGAGCAGCTGGCGAACACAAATTTTGGCAAAAACGACCTGCTTTTGACCACTACATATGCCGATGGACACCTTCCGGCGACTGCCGACGAGGGCGACGACAACGTCCGGCGGATGCTCCGGCGGCTGGCAAAGACTTATGCGAAGCTTGGCGTGCCTTTTCGGTATATCTTCACGACTTCTTTTTCCACAGGACGCGGCGAAAGCAAAGAAATAGTGCGTATGCATCACCACATTTTGCTTTCCGGCGGCGTTCCGCGAGAAGTGATAGAGGACGCGTGGAGGGCGAAGTCGGACAAGCCTGGTCAGCTCGGCGAGCTGCTGGGGTTCGCAAACGTAAAGCGGCTTCAGCCGGACGAAAGCGGGATTACTGCCGTGTGCGTTTACTTCTTCAAGCAGGCGCGAGAGGGGATTCGACGCCGCTGGCACGCAAGCGTCGGACTGAAAAAGCCGCTGGCGGTGACGCCGAACGACGAGTCGTATGATTTTCGGGATCTGGAGCGGATTCGTGTGAGAGGGAGCGACGCGCCGGAAGTGAGCTTCTGGGAAAGGAGATATCCCGGTTGGACGCTTGCCGGGCTGGGAGCGGTCACTGTCCGCGAGAGCGAGCTTTCGGGGACGTCTGTCCGCGTGCGGCTGCGGAAAATTCAGGATAAAAAAGTTCAAAAAGCGAGAAAAGGAGGGCTGAAAGCGTGAGCGGATGGGAAAAAGGACCGATGGCGAGCGAAGACGACGAGCAGGAGGCGCTATTTGAGTGGGCGCGGATGATGGAGCGGGCATATCCATGCCTGAGACTGCTTTACCATGTCCCAAACGGCGGGAAAAGAGACATCGGGACGGCGCGGGCGCTGAGGCGACGAGGTGTGAAGCCCGGTGTGCCTGATCTCTGTCTGCCGCACCCTTGCGGCGGGTATCATGGGCTGTACGTCGAGCTGAAGACTGCCGCCGGGAAAGCGAGCGAGCATCAAAAAGAGTGGCTGGAAGCTCTCCGCGAGGAGGGTTACTTTGTCGCGCTTTGCCGCGGATGGGCTGACGCCGCCGCGACGATAGAAAAGTATCTGGGAGGCGGAAGATGAAGACGCGGGGATTTAACTACCTTCCGGCGGTGCGGCTTGGGAGGAAAGAGCAAGGGCTGATCTACTACCTGAGCCACAACTATTTTTTGCTGCCGGAGGACAAGCGGAGGATCATCGACGAGCATATCGAGGCGGTCGGCGGGGAGAACGCCTCGGCGCTCAGGCGGTACATGACGACGGACGATACCGCCGTGAGGATTTGCCTCGACGAGTATATCGGTTCGCCGAACAGTATCTACATGATGCAGCGGGAGTATTACGAGACTTTTCCGCTGAGTCGGATTCTTAGCTGAACGGGGACTTTATAAAAAACGCGGCGGAACTGCCGGAAGTGGGTGACTGCTTCCGGCTTTTTTCGTGCTTGGGAAAAGTTAGTAGTTATGGCGGTACGATGTGTGATACGATAAAAGCAGAAAGGGGGCGGCTGCATGGGACGAAAGAAGAAATACCCGAACGGGAAAGCGCTGAAGGCGGCGTGTGACCAATATTTTGACTCGATATCCTACGATATGCCTGAATTTTTGGGCGGCGAGCCGCTGCTTAACCGCCTCGGCGAACAGGTGGTGCGGAGAGCGTGGGCTGTCCCTCCGACACTGTCCGGACTGTGCAACCGGCTCGGTATCAGCCGTGACACATGGGCGGTCTACTCGGCGGACGAGGAGTACTCAGACGCTTGCAAGGCGGCGAAAGCGGTTATCGAGGAGTACCTTGAAGCGGAGCTGTCCGTGCGCGAAAAGAGCGTCCAGGGGCTGATATTTAACCTCCAGAACAACTACGGCTGGTCAGGCGAAAAGCGCGAGGTTGAGCTTGGCGAGAGGGCGAAAGCTGCTGCCGATGCCGCGAACATCACGATGGCGGACAAGCTGGCGCTGATCGGAGAGGTGGCTGAAGCTCTCGGCGGAAAGTCTGACGACGGACATGACGGCGGTGACGCGGATGAATCCGAAGCACGCGGAAGCGGCTGATTCCAGTCGACCGGAAAAGAAAAGGGCTTCGCGTACCGGAAAGAAGCTGAGACGCGACGAGGTGGAACGCGCTTATGCCGCGGCTGTGTGGTATAAGCGGCTGAAAGAGACGTCGAATGACAGCTTTATGGAGCTTTACTTCGACGCGCACAGATTTCTTGTGCTGAAAGGCGGAGGCGGTTCGGGAAAGTCGGTTTTCGCGGCGCGGAAAGTCATCGAGAGGGCTGTCAGCGAGCCGGGACACAGGTTTCTCGTCTGCCGGAAGGTCGGCAGGACGATACGGCAGTCGTGCTTTCGACTGATTTGTGCGCTGCTGTCGCAGTACTATTCCGGATGCGGGGCGGTTATCAAAAAGGGCGATATGCAGATCGAGTTTGCCAACGGCTCGGAAATCATTTTTTCCGGGCTTGACGACGTCGAGAAGCTGAAGTCGATATACGAGATCACGGATATCTGGATCGAGGAAGCGACGGAGCTTGACGAGACTGACCTGAATCAGCTGAATATCCGTATGCGCGGAAAGTCGCCATACTACAGGCAGATGATTATCACTTTCAACCCGGTGAGTATTCTTCACTGGCTGAAAAAGAGATTTTTTGAACCTCAGCGCGGTGAGATTGCGGAGAAAATCCGGACGCATGAATCGAATTACCGGGACAACCGTTTTTTGTCCGACGAGGACAAGCAGGAGCTTGAGAATTACAAGTACCTTGACCCGTATTATTATCAGGTCTACTGCCTCGGAAACTGGGGCGTGACCGGAAAGACGGTATTTGACGCCGAAAAGCTGTCGGCAAGGCTGGAATATCTCACGGAGCATAAGCCCGGCGGGAGGATCGGGAGCTTTGCTTATGGCTACGAAGGCGAGCGGATTGTGCCGGAGAGCTGGGCGTTTGTCGACGACGCCGACGGATTTGTCCGGATATACAGGGAGGTTGAAAGCGGCGTGCCGTATGTCATAGGCGCGGACACTGCCGGAGACGGCTCGGACTGGTTTGTGGCGCAGGTCCTTGACAACCGAACGGGTGAGCAGGTATGTGTGATGAGATGCCGGATAGACGAGGACTTGTTTACAAAGCAGCTTTACTGCCTGGGGATGTACTACAACCGCGCGCTTGTCGCGCCGGAAATCAACTTTTCGACCTATCCTGTCCGCGAGCTTCAGCGGCTGGGGTATCAGAACATTTTCGTCAGAGACGCGATAGACACCTTCACGCAGGAGCCGAAGAAGCAGTTCGGCTTCCGGACGGACACAAAGTCGCGTCCGGTGATTATCGCGGGGCTTGTGAAGGTGATCCGCGAAAATCCGGAAGTGCTGAATGATGTGACGACTATTGATGAGCTGCTGACGTTTGTCAGGGACGAGCATTTCAGAGCGGCTGCCGCCGAGGGCGCACATGATGACTGTGTTATGTCGCTGGCGATTGCGCATTACCTGAGACCTTATCAGGCGTGCGTCGCGGAGACGCCGGCGGAAGAAGAAGTGACATGGCATGAATCGCTGTGGGACGACTACATGAGGGCGTCGCCGGAGGAGCGGCTGATGATGATAAAGCGGTACGGGCGACCGAAAGGGCTGAGCTGACCGCCTGACGGGAAAGGATTTATCATGGCTGAAGAAAAAAGCGGAACAAACGCGAAGCTGCAAATGTGGAAAGAGCGTTTCGCGAAAGCGAACGCGGCTTACCAGAAGGAGCTTGCGAATATTGAGACGAGGGACGCGGCTTGGCGCGGAGACGTCGAGCCGATAAAATACACGAGCAACGAAAAAGAGGCTGTGAAGACTCCGCATGTGAGAAACATCATAGCGGAGATCATCGAGTCGGAGGTCGACACGGGTATACCGATGCCGAAAGTCACGGCGAAGCGGAAAGAGGACGAAAGGCTCGCGAAGATCATTGAGGATATGCTGAGGGACGAGCTTGACCGGATGAGCTTTGAGATTATCAACGATTGGGCGGAGAGGGTCGTGCCGATACACGGCGGGTGCTTTTACCTTATCGAGTGGGACGGGACGCAGCGCGGACACAGCACGGTCGGCGAGAACAAGGTCACAAGGCTGAATCCGAAGCAGGTTATCCCGCAGGAAGGCATTTACGAGATTGAGGAGTTAGAGTATCTGTTTGTGCTGCTGCCGCAGACGAAAGAGTACATCAAGAAGCGGTACGGCGTGACGTTTGACAAGCAGGACTCGGAGGAACAGCCGGATATACGGACGGCTGACGGCGACTCCGGATCGAGCGACGACCTTGTGACACAGTATATCGCGTACTATCGCGGGGCTGACAGGCGGATCGGTATGTACTCGTGGGTGCTGGATACCGAGCTTGTCGACGATGAGAGCTATCAGGAAAGGCACACGGCGGAGTACCAGACGGAGAAATACGGCATTCAGCCGCCGGATGAAGTTCTGATGGGCGAGCAGAGCTTGACCGCGGGGACAGATGGTCCGCAGAGCGGTTTTCCGGACGGCGGGGACATGATGCCGTGGACGCCCGGCGGAGAGATGGGGATACCTGAGTACACTCCGGATGTGTTTCCGGTGGTGATGCAGCGGAACGTGACGAGTTTCGGAAGCTTCCTTGGAAACTCGGACGTCGACCTGATACTTGACCAGCAGCGGACGACGAATCGTATTGAAGCGAGGATAATCGAGAAGCTGCTGACGGGCGGTTCATACACGATTCTGCCGTCGGACGCGAATATCAAGACGAACAACGATATCGGCAAGACGATAACCGCCGATAATCCGGCGAAAGCCGCCGGAATACGCTCGGTGAGCCTTACCGAGGACATAACGCAGGAGCTGAGCTATCTCTCGCAGATTTACGAAGAAGCGCGGCAGGCTATCGGCATTACCGATTCGTACCAGGGGCGGAAAGACGCGACGGCGACGAGCAAGGTCGCGAAGGAGTTTGCCGCGAAGCAGACTGCCGGACGCCTGGAATCGAAGAAGCAGATGAAGAACTTCGCTTACTCGAAAATTTTTGAGATCCTGTTTAAGTACAAGCTTGCTTACGCGGACGAGCCGCGACCGATACGCGCGACCGACAAAAACGGCGACGCGATTTACGAGGAGTTCAACCGGATGGACTTTCTGAGGCGAGACGAGGCGGGGGAGCTTTACTGGAACGATGATTTTACATTTTCCTGTGATACTTCCGCGCCGCTGGCGTCGAACCGCGAAGCTATGTGGCAGGAGACGCGCATGAACCTTGAAAGCGGCGCGTTCGGCGACCCGACAAGCCTTGAAACGCTGATACTGTTCTGGGGCAAAATGGAGACGCTGCATTATCCCGGCGCGTCGGAGACGAAGCAGTATCTGATGGACGAGAAGGAACGGCAGGACCAGCTTGCCGCCGAACAGCAGCGGCTGATGAACGGGAACATACAAGCGCAGATAGAGGAAGCGGCGAGACAAGCCGCTATGCGGGACGCGGGAATGACCGACGTCCAGGCGACGGGAAACGCGAATTATCCCTCCGGCGGAACGCTGTGAGGGTTGATTTGAACCTGAAACGAAAGGAGGGCTGAAATATGGCTGACAAAACGAACTGCCTTGTCGGAAAGATCTCCGGCTCCGGTGTGCAGAACATCAAAGCTCCGGTGAATCAGAACAAGAAATCCGGAAAGGCGACCGTGACGAGAGGAAAGGACCTCCGCACCGGAAAGGGAAAGTAAGTTAAGTACGGCGTCACGGCGGTGTCTGTGACGCCCGTCACGCTGAGACGGTTAAGGGGTGCTTCCCTGTCAGCGGACGGGATTCCGTCAACGCCGGACCGGCGGCGCAAAATCCGGAATATCACGCAGGGTGAACAGCGAAAAAATCCCCAGGGCGAATGTCCTGAAAGGAGTGGACAATGGGATTTGAACAGAGCGAGATAAACGAGGTTTTCGGAGTCTCCGACGAGAGTGCGGATAATGGCGCGAATGGCACTGAAGAAACCTCCGGCACGGGTGAAGCCGCGACCGAGGGAAGCGCGCCTGAAGCGGCTGCCGAAGAAAGCACTGATACCGGAACGGGATCGCCGGAAAGCGTAGGACAAGCGCAGTCTGAGGCTGACAACCGGCGTTTCGCGGCGGCGAGAAGACGCGCTGAGGCTGAGAGGGATCGGGCTATCGCGGAGGAGAGAGCGAACAGCGAGCGATACATAAACGAGGCTATCGCGTCTCTCGGCATAACTGACCCGTCGACCGGCGCGCCGATAACGACGAAAGCACAGTATGACGCGGTGAGGTCCGCGCAGGCGGCGAACGCGAAGAACGCGTTTATGCAGCAGAACGGGCTGACTGAAGCGGAGTACAACGGGCTGATATCAAACCTCCCGGAAGTGCAGGCGGCACGGCAGGCTCTCGCGGAAGCGGAACGCGCCGCGAAGGAATCGAGCGCGATAACCGCGAAGATGAGGATCGACGAGCAGCTGAAGGAGATATCCAAAATGGATTCTTCCGTGAAGTCGCTGGATGATCTTATGGCTATGGACACATACCCGCAGTTTTACGAGCTTGTGAAAAAAGGCAACTCGTTTACCGACGCTTATAAGCTTGCGAATTACAGTCGACTGGTGGAACGCGCCGCTGCCGCGGAAAAGCAGCGTACACTCAACGCCCAAGCCGGAAAGGCACACCTGATGCCGCAGAACGCGGGACAGGGACAGGGGCTGCCGAGCGTACCCGCCGACGTCGCTGAGTATTACAGGCTGATAAATCCGGAAATGTCCGCTGAGGAAATTGCGCGTGACTACGCGAAAAGAAACAGGAAATAAAGAAAAAGAAAGGAATTACATATGGGTTTTCTCATTCACACCGTGGAGGGCGGCTATGTCCCCGCGTTTGAGTATCTTCCCGCATCGGCGATAACGCCGAAGCTCGGACTGGCTCTTAAGCTCTCGTCCGGACAGCTCGCGATAGCTTCCGGCACGGACAAGCCTGAGTTTATTTCGATGTGCGAGCGTTCAGACGCTCTGACTGCGGGAGACATTATCCCGGTTATCCGCGTGACGGATGACATTACGTTCGGAGTTCCCGCGCAGGCGGCTATGACGAGTGTTTCTATCGGCGCGAAGGTGACGCTTCATACTGACGGACTCCAGGTTACCGCAACGACGACCAGCGGAACGGCTGAGATCGTGGGACGTGAGGGCACTGCTGCCGGTGATATGCAGTATGTCCGATTTCACTGATCCGGACCCTGCTCCCGCGGATGAACAGAAGGACGGCTGACGTCCTTCGATTACAAAAGAAAGAAAAGGAAAGGAAAAACAATGGCTAACGTAACATTTACATATGGCTCCGGCGTCAACGACTCGATTTTCGGTAAAGTGCAGGCTCCTATTGCCTCCTTTATCGAGAAGAGAGGCGAGGCGTTTGAGCAGGCGTCGCTTGTGAAGGCGATATTCTCGACTAATCAGTCGAAGCATTTCGGCGAGAAGTACGGCTCAATGACCGCTATGGACGGCTTCATGCCGGTCGGCGAGAACGGAAAACACCCCGTCGACGGAAACCGCGAGAGCTACTCGAAGTTCCTCGAAAACGAGACGTGGAAGTCCTCTTTCTCGATTTCCCGTGAGGCGATGGACGACGCGGTTCTCGTCAACCTGAAGAAGAAGCCGGAGGCGTTTATCTCAGCGTACAACCGCACCCGCGAGCTTTACGCTGCCGCTATTCTCGGCGCGGCTGTCAAGGGACTTACCGAGTGTGAGTTCCGCGGCAGAAAATATGACGTGACCGGCGCGGACGGCAAGAAGCTGTTCGCGACCGACCATCCGTCGATTCTCGACAAAAAGTCTCAGGGAAATGTGTTCAAGGATTCGTTCTCCATAAAGGCTCTCGGCGCGGTGGAAACCAAGATGCAGGGCTTCATGGACGACAACGGAGATATTCTTGATATTTCTCCGGACACCATCATCATTCCGAACGATTTCGAGTTGAAGAACGACGTTTTCGAGGCGATAGGCTCGGACAAAGACCCGGATACCTCGAACAACGGCTTCAATTACCATTATGGTCGCTGGAACATCATTGTCCATCCGTACCTCAATCAGTTTATCACGGATGGCACAAAGCCGTGGATACTGCTTGACTCGGAGGCGAACAAGAGATACGACGGCGCGATCTGGCAGGACCGTGTCTCGCTCGAAGTGACGTCGAGCATTGACGAGGACACGAACGCGAACGTCTGGAGAGGGTACGCGCGATTCGTCGCGGGCTTCTCCGACTGGAGACCTTTCGCGATTGGCGGCGTGTCAACCGGCACACAGCTGATTTCGACCTCGACAGGCACCTGATAAAACAAAAAGGCGTCCCCGTATGGGTATCGTCCCGTGTGGGACGAGCCGCGGGGACGCCTTTTCGGTAAAGGGAGGAATCAAAGAATGATTATACAGAAGCTGCTGGCACTTGCGGATGAAGTCAAGCCGAACGCGCTGTCGACCGACCTGAAGATACAGTATATCAACGAATGTGAAGGACTGATACAGACAGAAGTCATGCTTCTGCCAGCGGGGGAGATTGTGACATACGACGCTGACGACCTTGAAAAGTCGACGCTCGTCCGACCGCCGCACGACAAGCTGTATCTTGTATACCTCGAAGCCATGATTGACTACACGAACGGCGAATACAACAGGTACGCGAACACGATTGCGCTTTTTGACAGCTATATGCGGGAATATCACAGATGGTATTTTGACAAGGTGCATCCGGCTGACCTTGATGAATCGGCGAGAAAAAACGCTATGCAGGCACTTTACGGAGGAACGACATGACACTTGAAACACTGATACCGATTATCTCGGTAGTTATCGCGATAGCGGGATTTGTCCTTGGGCGAATATCCGCGAGCCGGTCGGACGGAAAGCAGGACGGTGTTATCCTGACTGAAATCGGATACCTTAAGAAGGGCAATGACGACATTATCCGAAAGATGAACGAGCAGGATCACCGTTACAACGAGCTGGCGGAAAAGGTTGTCGCGGTAGACGAGTCCGCGAAGCAGGCGCACAAAAGGATCACCGAGCTGAGGGACGAAATAAAAGCTGATAAGCAGGGAAAGGAAAGAACATTATGACAGGATTTCCGAGAGGCACGACGCCGACGTTGAAGTTCAAGCTTCCGTTCGGGGCGAATTTACTGAAAACGATATTGATAACGATATCCCAGAAGGGATACAGCCTTATCAACAAAGAGAACGCGGATATTACGTCGACCGACGACACGCTGACCGTGACGCTGACTCAGGATGAGACGCTGACGCTCATGCCCGGAGAGATAGCAGTACAGATAAGGGCGGTGACGACAGGCGGGAAAGCGATAGCCTCGACCATAATGACGGCGGATGTCGCTGAGATATTGAAAGGCGGTGTGCTTGAATGAGCGGTGCTGCTGAGTTCGAGGTTGAGTTTCTGACGGATGAGATGGCTTTCGACGCTGAGTTTGAGTCGCTTCAGAAGCTCGACGAGATACCGGCTTATGAGGGGGCTTACGAGACAGAGGCTTGTTTCCGTGAAGACGTTGTTCTGCCGACAAAGGGCAAGCTGATGAACGGCGACTTTACCGTCAAGCAGATTGAAAGAACGCTATCGTTCAATGACGCGGGCGGAATGACGATTGAGGTTTCCGGCGGTGACATTGGACCGTATATTCCGTCGCCCGGCAGACCGCCGATAATTGCGAACAAGGTGATAATAGATGGTGAAACATTAGTCGACCTTACCGCTGACACTGTGACGAAAGACAACATTGCAAAAGGCGTGACCGCGCATGACAAATCGGGAGCGAAGATTGTCGGCGATAACAAGAATCTGGTTGACACCAGCGACGCGAACGCTTTGCCGGATGACATTTTGAAAGGACGCACGGCATATGTCGGCGGCGTGAAGACGGTCGGAAAAATGCCGGTGAACGATGGATTTTCCGCGGAAATAACCACGAAAGACGCTGAAGTCGAGATACCTAAAGGTTATCATGACGGAACCGGAAAGGTCAATATCGCTGACGCGGCGAAGGCGGCTCTGACGGCTGAGAACATCCGCGCCGGCGTGGCGGTCCTTGGTGTTGGCGGCACGCTGAAGGAGGGCGCGCCGATGACCGCCGCGAGTGATGCTGAAATGAACGCGCTGAAGACAGCGGATAACAACGGCGTGTTCGTGAAGTTCACGGGCGAGTCGACGGAGATTTTCAGAGAGGGAGCGTATTACAAGCTCGACGCCGCAGAGAATGGTGAATTGTCATGGACGCTCTGCGGTTTGAAGCTGGTCGAATTGACGATTGCCGAAAACGGGACGTATGAGGCTTCAGGCTACGTTGATGATACCGGAGAGTTTCAGAGCGCGGATGGTTTCAAAACGGTTACTGTAAATGTTCCGCTGCATATTGGCGAGCCGATGCACGTTGGTGAGCTGAGCAGGGTTCAGGAGCTTACGACACTTGCCAATGTTGGCAAAGTGATCATGTGGACAAACAGTAACACTGAGTCATTCAAGAGCCTGGAATTATATGTCTTGTACCGTATCAGCGGGAATCTGCAATGGTGTCACCTTATCACGGAACCGAAGACGTATGTTGAAGCGACGTATGATGCTGGCGGAAAAATGCTGACAGCTGCGCTGCATGGGTTTACGAAGATTGTGCATAGTCAGTTCCGCGATCAGGATAAGCTCACGTCTGTGACGTATGACAAGGCTATTACTGAGATAGGTGATTATGCGTTTGCCGGTACGAAAGAATGTCTGCCGGCGTCGGTGATTCCTTCAACGGTGCAAAAAATCGGAATAAGCGCTTTTGAAGGCAGCTCCATGCCTCTGACCACGCTGCCGAGCGGTGTGACCGAAATTGGCGAAAGTGCGTTTTCAAACTCGAGCATTGCATTGACATCGCTTCCGAGTGGGCTTGCGGCGATTCCCGCGCGTGCATTTTTGAGCACAGAAAATATGGCATTCACGTCATTGCCGTCGGGAGTTACAAGCATAGGTAAATTTGCTTTTTACTTTGCGAATGTTCAGCTGACCACTTTGCCTGACGCGGTGACAACTATGGGTGATAGCGCATTTTACCACAGCTCATGCCCAGCGCTGACAAAACTTTCAAACGGTTTAGCTGCAATACCGGAAACTGCATTTTATGAGGCTTCACTCGATGTGCTTACTTCACTTGGGACGGGGTTGCACATGATAGGAAATAATGCGTTTGTAAGTGCAAATGCGCCTCTGTTGACGTCGCTTCCCGACGGCTTGACAACTATCGGAGATAGCGCCTTTGATACCAGCACTGTTCCGCTGACAAGTATGCCGAACACTGTGACGGATATAGGATATGCCGCATTTTATAATTCTTCAGCAGCATTCACTTCGTTATCAACAGGATTGACACAAATAAAAGATTCGACATTTGCAGGCTGCTCAAATCTTACGCTTACATCACTGCCGAGCGGGCTTACCCTGATATACGGCGGCGCGTTCCGAGGCTGTTCCGGGATAACGATATCAATTATCCCAGACGGTGTGACTACAATAAGCGATAATGCATTTCAAGCTTGTACAGGAATCACTCAGATAACGCTACCGAGCGGACTTGACGAGATTGGCGGACGCGCTTTCGCGAGCTGCACAAGCCTGACGGAGGTTACATTTAAGTCAACGCCTGCTAACATAGGAAGATATATCTTCGGCGACTGTCCAAACCTTACAACAGTGCGTGTGCCGTGGGCTGAGGGAACGATAGCAATGGGCAATATGGGCATTGACACATCTAAAACTACTGTTATCTACAACTATACAGCGGAATAAGGAGAGGGAAAATGAGAGGTATTGACATCTCAAAGCACAACGGGAAGCTCGATTTCGCGAAGCTGAAAAAGAACGGAATCGGGTTCGTTATCATCCGCGCCGGGTATGGCGGTATTGTCGATCCGATGTTCAGACAGTATATCAGCGCAGCGAAAAAGGCGGGAATGCTTGTCGGTGTTTACTGGTTTTGCTATGCGCTGAACGAAAAAAGCGCGGAAAAGGAAGCTGAGCTGTGCCTCGACACGATAAGGGCTTCCGGATGCAAGCCGGAGCTGCCGATATTCTATGACCTTGAATATGACAGTGAGAGATACGCGAGGGACAAGGGCGCCGCGTTTACGAATCAGCTGAGGACCGACATGATTCTGAGCTTCTGTCGATGCGTCGAAGCGGGCGGATATACAGCCGGAGTTTATACGAATCCGGACTACTGGAGGTACAGACTCGACAATGGGCGGCTGAGGGGGCTAAAGCTGTGGATAGCGGCATATCTTAGGAACAACTGCACGGCGGAGTTTGAGGCTTACGGACCGGAGCGGATACCGTCGGAGTTCAGACAGGCAATGATATGGCAGTTCGGGAAATGCCGTCTTGACGGCGGAAACGGATACATAGATATCAACTATGGCTATGATCTCGGAGCATATGTCGTGAAGAACGCCGGATACGCGATAGGCGACAAGTATACGCTGAAGGGAAACGACAGGTACTCGAACGGCTGGCGCGTGCCGAAACGGCTCGTCGGGAAGAGTTTTACTATCTCCGCGGTCCGAGAAGGAAAGATTCTTCTCGCGGAGATAAAGAGCTGGGTCAGGGTCTGATGAAGCGGAAAGCGGAGTTTTCAAAGGTGGTCTTCTGGCTTTTGTTTGTGCTGACCGTCGGCGTCACGGTCGCGGCTTTCGCGCTGATGTGGTATACAGGTGACGCGCAGGGGCTTGTTTATCTGATACCGGCGGTCTACGGCGCGCTCGGAACGGCGACCGGATTTTACTATTGGAAAGCTAAAAAGGAAAACATGATAAAGCTTATGAAGGCTGAGGGGCTGAAGATCGAAAAGAGCGATATTCAGGACCGAGACACATTCGAGGCGTCCTATGACGCGGAAAGGAACGAATATGAAGAACAATAAGATAAACTGGAAGCAGAAGCTGTCGAGCCGTAAATTCTGGGCGGCGGCTGCCGGATTCGTCACGGCGGTGCTTGTGGCGTTCAGAGTCGAGAGCGGAACGGTTGAGCAGATCACGGCTATTGTTACCGCGGGCGGCGTGCTTGTGGCGTATATCCTCGGCGAGAGCGTCGTTGACGCGAACCGGGATTACACCGGCGGGGACGGCGGCACTGACGGCACCGACGACGAGGGCTGACCATGCCGACAGCTCAGATGCTCACGGAAGAAGCGCTTCCGAAATACAAAGAGGGCGAGCAGGACAAAGAGCGGATAAAGACGCTGTATAACTACCTTTTCATGCTCGTGGAGCAGCTGAGGTATTCGCTCGGAAATATTTCGGCAGACAATTTCAACGAAACGGCATTGAAAGAGCTGGAAACCGATATAAGCGCGCCGATTGTCCGGAGAGTGGAAGACGCCGAGGGAAACATTTCGACGCTGACACAATCGGCGGGACTTATATCGGCAAGGCTTGAATCCGCGGAAGGAAGCGTGTCCTCACTGGCTCTGACCGCGGAGTCGCTGTCGAGCCGGATCACGAGCGCGGAAGGAAGCGTATCGAACCTGACGCAGACGGCAAACTCTCTGTCAAGCAGAATATCGAACGCGGAGGGGGACATATCAAGCCTGACGCAGACAGCCGGGTCGCTGTCGAGCCGGATAACGAGCGCGGAAGGAAGCATATCCAGTCTGACGCAGACGGCAAACTCTCTGTCAAGCCGGATAGAGAGCGTCGACGGAAGCGTATCAAGCCTTTCGCAGACAGTGAACGGGCTGAGGCTGTCGGTGACGAACGGTGAAAGCTCGTCGACGATATCGCTCGTTAAGGACGGCGCGGCAGTATCGAGCGAGACGATTTCCCTGAAGGGTTATGTGACGTTCAGCGCGCTTTCCGGAAGCGGACAGTCGACTATAAACGGCGACAACATCACGACCGGAAACATCAATGTCGACCTGATATCCCCGAATAATGGCGTCGCGATAGTGTTTTCACATGCGATAGGCGCGTCATCGGGAGCGTTCAAAAGAATTGATTTTACTGAAGGAGTAAACATTGGTCTTGGCAGTAACAGCGGTGACTCCGATGTTTCATCGAGCTATCCAAATTCAATTTATTACCACGGAACTTCCATTTTTTCTGACGTCCCGCTTGCTCGGGTGTACAAGAGCGGATCAGGGTATGGATTATATCCGCTGCTGACGGCGGCTAACATCGCTGACGAGGTGGAAGGACTTCCGGCGGTGTTTGGATGATGAGAGGAGAAAAAAATGGCTTACGTTGCGTTTACCGATATCGGAATAACGATTGTCGGCGCGAGGGTCGAGGGGCTTGACACAAGTTATGAGAGGGATGACAGAACCATTACATGGTATGTGGACGGCAAAGAGCATTCGACCGATTCCATAAGCGCGGGCGCGAGCTATTCTCCGACCATGTACAGAACGGGACTGAAGCCCGAAACGTCGTACACGTTTCTCGCGATAATCAGATACTCGTCGACCGCGTCGAGCGGGCTTGACAGCTCAGTGTCGGTTTCCGGCAGCTGTACGACAAAGGCTTATCCCGATCCAGATCCGCCGGCGACAAGACCGGACACTTTCGAGTGGGACGCCGCTAAAGTATCCGGAAAGAAATTCAATCTGACAGCTTCCGAATGGAACAAGCTGACGAAAAACGTCAATGACGTGAGGGTATATAAGGGACTCGGACCGATAGCCTTCACGTCGGCGGTCAGCGGAAACACGTTCACGGCGGCAATGTACAACGAAGTTGTTTCGGCAATAAAAGAGATAAGCGGATACGGAACGTCTCTCGGAACGGTTTCATCCGGCGGGAAGGTTTATGCTTACCAGCTTGACGCTCTGAGGGACGCCGTGAACGCGGTAACATAATGAGAAAGGTGAAATTATGCTTATTACACTCAAAGAGTTAATTGACGCGTTGCCCGCGTTGAAAAAGCTGTATGAACAGGACCTTCCGCTTGATGAGGGATACAAGCTTTACAAATTTGCCAAAGAGGCGAACAGACAGCTTGAATTTTTCATCACCGAACGGCAGAAGATTTCAGACAAGATGGACAAGAACGCAAGCGACGAACTCGGACGGCTTCTCGCGACTGAGGTTGAAATGCCGGACAGGATTGAAATTTCCGGGAGTGAGAGCATCCATTTATCAGCCGCCGACATTGAACGACTCGAAAAAATCGTGCTGTTCAAAAATCTAAAATGAGAAAAGGAAAGGAACGGAAATCACAATGAATGAGCAGGTAACAAATGTCACATACGACGGACAGAACAGAGTTGAAACGATAACAAGAACCGTCACGAAAGCGGACGACGCGGACAAGCTCGGCGCACTGTATTATCAGCTCGGCGCACTGCTGCGCAGACTCCAGACAACCTCACTCGATGATACCGCGAAAGCGTCTGTGAATGAGCAGATAACCGTTATAAAAGCGTCAATAGCCGAAACGACTCAGTACCTTGCGGGATATGAGGTGAATCAGAATGCCGATTGAGTTTTCGGCGCCGGCTTATTCCGACGGGATCAGGCAGAAATCAATAACGGCTTTCGGCGGGCTTGAGCATCGGAACGGAGCTTCCGACGGAGCGATATTCGATATGCTGAACATGACAGCCGACGAATATCCTCTTGCCGCGCCGCGGCGCAAGCGTGCCGCTCTGAAGACGCTCACAAAGCCGAATGGCGTGTTTTATGCCGACCATATGTTATTAGTCGACGGAACGGATTTCAAGCGTCTGGGCGAGGACAGCGGGGCTGAGGACGAGACTATCGGCACTGTTGCCGACAGCAGGAAAACATTCGTTTCCATCGGGAATTACATAGTGATTCTTCCGGACAAAAAATACTATGACCGGCAGACGGGAACATTCGGTGACATTGAAGCGGAATGGACCGGAACAGCGTCATTCACGGACGGGAAATACGCCGGAGAAGACGCTGAGGCATGCCGTATAGTGACGACGGGGACAGCGTTCCCGTTCAAAGCCGGGGACGCTGTCAGTATATCCGGCTCGACTGAGGACGGGAACAACAAAGCGCTGATTATCAGAGAGGTATCCGACGACAAGAAAAGTCTCGGCTTCTACGAGCATTCATTCACGAACGCGGGAAATCAGTCGCTGACGCTGAAGCGCGAAATGCCGGACATGGATTTCATCTGTGAGAATGAGAACCGTCTCTGGGGCTGCAAGGACGATACGATATACGCGTCGAAACCGGGCGATCCGTTCAACTGGAACTGTTTCGACGGACTGGCGAGCGATTCATACGCGGTCAGCACAGGTTCGGCGGGTAAATTCACGGCGTGCGCGTCATATCTCGGTTATCCGATATTCTTCAAAGAAAACCGGATATACAAAGTCTATGGTTCAAAGCCGTCGGATTATCAGGTGATGTCGTCCGCGACGCTCGGCGTTCTGACCGGCGCGGAAAGAACGCTCGCTGTCGCCGGAGAAACTCTGTTTTACCTGTCGCCTGCCGGAATACTCGCCTACACGGGCGGCGTTCCGGACAATATTTCAGAGGCTTTCGGGACAATGAGATTCACGGGCGGCGCCGGAGGCTCTGACGGCGTCAGGTATTTCGCCGCGCTTGCCGATGACAGCGGAGATTCCGCGCTTTATTGCTACGACACAAGATACGGAACGTGGCACAAGCAGGACGAAGGAGAGGCGACAGGCTTTGTCAGGGGCGAGGGATCTCGTTATCAGGGAGCGTTTGAGCTTACAAGCGGCGGCAAACTCATAAGAGTGTCCGGAAGCGGTCTTCCTGACGGCTGGACAGAAGAAGCGGAAGTGAAATCCTGCCTTGAATTTGCCGACTTTACGGTTGGTTCGCCGAACAAAAAAGGCAGCGCGAAGCTGCTTCTAAGGCTGGAGCTTGAAAAGGATTCGTCTCTTGACATATCAGTGTCATATGACAGCGGCGGATGGCTGAAGATAAAAACACTGAAAGCAGAAAGAAAGACAAGCTACTATCTTCCGACGCCGGTCAGACGGTGCGACCATTTCAGGGTGAAGCTTGAAGGAAAAGGGACGTGGCGGCTGTATACGCTGACGACCGAAACGTCTGACGGAAGCCCAAACAGATGAAAGGATGCATAGAATGGCATACACATATGAGGACGTAAAAAAGAAGATCTCCGATAATGGACTGTATATGTCCGACGCCGACATGAGGCTCGCCGAAAGAAATCCTGACGCCGGAATGTCGCTCGTGAACTACAAGCTCGATTACGCATCCGCCGCGAGCGATGAGGCGCGCGCACTCGCGAACAAGGCTGCTGAAAAGCTAAGGAATGAATACGGAGGCTATTCAGCCGGTGAAGACGGCTCGAAGTACTATCTCACCACTCCAACGCCGTCTTCGTTTGATCAGAGGACCGCGCCGTCATTCTCGTCGAGGTATTCATCGGATGTAAAAAGCCGCTATGACGCGCTGAAGGATTACAAACCGTTTGATTATGGCAAGGAAGCACCAACGTTTGACGACAAATATGCCGGAACAAGGGACGAGCTTATCGGGCAGATAACGAATCCTGAGAAGTTTTCTTATGACCACAGCAATGACGAGAGCTATAAGGCATACGCGAAGCAGTACCGCAGAGAGGGCGACAGGGCGACAGAAAACGCGCTCGCTAAAGCGTCGGCACAGTCTGGCGGCATAGCGTCGTCCTACGCCATGACAGCGGCGTCTCAGGCGGGAAACTACTACGCGAGCCAGCTCGCGGACAAAATACCGGAGCTTTACCAGAACGCTTATCAGAGGTATCTGAATGAATACCAGATGAAGCGCGAAGCGTTGAACGCTGTCCAGAGCGAGACGCAGGCTTCACATGACAGGTATCTCGGCGATCTCAGCCAGTATAACACCGACAGGAACTTCGAGTACCAGAGATATCTTGACGATTATCAGAGAGCAAGGAACGCTCTCTCAGACGCTTCCGCGCTTGAAGCTCAGGACTATTCGAGATACCGCGACAGTATGTCGGATTACCAGAATGATCGAGATTTCAGGTATAATCAACTTCTTGACACTATAAAGAACAACCAGTATAACGACGAGCTGAAATATTCGAGAGCCGCTGACGCTGCCGGATACGGAGATTACAGTCAGCTGGACGCGCTCGGCATTGACACTTCGAGGGCAAGAGCGCGCGACGCGCTTTCGGACGAGTATTCGAGAGCACAGCTTGGCGGCGTTTACGCCGGGTATGGAGATTATTCATATCTTGACAACATGGGTGTCGATACGAGCGGGGCAAAGGCGGAAAAGGAAGCGGAAAGACGCGCCGCGCAGCTCGAACTTGAATACAGACAGCAGCAGATCGCGAACGCGATAGCAAGCAGAAACGATTCGGCGTATTCGAGGAGACTTGAACTCGCGAAGCTCGCGGCGGCTCAGGGCGATTACTCGATGCTGAAAGCTCTTGGAATCGATACGTCCGCGCTTGAAGCGTCGGCGTCTGACGGTGTCAGCGGTGAAGCAGCGCTCCTTGAAGCAGCGAACGCTTATAACAGCGGCAAGGCGACTGCCGCACAGCTCGAAGTGCTTATTCGCGCCGGACTTATTACCGAAGACGACATTGCGAACATAAAGCTCGGCGGAGCAAGCGACACGACGAGCAACGAAGCGAAGGTTCTCGAAGCTATGAACGCATATAAAGCCGGAAAGGCGACCGCCGCTCAGATCGATACGCTTATCAAAGCTGGAATAATCACTGACCAACAGCTTGCGGCAGCAGGACTTAGACAAAGCGCGGGACAGACGCAGTACGGCGGTCAGGCAACCGGAACAGCCGCGCAGCAGATATTCGGTGAAAGCACATATTCAAGCGGTAGCGGCAGTAACACGACAAGTTATGCTAACAAGAAGCTCGCGGACGCTTTGACGGCGTATGGAAGCGGAGCGGCAACTGACGCGCAGAAGAATCTGCTTATACAGGCAGGAATACTCTCGGCACCGGCGGCAAGCCCGCAGTCGAGCGGGAACACATATTCCGGTGGTGGCAGCATGACGAGTTATGCCGACAGCAAGCTCGCTGACGCTTTGACGGCGTATGGAAGCGGAACAGCGACCGACGCGCAGAAGAAGCTGCTTATACAGGCAGGAATACTCTCGGCACCGGCGGCAAGCCCGCAGTCGAGCGGAAATGCATATTCCGGTGGTGGCAGCATGACGAGTTATGCCGACAGCAAGCTCGCGGACGCTCTGACAGCGTATGGAAACGGAACGGCTACTGACGTACAAAAGAATCTGCTCACGCAGTTGGGACTCATATCGACACCAACAGGTAGTCAGAGTACGAGCGTGAACAACGCTATTGATGAAATACTCGCCAGCGGATTAGGCGGGACTCACACAGGCGGCGGAGGAAAGTTTGGAAGTATTGATGATACAGACAAAATCTTTGACAGCAGAAGCGGGACATCCGAAACTGCTGATACAGGCGCAGCTCACACAGGCGGCGGCGGGAAATTCGGAGACGACAGTGCCACGCAGAGTAACACGGCGTCGAAAATGGTCAGCGAAAGCATATGGAACAAGCTGAAGCGGACCGGAACCGGTGATTCAGCCATTACCGCGTATGATACCTACGAGGATTACAGAAAGGCGTATGAAGAATACCTGAGAGAACTTGCGGCTATGGATATGGTGAATAATCCGTTCTATAACTGGAGCTACTGATTTTTTCAGAACACATCGAATGAAAGGAAATTCAAAATAATGACTTTCAGTGAATTTACAAAAAGAAACAGTCTTGCCGGAAGAAACACAGCGCGAAGCAGCGCTGTTCCGACTTTTGGCGAGTGGGCTGAGGCAAAGAAAGCGTCAGCGAATGAAAATGAACAGGTTCTGAGTGCGCTTGACAGCCTCCGCGCGGAGTATGAGAGAAGGAAAAACGTTGAGGCTCTTGAAGGCGTGAACGGTTCTCCGAAACTTGACAATGGATTGTCATATGTTGAAAATGCCGAAAGAAAGAAAAGCGGAGTATATTCCCTTCCATTTGCCGCAAATGATGCCGGAACAGCGGTGAACGCCGCTCAGAATGAGATTCGCCGTCTCGAAAATCAGCTTAAACGCAGCACAAGTGCAATTGAAGCAATTCCTTCCGGCGCTGATAGCGCGGGGCGGAGACTTAAGATTGATCCGGATTACTTAAGAGTTAAGGAAAACAATCCTGATGTGCTGGAACAGCTTCAGGCGAAGCGCCGCGACATGAAAACAGCCGGGTATGAAAACGCTTACAAGAACGACGCGAACCGGGACGCTGCTGTCGAGGTGGGACGCGTTCCGGAGAATAAGCTCGACGTGCTGAGAGCGCTCCGGGATAAGGGCAACACACGATATAACAATACATCGGTGTTTTCGGAATTTGAACTGAATGACGTGAAGGGCGGCTACAACGAAGTTGTTCCGGATGATCTCACTACCGATGAAATCAACGTGTACAATTATTGGTACGGAAAAGACCCCAAAAAAGCGGAAGATTATCTTGAATCCATAAGAGAACGCGTAAACAAGAGGTCATACGAAAAAGAGTTCGCGGAGAAAAAAGCATACACGAAAGAACACCCTGTCGCAGGCGCGGCGCTGAATATCTTGTCCGGCTTTGCGACGCCGTTCGCCGCAGTCGGCGCGCTCAGAGACAAGGTCGCCGGACGACCGTATAACCCGTACAGCCCGCTCAACAATGGCGTAATGCTGTCCGACGCGACGAGCGAAGGACTGACCGAAGACATAAAAAGCCCGGTCGCGAGATTTCTCGCAAGCACCGGACTGTCGACGGCGCAGTTTCTCGCGAAGCTGCCGCTCGGCGGCTCGTCGCTTGCGCTGACCGCACTCGGCAGTGCCGGACAAACCATGAACGACGCGAAGCAGCGCGGAGCGAACACGGATCAGGCGATAAAGCTCGGCGTTATCGCCGGAGCGGCTGAGGCGGCTTTTGAAAAGATTCCGCTCGACAATATCCTGAAAGCGTTCAGGGGAACCGCCGGAAACGGCGTCGGAAGCGCGGCGGTCCGCTCGTCGCTGAAGGGGCTTATAAAGGGCGAGATCAGCACGGAACTCAGCGCGATCCTCGGCTCGGCTCTTGAAGAAGGCATGGAAGAATATCTGACCGATATCGTGAACAACATAGCCGACTATGCCATAATGGGAGATAAGTCTGAGTACGAACAGTACAAGAAACAGCTCATGGAAGCAGGCTACGACGAAACGCTCGCGGGTCAGAAGGCTCTCGCGAAATTCACGTATATCGACCCGCTCATTTCAGCCGCTGGCGGCGCGCTGTCCGGCGGCGCGATGGCAGGCGCTGGCGTCGCGTGGAACAACCGCGCACAGGTAGCGAAAGGTATCAACAACACGCTCGTAGGCGACGGAAGCTACTTCACGGACAAAATAAAGCCGACGGCAAAAGCCGTCGGCAGCACTGAAGTAAACACGCCAAAGGTTAATACGGATGTGAATGCGGATGTAAACATGAACATTCATCGGAGAGGGATTGACACCGAAGTCACAGCCGTTCCGGAAAGCAATCAGAACACTGTAAAGCCGGAAATTCAGATGGACACAGCGGAAAATGCTGTTTCAAACAATCTGAATAACGATAGCAATTATTCCGACCTCGAAACCGACCCGGATGTCGTTACGGCTGAAGTCGAAATGCCGGAAACCGCCGATTTACAGTCGGCTGAACCCCGCAAGCCCGTCCGGAGCCTCGGCGACCTGAAGCTGAACGAGACATATGTCAGCGGAATGAGAGCAGGAGCCACGGCTGAGGATATCGACCTCGCTCAGCTCATCGGGAAGACTTTCGGGCGAAAGGTGCTGTTCTCGTCTGAAGCCGGCATAAACGGACGCTATGACGGAGACACGATCTACATAAACCCGAAAGCGTCGGACACCGCTCCGACTGTCCTCGCGCACGAGCTTCTTCACTCGGTCGAAGGCTCGGCGGGGTATGACGGCGTCATTGAATCGCTGAAGCAGGTCGCCGCCGCGCGCGGTCAGGATTGGGAAAGCATTGTCTCGGATATATGGGACCAGTACAGCCCGAAGTATCAGTCTGAGGGCAGACAGCTGACCGACGCCGACTGTGAGGCTGAAGCCGCCGCGAATATAATCTCGTCAATACTCGGAGACGAGAAGACGCTGACGGATTTCGTCAGACAGAACCGCTCCGCCGCGGCGAGAATGTGGACGCACTTAAAAAGAGCCGTGAAACGGCTCGGAGAGAGTATAAGCACTAAGCTCGGCTACACATTCGAGAGGAACAGCGAGAAGAAGCAGGCGTATCAGGAGAAGATGTACGCTCAGACGCTGAGACGCATCACTGAGGACGCTTGTGACAAGCTCGCTGAGGCTTTGAGGAAGACGAGAAGGCAGGCAACACATACGACGAACGATTCAGCTGGCGGCAGATATTCTTTCGCGGAACAGAAGATACCGTCCTATGACGAGCTGATTCAGAAGCCGGATATGAAGATCATAGACATAGGCGCGGAAGATTACTCGCGTTCATTCAAGGAACAGCGCAAGAGCTTCATGTCAAGCGAAGAAGCCGCGCGGCTTTACAGCGAGCCTGTCGTGAACATTGACACCGGCGAAAAGGTGTTTATCACTCCGGCGTCACTCACACATACCTTCTCAAACGACGCGCGATATAAGCTCCAGACAGTCGAACATATCCGCGAGATAATTGAGAACGCGGTTTTGACGCACTCGGAAACGTCAACACACGGCGCGGACAATACGACCGGCGTATATACCCTGTTTGCCGCTGTGCGGACGGACAAGGGGGTTCAGCCGGTTAAAGTGAAGATAAAGGAATATCGCACTGTGAAAGGAAGCTTACTTCCCAAAAACATTGCCGACTACTTTGGAAAATCCGGAGTTCGGAATCTTTATTCTTCCGCATATGACGGACGGGTGCTCGAACTTGACAGTATTGAGCCGGTCAAAAAAGTGTCCGCTGACTTGAATGTTGAATCCAGTTCAGCAAAGTCACCTTCCGGCGAACCGGCGAGCATCAATTACCCTTCATCAACAAACAGTACAGCGGACACGGAAGCTGTTTCGGCTTCCACTATTAGTATAGCAGATTTTCTGCCGCTTGTCAATAGCGAATATCAAAAATATCTGCCGGAATCCGGAACAAAATTTTCTCTCGACACAGAATCCCACGTTTCGGCACTCGATACCGCGAAGCGGATGGAAGCTGAAGGACGCGGCATGACGGAAATCAAGTCTGCTACCGGATGGTATCGCGACGAGAGCGGAAAATGGAAAAAGCAGTGGAACAAGCAGGAGAATATGTTCGACGCGGTGCTTCCGCACGAGCAGAAGCAGTCGGGTGTCTCAGAAGCAACAACAGAGGTATCGGCGAAGAAAGCTTCTCTCGATGAGACGACCGCGAAAGCGAAAGCACATTTCGGAACTACCTACGATTGGAACAAAACCGGATATCTTCTCACAGACGGCACAAGGCTTGACTTCTCCGGAAAGCATGAGGGCTATGACAGCGGAATGCGGTCGGTCGACCATCGGGCAATTGACGAGATATACGACGGAGTGTATCAGGTCGACGCGCTTGTAGACTTCATGCAGAAAGGCAATATCCGTATCATGCCGGAAAGCGGAAGCATAAATCTGTCGACCGCGCCGACCGCGAAGCAGGAAACCGCTCTCAGACAGTTCATACGCCGCCGGAACGGTGAAGTTATGGTCGACATTGACGATTCATCCGGAAAAACGGTAAAGAGCTTTGAGTATGACGCGGGAACAAGCTCCGAAAAAATACTCGGAGATATCCGCCGATACACGAGCGGACAAGCGGACAGTGAATCCGACGTCGCGAAATTCCACAACATGGGCGATATGTATTCCCTCGACGCAGACAAAGAAGCAAAATCAACTCATAAAGCCCGCGAAGAAGCGGCAATGCGCGCCAAAGCGATAGATATGCTGAACTCCGGCGTTGACGCGGATAAGGTCTATGACCAAACCGGCTGGTATTACAACGAACTCGGAAAGCTGAGCATTGACCGGGCGCACAGATTGTATTCGGACAATGCGCAAAGCTCACAGTCAACGGATAAAGAAGCTCAGGTCAGAAATTATCTCGCTGAGCTGCAAAGTGAAAACGCCGGGCTTACCGATATGATGAGTACATGGATTTCTCCGGAAAAAGCGGAGGAAATGCGGCAAAGCGCCATAGACGAAACTGTTCGGAGCTATGACCCGAACCTGAAAAAGTCTCCGGATTATATGCCGTCGAGGGAACAGGCGAAGAATATAGTGAATGAGATAACGTCGCCCAACCATACGCAGAAGCAGAAAAACAAATTTCTGAAAGAAATACTCGACATTTACGACCGCGCGAGCGAAACCGACTCGAACGGTACGCGCGCAATGAGCGAAAAGGAGATCGCCGACGCTTTTTACGAATTGGCGACTGAGATCCTGGATTCGGACATGGAGACTGACACCAATATTATCAATGTCGCGAGACAGATAAAGCGCGAGCTGCACACTCCGGTGTTCCTTTCGGAAAAGGCTCGCGGGGATATCTCGGAGGGCTACGGCAAATTCAGAAAGCAGTATTTCGGAAAGATAAATCTTGTCTCGCGCGGGAAAGGCACTCCGGTCGACTCCAGATATATGGAGCTGTCGAGCGCGTATCCGGACTGGTTCCCGGACGATATCTGGACAGAATCTGACCAGCTGTACAAAATGGCTGAGGTATACGACAGACTGTCCGATCCAGATCTCGGAAAAAGCTCGGCATACAATTTCGGCGGCTGGGAACAGGTGTACAAGGAAGACCGTCTGCGAATAATCAAGACTCTTTTTGACGGCTTGCGGAACATGGAGAAAGCGCCGAAGACAGCGGTCGACCGCGTGCTGATGGCAAGTGAGCGGAAAGAACGTCTCACTGAGGACGCGCACAAAAAGCTCATGGATAATCTCGTCGCGGAAATGACGAAGGACTTCCAGGATGACCTCAAAGAAACGCGCGAGTACTATGAGACGCTTGACGCGAACAAGGAGCTTATTCACCAGGAGGAAATCAAGCAGACAAAAGAACACTACGAAAAGAAGGAGCAGGACCGACTCGACAGAGAGGCGAAAGCCAAAGCTGAGAAAGCACTCCGGCGGCGCCGCAGGGGCGGAGACATTGACCGCGGAGCGATTGCCGAGGCACGTCAGAACGGCAAGTACGCCGAGAAAATGCAGCGCCTCTATGACGCGCAGACCGAATTGTCCCGCGAGTTTGAACCATATGCGCGGATAGACATAGAGAAGATAGAGGACAAGGAAGTCAAAAAGCACGCGAAAGAGCTGAAGGAACGTCTCGACGACATGAACGCCTACATAAACCGCGTCGGGCAGATTGCAAAGGATATCCGCCGCGACGAAGCTCTTACGATGCTGGCTGAGGGCGATTATTACAGCTGGAAGGACAAGCCGAGCGGCATTCTTTACTCTATCGAAACAATGCCGAGAAATATCCGCGACATTTCAAAGGGCGACGCACTCGGAGAGAAGATAATCGCGAAATATTTTGAGCCTGTAAGTCAGGACGTTGCGCGTGGAAACAGGCTGAAAAAGCAGTACCGCGACAAAATACGCGAGCTGAACATTTCCCAGAAGGCGAACAAGGGCGACCGGCTGTCGGAGAGCAAGTTTATTCAGCTTTGGGGAGAAGCCGAGAGCAACATTGAAATGCTTGAAAGCGACTCAGGAGCTTCACTTATTATCAACGGAGAGCCGACGAGAGCCGGACACACTCTTGACGAGTGGAAAGGTATCCTTGATACGCTGACGCTCGAAAATCCGGGCATTGCCAACAAAGAAGGTATGGAGCGGGTCAGAAAAGCCGTTGACGTTTTCAGAAAGTGCTACAACGAGCTGCTGCCGGAGATAAACAAGGCGAGAATTATGGCTGGATACGCGCCGATTGAGTATCACGCCGGATATTTCCCGCATTTCTCGAACAATCAGGGCGACGGAGTAATGACGCTTATGCTTCAGGCTATGGGAGCGACACCGGGAGACGTCGGCGGACTGCCGACCAGTATCAACGGACTGACCGGAACATTCCGTCCCGGTATCCGGTATATGTCAAGCGCAAAAAGCCGAAATTTAGCGGGAGACGGCGGACAGTTCACCGGAGCGTGGATAGAAGACGGCATGGGCGCGGTAGAGGGCTTCGAGCAGTACCTGAATGCCGCGGCGGATGTAATAACGCTCACGGATGACATTCAGAACCTCCGTGCGCTGTCAAACGCGATACGTTATTCCGGCGCGCCGGAGGGAGTCAAAAAGCAGTTCAATATGATTCGTGAGAACGAAAGTCTGACCACATTCCAGAGAGAAAGCCTTTTAGAGTCGCTTTTTGACGGGACGCAGCCGCACAGACTGAGAAATTTCGTTGTCGAGCTTGAAGAATACACGAATATTCTCGCCGGAAAGCGGTCAATGCGTGACCGTTCCGCAGAACAGGAGTTCGGGCGCGGCATGTATAATCTCGTCAAGCGCTGGGAATCGAGAGTGGCGGCGAACATGGTCGCGATAAACCCCGGATCATGGCTCACGAACTTCTCTCCGCTCGTTCAGGGCGGCGCGGTAATAAAACAGCGGGATATGCTGATGGCGATGGTCGACACTCTGAAAGCGGTGAAAAACGATGATGGCTTCCGGTCGCGCTCGGACTTTTTGACGAACCGTTTCGCGGATGATTCTCTCGTGGACGCGGGTCTTGGCGAAAAGCTGTCGAAGATGCTGTCAACTCCTATGGAATGGATAGACGGATTCACTTCCGAAACGCTTGTCCGCGCGAGATATGCGCAGAATCTCCGGAACGGACTTTCAGAGACGGACGCGCTTCATGAGGCGGACACATTTACCGCCGGGCTGATGGCGGGACGAAGCAAGGGCGAGATGCCGACGCTTTTCGAGAGAAGAAACCCGGTAGCGAAGCTGTTCACGCAGTTCCAGCTCGAAGTGAACAATCAGCTCGGCTGGATGTTCAAGGACCTGCCGCGTGAAGCCGCGAAAGGAGCGTCGAAGAACGAAGCCGCGAAAAAGCTGCTCGGTATGCTGCTGAAATATTCTGTCGGCGCATGGCTGTTCAACGAGGTTTACGAGGCAATTGTCGGACGCCGGTGCGCGTTTGACCCGGCGGACATTCTGCTCGGCGACGTGATGGGAGACGTGACAGGATATGGACTTCCGAGCGGCGGAAAGCTCTGGGAAGCAATCAAGAGCGTTCCGGACATTGCTCTTGGAAAGAAGGAACTCGGAGAAGTAGTGAACCGGACGTTCAAGAGAGAGCGAAAGAGCGCGGTCGGGACGGTGGGCAATCTTACGGGAGACGTTCTTGAATCAATGCCGTTCACGTCGGTGATAGGACTGTTTGACAGCGATTTTGACCAGGGACGCATTCCGGTGTCGGCGGCAATGCCGAATCTGACGAATATCGGAAAAGCGTTTGACACGAGCAACGGATACAACAAAAAGAAACGCAGCGACCTGCTGCTCGGCGAGCTTGCGAAGCCCGTCTACTACGCGGCGTTCCCGTTCGGCGGCGGACAGATAAAGAAAGTCGTCGAGGGAACGGACTTCATTGCGCGCGGCGGCTCATACAAGCCGGACAACGACGGAAACCCGCAGCTTCAGTATCCATTGTACAATGACAGCAAGCTGAAGACAGTCACGGAAGCCGGAAAAGCCCTTGTCTTTGGAAAAACGTCGACTGAGGGCGGCAAAGAGTGGGCGGACAACGGTTTCAAGCGTGAATCAGCGAAAGCAACCGAGGCGTACCAGATATTTGAAAAAGGCGGAATGACCAGACGCGAGGCTCTTGAAGCTGTTCACAGCATAAAAGACGCCAAAAAGCGCGCGGACAAGGTGAAGGCTCTCCGCGACTGTGACGCTGAGTCGGACGCAAAGCGGAAAGTGTTCCTGAAGCTGATAGCGGGAGAATCGAAAGAGGGTTCCACTGAGCAGACGGCACAGGAAAAACGCGTCGCGCTGATAAAGCAAGCCGGGATTGATTTCGACGATTATCTTGACGTTTATCTGTCGTATCTGAACAACAACGGACTCGGAAAGAAAAAGACGGTAATCGAAGATATTCAGAAGATGAAGCTGACGAACGAGCAGAAGGACACGCTGTTCCTCTGCTTCTATAAGGAAGCGACGCTGAAGGACACTCCGTGGCACAACGTCGGCGGCATGACAATGCCTATGCTGCCGGAGTTCGAGCTGCCTGAGCTGCCCGATGTGCAGATTCCGGAGATAAAGATGCCGTGAGTAAAAAAACAAAGTCAGGATTATTCCTGACTTTGCTTTTTTCGTTTTAGCACATGACTAACGGTATCGTAAATACGATGTATGGTGTTCGTCTGACGCTGTTCTGGTGACCCAAATCGGGGGTCAGGCGAACAACGTCGCCTCCACCCCCAATCTTGTCAAGGTCGGCGTCCACCTC
>ERZ1034865.350-NODE-350-length-30576-cov-4.515514_pt1 | contig 30576 bp, 21 predicted proteins | sample MGYA00520632_ERZ1034865 | MGnify/ENA primary metagenome ERZ1034865 (study PRJEB33766, sample SAMN09781738) | gut metagenome | biome: gut microbiome | host: Homo sapiens | place: Madagascar | study: EMG produced TPA metagenomics assembly of the PRJNA485056 data set...
GCTCCCGAGCCCGCCCGTCCCCCGCGCGAGGCGTTTCTCCCCGTCAGCCGCGCCGACATGGAGGCCCGCGGCTGGGAGCAGTGCGACTTCGTCTACGTCTGCGGCGACGCCTACGTTGACCACCCCAGCTTTGGCATGTCCATCATCACGCGCACCTTGGAGGCCCACGGCTTCAAGGTGGGCGTGATCTGCCAGCCGGACTGGCACGACCCCAAGAGCGTTGCCGTCCTGGGCGAGCCCCGCCTGGCCTTCCTGGTCTCCGCTGGCAACATGGACTCTATGGTCAACCACTACACCGTGGCCAAGCGCCGCCGCGGCAAGGACTTCTACACCCCCGGGGGCGTCATGGGGGCGCGCCCGGACCACGCCTGCGTGGTCTACTCCAACCTCATCAGGCGCACGTACAAGCACGCAGCCATCGTGCTGGGCGGCATCGAGGCGAGCCTGCGCCGCCTTGCCCACTACGACTACTGGTCAGACTCGCTCAAGCGCTCCATCCTGCTTGACTCCGGCGCCGACCTCGTCCTCTACGGAATGGGCGAGAAGTCCATCGTGGAGGTGGCGGAGGCCCTGGACTCGGGTCTTCCCATAGACCAGCTCACCTGGATCTGCGGCTCTGCCTACAAGGCGCACTCGCTGGACGAGGTCTACGACTACGATCTGCTGCCCTCCTTCGACGAGCTGCGCGCGGACCGCCTCAACTATGCCCGCAGCTTTGCCGTGCAGTACCGCAACATGGACTCCGTGACGGCCCACCGCCTGGTGGAGCCCTACCCGGCCGACAACCTCTTCGTGGTGCAGAACCCGCCGCAGCCCCCGCTCACCACCCCCGAGCTGGACGGCGTCTACGAGCTGCCCTACGCCCGCGCATGGCACCCGGACTACGACGCCGCGGGCGGCGTGCCGGCCTTCGACTTTGACGAGGTGCGCTTCTCCATTGCGGCCAACCGCGGCTGCTTTGGCGAGTGCAGCTTCTGTGCCATCACCTTCCACCAGGGCCGCGTCCTGCAGGTCAGGAGCCACAAGAGCATCATGGAGGAGGCCCGCGCCCTCACGGCAGACCCCCACTTCAAGGGCTACATCACCGACGTCGGCGGCCCCACGGCAAACTTCGGCCGGCCCGCGTGCGACAAGCAGGCCAAGCACGGCGTGTGCAGCAACCGCCGCTGCATGTGGCCCACGCTCTGCAAGAACATGGTGGTCGAGGAGGACTCCTACGCCGAGCTCCTGCGCGACCTGCGCCAGCTTCCCGGCGTGAAGAAGGTCTTCGTGCGCAGCGGCGTCCGCTTTGACTACACCCTGGCCGACAAGTCCGACAAGTTCCTCGAGGAGCTGGTCAACCACCACGTGAGCGGCCAGCTGCGCCTGGCGCCCGAGCACGTGAGCGACACGGTCCTGGCCGCCATGGGCAAGCCGCCCCGCGCGGTCTACGACGCCTTCTGCCGCCGCTTCGAGCAGGTCACGAGCCGCGCCGGCAAGGAGCAGTACGTGGTGCCCTACCTCATCAGCTCGCACCCCGGCAGCACCATGAAGGAGGCCGTGGAGCTGGCCGAGGCCGTGCGCGACATGGGCTACATGCCCGAGCAGGTCCAGGACTTCTACCCCACCCCGTCCACCATGAGCACCTGCATGTACTACACGGGCGTGGACCCGCGCAACATGCAGCCCATCTACGTGCCGCGCGATCCGCACGAGAAGGCCATGCAGCGCGCGCTCATCCAGTACCGCAAGCCCGAGAACTGGCGCCTGGTCAACGAGGCCCTGCGCAAGGCCGGCCGCACCGACCTCATCGGCTTTGGCGAGAAGTGCCTGATCCGCCCCTACCCGCCCAGGGAGAAAGACGAGCGCGGCCGCGGCCCCCGCGGCAAGAGGCGCACTTCTCGACGGTAGCCGGGGCGAAGCTGGGGGGCGGTGCCCGCGTGCCGGCGCTGCCAGAAATACCGAGCTGGGTATGCGTCCACGGATGCCCAGCTCGGTTTTCTTGGTCAAATGGCGAGAAAAGCCGACTTGGGTGTCCGAGTGCGAACACCCAAGTCGGCATTCGCGGCAACGTGGCATGGGCAAGTCTACGGACAAGCGGATTTCTCGCTGATAGTTGAGACAGGGCAAGAAGATGCGCCCGGAATCGGGTACACTCTGATTGCCGAGAGCCACGGCCTTAGAGCTTGGCTCACGTGTACGTCTAGCCTCCGAGGACGACGGGGTGCGCAAGCGTAGAATATCGTCCACTTGTCTTGGGACCCGCCTCGGCGGGTCCCAACTTTTATACAGGGGAGGCATGCGATGAGGATCGTCTCAATCACCCAGGATTACTTCGAGAAGTACGCCAAGGGCGACCGAGAGTTCATGCAGAAGCACGGACGGCCGTGCCTCATCGTGCTTAGGCTATCCTTCAGGGGGCGGAAGCTCGACTTTGCTGTCCCCTTCAGGTCGAACATCGCACCGAATGTGCCCAAAGACCAGTACTTTGCCCTTCCTCCGCGCCCCACGACGCGACCGCGCCACCGTCATGGCGTCCACTACATCAAGATGTTTCCGATTACCAAGCAATACCAGCAGAAGTTCCGCACTGGCGGCAATCCATACTACGAGTCAATCGCAAAGATTATTAGCTCCCACGAGAGCGAGATTGTCGCAGCGTGCCAGAACTACCTCAAAAGGTACGAGACCGAGGGAAGGCCGCGCTTCGCCGTCGACATAGACAGAATCCTATCCCTCATGGACAAGGCAGAACGCCCCCGTTGACGCACTTTCGGGTATCCTAGTGGCCTTATGCACATCGGCACCAACAGTAGACGGGGGCATAAAACATGGACATAGTTTCCACGCTCGCGGAGGAGCTGGGGCTCAAGCCGGAGGCCGTCAGCGCGGCTGTCGGCCTCATCGACGAGGGCAACACCATCCCCTTCATCGCGCGCTACCGCAAGGAGGCCACCGGCGGCATGGACGACGTCGCCCTGCGCGCCCTCGAGGAGCGTCTGGGCTACCTGCGCAACCTCGAGCAACGCAAGCGTGACGTCCTTCTCCTCATCAAGGTCCAGGGCAAGCTCACGCCCGAGCTCGAGGCAGAGATAAACGCCGCCACGCAGCTGCAGCGCGTGGAGGACCTCTACAAGCCCTACCGCAAGAAGCGCCAGACCCGCGCGCAGAAGGCCCGCGAGGCAGGCCTGGAGCCCCTTGCCAACATGATAATCATGCAGGTCAGCCCCAAGGGAGGAGCGCTGGCCGCCGCCGAGGGGTACGTCAACGCCGTGGCCGGCTTCGACACCGCCGAGAAGGCCCTGGCGGGCGCCCAGGACATCGTGGCCGAGACCGTGGCCGAGGACCCGGAGAACGTGGCCGACCTGCGCGCCTTCACCGAGGCCACCGCAGACGTCAGCTCCGTAGCCGTGGACGCCGCCGAGAAGACCCCCTATGAGCCCTACTACGACTACGCCGAGCCCCTGCGCAAGGTTCCCAACCACCGCGTCCTGGCCATGGACCGTGGCGAGCGCGAGGGCAAGCTGCGCGTCCGTGTGGCCGTGGACCAGACGGCCGCCGTGGCTCGCCTGGGCGAGCGCTGGCCGCGCCGCCAGGGTCCCTTCGCTCCCTACCTGAACGCCGCCGTGGCGGACGGCTACAAGCGCCTCATGGCGCCCTCCCTGGAGCGCGAGGAGCGCGCCCGCCTGACAGTGCGCGCCCAGACCGAGGCCATCAAGGTCTTTGCCAAGAACCTCGAGGGGCTTCTCTCCACGCGCCCCGTCCGCGGCGCCCGCGTGCTGGCGCTTGACCCGGGCTACCGCACCGGCTGCAAGGTGGCCGTCATGGACGAGACGGGCAAGCTTCTTGACCACGGCGTGGTCTTTCCCACCAAGCCCCGCCACGACGTGGCCGGCACCAAGCGCGAGCTTGCCCGACTGGTCAAGAAGGACCAGGTCAACACTATCGTCATCGGCAACGGCACCGCCAGCCGAGAGACCGAGGAGGTCGTGAGCGAGTTCATCGGAGAGTCCGCGCCCGACCTGCGCTACACCATAGTCAACGAGGCCGGCGCCTCGGTCTACTCCGCCTCCGAGCTGGCAAGCCAGGAGTACCCGGACCTGGACGTCACCGTCCGCGGCGCCATGAGCCTGGGCCGGCGCCTCCAGGACCCGCTGGCCGAGCTCGTCAAGATCCCGCCCCAGTCCATCGGCGTGGGCCAGTACCAGCACGACCTTGACCAGGCCGAGCTCTCCCGCGCGCTGGGCAACGTGGTGGAGGACGTGGTCAACCGCGTGGGCGTGGACGTCAACACCGCGAGCGCGAGCCTTCTGGGCTACGTCTCTGGCATCACGCCGGCCGTGGCCAGAAACATCGTGGCCTACCGAGAGCAGAACGGCGCCTTCACTGACCGCCGCCAGCTCCTCAAGGTGCCCAAGCTGGGCCCCAAGGCCTATCTCAACGCCGCGGGCTTCCTGCGCATCACGGGTGGCAAGAACCCGCTCGACGCCACGAGCGTCCACCCCGAGAGCTACCCGGTGGCAACCGAAGTCCTGCGCCGCGCCGGCGTGGGCGCAGACGAGCTCTCGCGCGGCGGCGTGCCCGACATCGAGCGCCGCGTTGGCAGCGTGGGGGCGCTCGCGGCCGAGCTGGGCTGCGGAGCGCTCACCCTGGTGGACATCATCAACGAGCTCAAGAAGCCCGGCCGTGACCCGCGCGACGACGCCCCCGAGGTGGTCTTCAGCCGCGCCGCGCTCACCATGGAGGACCTTGAGCCCGGCATGGAGCTCAGGGGCACCGTGCGCAACGTGGTGGACTTTGGTGCCTTCGTCGACGTGGGCGTCCACCAAGACGGTCTCGTGCACATCTCAAAGATGTCGAACCGCTTCGTCAAGCACCCCAGCGACGTGGTGCGCGTCGGCGACACCGTGACCGTCTGGGTGGAGAAGGTCGACCTCCAGCGAAAGAAGATCTCGCTGTCCATGGTCCAGGGCAAGTAGCGTGCGTGGCGGCCGGAGTGCCTTCCGGCCGCCACGCTCTTCTCGGCGAGAAGTGCCTGCCGGCTCCTTACGCCAGACGGGCTTCGATAAGCTCGGACAGCACGTCGCCCAGCTCGTGGCCGGCGACGCGCATCATCTGCGGGAAGCGGCTGTAGCAGGTGAGGCCCGGCGTGGAGTTGACCTCGTTGAAGACGACCTCGCCCTCGGGCGTGACGAAGAGGTCCACGCGGGCAAAGCCCTCGCAGCCCAGGGCCAGGTAGACGCGCTCGCCGGCCTCGCGCACGCGCGCGAGCACGTCGGCGGGCAGGTCGGAGGGACAGCGCAGCTCGGTGTTCTGGCCAGGGTTCTTCTCCAGGTGGATGCGGAAGAAGCCGCCGCCGGAGACCACAATCTGGTCCACCTCGCCCATGCGCACGCCGTGCGTGGCGTCACCCACGACGGCGCAGCCCACCTCGTCGCCCACGATGGCCTCCTCGACGGCCACCTTGGGGTCAAGGGCAAACGCCGCGTCGAGCGCCTCGCGGAAGCTCGCCTGATCAGAGGCCTTGGAGACGCCGATGGAGGAGCCGCCGCGCGCGGGCTTCACAAAGACGGGGAAGCCGCCGCAGGCCTCAACGGCGGCCTGCTCGTCGGCTTCGGAGGCGCCGCGGTAGAGGACCTCGCACTTGGGCGAGCGCACGCCGGCCGCGGCGGCCAGGCGGTGGCTTGCGTCCTTGTCCATGCAAACGGCGCTGGCCAGCACGCCGCAGCCCACGTAGGGGACGCCGCAGGTCTCGAGCGTGCCCTGGAGCGTGCCATCCTCTCCGCCCTGGCCGTGCATGACCGGCAGGGCAACGTCCACGTCAAGGCGCTCCAGGCGGCCGTCGCGCAGCGAGAAGAGCCCGCCGGGCGTCCTGCCGCAGCCGGGCACCAGCGCCACCGGCGTCACGTCGTGAGTCTCCCACGCGCCGGTGACGTCGGCCGCGTCGCCGGCGTAGTGGAGCCACTCGCCCTCGCGCGTGATACCAATGAGCACCAGCTCGTAACGGCCGTCGAGCGCCTTGATGACGTTGTCGGCAGACTTGCAGGAGATGTCGTGCTCGGTGGAGATGCCGCCGAAGATGATTGCGACCTTTTTCATGATGGCCCTTGCCCTTCCCTACTGCGCCACGTAGGCGTGCTCGATGTATGCGACGTACATGGTGTGGTAGTCCCCGTCGGCGTACCACCGCTCTTGGTCCACCACGCCGGGCACAAAGCCCTCCGGGCCCAGGTAGGTGGCGTAGGCCTTGCGGCAGACCAGGGTGAGGCCCGCCTCGGCAAACGTGGTGGTGCCGTCCACGGCAACCGGCGTGAGGCCGCAGGCGGCAATCTTGTCCTCGTCACGGCCAGAGACGCGGCCCAGGTAGCCCAGCTCGCGGCGATACCTTGCCGGGTCCAGGAAGCTCAGCGTGAACGTCTGGCTGGCGTCCACGAACTCCTTGGTGTAGCGGCTCTGGCGGATGTAGCAGGTGGCCACGGGGGCGCCCCACAGCACGCCCAGGCCTCCCCAGCTGGCGGTCATGGTGTTGTGGGAGTCCTGGTCACCGGCAGTGACCAGCATCCAGTCGTCACCGATGGCGGTAAAGGGACTTATGTTCAGGGACTTGACGTCCACTTCCTTCAGAGGCATGCGTCCTCCTTGGTCTGCGTGATGGGGCCAGAGCATTATAGAGCCGGAAGGCCTGCGCGGCCCTAGAGCTCCTCCGGGTAGGTGACGCCCCACTCGCGGCGCAGGCGGGTCATGAGGTCCATGACGTCTGCTGCCACGTCTATGAGGCCGGCAGCCGCCTCGTCGCCGGCGGCGGCGCGCTCCAGGTCGGCCATCTCGTAGCAGAGCGCATAGGCCTCCTCGCCCGCGCGTATCTCCTCACGGCGCCCGTCCTCCGTCCAGGTGATCATGGCACGGTCGGCGCGCGGGTACTCCATGACCTCCACGTAGCAGCGGTCAAAGGAGAGCACGGCGCGCTTGGGCTGCTTGGAGTGGAGGGAAAGCGAGAGCACGGCCATCTGGCCCTGCGGGTTTCTGGCCACGATGCCACTCGTGACGTCCACGCCAGTCTCGCAGCGGTTGGCCAGGCTCACGACCTCGGCGGGCTGGCTCTCCATGAACAGGCGCGCCAGGCTGAGGGCATAGACGCCGATGTCGAGCATGGCGCCGCCGGCGAGGTTGGGGTTGTAGAAGCGCGTGGCCGGGTCGTAGGGCTTGTAGCTGCCAAAGTTGAGCTGCGCCAGGTTCATGCGCCCGAACTCGCCCGCACGCGCGCGGCAAAGGAGCTCCTGGTAGAGCGGCATGTGCAGGATCGTGGTGGCGTCCATGAGCACCACGTGGTTGGCGCGGGCAAGCTCGCGGGCCTCGGCCAGCTCCTCGGAGTTGAGCGTGATGGACTTCTCGCAGAGCACGTGCTTTCCGGCTGCCAGGGCGCCGCGGAGAAACCCGATGTGGGTGTTGTGCGGCGTGGTGATGTAGATGGCATCGATGTCGGGGTCCGCGTAGAGTTCCTCGAAGGTCTGGTAGACGCGGGGCACGCCGTGGGCGGCGGCAAAGGCCCGGGCCTTCTCCGCGTGGCGGTTGGCCACGCCCTCTATGCGGCGGCCGGCCAGCGCCAGGGAGTCCGCCATCTGGTTAGCGATGACCCCACAGCCGATAACGGCCCACCTGAGCTGGGGCGCGCAAAAGATGTCGGTCGGAAACTCCCTGCCGAGGGCGGCCTCGTAGGCGGCCTTGGCAAAGCCAGCGGAGTCAAGCGGGCGTTCGGGCTCGGGCATGGTCTTCTCCCCTCCTGTTAAAAGAGCAAGTCAACTCATTCTGCCATGGCAAATTAGGCTTGAATGGAGCAACACGCACTCATCACACGCATCAGAGGAGCCCACATGAACGCAGCCAGCCCGGCACCCGCGACACAGCCCATCCCCGTCTTTGACCTGCACTGCGACACCGCAGACCGCCTGAGCTGGCAGACCCTTTCCGGCAGCCTCAGGAAGGCCGCCGGCATGCACTTCTATGGCCCGGGAGACGAGGCCGACCCCGCCGGCTGCCGTCAGCTCGCCCGCAACCACGGGGCAATCTCGATGGAGAAGGTCAGGGCCACACCGTGGGCGCAGTGCTTTGCCTGCTTTGTGCCGGACGAGCTCTCGCCCGAGGAGGCCGTGGCGTTTGAGGCCCACGTGAGCGCCTACCTGGCCGACCAGGTGGCCGCCTGCGCCGAGCTGGGCGCCGTTGCCGTCACCCGCGCGAGCCAGATCCGCCCGCTGCTTGAGGGCGCGCCGGCCGGCGAGAAGGGCGCGCGCCTCGTGGCGGTGCGCACCATAGAGAACGCTCGGCTCTTTGCCGCTGACCTGGGCCTCGTCGAGCGGCTGGCTCGCCAGGGACTCCTCATGGCGTCCCTCAGCTGGAACGCGGCCGGCCCCTTGGCAAGCGGGCACGACACGCACGAGGGGCTCTCTGCCACAGGCGCGGCGGCGCTGGCCGAGATGGAGCGCTGCGGCGTGGTGATGGACGTCTCGCACCTCAACGATGAGTGCTTTGCCGACGTGGCCGCCCGCGCCAGGCGTCCCTTTGTGGCGAGCCACTCCAACTCGCGCGCCGTCTGTGGCCACCTGCGCAACCTCACCGACGACCAGTTCCGCTGCATCCGCGACGCGGGTGGCGTGGTGGGACTCAACTACTGCACGGGATTCCTGGTTGACGGCGCCCGGGGCGAGGCCGGGCGCGCGGTGACGCCTGCTCAGGTCATGACCCATATCGAGCACTGGCTCGACCTCGACGGCGAGGACGTGGTGGCCCTGGGCGGAGACCTCGACGGCGCGAGCGTGCCGGACTGCCTGGCCGACGCGGCCGCGATGCCCGCCTTCCAGCAGGCGCTCCTGGCCAACTTTGGCGAGGCCGTCACGCGCAAGCTCTGCTACGGCAACGCCCTCGCCTTCTTCGAGCGCATGGAGCAGCCCGCCTAGGAGCGCGGGCGTGCTTCTCGCCGTTTGCATGTAAAAATGGACGCCCAGCGCGTGCCGAGCGCCCACAAACACATGCAAACGGCGAGAAGCCCGTGCGGGCGGAAGGCTACTTCCTGATGCCGGGGAAGGCCACGGCGAAGGCGCCGAAGCCGCAGTGGGACGTGATGACGTCCTGCGTGTCGTACCAGCGGAAGGACTCAAAGCCGAGCTCGCGGGCGTGCTTCTCGGCGGCCTGCTGGACGGAGAGCGGAAGGCCGCTGGAGCGCACGAAGTAGATCACGGACGTGTCGTAGTCACCCTGCAGGGCCATGTGGTCCATGAGGCCCAGGGCGCAGGTCTCCATCTTGCCGCGGAGCTTCTTGGTGGCGGTGAGCTTGCCGTCGATGAGCTCGATGATGGGCTTGATGCGCAGCAGCGTGGCGCCCAGGAAGGCGGCGTTGGAGAGACGGCCACCCGCGCGCAGGTAGCCAAGGTCGCCGGGGATGAAGCCCATGCGCATGCGACCGGCCAGGTCCTCCGACCAGGCCATGAGCTCCTCAATGGAGACCTCGGGGTGCTCGCGCAGGTAGAGGGCGGTCTCGCGCACCACGAAGCCCTGCCCGATGGTCACGTGCGTAGTGTCAAAGCTGTAGACGTAGTCACGGCCCTCGGCGGCGGTGCGGGCGGACTCGTAGGAGCAGGTGGTCACCGCGGAGTAGGCGATGTAGAGAATCTTGGCCTCGGGGCGCTGCTCGTGGATGCGGTCGAAGACGCGCTGGAAGTCGATGGGCATGCAGCCGCTCGTGCGCGGAAGGACGCCCAGCTGGCGGCACTGCTCGAGCATCTCGGCGGGGTCAAGGGAGCCGTCGTCGATGGTGGCGTCGCCAATGGAGACGTGCATGGGGACGAGCTCGACGCCCAGCTCGGCCGCCTCGGAAGCGGGAATGTCGGAGCCGCTCTCTGCAACGATGACGATGTCGCTCACTGTATGACCTCCAGTTTTGACGTTAGGTCGGTTTTGTTGACTGTAGTTCAAATCTGATAGCCAGCGTTTCCGCAGCTAGCCAAAGTGGAGCAATTGTATGCGGCGCGAGCGGTTCAAAACAAGCCCGAGCTGGCCGAACGGTCCTTCTCCACGCTTAGCCCATCAGCCACGCCCAAGACATGGGTCCCTGGGGCGAAAAAAACCGAGCGTTGCGGCTACGTTTGCGTCTTGCTGCGAACTTCCGAGTAGCCCGGGCATTTTTGGCCGCGTTTTCCCAGTTGGCGCGAACTGTGCCCAACCGTCCGTGGCGGCCGCAGAGTTGCTCACCTTGTACCCGCAGCCGTGTTCCAGGTGTCCGTCGACGCCGGGCACGGGGTCTTGACCGTGACCTCGACGTTCTTGCCGGCAAGCCAGAAGCACACGCGTCTGATTACCGGCGCCCCTCCTGGGGCATAAAGTGTAGGTGCGCGAATCCGGCCGCGTCCCGGCCGCACTTCTCGCCGCGCCAATCACGCCACAAGCAACCGCCGCGAGCCTGGAGGCACCCATGTCAGATCAGAGCAGCGCCATCGCCGGGGCCGACCAGCCGTCTGCCCGCAGGTCCATCATTTTCACCGACGGGACAGACGCCATCGGCGAGGTCGTGCCCGCCGCCGACGGGCCCTCCCCCATCGAGGGGCGCCTCCGCAAGGCGCCGCTGCGCGTGCCCGAGGGCTACGGCAAGTGCACGGGCTTCACGCTCTTCGGGCGCCGCATCCGCTCGCTGCTCTACTCCACGGACGTGGCCGTCATCCGCAACTCCAACGCGGACGCCATCTTTGCCGTCTACCCCTTCACGGCGCAGCCCGCCATCACGCAGGCGCTTCTCACCGTGGCCGAGGCCCCGCTCTTTGTGGGCGTGGGCGGCGGCACCACCACCGGACGTCGCGCCGCCGAGCTGGCCGCGGTCTCCGAGATGCAGGGTGCCGCGGGCGTGGTGCTCAACTCCCCCGCCACGCCGGACATGGTGGCCCAGGTGGTCTCCACGGTAGACATCCCCGTGGTGGCGTCCATCACGCGCTTTGACGAGGTGACCCGCCAGAAGGTGGAGGCGGGCGCCCGCATTATCAACGTGGCGGCCGGGCGCAACACCGCCGCCGTCATCCGCGAGCTGCGCGAGGCCTACCCCAACCTGCCGATCCTTGCCACCGGCGGAAAGACGCCCGAGGTCACCAGCGCAACCGTCGAGGCCGGCGCTAACGCGCTCATCTGGGCGCCGCCCAGCATCACCGAGCTACAGCGCGACATGATGGTGCGCTACCGCGAGCGCGAGGCCACCGAGGCCGCGGGCGCCGAGGACGCCGGCGCCGTAGCCGGCGCGGACGCCATCGAGGCCGAGCCAGCAGCAGCGCCGATGCCCGACATCACCGACATGCCCGTGGCGGACGTCCCCGCCGGCGTGGTGGACACGGTGCCTCCCGAGGCCGAGGCCGCAGTCCCGGCCGGCAAGCCCTTCGTGAGCCCCTTCAAGAGCCGCCTGCCGCGCCTCCCCTTCCTCGGCCGCCACGGCCGCTAGGAGCTCTTCGCATTCACATGGTGCCCCGGCGAGAAGCACTTCTCGCCGGGGCACCCTTTTGTTTGCCGCGCCGCCCGCCTGCCGGCTGCGGGGCCAATCGTGTCCGCTGCGGGGCCGATTGTGACAGGATGGCGGCGCGGGGGCGGCCCCCGCTTATCATCAAGGCTGTCGTATAACGCAAGAAGGAGCTCCCATGAAACACGAGGACATCATCGGCAAGCTCAGCCTTGAGGAGAAGTGCGCCCTGCTCCAGGGCGGCACCACCTTCGGCAGCTGGGGCATCGATCGCGCCGGCATCCCGGCCATCGAGTTCTCCGACGGCCCCAACGGCGTCCGCCACCAGGCTGGTGCCGCCGACCACCTGGGCCTCAACGGGTCCGAGCCCGCTACCTGCTTCCCCACCGCCGTCACCGTCGCCAACAGCTGGGACCCCGAGCTGGGCGAGCGCGTCGGCGCCGCCATGGGCCAGGAGGCCGCCAGCCAGGGCGTGGACGTCCTTCTGGGACCGGGCCTGTGCATCAAGCGCAACCCGCTGTGCGGCCGCAACTTCGAGTACTTCTCGGAGGACCCGTACCTTGCCGGCAAGATGGCGGCCGGCTACGTCCGCGGCATCCAGTCCAACGGCATCGCCGCGTGCCCCAAGCACTTTGCCGTCAACAGCCAGGAGACCCGCCGCCAGGCGTCCGACTCCATCCTGGACGAGCGCACGCTGCGCGAAATCTACCTCACGGCCTTTGAGATCGTGGTGCGCGAGGCGCAGCCCAAGACCATCATGAGCTCCTACAACCTCATCAACGGCACCTACGCCAACGAGAACGCGCACCTGCTGGACGACATCCTGCGCAAGGAGTGGGGCTTTGACGGCTCCGTCGTCACCGACTGGGGCGGCTCCAACGACCACGCCGCCGGCGTGGCGGCCGGCTCCACCTTCGAGATGCCTGCCCCCGGCCTGGGCTCCGTCCGCGAGCTCCTGGACGCCGTGGCCGCCGGCACCCTCAGCGAGAAGGACATCGACGCGCGCGTGGACGAGGTCATCGACCTGGTGCTCTCCGTCCACCCGGCCACGCTTGCCGCACCCAAGACCTTTGACCAGGACGCCCACCACGCCCTGGCCCGCGAGGCCGCCGCGGCAGGCGCCGTCCTGCTCAAGAACGAGCCCGTCGCCGGCGGCGCCCCGCTGCTGCCGCTTGCCGAGAGCACCAAGGTCGCCCTCATCGGCGACTTTGCCCAGACCCCGCGCTACCAGGGCGCCGGCTCCTCGGCCGTCAACTCCACCAAGGTGGACTCCCTGCTGGACATGGTCGGCGAGACCGACCTCACCCTCGTGGGCTACGAGCCGGGCTTCGAGCGCCACGGCGGCCAGAACGCCAGCAAGCGCACCGCCGCCCTGGAGCTCGCGCGCCACGCCGACGTCGTCCTTCTCGCCCTGGCCCTTGACGAGATCGCCGAGTCCGAGGGCGCCGACCGCCTCAACATGAAACTCAACGAGAACCAGGTGGAGCTCGCGCACGCGGTGGCCCAGGTCAACCCCAACGTGGTCGTGCTTCTCTCCGCCGGCTCCTGCGTGGAGACCGACTGGGCCGATGACGCCCGCTCCATCCTCTACTGCGCCCTGGGCGGCCAGGCCGGCGCCGGCGCCGCGCTGGACATCGTCTGTGGCAAGGTCAACCCCTCCGGCAAGCTGACGGAGACCTGGCCGCTGCGCCTCGAGGACGTGCCCTCCTTTGCCTCCTTCCCCTCCGACGAGAAGCGCGCCGAGTACCGCGAGGGCCTCTACGTGGGCTATCGCTACTTCCAGACGGCCAAGAAGCCCGTGGCCTATCCGTTTGGCTACGGCCTGTCCTACACCACGTTTGCCTACGGCAACCTCGAGGCCAGCGAGTGGGACGCCACCTTCACGGTCACCAACACCGGCACCGTCGCCGGCACCGAGATTGTCCAGCTCTACGTCTCCAAACCCGACCACCAGGTCTTCCGCCCGGAGCAGGAGCTCAAGGGCTTTGCCCGCGTGACGCTCGAGCCTGGCCAGAGCAAGGTCGTCACCATCGAGCTCGGCGACAAGGCCTTCCGCTACTTCAACGACAAGACCGGCAACTGGGAGGTCGAGGGCGGCACGTGGGAGCTGCGCGTGGCCTCCTCCTCTGACGACGTGCGCCTGACCGCCCAGGTCGAGGTCGCCGGGACCGACGCCCCCAACCCCTACGAGGGCCGCGACGTCTCCTGCTACGAGGACGCCAGCGTGGCAGCCGTCAGCGACGCCAGCTTTGAGGCGCTTCTCGGCCACCCCGTGCCCGCCGACGGCCCCGTCATCGGCCGCAACATGTGCTTCCGCGACCTCAACCACGGCCGTTCCCTCGTCTTCTGGATTGTCTGGGCCGTCCTACGCGCCCTCAAGACCGGGGCCGACAAGTCCGGCAAGCCCAACCTCAACGTGCTCTTCATCTGGAACATGCCGCTGCGCGCGCTGGCCAAGATGACCGGCGGCATGGTTGACATGGGCCTCGTCGACGCGCTGGTCCGCGAGGTGCGCGGCTTTGGCTGGGGCGGCGTCATCCTCCTTGCCGCCGCCATCGCCCTTGGCTGGGGCGTGGGCGCGGGCATCGGCCTGTGGGCCCTGTGGATCTTGGTGCCCATCCTCTACGCCTTTGTGATGAACCTCGTCAAGAACTCTGGCGTGGCCAAGAAGCTCGCCTAGCGCGGGTAGGGGTGTCCAGCGCCCCCACCTCAACGACCGTCCGACCAACGATTAGGAGCACGCAATGAACTTCTGGAACTCGTTTGCCGAGAAGCATCCCTCAGCCGCGACGTGGATTCGCGAGGGCGGCCTCTTTGTCATCGTGTCCAACCTCGTGACCGTCTTCAAGTACCTCATCCTGCAGTTCCTGCCGATGATTTTCTCCGGCCTCTCCCACGCGGCCTTTGGCTTCCCCGGCATCACGCTCACCATCGCGGGCATCAGCTTTCCGTGGTACATCATCGGCTACGGCGAGGAGGCCGGCGGCTTCTCGTACTTCTGCGCCTACATGGTCGCCATGATCATCGGCGAGTGCATCAACTTCCCCATCCAGCGCAACTTTGTCTTCCGCTCCAAGGGTAACCTCGCCAAGCAGATCATGTGGTACGTGCTGGCCTTCATCGTGATCACCTGCATCGTTAACTCCATCAACTGCATCTGGGTTGCCGTAGCCGGCCAGTTTGTGCCCGACTTCGTCTACAACATCGGCACCACGGTGCTGAACGGCGGCATCTCCATGGTGATCTTCTTCTTCGTGAACAAGATCATCTTCCCCGAGGGCGAGCAGCAGGCCGCCAAGTAGCCTCGACGCCACGAAGCGATCGCTTTCAGGGAAGGCCCCGCAGTCATCCGGCTGCGGGGCCTTCTTTTTGGCGCTCGCTTACGCAGAAGTCCCCTTCGTGTGAGTGATTGGCGCGCCGTTGTGCAGAAGTCCCCTTGGTGTGAGCCACTTTCGGGGGTGGTCCAAGTATCCGCAAGTTATCAACTGGGGTTTTGCAAGGGGAAAGGTCCAGATACGGCGCAAACCCGCCGAAAGGCACTCGCACGAAGGCCAGTTCTGCACGGCCGAACGCGAATTGCTCACACGAAGGGGACTTCTGCGCAAGATTTGACGCCGACCAGCCTCGACGGCCGACCGGCGTCATATCAGGTTTTAAATCACCAGCCCAAAGGGCCCGGTAATACCGGCTATTCCTGCGGATTTGCCCCCGTAGGGTTCTCGCCGGCAAACTCGCCGCGCTCGTAGTCGCTCACTGGAGCCAGGAAGCCGCGCTCCCCCAGGGCCCGAACGACCTCGTCCAGGGCCTCCTCGCAGTCAGCGGTGACGTGGTGGAAGTGGTAGCCGCTCGTGATGAGCATGAGCGGGCTCGACTTGCCGGAGCGGATCTGCGTCATGTAGTTGGCAACGTCGCGGCGGCTGGCAATGCCCAGCTCACACGAGAGCCTGCCGTAGACGCGATGGTTCACCAGGACGTCTCGAACGTGTCCACCCAGGTCAACAATGGTATTAAGCTCCTCGGGAGTCTGCTCCACCGTGTGGTGGCACTTGATGAGCCGCGAGGGGCGTGTGGCCTCGCGCTCAAGGACATAGCCCCGGTTGGTGGATTGGATGGGCCATCCCTGCGTGCGCAGTAGCGCGATGTCCTGCACCACCACCTGGCGGCTCACCTCGCACGCCCGCCCGAGCGCAGACCCCGAGAGCGGGGCCTCGGCGGCAGACAGGGTGGCGAGAATCTTCTCGCGGCGGAGCTCTCCGGAGATGACGGCGCTCACCCCAGCACCTCCAGGTGCTTGAGCGAGAGGTCGAGGATGCCTGCGGAGTGCGTGAGCGCCCCGCAGGAGACGACGTCCACGCCCAGGTCGGCATAGCCGGTGGCATTCTGGGCCGTGACGTTGCCGGAGGCCTCGGTGATGGCTCGGCCGCCGATGAGGGCAACGGCCTCGGCCATGGCGTCGTGGGTCATGTTGTCAAGCATGATGATGTCGGCCCCTGCGTCCACGGCCTCGCGCACCATGTCCAGGCTCTCGCACTCCACCTCGACCTTTGCCACGAAGGGCGCCGTCGCGCGGGCGGCCTCGATGGCCTGGCGCACGCCTCCGGCGGCGTCGATGTGGTTGTCCTTGAGCATGACCGCGTCCGAGAGGCCGTAGCGGTGGAGGTGCCCGCCGCCCAGGCGCACCGCCTCGCGCTCGAAGAGGCGCATGCCGGGCGTGGTCTTGCGGGTGCAGACCAGGCGCGTCCCGGTGCCCTCCAGCACGCGGGCGATCCGCGCCGTGTAGGTGGCGACGCCGCTCATGCGCTGCAGGTAGTTGAGGGCCACGCGCTCTGCCTCAAGCAGGGCGCGCACGTCGGCATGGACCGTGGCCAGGTGCTGGCCGCACGTCACCGCGGCGCCGTCCTCGACCAGGCGCTCAACGCAAGCGGCAGGGTCAATGAGCTGGAACGTCCTCTCGAAGACGGACAGCCCCGCCACCACGCCGTCCTGCTTGCAGATGAGCTGCACGCGGCCGGGACGGGGCTCCGGCATGACCGCCATGGTGCTGACGTCGCCAAAGGGCATGTCCTCCTCGAGCGCCGCGCGAATGACGGCGTCCATCTTTGCCAAGATCATGGGGTCGGTGGTCATGGTGAGTCCTCCAAGGTCGGGAATGGGGCAATCGGGGCGAGAAGAGCGGGCGGCGCCCGCGTCCGCTAGCAGTCGGCGCCGCAGAGCAGGCTCACGTCGGTCACGTCGCACGAGCCGGCGATGAAGCGGCTGCGGGCCGAGGCAGCCACGGCAAGCTGAGCGGCGGAGTCGTCGGCAAAGCGGTCCCGCATGATCTTGTCGGCGGCCCGCTGGGCAAAGACGAGGCTCTCCAGCAGGCTGTTGGAGGCCAGGCGGTTGCGCCCGTGGACGCCGTTGCAGCACGTCTCGCCCGCGGCAAAGAGGTGCGGCAGCGTGGTCTCGGAGTCCGAGTCCACGTGGATGCCACCCATGAAGTAGTGCTGCGCGGGCACGACGGGAATGGGCTGCGAGAGGATGTCGTAGCCCTCCTCGGCGCACTGCTCGCGGATGTGCGTGAAGTGGTTGACCACCTCTTCACGGTCCACGTGCTCGAAGGAGAGCCACACGTGCTCGGAGCCCTGGCGGCGCATCTCGGCCAGGATGTTGGCCGAGACCACGTCGCGCGGTTGGAGCTCGTCGCAGAAGCGCTCGCCGGCGTCATTGAGCAGGATGGCGCCCTCGCCGCGGGCGGACTCGCTGATGAGGAAGCTGCGACCGGGCCTGTTGGTCCACAGCGTGGTGGGGTGGATCTGCACGTAGTCCATGTGCTCCAGCAGCACGCCGTGCTCGGCGGCAATGCGGCAGCCGTCGCCCGTGAGGCACGGGAAGTTGGTGGAGTGCTTGTAGAGGCCGCCCACGCCGCCCGTGGCCATGACGGTGGCGTCCGCGTTGATGACCAGGCGGTCGCCGGCCGCGTCCTCGGCGACTATGCCGCGGCAGACGCGCCGCCCCGCCCCGTCAAAGCCCTCGATGACGTCGGTCATGCAGGTGTTCTCCATGACGCACGCGTTGGGCAGCTCGCGCACGCAGGCCAGGAGGTGCGTGGTGATCTCCTCGCCGGTGATGTCCTCGTGGTAGACGATGCGCGGGCGAGAGTGGGCGCCCTCGCGGGTGTAGTCCAGCTCGCCCGTGGCCGTGCGCGCAAAGCGGACGCCGCGCTTGATGAGGTCGTCGATGATGGGGCGGCTCGCGCGGATCATCATGTCCACGCTCTCCAGGCGGTTCTCGTAGTGGCCCGCGCGCAGCGTGTCCTCGAAGAACGACTCGTAGTCGTCCGGGTCGTGCAGCACGCAGATACCGCCCTGGGCGAGCATGGAGTCACAGCTGGCCACGTCCTCCTTGGAGAGAAGGACCACATTGAGGGCCCGCGGCAGGTTGAGAGCGCAGTACAGGCCCGCCACGCCGCACCCGGCGATGACGACGTCGCAGTCAATGGTCTTGGTTGCCATGTTGATGGTCGCTTCCTTAGTGTTGGCAGTCGTGCCGGGAGAGAGGGTTGACAAAGGGACTGTCCCTTTGTCAACCCTTGGCGTAGTTGAGCATGAGGTCCAGGGCGCGGGTGGAGCCGGCGATGACGGACTCGTCGGGCAGGCCCACCTCGCCGGTGCCGTCGCGCAGGCACGCCAGGACCTTCTCGGCGGTGACACGGGCCATGTTGGGGCAGACGGGCGTGGTGGCCGGGAAGAAGAAGCGCTTGCCGGTGCCGGCGGTGCGGGCCTCGAGCTCGTGGATGACGCCGTGCACGGTGCAGACGATGAACTCGCTGGCCTCGGAGGCCACGGCGGCCTCGATGATCTGGGACGTGGAGCCCACGACGTCGGCCTCCCTGAGCACCCAGTCGCCGCACTCGGGATGGGCCAGCACCAGGGCGCCGGGGTGCTCGCGGCGGGCGGCCTCCACCTCGGCGAGCTCGATGGCCTCGTGCGTGGGGCAGAAGCCGTCGTTAAGGATGACGTTCTTCTCGGGGACCTGCAGCGCCACGTAGTGGCCGAGGTTCATGTCGGGGATGAACAGCACGTTCTTCTGCGGCAGGGCGCGGACGATCTTCACCGCGTTGGAGCTGGTCACGCAGACGTCCGACCAGGCCTTCATCTCGGTGGTGGAGTTGACGTAGCATGCCACGGCCAGGTCGTCGCCGTACTTGGCGCGGGCGGCGTCCACGGTGGCCTTCTGCACCATGTGGGCCATGGGACAGTCCGCGCTGGGCTCCGGCATGAGCACGGTCTTGCCAGGCGAGAGGAGCTTTGCACTCTCGGCCATGAAGCGGACGCCGGCAAAGACCAACGTCTTGCAGTCCAGCGTGGCGGCCTTCTTGGAGAGGAAGAACGAGTCTCCCACGTAGTCGGCGAGCTCCTGGGCATCGGGCGTCACGTAGTAGTGAGCCAGGACCACGGCGTCCTTCTCGCGCTTGAGCCGCTCGACCTCCGCGCGCACCTCGTCAGATACCATGCCATCCCCTTCTTCGTCTCAACGTAAACGGGCAGCAGTATGACACTTGACTTTACAGGTGACAAGACAGTGACGAGAAGAGCAAGAAATAGCGGGGCGAGGGAGACTCTCCCCCGCCCCGCTTCCCCGTGCCCGGCGCGCCTACCTCATGGCGGGACGCAGGACCATGGCCTTGGAAGTCTGGTAGGTCAGCAGGTAGTAGCCGCCATAGAGGACGACCACGAAGCAGACGGTGGCCGTCAGGGCATTGCTGACGTCAAAGCCCGTGGCGATCGATATCAGTCCGTTGATGCTGGTCAGCGCGCAGGCCGCGTGGCAGACGGCCACCACCAGCGGAAAGACGAAGTACACGCTCACCTGCACCATGAGCGCGCGGCGGATCTGGGCGGGCTCGGCTCCGAGCTCGGCCAGCACGCGATAGCGGCTCACGTCGTCGGCCACGGCGGAGAGCTGTTGGATGGACAGTACGGAGGCGCAGCTGATGAGCAGGATCACGCCAATGTAGATGGCCAGGTAGGTGGTCACCACCGTGAGGCCCACGGTGCTGTCGGCAATGGCCTGGCGGGTCTCCATGAAGCACACCGGCCAAGCCTCCACGCCACGCGAGTTGGCGGGTCCGCAGGCCTTCTCGCAGGCGTCCTGGAAGCGCTGCTCGCACTCCTCGACGGAACCGGAATACGTGACGTCCAGGCTGGTCACGGCAGGTACCAGGTCGGCGGGAAGAACCTCGTCGGCTACTACGAAGACGCCCGTCACCGAGGCGGCGGAAGTGTTGTAGAGCGTCTCGTGGGCCATGCCCCGCGGGTGAAGCGTGGTCCCCAGTGCCTCGAAGCCGGGATGCTGCTCGATGAACGCCTCCCAGAAGCCGTCGAGCGGCGCAAAGTCACTCCAGACCAGGCACTCGTCCCGTCCCAGCTCCACGGGCTTCTCGCCGAGAAGGGCGCGCAGGGCGTTGTACTGGGAGGCCCTGACAAAGGCAAAGCGGGAGTCATTCTGCCCCAGGACCTCGTCAAGCGTGGCGTCGGCCGCGTAGCTCGTGGTCTCGTAGGCCCACCGCTGGGAGATCCCGCCCTGGGCCCCGAACGGCCTGTACTGGTTGACCTGCGCGGACGCAGAGACGATGTCGTCCCAGTCGGAGACCTTGCGGCGCATGCCGGCCACCATGTCAAAGCCGTCTGACGCCGCCTCCTCGTTGACCTCGGGCAGGTCGTAGTCGGCGTCGTCCATGCCCGCGATCATCAGGCCCCTGGGGTACGCGTTGATCGACGCGTCATACGGGCTTCCCTTCTCCAGCGCGTCGGAAAGGCCGCGGCTCACCGAGAAGCCCGTGCACACGCCGCAGATGGCCACGAAGAGCATGGCGCAGACCAGCGTGATGGAGACCCAGGCCGTGTTCACGCAGCTGTTGAGCTGGCGCAGCGTGAAGGCGTTAAGGCCGCGCAGGTAGACGCCGGGACGGCCCTGTAGGAAGCGCAGCAGGAAGCCGGAGACGCTGAAGAAGAACAGAGCCGTGCCCACCGTGACCAGGGCCGTCGCCAGGCCGAACTTGTCGGACATGATGCCGTTCTCGAGCAGCGTGCGGTAGGCCACGCCCATGAGGACGAGCGAGACCACAAAGAGCACCACCGAGACGGGCAGGCTCCTCACCTTGACCTTCTCACTGACCTTGTCCGCGTTGATGAGGTCGATGAGCTTGTAGCGGGAGACCTCGCGCACATTGAGCAGGAGCGACAGGGCAAAGATCGCCGCAAAGCACGCCAGCGTAGAGAGCGCCGCCCTCGGCGAGAAGACAAAGGCAAAGCCCGGAATGGTGGCCTCAAAGAGGTTGGCCGTGACGTACATCATGACCTGAGAGAGGAGCACGCCCAGCGCGAGGCCCACCACCAGGGCCGCCACGCCCACGGCAAGCGTCTCCATGACCATGATGGCCGCCACCTGGGCGCGGCCCATGCCCAGCGTGAGGTAGATGCCAAACTCTCGCTTGCGCCTCCGCACGAGGAACCGGTTGGCGTACACGACGAGAAACCCGAGGATGACGGCGACGAAGACCGAGACCCCCGAGAGCATGCGCGTGACGGTGGCGACCGCCTCGGACTGCAGCTCGTTGAGGTCGATGACGGCGGTCTGGTCGTTGATGGAGGCAAAGGCGTAGAACACGCAGACGCCAAAGACCAGGGTGATGAAGAAGACGGAGAAGTCTCGCAGGGACTTGCGGACGTTTCCGAGCGCGATCTTAGGCAGCATCTCCGTCCTCCCCTCCAAGGAAGCTCACGACGTCCATGATCTGGTCGAAGAAGCGGCCGCGCGGGGCGGCGCCGCGGGAGAGCTCGTTGAAGAGGCGGCCGTCTTTGATGAAGAGCGCGCGGTGGGCGTAGCTGGCCGCAAAGGAGTCGTGCGTGACCATGATGATGGTGGCGCCGGCCTCGTTCATCTGCGTGAGGCACTCCAGGAGCTTGCGGGAGTTACGAGAGTCCAGGGCGCCGGTGGGCTCGTCGGCCAGGACCAGCGCCGGGTCGCACACGATGGCGCGGGCGCAGGCCACGCGCTGGCGCTGGCCGCCGCTCATCTCGTGCGGCATCTTGTCCAGGACCTCGGAGATCTGCAGGCGGGCGGCCACGGCCTCCACGCGGGCGCTGACCTCGCGCGGGGCCACGTGGTTGATCGTGAGCGCCAGGGCGATGTTCTCGCGCGCGGTCAGAGTGTCCAGCAGGTTGGCGTCCTGGAAGACAAAGCCCAGGCGCTCGCGGCGGAAGCGCGCTAGCTCGCCGCGGCGCAGGTCGCAGACGTCCTGGCCGTCCACCAGGATGTGGCCGGCAGAGGGGCGGTCGATGGTGGAGATGCAGTTGAGCAGCGTGGTCTTACCCGAGCCGGACGGGCCCATGACGGCCACGAACTCCCCCCGCGCCACGTCGAGCGAGATCCCGTCCAGGGCACGGGTGACGTTCTCGCGGCTTCCGTAGTACTTCTCCACCGTCTGCACGCGCAGGGCGGGGACGCTTGAGGTCGAAGGTGCCAAGGTAGCTCCTCTCGTTGCACTTTGTATGGCGAGAAGATACTCCCGCAGCGGCTCCTCCCCCGCCATGCCTCCAGGTGAGCCCCACCTTACGGTTTCCTCACCTGCCAATGGGGACACTGTCGCCGCAAATTGGGGACGTGTTCGTTTTTGCGCAAGCCGGGGACACACCTGCGCCGCAAGCGGAACGCCATCGGCGGCGAGCGGCGCCCCAACCTGTCCCAAACTTGCGCAAAAACGAACACGTCCCCAATCTGCGCGGCTAGGAGCGGCGGGCGCTGGCGGGGAAGGCGAGGGTCACGCGGGTCCAGCGGCCCTGCTCGGAGTCTATGCCCACGGCCAGGCCCATCTTGCCGGCAAGCTCGCGCACCAGGTAGAGGCCCATGCCGGTGGAACGGGCGTAGCGGCGGCCGTTGGAGCCGGTGAAGCCGCGGTCAAACACGCGTCCCAGGTCCTCGGGCGGGATACCCACGCCGTCGTCCTCCACGAAGAGCAGCGTCTCCCAGGCGTCCATGCCCGTCTGCCGGCGCTCGGCCCACAGGCGCAGGCGCCCGGCCTCCCCGTCCTCGCGGCGGTACTTGGCGGCGTTGCCCATGAGCTGCCCCAGCATGAACTCCACCCACTTGGGGTCGGCGTTCACGGTGAGGCCGAGCTCGCCCAGCTCGGGCGTCACGCGCGCGTCGATGAGCGTCCGCGCGTTTCTCCGCAGCGCCGCACGCACCACGTCGGAAAGCTCCACCTCGCGCACCTGGAAGTCGCGGTCAAGGGTGGTGGAGCGGGCGTAGTAGAGCGCCTGCTCGACGTAGCCCTCGATGCGCCCCAGCTCGGCGTCCATGGCGTCGGTCGCGGGGGCTGGGTTGTTGGCGGCCACCAGGTGGCCGGCGGCTATGGGGGTCTTCACCTCGTGGACCCAGGTCTCCACGTAGTCGCGGTAGTCGCGCTGCTCGGCGCGCATGGCGGCCACCTGATCGGCCATGGACTTGGAGGCCTGGCGCAGCGCGTCCAGGAAGGCGGCCTCCTCCAGCGTCGCCGGCTCCTGGGTGAGCTCGGGTGCCAGGTAGCCCACGCCGCTCTCGACAAGCCCCTCCATCGTGCGGTCCAGGCGCCGGTAGAAGCCCCGCCGCCGCCAGAAGTCAAGCAGCAGCGCCGTGGCCTCGCCCGCCAGAAAGACCGCGGCCACGAGCCCCAGCACGCCGGACCCCACGCCATAGGCGGCAAGCGCCAGCACGACCAGTCCCAGCGCCGCCGCGCGCACGAAGGCCGAGGGCAGCCGGTCCCGCAGATAGGCCGCAAGCGACACGGGCTTCTCGCCTCCCCTACTCCACGATGTAGCCCAGGCCGCGCCTGGTGCCGACGAAGCCCTCCACGCCAATACGGCCGAGCGTCTGCCGCAGGTGGCTCACGTTGACGGTGAGGGTGTTGTCGTCCACGAAGTCGTCGGACTCCCAGAGCTCCTCCTGGATGCGCTGCCGGCTCACCACGGAGCCCGCCGAGCGCATGAGAAGCGCAAGGATCCGCAGCTCGTTCTTGGTGAGCTCGGCCGTGCGCCCCTCGAAGGAGACCTCGCAGCGGGCGGTGTCCAGCGTGACCCCGCGCACGCTGATGCGCGCCGAGGCGGCCGCCCCCTCGCCGTAGCTGCGCTTGAGTACCGAGGATATGCGGGCGAGAAGCACCTGCTCGTTGTAGGGCTTGGTCACGAAGTCGTCCGCGCCGGCAGAGAGCGTCACGAGCTCGTCCATGTCGGTGTCGCGGCTGGTGACGGCGATGATGGGCACCTGGCTTGAGGCGCGCACCTCCCGGCAGATGAAGCCGCCGTCCACGCCCGGCAGGTTGAGGTCAAGGAGCACCAGGTCGGGGGCCGCGGCAAGGATCTGGCCGGCAACGTCGGCAAAGTCCGTCACGGCGGCCGCGGCGTACCCGTTGCGGCGCAGCAGGCAGACGATGCCGTCCCTGATGACGGCGTCGTCCTCAACCACTAGCAGCCTTCTCATGGAGTCTCCCTCCTCGCGCTTTCTGCGTGGCAGCGTAGCACAGGCGCACCATTGGGGGCGTGCCGTTGGGGACGGGGGTGAATGGCACGCTGGGACACCCGCGCCATTCACCCCCGTCCCCAACGGCACGCCTCGCCGCCTACAATGGAGAAGGACACCCCGAGAGGAGCAACATGCCAGACAGAAGGACCATCGCCGTCATAGACGGCAACTCGCTCATGCACCGCGCTTTCCACGCCATCCGCCAGCCCATGAGCGCGCCGGACGGACGCTCCACCAACGCGCTCTTCGGCTTCTTCAACATGTTCATCAAGCTCGTCGACACCTTCCGGCCCGACGGCGTCATCTGCGCCTTCGACAAGGGCAAGCCGCGCGTCCGCATGGAGATGCTGCCCCAGTACAAGGCCCAGCGCCCGCCCATGGACCCCGCGCTTCACGAGCAGTTCCCCATGGTGAAGGAGCTCCTGGGCGCCCTTGACGTGCCCGTCTGCGAGCTCGAGGGCTGGGAGGGAGACGACATCCTGGGCACCCTGGCCCGCCGCGGCGAGGCCGCCGGCTACGAGATGCTGCTCTTCACCGGCGACCGCGACATGTACCAGCTGGCCACAGAGAACGTCAAGATCGTCTCCACCAAGAAGGGCGTCTCGGACGTGGTCATCATGACCCCGGAGAGCGTGGACGACCTCTACCACGGCATCACGCCAGAGCTGGTGCCGGACTTCTACGGCCTCAAGGGAGACACCTCCGACAACATCCCCGGCGTGCCGGGCATCGGCCCCAAGAAGGCCGCAGCGCTCATCGTGCAGTACGGCAACCTGGACGAGGTCATCGCACACGCCGACGAGGTCAAGGGCAAGATGGGCGAGAACCTCCGCGCCCATGTGGACGACGCCCTGCTCAGCCGCAAGGTGGCGACCATCCGCACGGACGCGCCCATCGAGCTGGACCTGGCCGATGCCAGGTTTCCCACCTTCGACCCGGCCCGCGTGGTGGCGGCGTTCTCGGCCCTGGGCTTCACCGGCATGACGAGCCGCCTCGCCAAGCTCTCCGGCGCAAGCGCCGCCGACGTGGCCGCCGCAGCCGGCGCCGCGTCCGCAGCCGAGAAGCCCGCAGCCGTCCCCACCACCCTTGACCTGCCGCCCGTCGTCACCGGCGCCGACGCCGAGGCCGCGCTGGCGGCCGCCATGGAGGACAGCGCCTGGGTGGGCTGCTCGCTTGACGACGACCGCGCGGCCGGCGCCCTCTTTGGCCTTGGGCACACCCTCTGGGCCGCCACCGAGGGCGCGCTCTGCCGCTTTGACGGCGCCGCCGCGGACGACGCGCTTGAGCGGCTCTTCCGCCAGGGGCGCCTGGCCGCGGCCGGCGTGAAGGACCTTCTCCACGCGCTCTGCCCCATGGACTCCGCCGAGCCTGCCCGTCTGGCCTGCGCGGACGTTGACCCCAAGCGCATCTGGGACGTCTCCGTGGCCGCCTACCTGCTTGAGTCCGACGCCTCCGACTTTGGCGCCGAGGCCCTGTGCGAGCGCCACCTGGGCTGCCCCCTGCCCGAGCCCGAGGCCGCCGCAGGCGGCCAGGCCGCGAGCGGCGCCGACGAGGACGCCCCCACCCGCGCGGCCTACGCCGCGGAGGCGGCCCGCCTGCTGGTACCCGTGCTTGGGGACGCCCTTGCCAAGGACGGCTCGGCCGAGCTCTTCTCCGCAATAGAGATGCCGCTTCTGCCCGTGCTGGCGCAGATGGAGCGCGAGGGCCTCTCCGTCGACCCGTCCATCCTGGCCGCCCAGTCCGCCGAGCTCGGGGCGGAGATCTCCGCCATGGTGGACAAGATCCACGCGGCCGCGGGTGAGGACTTCAACCTGGACTCCCCCATGCAGCTCTCCCACGTGCTCTTTGACGTTCTGGGGCTTCCCACCAAGGGCCTCAAGAAGACCTCGCGCGGGTTCTACTCCACCAACGCCAAGGTGCTGGGGGACCTCGCGCGCGACCACGAGGTTGTGGCCGAGGTCCTGGAGTACCGCGAGCGGGCCAAGATCCGCTCCACCTACCTTGACGCCCTGCCCGCCCTCGTGCGCGGGGACGGCCGCATCCACACCACGCTCAACCAGACCGTGGCCGCCACGGGCCGCCTCTCCAGCTCCGACCCCAATCTGCAGAACATCCCCACCCGCTCCGAGCTGGGCCACCGCGTGCGCCAGGCCTTCACGGTGCCTGAGGGCAGCGTGTTCCTGGCCTGCGACTACTCCCAGATCGAGCTGCGCCTTCTGGCCCACCTCTCCGGCGACGAGCACCTGGTGGCGGCCTTCAACAGCGGCGCGGACTTCCACGCCGCTACGGCCGCGCGCGTCTTTGGCGTGCCCGTGGACGAGGTCACGCCGCAGCTGCGCAGCCGCGCCAAGGCCGTGAACTTTGGCATCGTCTACGGCCAGCAGGCCTACGGCCTTGCCACCTCGCTCAAGATTGGCCGCGCAGAGGCACAGGAGATGATCGACCGCTACTTTGACGCCTACCCGGGCGTGCGCGCCTACCTGGACGAGTCCGTCCGCCTGGCGCACGAGCGCGGCTGGGCCACCACCATGTACGGCCGCAAGCGCCACATCAAGGAGTTCAGGCAGAAGAACAAGCAGCTCATTGCCTTCGGCGAGCGCACGGCCATGAACCACCCCATGCAGGGCACGGCCGCAGACATCATCAAGATTGCAATGGTTCAGGTAGAGAGGCGCCTGCGCGAGGAGGGGCTCGCCTCCCGCCTGGTGCTGCAGATCCACGACGAGCTTGACCTCGAGGTGCCCGTAGGCGAGCTCGAGGCCGCAAGCGAGCTCGTGCGCTCCACCATGGAGGGCGTGGCCCAGCTCAAGGTCCCCCTCATCGCCGAGGTGAGCTACGGCAGCAACTGGGCGGAGGCAAAGTAGTGGCAAGCTGGAACGACTTTGCCCAGGACGCCGGCGAGAAGCTCGTAGGCGCCGCGGCTCCGCGCGGGGGCGCGGCCGCGGCCGGCGACGTGGCTGCCGGCGGGGCACGCATGCAGGTGACCTGCTGGTCGGACGGGTCTTCTCGCGGAAACCCGGGGCCGGGAGGCTACGGCACGGTGCTGCGCTACGTGGATCCCGCCGGCGGCGTGCACGAGCGCGAGTTCAGCCACGGCTACCGGCGCACCACCAACAACCGCATGGAGCTCATGGGGGCCATCGTGGGTCTGGAGGCGCTTCGACGCCCCTGCACCGTGACCATGGTCACGGACTCGCAGTACGTGGTCAACGCCTTCAAGCAGCACTGGATAGCGGGCTGGATCAAGCGCGGCTGGAAGACGGCGAGCAAGCAGCCGGTCAAGAACGTGGACCTCTGGAAGCGCCTCTTGGCGGCCGTGGAGCCCCATGACGTGAGCTGGCAGTGGGTCAAGGGCCACGCGGGGCATCCCGAGAACGAGCGCTGCGACGCGCTGGCCACGGCCGCCGCGGACGACCGCGAGGGACGCACCGAGGACGCCGGGTTTATCGACTAGACCCAGACCGGGACCGGGCCGCGAGCGCCCGCCGAGAAGGAGAACACCGTGAAGAACTACACCGAGGACAAGGGCCTGTCCGACATCAAGCTTTTAGCCGTTGACATGGACCTCACGCTGCTGGCAAGCGACGGGAGCCTGCCGCCGCATATGGACGAGCGCATTGACGCGCTTGCCGAGGCGGGCGTGCTCTTCTGCCCGGCGAGCGGCAGGCCCGCACCAACGCTGCAGATGATGTTCCCCACGCACAAGGACAGCATCGCCTTCTGCGCGGACAACGGTGGCTGGGTCATCTACCAGGGGCGCACCGCCTTCCGCGACCTCATCAGGCCCGAGCTCTGGCACGAGGTGCTGGACTTCTCCGCCGCTGACGGGCGCTGCGCCCCGGTGCTCTGCGCGTTTGACAGGGCCTACGTCCTGGAGCGCGACCGCCCATACCATGAGGACATCTACAAGTACTACAAGGACATCCGCTACGTGGAGAGCTTCGACGAGGTGGACGCCGAGGCGGACAAGGTCACGATCTTCTTCCCCGACTACGACGCCGAGCCGCGCTTTGCCAGCACCTACGAGCCGCGCTTTGGCAAGCGCCTCTACGTCACCAACGCTGGGCGCGAGTGGATCGACTTCATGAACCTGGGCGTGAGCAAGGGCTCCGGCGTGGCGCACCTCTGCCGCCAGCTGGGCATCGACCTCAGGGACGCCGCCGCCGTGGGCGACACCTACAACGACATCCCCATGCTCTCGGCCGTGGGCCACAGCTTCGTGGTGGCAAACGCCGAGAAGCACATGCACGCCCACGCCGACTACCTGGTGCCCAGCAACGACGACCGCGGCGTGGCCACCCTCATCGACGCCATCCTTGCCGCAAAGGGACGGTAGGGGCGCGGGGGGCAGCAAGCCCGCCTGGCCTTCTGGCGTTGCGCCGCTCAAGGCCGCAATCGGACCACCCCTCGAAGCCTCGTTTCAGGTTCATGAAACATGGAGTCAAATAGGGGCAGTCAGCAGCCAATTCAAGCTAGGTGGGTGCGCCATGACAAAGAAGAGCAGCCTCAAGGCCGTAATCGTCGCGCTGTGCGTTGCGCTGTCCGTGGGCTATCTGCCCGGATGCGCGGGAACCGCTAACACGTCCCAGCCCGAGCAAGAGGCGGCTCAGGTCGAGACGCCGGCGCAGACTGGCAAGCTCTCCCTGGCCGTAAGCGTGGAGGGATGGGAGTCCTCCAACCAGGGAGTACCCATAAGCGTCTCCGGAACCTCCTCTGAAGGCGAGAAGGTCGAGCGGCTTGTGACGGTCGTGCCAGGCCAGTCCAAGGAGCTGGACCTTGCCGCGGGCAGCTACGACTTCTCCGTTGACGGGGCAAAGATCTCCACCAGCTCGGTAGCCTACCAGTCGACGACCGCGCACGCAGACTTCGGGGGCAGCCGGGACATGGCCGTCAGCCTCGAAGTCGCGCAAGACGCCGAGGCAACCCAGGAGCTGGCGAGAAAGGCAGAGGAAGAGGCAGCCGCAAAGGCGCAGGCAGAGGCCGAAGCCGCCGCGGAGGCCCAGCGACAGGCGGAGGCTGAGGCGGCAGCTCAGGCCGAGGCCGCTGCAGCGGCGCAGGCAGAGGCCCAGCGTCAGGCGGAGGCCGCGGCAGCCCAGAGCAACGAGCAGACCGTCTACATCACAAACACGGGAAGCAAGTACCACCGCAACGGCTGCCGTCACCTCAAGAAGAGTCAGATTCCCATCTCCCTTTCTAAGGCGCAGGCCCAGGGCTACACCGCCTGCAAGAACTGCTTCTAGGCTCCAGGCAGCCCCATAGGTCTCTTGGCAGGCCCTTCTCCGGAGGGGCTATTGCCCCTGCTGCCTATAGCGTGCTTCGGCCGCCTCCTTGGCGGGGCGCCACCAGGGCTCGTTGGCCACGTACCAGTCGATGGTCTGGCGCAGGCCCTCGGCAAAGTCCGCGTGGACAGGACGCCAACCAAGTTCGCGGCGCAGCTTCGAGGAGTCGATGGCGTAGCGGCGGTCGTGGCCGGGACGGTCGGGCACGTGGTCGAAGTCGTTGGGGTCGCGGCCCATGGTCTCCATGATCATCCGCAGCACGTCGATGTTGCTGCGCTCGCCGTCGGCGCCGATGAGGTAGGTCGCCCCCACCTGGCCGCGAGTCAAGATGGTCCAGACGGCACTGGAGTGGTCCTCGACGTTGACCCAGTCGCGGACGTTGCGCCCGGTGCCGTAGAGCTTGGGGCGGAGTCCATCAATGATGTTGGTTATCTGGCGCGGAATGAGCTTCTCCACGTGCTGGTAGGGACCATAGTTGTTGGAACAGTTTGAGACTGTTGCACGCAGGCCGTAGGTGCGCGTCCAGGCACGGACCAGCAGGTCGGAGGCGGCCTTGCTGGAGCTGTACGGGGAGCTCGGCCGGTAGGGAGAGTCCTCGGTGAAGCGGGATGGGTCATCCAGTGCGAGGTCGCCAAAGACCTCGTCCGTGCTCACGTGGTGGTAGCGCGCGCCACACCTGCGCACGGCCTCGAGCAGGCAAAACGTGCCGTCGACGTTAGTGCGCAGGAACGGCGCCGGGTCCGCGATGGAGTTGTCGTTGTGCGTCTCGGCCGCAAAGTGCACGACGGCGTCATGCCCGGGAACCAGACTGGCCAGAAGCTCGGCGTCGCAGACGTCGCCCACCACAAGCTCCACGCGCTCGGACGGCAGGTCCGCAATGTTGGCGGGATTTCCGGCGTAGGTCAGCTTGTCCAGCACCGTAACGTGCACGTCGGGGTGCTCCCGCGACACGTAGCGCACAAAGTTGCTGCCCATGAACCCGCAGCCGCCCGTGACTAGGACGTTATGTGGCTCAAACGCGTCTGCCATACGATGCATCCTCTCCAAATACCGCCGTCTACGGCAGGCCACAGCCAGAACTCGCCTATGTTTGGCTCTTGATTTGAGAGTCCCAAGTACCAGCCTAATATCGCCAACGTTTGCCCAGTTGGCAAGAAGTCAAAAGAGGCCGCTACCCGTCAAGGTCAAAACAAGAGCCAAACATAGGCGACTTTTGTGCGTGCGGAGGTGGAAAACGCCGCCTTCACACCCTCCGACTCCCTACGTTTGCGTTTTAATCCGGACACCCCAAGT